>BNJS01001674.1_pt1 | contig 169334 bp, 188 predicted proteins | sample 8540461 | NCBI WGS metagenome assembly BNJS01 (sample SAMD00202454, study PRJDB9452) | human saliva metagenome | isolation source: human saliva | place: Japan
CAAATTTTTCGCAACTTTTTGAAAGTTTTTATAATACGTTGATAATGAGTGAAATATTTTTTTGATGAAAACTCTGAAAATCTAAATAAATAATAAATATAAGATAACTCAAACTCTCTTACGCGACTATTGCCGTGTATATACCAAGAGGTGAACTATCGCTGAAAACTCCCAAAAAGGGACTAACCGGAAAGGGGGCAGAGTTGGGCGGGGGTAGGAATGGGATTGGGAAATAAAAGAGTGAGCCTTTTAAGGGACTCACTCTTTGTTTATGTGACAATGAAAAACGTTTTTATAATTCTACGTCGCTATCTTTTTATATATAAGTTCATGGATCGTATTTTCCTTTGGCATCGGTGTAGTTTTCGAACTTACCTGCAATAGTTACTTGTTGTCCTGAAGTTTTTCAGTTTGGTTTGTTTACTTTTGCTAATACTTCCCTATGTTGGCTGCATATAGTTGTATTTTTAGTATTATCGCTTAGGAGGATATAAGATTTAGCGTTTTTACCAGTACCTTCTACCGTGATTGTTCCGTGCAATTTGACGTATTTACCATCGGCATAGTTATGCTCAAATGGTAGCTGTAGAGGCGTTTAAGGTTTGATAAGTAGGGGCAGCAGGGGCAGTTCCAAAGGTTGCATCGGCATCGGCAGCGGGTTGTATTTGCTTTAGTTCCTTTAAATTCGCCTAACACTCCTTTTTACAGTAACTTCATATCCTTCGGTAGCTAATTTTTCTTTTACTTCGTTGGAGACGTCTTTAGCAGAGGGTATACTTGTATTAAAGTGCCGTCACTAAGGCGGAAGTGAGCTCTACCAGCTTTGGTTATAATAGTTCCATCTAGGGAGAGTTGTTTTACCATCTTCGAAGATAGCAGCGGTAGCGGTGTTGGCTTCTATGGTTGTACTGGGTTGAGGAGCGCCAGCATTGCTAAAACAACATCATTATCTTTTACATAGATGAGTTCGTGGATGGTATTGCCTTTGGCATCGGTGTAGTTTTTCGAACTTACCTGCAATAGTTACTTGTTGTCCCTGAAGTTTTTAGTTTATCTTGTTTATCTTTAGAGATGCTTCCTATGTTGGCTGCATATAGTTGTATTTTCAGTATTATCGCTAGGAGGATATAAGATTTAGCGTTTTTTACCAGTACCCTTCTACCGTGATTGTTCCGTGCAATTTGACGTATTTACCATCGGCATAGTTAGTCATGGTAGCCGTAGAGAGCGTTTAAGGTTTGATAAGTAGGCAGCAGGGGCAGTTCCAAAAGGTTACATCGGCATCGGCAGCGGGTTGTATTTGCTTTAGTTCCTTTAAATTCGCCCTAACACTCCTTTTTACAGTAACTTCATATCCTTCGGTAGCTAATTTTTCTTTTTACTTCGTTGGAGACGTCTTTAGCAGGGGTATACTTGTATTAAAGTGCCGTCACTAAGGCAGAGTGAGCTCTACCAGCTTTGGTTATAATGTTCCATGTAGGAGATTGTTTTACCATCTTCGAAGATAGCACGCAGTAGCAGTGTTGGCTTCTATGGTTTGGGTAGTAGTAGTTTGAGTAGCTGTAGAGGTTCCAGTTACTACTATATCGGTATAGTTATTGATCATAAACTGCCAATTTTGTCCGTATTTAGTAAGTACACTAGTGACATCTAAATTATCAGCGGGGATTTTCTCATCTTTGAATTTTTGCATGTTGCTAGTTCTAAAATGGGATAGTATTACCTTGTGCATCTGTAAGGGTGTAATCGGTACCATTAAATTTATCGTTAGTAGCTAGATGTAGTGTTTTCACCGACATCAGTAGTTTTGAAGTGTACGCCTTTAAGGGTGATGAGTTGGTTTACATTATTTCTACCTTTAAAGTACTTATAGAAGTTCCTGTTTTAGAGAGTTCTGCAAGGGTTTTGCAGTGCCCCTATATCGAATAGGTGTTTTTGTGTAGATAGCTTCAGACATTTGTTCTACGGAAGTTTTTATTATTTTTCCTTGGTAAATTCCGTATCCGAAGTCTACTCCTCCATTATTAGTATGGAAAGAAAGTCCTTTTAGGCGCAATTGTACTTTTGTTCCGATAGGGAACTCGGGAAGCGAGTCCGGTTTTGTTGATAGCTATAGTAACCGCTTTGGTTTTGTCTTCGTTTTGGATATAGATTTTTGAAGAAGTTCAGCTTCATCACTAGAGATTACATAGCCTTCGATAGCATCATCAGCGCCATAAGTAGCTATTGTATTAGTAGCTTGTGCAGTAGGGACATCAAAAGTTACTATTTGTCCGCTAAAAGAAGGTAGAGGTTTTTTCCCGTTTGGGTCAGGGATTTCATAATCGTCGTCTTTACACACGATGTAATTGCGAATAGCGACAAGAGGGCTATTGCTGTGGGTTTTAAAGCGTTTAGTTTGCATATTATTGTTAAATTAATTGTCTATTTATTAAAGGCTTACTGCTAAATTCGATCATATAGGTTCGTCCATATCCCGAAATATCGATTACCGAAAGAAGGAACTCCTTGGCGTTATCTTGGAGCATTCTGCCATAGTTGGCTGTACGTGATTAGTTCAAAAGCCTCCTGAAAGGAATTTGGTATTGAAAGAGGTTGTTCACACTTGCCATTAGGTTGATATAGGTTTTCTTTACGCGCCAAGATTTTCCTCCTACGAGGTTCACTAAGAATACATCGTCTAAGCGTTCTTGTTTGAGGAGCTGACGAGCTTTATCGAGGTCGATATTAGAGTAAGGTGCTTTGGTAGCGGGGTCTATAAAGAACTGAGAGGTGCGGTTGAGAGCAGATAGCGATACGTAGTTTTTGTGCTAAGAAGTTGGCTGTTGCTCCCTACCCACCAATATTTAGGATTGCGGTATTCTAAAGCCTCAATGAATAGGCTGATTGAGGGCCGCTTGGTACGTGGTAATTTTTCATTTTCACCCTCGTCGATAGCTTTTATTTACATCTCCCGCTGAAATGTAGAGCGATGGATTATTAATATAAGTGTATTGCCCTACAGCAGCAGCCGTAAGTTTTACAGTGGGGTGCAATTGAGCTTCAGCGCCGAATTTCTAATCCGAAGTGGCGTTTTTGGATACCGTCTACAGTTTGAGCTACAAAGTCTTTATCGATTTCATCGGTAATAGCGGTTTCGGTATAGAAAAAGTTAGTTTCGGCAGTATTTTCTATCTCGGTAAAGAAGCCAGTGAGGCGACCTTTGAGGTAAGGCATACAGGAAGATGTAGCTTGCATCGGCACTATAAAGTCAATTCGTTTTTGAGGTTAGGTAACAAGCGATTAGAATTGCGTATATTTGCATAGATATTGCGCAAGGATTGTGGGGTGTTGAAATAGCCTACATTGAGTTGCAAAGAGGTGGCGACCGGTGAGAGCATAAGTAATTCCTGCTTTGGTACTCACCCCATTTTGCACTTGCATTGCCCCTTTGCCATACGAATCGCTGTATAGAGGATAGTTGAATTTCCCTTCACGCTGTACATCGGTGTAGTGGTAACGACCTGCAATGAAGAGTTCGGCTTTTTGAAAGTAAATTCTAATTGAGGAAAGCCTCAGCTACATTACTTTTTAGGCTATAGAAGTAATTCCATTTATCGCCTCTTTTGTCCATATCAGCCCTCATTGGCGTCGTAGGGTTTGTTCTCGAAGTAATCGTAATTCATAAAGTACTGACCCCCGAGCAAGTCGTCGATTTCGGCAAAATTATCGGAAGAGATATTGCGCATACAACCCCTGATGTCCATTTGATAAAATCGTGAATAGGCATTGCAAAATTCACGTTGGCAGAAAGAGTACGTTCAGCGGTTGATATCGTTGCTCACTATAAAAAGTACTGTGTTTATCGGTATTGTTATAGTTTGCATAGTACAAGTTTTCCCAATTGAGTTGAGAGTTGGCTAAAGACGTAGTTCTTTTGTTCCTCAGCCATTGCAAAATCAGGACCTGAATTTTTTGGTTCAGGTAATAACTTGGCATATTTTTATAGTAGTTAGGTTCTGGGTTTTTGGGCATTGGCATCAGCAATGCAGGTATTGCCAATTTCGCCGAATTGATAACCTAGTCGATATTCAAACGGGTATTGTTTTTCAAGTAGTTATAGGATAGGACAAAGATAGGTTCGGAGACAACGCGGTTGCGAGAGTTACGTTTGTCGCCCATCTGTCTGCTCCCCAATAAGGGTTGTATTGGTAGCCAAATAAATCGAGAGCTTCGCGAGTAAGGGCGAACTCTTGCCGCGTTTCACGGGTGAGAACATTCCGAGGAGGTTGAAGCTGCTATGATCGTTCAGTTGGTATTCTACAGCAGCTGAGAAGGCGCAGGCATTGTAGAGCGTACCATCTACCCAAGAGCCTTGAGGTGCAAAGCGACGAGAGGCTGAAACCATAAAGGATAAACCATTGCGAGTACGCCTGAGTTATAAGTAGCCATCAATCGACCGGTATAACTGCGGTTACTTGCTGAAGAAGTGAGGCAGAAGCCCAGCGCAGTTGAGAGATGGACGAATGTTGATATAAGTAGAACCCATTAGCCCCCGAAAGTGTAATCAGACTTTGAGAGCCCATTGCTGTACTCTTTGGTTGCGAAGTAACATCATTGAGACCGCCCCAGTTATTCCATTGGGCGCGACCATTCTCAAATCTGTTCATAGGAATCCATTGATGAGCACGAGTTACATCTTTTGGAATCGTAACCACGAGGTTTAAGAAAGCAGAACTAAAATCAAAGGCTGCACGTCGCACAAACACATCTTGAGAGCTTTGCAGAGCCCAGACATAGCATCAGCGGTACTCTCATCGTCTTCGAGTTCAGATTCGTTGATGACAGCCATTTTGTTCGGTTCCTGAACTACATCGGCTGTTAGGCTCACCTCAGGCAGTTGCTGAGTGATCCCCTCCTACAGAGACTAATTGCTCTTGACGGGTATACCCATTAAGTGAATAGATGATACAGGTATTCGCCTTCGGGAAGAGAGGGCATATTTTCCTTTTGCATTGGTAGTTACTTGCCAAGCAGAAGCATTGACGTGTACTTTCACACCTTCTAATGGCTTTTTGCTCAGTTCATCTACCACCGTTCCTTTCTACTCGCCATTGTGCAAATGCCGAAGTTGACATTAGCAAGAGTATGAACAAATAAAATTTCTTAAACATAATAAGGTTGATTTTCTTGTATTAGGAGACAAAGGTACAATAATAAAAGAAACAGCCAAAAATAAATCATAAAATTATTTAATTGCAGGTTTGGTATAATTAATCGTTTAACAATCAGTGAAATAATTTAAATCACACTCAAATTTTACAAAATTGCGTAGCTGGGTATGTGGAATAAGAATTTACACAGAAATTGGGGTTGAAAAAGTGATGTTGTGATGAGGGGAGAAGCTTGGAGAGTCTTGAGAAGCTCAGAGAATCTTGGAGAATCTTAGAAAAGTGTAGGGATACCTTTTTCACCTGACGGTGATAGTATTATCTCACCCTCATAAAAAGCCTTTTTGCTGTTCTTCTTTTCCGTGCTTGCTGTAACGAACGATATAGAAATAAGTGCCGTGAAGGGCTTTGTTATTTCCTATAAAACCTTTGGCATTGGCATAGCCTCTGAAATAATCGCCGTTTTTCCATAATGTTCATTTTCATATACTTTTAAGCCCATTTCATCGAAAAATGAGGAGGTGAATAGGACTATTATCATCTGCTCTTCTACTGTGAAATAGTTGTTCGTATTCTCAGTAGAAACACCATTTAGCAGATATACAATGCCATTCTCTGGCTCTTGTTGTGGTTTACTATCTTCTGCAGGAGAGGGCGTTCCCGTTTTCTTCTTAACTTTAAAACCCATTAGGCACTGATTTTTCCGTTAGAAATTTTATAAGGCGCTACATTGGTGATAGCAAATGCAGTATGGTCTATCACTCCACCTTTGATAACGCCTGCAGGAAGTTGGATTTTTGGTTGTTTGCCCCATTCTACGCGTACCCTATCTCGATATTAGGAAGTGTAATTTCGCAAGTTCCATCGTTTTCGGTACTTTCCACCAAAGTATATTTAAAGGTTTTACCAAAAATCATCGGAAAGGAGGATACGCACTTTACTATTGGGGTCAAAGAAGTTAGGGTCTACTTGCCAATGAAGTGTTATTTTATCGCCTCCTTTGGTATTCCTCATTCATTCCGTTAGTAATAGCGATGGTTTTTGCCATCGGCGATATTCACCTTTACGGCTACCATATCGTAATTCACAAAATGTTGAGGGGCAGGATTAGAGGTTGCTACCCAAAAGAGGTGTTCGCCTTTTGCATTGGGACGTGTATACTCTATAAAGCCTCAAATCGCTGTACCGTGTTTTGAAAAGTGATGGATTTCCTCTGTTTTCCCTTTACGAGTGAGGAACTTAGGATCGTTTACTCCTGCCCTACTGGTGAGTTGCGCTGTGTAATAAATAGGAGATTAGCTAGGCTTGTCGCCTTGATACGGAATTGAAACAAGTATCTTTAGGAATGGTATAGGTTTTTGTAGTTTAGTACGGTCGATTGTAGGAAAGAGCTGGTTTTTGATACCATAAGCATAATTGAAATTACTTACATCATTCCCTACTGCGGTTTACCAACTGAGTACGCTGAGAATCTTTGAAAGTAAGACCGATTGACAATCCCATTGCGTATTTGATAAGCGGTAGTAATGAAAAGAAAGCCCCATCGGGAATTTGTTGCATATAGCCCTATTGAGTGATTGACCGTAGCTGGGTTCTGTATAGAGAGAATAGCCAGAATAAACATTCTGCATGCAGTATGGTCGGCACCAAATAAATGTCCGATTTCGTGAGCGATGGTTGCATTTTCGGCTATTGCTGAAGCCTCCTTTTCTTACAAGACGAAATCCTCCAGAAAAGAAAGCGAGTCCCTGACAAGGTAGCATCGGTGCCAGGAGCAATCACACTCCTATGTCATACTGTTTATCGCCAATGAGTTCGTTGATTTTTCAGTAGAATTTTCGATGATATCTCGTCGTGATTTTTGATTGTACAACTGCTTAGCAGCTTCTTGAATAATAAGCCGGTTATCGGCTACAATACTGAATTTCACCCTATATCGCGTACATATACCTCGTTGAGAAAGGTTTCGAGGTTGAGCAGAAAGTCTTTACTGTAGTGATATCACCGCCAAAAAGTATGGGCAAAATCAGTGGTAATCCACCAATACTGCCAAGCGATAGAGATAGAGAATCCTCAGGGGTCGTTAGGGCATTAGAGATGTAGTGGTGGTGATAGGGCGGGCGGTAGGGCTGTTTTGAGGAGAAGGAAAAGTGAGAGGTGTGCTGTTCTGTATCAGTGCCACATCTTGTATTGGGGTTGTGGCGAAGTCGTTCTTTTGCTGATAGCTCACCTTGCTGTGAGCCTGAAAGTTGGTAGGTAATTCCTCCCCACTGCAAGCCGCCAGAAGCTTTCTTTATTAGGTGTACTACCAAAGTAGCGACAAACTGGTTTTGGCTGTCAGCCTACAAAGGTGTGAATGCTTTATTTTGCTGAGAGTTTTCACGTTCTTGCCATTGGAGATTAAGGCTCACCATTAGGAAGGGTGATGTTCCATTGCGCTTGAGCAGTGGTGAAACTGAGGTAGAGGAATAAATAGATAATATGTTTCATTTTAATTTGGTAATGTTTTGAAATAGGTTTGTAATACAATGAGTTATTAGGTTAGGAGAAAAACTCCCCCTACTTGATAGTAAGAGGAGTTTTTAACATATATCATTTAAATATAAATTATAATGCTACACGTTTGAAAGCTGTAACTCTATGTTTTTAGATTTTACAAACTCAGATACTTTTTGCTTTCGTCGTAGATGTACACTTGGTCGAGGAGAGCTTTCTCTTGGTCGAGGGTAGTGTTATCGGAGATGAGCGTTGTATTTTACCAGGAAGGATTTTATCCCAAATTTGTTCTGGTTTACCTTCAGCTTTCAATTCGGCTTTTGGCATCAGCTTCAGCTTTAGCTAATACTTCAGGAGTGAGTTGTGCTCAGGAAACGTATTGAGGTACGTGTTTTGAGGGGTTTGCCCAAACGGTGTAACTCTTCGTTTTCTTTTTCGATGATAGCGATGCGAGCTTCCGGGTTTCTTTAGCGATGTACTCAGCTGAGAAATCTTTGTAAGAAAGGGTTTCAGCACCCATAGCAGCGATTTGCATGCTAAGTTTTTACTTACTTCGGTAGCATCGGCGATAGCAGATGAAAGACCTACAATAGCAGCGATTTTGTTACCGTGGTGGATGTAAGAACCTACGAAAGGCGCTTCAACTTTTTCGAAAGCACCGAGTTCTATTTTCTCACCAGATAACGCCAGTTTGCTCGAGGAGTTTTTCGGCTACGGTAATTCCTTTGTAGTTAAGGGCAAGAAGTTCGTCTTGCTATTTACAGTAAGAGCAAGATCAGCTAAATCTTTAGCGAGGGCTACGAAATCGGGCGTTTTTAGCTACGAAGTCGGTCTCACAGTTAAGAGAGATGATAGCACACCTACCGTGTGGTTAGCGTTTACTTGAGCAATAGCAGCACCTTCTTTAGAATCGCGGTCGGCACGTTTAGCGGCTACTTTTTGACCTTTTTTGCGCAATACTGATTGCTTTTATCGAAATCGCCTTCGGCTTCGATGAGGGCAGCTTCACAGTCCATCATACCTGCGCCGGTAGCTTGGCGGAGTTTATTTACGTCTGCGGCGGTAATATTTGCCATTTTTATTAATGTTTATCTCTCCCAGCCCTCCCTCGAGGGAGGGAGAAGTTGGGAAAGTGAGTTATAATATTTTTAAGGCTTTGACAGTTAGGACTTTGTCAAAGCTTATTTGATTTATTCAGCTGCTTCCAGCTTCTTTGTTAGCTTCGGCAGTTCTACCAGAAAGACCTCTCGTTTACAGCTTCGGTGATGTAAGAAAGTACTTTTTCGATAGCTTTAGAAGCGTCGTCGTTAGCAGGGATAGCAAAATCCACCTCACGAGGGTCGGAGTTTGTATCTACCATTGCAAAAATAGGAATGTTTAATTTTTGCGCTTCTTTTACAGCGATGTGTTCACGGAGTGTATCTACTACAAATAGGGCACCAGGAAGGCGAGACTATATCGGCGATAGACCCTAAGTTTTTTCTCGAGTTTTTCGCGCAAACGTTCTACGTGTAGTTTTTCACGTTTTGAAAGGGTATCGAGTACCGTCTTTTTTCATTTTGTCGATAGACGACATTTTCTTTACAGCCTTACGGATGGTTACGAAGTTAGTAAGCATACCACCAGGCCAACGCTCAGTGATGTAAGGCATTTTTACTGAAGTTGCTTTTTCGGCAACAACGTCTTTTAGCTTGTTTTTGGTAGCCATGCGAAAGGACTTTTTCCAGAGGCATGATTTTTGAGGGCTTCGGCAGCCTCTTCAATTTTAGCAGCGGTTTTGTACAAGTTGATTACGTGGATACCGTTGCGTTTCCATAGATGTAGGGAGCCATATTAGGATTCCATTTGCGGGTAAGGTGACCGAAATGTGCGCCTGCATCTAATAAATCTTTAATTTCTATGTTATTTGCCATTTCTTTTTAAATAGTTTACGTTCCTAATATTAGCAATAGCTTGAGAGGTTTTATAAAAAGGGATAACCGCCTGAGCCATTTGGATGCTAAACTAAGGAGCAAATTGTTTTTAGGTAAGAGATAAGAGGTAAGAGATAAGAATAAATATTCATTTTTAACTCTTTTCCTTTAACTATTAAATATTCACTAACACTAACGTTTAGAGAATTGGAATCTCTTACGGGCTTTTTCTGACCGAATTTTTTTACGTTCAACCATACGAGGGTCGCGAGTGAGGAGCCCTTCAGGTTTCAATACTGCGCGGTTTTCGGTGTTGAGTTCGCAAAGTGCGCGAGCGATAGCCAAACGAACGGCTTCGGCTTGACCGGTGATACCACCCCATACACGTTTACTTTTTACATCGTAAGCATCTTCAGCACCTGCAAGGCTGAGGGCTTGTTTTACTTTGTATTGTAATGTAGGGGTAGTGAAATAATTGTTGAGTTCGCGTTTGTTTACGGTGATAGTACCGTTACTCGCTTTTAAGGTAGATACTAGCGCTACGGCGGTTTTTCGTCTACCGATGGTGTGAATTACTTCCATTATTTCAAATCGTTTAAGTTAATGGTAACAGGTTGTTGAGCTTCTTGTTTGTGCTCGGTACCTGCATACACTTTTTAAATTACGTAAAACTGCTGCACCCAATTTTGTTTTTGGTAACATACCTTTACAGCTTTCTCGATGATACGTTCTGGGTGTTTTTCGAGGAGTTGTTTTACTCCTGTAGTGCGTTGTCCTCCTGGGTAACCAGTGTGGCGAAGATAGGTTTTATCTTCCCATTTGTTCCCTGTAAGGTTGATTTTCGGCGTTGATAACGATTACGTTATCGCCACAATCAACGTGAGGGGTAAAATCGGGTTTGTACTACCGCGAAGTAGCTTTTGCTACTTTAGAGGCAAGGCGACCCAAAGTCTGTCCGTCAGCATCTACCAAAACCCACTTTTTGTTTGCAGTGGTTTGTATGGCAGAGATGGTTTTGTAGCTTTAATGTGTCCACTCTTTGTGATTTTTATTAAAAATTAAACATTCCTTATAGTGTCATCAAACGACACTTTTTATTTTTAGGGCGCAAAATTACAACAAATATTTGAAACTGCAAAATTTTTGTGAGGTAAGAGGTAAGAGGTAAGAGGTAATAATTTGGCAATTAGCAAATTAGGTGATTAGCAAATTATAGAGAGATGCGAGCCGCACGGACAAAGAATGAGTGCGAGCCGCACGGGTAGAAAATCTCAGAGGGACTCGAGAGGCCTGAGATTTAGGTATAAATATCTACGGCTTGTCGTGCTACGACTATTCGTTGTTTCTATGGTTTTGTAGGCTTCGATGATGCTGCGTACTAATGGGTGGCGCACCACGTCTTTGTCGTCTATGGAGGAAGGCGATGCCTTGTACGTTTTGGAGGATGAGCATTGCTTTTTGAGTCCGGAAGAGACTTTGCGAGGGAGGTCGATTTGACCAGGGTCGCCGGTAATCATAAACTTGGCGTTGCGCCCCATACGGGTGAGAAACATCTTCATCTGGGCGTGGGTGGTGTTCCAGCCCCATCGAGAATTACAAAGGCGTTGTCGAGGGTGCGTCCGCGCATAAAGGCAAGGGCAATCTCACTGATTCCCTGCCTCAATAAAAGGCATTGAGTTTTTCAGGGGAATCATATCGCGCAAGGCATCGTACAGCGGTTGCATATAGGGGTCGAGTTTTTCCTGAGGTCACCAGGAGGAACCCGAGGTTCTCACCCTGCTTCGACGGCTGGACGGGTGAGGATGATGCGCGTACTTGCTTTTCTTTGAGGGCTTTTACAGCTAAGGCTACCCCTACATAGGTTTTTACCGGTACCCGCAGGCCCAACAGCAAATACCATATCGTTATTACGCATCATTTTTACCAATTTTACTTGGTTTTGAGTTTGTGGATCGTATAACCTCGCCATTCACTGTACACGATGATATCTTCTCGCTACTTTTTCGGTAGTTTTCGGGGCTAGATGCCGATAGAATATTATCGATAGTGCGCTCGTCTCAAAACGGTTGTATTTGGAAGTGTAAGAAATAAAGCTTTTTCCATTTGTTCTCGAAAATCTTTGAGCAGATGTTCTTCGCCAAAACGATGAGCTTGCTGCAGTGCGACAATTTTCAGTTTAGGAAAAGGTGTTTTGATGTATTTGATATTACTTTCGTCCTCACCACAAAAACCTGTGGGGCTGACATCGGTAAGTTCCAATGTTAGTTCATTCATATTCAGGTAAAAGATCAGAGGTAAGAGGTGAGGGTTTGCGTTTCTTATCTCTACCTCTTATCTAAATTTAATATTGTTCTAATAGGTATTTGATCAAATCAGTAGTGGTTACAAGTCCCACGAGTTTGCCGTTATCTACCACAGGGATAGAGGAAACTTAGGGCAAGGTGATTTCGCTACTTTGATAGAGGTATCGGCAGTTACCGTAAGCGGTGTTTTTAGCTACAATCTGCGGGATGGTGTACATATCGTAGACTACGGAGGTTACTCTTCCTCGCCATCGGTCACTATTTGGCAAAGCTGATACGAAGGAGGTCGGAATAGCTACTAATGCCTATAAGTTTATCACCTTCTACCACTGGGATATGGCGGATACGGTGTTTTTTGAATAATCGCTCGGCTTTCATAGAGCGATTGATCGTGAGTAAGGGTTACTAACTCCTTGCTCATAATTTGTGATACGGGTACTCTTTGTCTCATAATAATTGTGTTTTAAGGCGAATGCTTTTTGTTTATTGATTTCACCCGCAAAGATACGAATCTTTTGTAACTAACATAATCGTTAGTTTTAGGAGTTATAGAGGCTTGTGAAAACACAATTTAAGAGCTTGTTTTATAGGGTTACTTAGGCACACCTCTAAAATAGGAAAGCATACAAAGGAATTCGTAGCTTTTGTAATACATATACAGGATTATCATCTTGAGGTTGTACTTTCATATCTGTTTTGATATAAAACCTGAACGTCGAGGTCATAGATACTTCCTGAAAGCGCGTTGAGTTTGTCTCTAAGATAGCCTTATTTTTGTCATCGTCCTAAGTATCGGGGTCGCTAGTGCTCAAGTTTTTATCACTATCTTTAAGTACAAACGTTTGTTTTTGAGTTCGTACTTACAACTGATTTGTAGGATAGAGAATCCACTTTCGGGGAAAATATGTCCTATTTGGATATTACAATTTTCATTACCTTCGAACATTATTCTGAGTCACAGGTCGGTAGAGGCATTGACTCTCAAGACATCTTCATAGAAGGCTTCGGTCATATATTTATTATTTGAAATATTGGCTCATAAGGGCGAATCCATCGATAGATGTATTGACGTCTTGATAATCATTTCCGTTGAAGAAATCGGGAGCTACTGATGAGTAGAACAATTCGGCAGTAACCCCATTGATGGTTGCTTTATACACGGGAGGCACACTACCCGCTACACGTTCTAACTCGGTGAAAGACTGTCCGCCCAAAGTAAAAGGGCGATTGAAAGCAATACCTTTTTGGGTTGCCAAAGTAGCGACTTTGCTTTGGGTGTTTTTCAGTGATAACACTCTATTAGTAAACACAATAGGATAGGTAGTGGAGGTACCCGTAGCAGCGCTCACTTTTAGGTAATCAGTGAGCGGTGGCGCTAGTTAGAGGATTGATATTTTTATACAGATCAGGGGGTGTGTCCAATCTTCGGCTGTAGGGTCAAACACTATAGAAGAGTTGTTAGGATCAAGTTTTGGAATTTAAGTTTGTCGCCTTCCTTACCGGTATATAAAAACTGATAGACTTTTTCCTGTGTGGGCATTACCTACAACTCCCTTGTAGAGCATCGGCTAATAGGTGGATTTTGGTTATTACCTATAAAATTGAGTACTAAGCCTCCCTTCTTGGGTGCTGTAACTAGTAGTAGTGGGGGTAGCTGCAGCACTGAGGTCGGAGAGCATAGACACTTTGCCTTGAGCGTCGAACTTCATCAGGAAGTTGTAACCTCCAAAAGGAACTCATCGAGGAAATATAGGTAAGTTTCCAGCCGTTTTGAGGAGCGATAAGCTCTTTTCATTAGAGCAGGGTTTTGTACTGGATTGATAGGATCATTTTCCAGTGGTAGATCGTCGTTCTGGTGCAGAAACGTAAGGCTCATAGCGAGCAGAAGAAGGTGATTTTCATTGTTTATAGAGAATTAAAGCATAAATATAACTAAAATTGATAATAGCGTGATAACGAGTAATGAAGTTGCCTTTTGTTCCAGAAAGAGCCTCCTATTTCTCCAAAAATCGCTAATTTACTGTGATCGGAAGCGTATAAATCTACTCCTGCAAAAAGCGTGATACCGAGGTTGACGGTACCTCCCATCCAACCTTTGTTATTCACATCCTGAGTTTTGAATTGTCGCCACACAGGAACGCTGAGATGAAGTCCGGCACCTGTAACAATACCAATATTAGGACTCACAGGGGTAACTACAGCTAAGCGTACAGGGTACATCGAGGGTAGAGACTTTGAGCACGCGTTGTTATTTACTTTTGCTGAAAAGCCCTTGTGAAAAACTCACTGACCCCAAACCCCATTTCGATGCGGAAGTTTTTCAGGAGAGTAGAGCACCTGCATCTGTAAGCGCATTACATCACCTCTCATTTGGAAATCACTGCTCACCATTTCGGCAAGCCCTAAGCCTGCATCAAATTCACAAGACCATTTCGCATATGGGATACTGTCTTTAGCGGTTTCTTTTTCTTGGCTAAAAAGCGCTCATTGAAGCGCCTAATAGCAGGAATAACAACTTTTTCATTTTTAGGTTATAGGAGTTAGGTTTAGGGTTATTTTACATAGTAGACTCTGAAATCTAATACGGTTTCTTGGTTTTCTATAAGGGCTTTTGGCAGATATTATATCCTTTCCGTTTTTAAATACAATATCCTTTGAAATTCCGCCATATGAATCAAACTTGATGCTTTTTCTCAAGAGGGCTACATCTTTTAGTAGGGTAATACTCGCCGTCTAACCCCTGCAAAAGAAAGCCAGAAGCTGACTTAAAGCGGAAGGTAGTTTGGTATAAGCCTACAAGAGTATTAGTACTTTTGCCTACGAAATAGGTACGGGTAAGGACATTACCTTTGTTCACATTGTAAGTATATCCATCGCGGTTTGTTTTTGGTTGAGGAGAATTGTCGGGGTCGTAAGTACCACCATTAGTTTGCTCGTAGGGCAGCTATTTCGTCTTTAGTAGCCCTTTTTAAACAAGGCAGGGAGTTGAGAGAAAGTAGCGAAGTTTTTGTTGAATGGGATAGTAAGAAAACGCGTAGTGGTTAGCTTTGGCATCTGCCATAAATTGCACTAACACTTGTTTTTCACGATGAACAAAGGCTTCTTTATCAGCAGGGGTTATATCTAAAGTAGTTTTATAACCTTTGATGGTGATTTTTCAAATCCTTCTTTCACGAGGAAGTCCTCAAAGCTTTTTTCTGAGCATCAGTAATAGGGTTTTCTTTGAGCGAAAATCCCAGCTTTTTGCAAGCCACGTAAGTTGATTACGTATTGTATTTCGCAAAAAGTTTATCGTTTATAGTATATACCAGTTGACTACCCGAACCTAAATCTTTTTCACTTTTGAGGGAGCTTTTGCACTTCTTCGAATTTCTTAATATCATCGGATTACTTTGCCATTCTACAAAAGGCAAGGTATATGATATGCTTACTTTTTGAGTTACTGCAATTTCAACGGTATTTTTACCATCTACCACTATGGTGATTGTAGCAGTTCTATCGGCACCGGTAGTATTTTCTTTAGTTTCGAAAACAATTTTATTTTTATTAGGCTGGATAGGGAAGGTAATCCAATCGTGAGAAGCCTTGAGTGTATAGTTGTTTACGATTTTTATCGGTGATGGTGATAGCGTGTTCACCTGCTTGAGCTCCTACTTCTACAGTTGTAGTTGCGGGAGTTACATACAAGAGCTTTGTAGACATCTATTTTTGCTTTTAGTGGTTTTGCGCCATTAGGTTGATAGTTCCGTGAGCGATCACTCCATCGTTAGCAAGGACTTCAAATTTTAGGGTTTTGTAATCGGTATCAGGGAGTAGTTTGATCCACGTGGCATCGGTTTTGTTCGGTATAAGCGCCATCGGCAGTTACTTTCAGTGGCAGGTTGCCTGCTCGGCAGGGGACATTTTAAAGCGTAGTTTCGGGGTCAACGACAGAAGAGTTGCCGTTTTTGGGAGCATTGTCGTCTTTTTAGAACAGAATACAAGGCTCGTTGCAAGCAGGAGTAGGTAAAATTTTTCATAATGAGAGTTAATTTATGGGTGTTTTATTTTTCCAAATAGATAGCGCAATAAGTAGCAATAGGGCACTAATGCCTAAAATAGATGGCTCATAGAAAATATGAGTAATGAACAGGATTACAGCTACTATAAGGATATATTTATACATTTGTTTAGGATTTAGAAGTGAAAACTCGTCAAAGACAGATAATATGAGGCTGCCCTGGCAGAGATGTAAAATGATTTTTATCTTTTTAAGCGTAGCACCTTCACTATAGTAAGTAGGGATGGTTATGACTTTGGATTGTATAGATTGGGATATCTACTAGCGTATAGACGGCTTGTTTTTTGATATATAAACCATCTGAGGCTATTTCCAAAAACTTAGCAGCTGTTATAGTTGCTCTTGCTTTTGATAGCTGCATTTTCAGTGTTGTTCCAATCCGCATTGCCATAACTCTACCTCAATACATTATTACTAATATATAAACGTTTATTTTTAGTTCATAAGTAGTTGATACAATATAATAAGACGTGAGTATTGGCTTTGAAAATCATATGCAACTTGAATTTGGCATCTTCCTCCTGTTTGGAAAGATATTCTAAAAACATACCATTCTTTAGTTTTCATCTACTTTTGAGAATATCATCATAGAAATGGATCAGAAGTTTCCTTTTTCTGAAACGAAGCAGGGTCTATCAAGAATAGGCGCATGTTGTCATATCTTTGTAATCATCGTTGATGAAGGCTTCAGGAGGCACTAATGAATATGCTATTTGAGCTGTTACTCCCATCTACAGTAGCTTTTAAAAGGTAGGAGGAGTGAGCTATTGTCACGAGTAAGTCTCAGTAAAGTTTTTACTTTTCAAAAGTAAGTGTCGGGTTTGAAACCAATTCTGTTTCGTCAGCATAAACTAGAAGCTTTTTGGGTGCTGGAACCATCAAGAGAGGTAAGTGTTATAAAGCGATTTTCGTACATTCAGTTTCATAACCTGTAGTACTTGCTGTAGTACTTACTGTAAAAATAGCTATCAATATTATTTTCTAAGGTATTTATATTACTACTAAGGTGTTTGGATAGCATTCCAATCTTGTGCAGTAGTGGGCTCAAAATAGACAAACTGCTCGGTATCTTTACGTTGTGTTTTGAAATTTGAGTTTGTTACCTTCTTTACCAAAGTATATAAATTCAAAAATTTCCCTCATAGCCTACTCCAGTCTCTCCTTTTGCGCTATCGGAGAGTTCGTGGATTTGGTTTTTAGTGGTGAAAGAAAGCATTGCACCTTGTCCCCATTTAATTTTCATATTTACTTGTTGTAGCAGTAGTAGTAGCATCTACATCAGAAGTCATAGTTACAAGACCTTCTGGGTAAATTTTCATCAGGAAGGTAAAAGCCTCCGAAACTTTTTATCGTTAGTATAATATACGAACTTTCCAACCCTGCTCTAGCAGAGGAGAGCCTGGCGCAATTCAGTTTGATTTTGCTGAAAGCGTTGAGAAGGGTTTTTCCTCCAAAAGAGGTCATCGGGTTCATTCTTTTGGCAAGAGAAAAGAGCCAAAGCGATGATAGGTAATAAGAGGAGTTTTTCTATTGTAAATGTAATTTAAGTGTTTTAAAAATCAGTTTCTTCAATACGACTGAACTTTATCTATTCCAGTTATTCACTGCTTCGTATTTTTCTTTTTGTCCTTTTGGCACGTACAACACTCTATCTGATTCCTGCTATCAAAGCTAGGAAGGTAGTACGGGAATACACGTGGGAGGTTCTATTGCTAGCACATCTTACTACCTGTTAGTTGGCGGCATTGACAGAAAAGCATTACTTCTCTATCTTTTTTAGTTTGAGCAGGGAAGTAGTATTGTCTCTGAGTTCATGCACAAGTAGGCAAAGGCTTCTTGTCAATATTCAACTGTTCATTCATTTACACCTGTGATGGTAACTGTTTGCAGAGATGAGTTAAATTGAAAAGCCTAATCCCATATGTCTTTTCACGCCTTTTAGGGTAATTTGTTCTACTTGTTGACAACTTGCAAGCTAATTTTCCAAAACTTTTCCACCCCATTAGTAGTGATACTTTCTAAACTCTCCAAAACCTTTTGAATACACCCTTTCTGCTACCGCTTTTACATCAGAGAGTACGAAATCGGTATCATCAGCGAAGTTATAGCGATCGGAATGGGTGATAGTACCATTTGCATCTACTGTATAAAAGAGATGTTTGCAAACTACTGAATTTCGGAGCTTTTTGTTGGGTTTTTAGTGTCGACTACTGTAATAGTAGTGGTACCATGTTGCCACACTTGTAATCTCTAAGGTATTGCTCACTATCTTTACATTCACGATAGGAGCTACTACTGTTGCACTATAGCTACCTGGAACCCCGCTGTAATGGTGAGGGTTTGGGTACTACTAAGAGTCGTGAAACGTAAAGGGTTTGGGTTACTACGCTAAGATTATCGTATTGAACAGTAGGGAGAGTCTCCCCACTATTGTTGTTATTATCATCTTTATCTGCAAGCTACAGCAAGAATAGTAACGAGTAAAATAAATATTTTTTCATTGTACTTTTTTAGTTTAATGTTGAAAATATCCATAAGTAGGGAATAAATATTAGGGCATACGATGACTTTGTATTATATATACGTCATCGTTATAATAGAAATTTATTAGCTACTTTCTTATGTAGAGACCTTCACTTCCTAAGTAGAGCCATACCATTGAGGGCTGTTAAAGCTTTTCTCAAATATTTCGTTTTCAACAGCTTGCCACAAGTCTAAAATTAGTTCCATCAATACTCGTCTCTATCCTTTTAAATAAATACGTTTGTCTTTTTATTTCGTAGTTATGTACAAAGATGAGTCGAGATTGAATTGTTGATTAGGAAACAGAGTAACGCACTTCTACCTCGCATTTGGTACTACTTTGAACGAAATCAGTCACTGAAGGAAGAGATTGCTATCATCTATTTTTATGACATTATCTATAAAACCTTCGGTTGTGAAAAGGTGCATGTAGATAGTGTTCTTGACAAGAATAAGAATCTGTTGATAGTTGCTGGTACTGATTGATAATCATCAGAAATATGTTCTTGAGAAGGTCTCAATTCAAAACGTATTTCGGCAGTAACTCCCTCTACAGTAGTGATGTAACGTGCTGGAGAGGCATTGTTATCCCAAGTGAGCTGAGTGAAAGTTTTACCTTCAATCACTAAAGGAGGATCAAAAGTAAAGCCTGCTTGAGTAGGGACAAGAGCTGTTTTGAGCGTTTGAGAAGGATCGGATGAAAGATTTAGCGTTAAAAATCTATTAGATAGAGATATGCTATAATCTTTGGTCACGCCATCTTTAGTAACTCTAAAGAAAATGTCTAAAAAATATCACCTTCTAAAAGCATCTACACTTCCACTGAGATTTTGGATAGTATTCCCAATCTTGAGTAGTAGCAGGCTCAAAAATACTACAAATTGTTCAGTATCTCTACTGTTGAGTTTTAAATTTGAGTTTGTTACCTTTCTTTACCAATAGATAAACTCAAATTCACCTTTAAACCCTACTCCAGTCTCTCCTTTTGTAGCTATCAGAGAGTCTCGTGGATAGTTTTAGTTGTAAAAGGAAAGTAGAGTGCCTTGTCCCCATTTAATTTCATATTTACTTTAGAAGGGGTGGCTGTAGCACTTCACATCAGAAGCCATAGATACAAAACCATCAGGGAGTAAATTTCATTAGGAAAGTATACCACAAAACTTTCTTTGTTATCAGTGAAATAGGTAAACTCCATCCCCTGTTCAGGGAGTGGTGAGTTGCAGTACGCAATTCATATTTGGTTTTGCTCAAAACGCTGAGAAGGTGTTTTACCATCAAAAAGGTCATCAGGTCATGACAAGCAAAAGAACCCTAAAACTGCGATAAATATATAAATAATTTTTCATCGATAAGAAACTATTTATTGTAATACAGATAGCATTTGATTTTCTACTACTTGTAGTTTATAGAAGGTCGATATTCCATTCACTTTTTAAAAGTACGATACCACAAATTCTTCTTTTTGTGAATGATATTTCTACCCTCTTCAGGGATAGCATTTATCCTTTAGCATCCCAATCGGTTTTGCTCATACTAAGTATGACCTGAGGTCATTTCGGCAAAAGTCCTCAATATCATTCAACATAGAATATGGAGTGATGAACCCTTTTTGTTAGCATCAAAGCCAATTGAATGCATTATACCAGTTGGCTGTATAGTCTCGAAGGGGTGATTTTGCCATACTCTTCAGAGTAAGGGTTTTCTCTGGTTGATGATATGGCAATACTCGTGCTGAATGGTATGGAAATATTGGCGAGTAGCATCGTCGTTTGGTTACATCGAGTTGGTCTACATTGAAAAGGGTAATTTTCATACCACTATCGGCAAACCAAGGGAGTGATAGTACCATCACTATTCATATTATACCCCCGATGAGAGAGATTTGGCGTGGCGCAAACGCTTTTGATAAAGTCTTGTCCTGCCACTTGAGTATAAGAGTCTATCCATACTTTCTTTACAATTTCGAGCATAGGTTGCACTTTGGCTTCGGTAGGAGGATAGAAGCTACTTACCCATTTTCAAAAATCGAGCATCAATATAGTTATAAGTTACACTGATGTTGTAAGGTTTTTGGAAATTGTTGTAGATATAGGTATCTAATGCGGTTTGAGCCGTTACACGAGGCTGTATCACACTCTCTGGGTTGAGGGTTTCTTTGTTGTTGCAGGCAGCTAACGATAGAGCCAACACTGCTGCGATATATATTTTTTTCATATCTTACTCATTTGAATGTTAATTGTTACCTATCTTGGGTTGGCGGTAATACCGTTAGAGATAGCGTCTTCAGGGATTTGTAGTTCACGACGATGGGTCGTCTTTAGTGAGTTCCCATTGTTTGACCAGCTTTTTACGTGTACAACTTTCATACCGAGGCGTTTGTTGTCTATCCAGCGCAAACCTTCAAACACGAAAAAGTGGTTCTTCTCACATCTACTACTGCTTGTAAACCATTCGCGTTGCTGGGTAGAAAGAGTGTAACAGGGTCGAACATCAGTACCTTTGTTTTGATAAAGGGAGTTCATATTGGCTTCGGTCAATGCAAAAAGTACTAGGGATATCGCGTAAGGTTTTTCTTTTTCAAATAGGTTACCAAACGGTAAGGAATTTTTGCTTTCTCACCTTTCATTAGGTAGGCTTCAAACGATTTAAGAATACTTCGTCATAAGAAATAAAGTACTGCCATAATATAAGGATATCCATTTCCTGCCGAGATATTAGATATTTGAAAATACTCTTGGAATTTAGGAAAGTTGCGATAGATCTTCACCCTCCATAAAATAGTATCGCTCAATCTACTCCTAGAGGATGAGAATCCGAACCAAAAACTTCTTCAGATTTTGTAAGGTCAAGCTGTATTTATTAGTAGCAAAATGCCTTCCGTATCTGATGAAGCGCCTGCTATCAACACGTTAGTAGGTTCATCTGACAGCATAAAAGAGATGCGTTGCTGTGCATAGGTGCGCGAACGTTGCCCTTTTACATCGCGAAGTTTATTTTTCTGGGGTTATTCCCTAAGGCTTGATTAGCGTGTTCTATTACCTTATCCCAATCACCTTTTACCAAGTAGAAGCGTGAGGCAAAAGCGTGAGCTGCTTCTTTGGTAAAGTGGAATTTAGGCTTGCTATCTTGCTATTATCAATAAGCGGTAAACCTTCAGTCAAGTCTTTTTCTATGGCATCGTAATAATCTTTTACTGATATACGGCGATAAATTTTCAAAGACTTTTTCTTTCGGCTTTAGTAGCGTAAGCTAAATCCCTAAATCGGAAGCTGCTGTGGCAGGATTATAAGGTTTGCACCAAAAAGCCCTAACATAAAAGTGTGCATAAGCACGAGCTACTAAGGCTTCCCCTTTGAGATAATTGTTTTCAGCTACCTCCTTTGAGGTCATTAGCAGCCTCTAAAGCGTAGTTAGCAGCAGCATAGCTCGGTAAGCTGCATAAAAAAATAGTAGGAGGGGTATCCCAAGTGTTATTTTGGGTGTTAGTTTCCCAAGAGTACATTTGAGTATTGAGGTCAGAGGTTGGTGAGAATTTTACTTTTATCACCCGCATTATCACTCATTGTTTCACAAAAACTCAGCCCTAAAAGGCATCTGGATAGGCAGTCGCCAAAAAGTTCTTGTATTTTTTTCGGGATGAATCAAGCTCTGTACGTTTATCAGGCACCTCGTCGAGGAATTTATCGCAACTGCTAAGGGAGAGTCCCAAAACAAATGCTACTATAGGTATATATATATTCTTTTTCATTTACTTACGATTTTTAGATTCCTAGATTGATAGTAAAGGTATATTGAGCAGTTACTGGATAGGCTACCCTCCAGAACGGAAGAACTCAGGGTCTTGACCGTTGAGATTCTTTATCAGAATAGATAAGGAATGGGATTAGCTGCTTGTAAAAGCGCAAAAGTAAGATTGCTTTACTTTTCAATTGTTCAAGTACATTCTTAGGGAAGGCAGGGAAAGAGAGATGTTTTTCATACGAACAAATGAACCATCTACTACACGTTCAGTAGAGTAGTTGTAGGCGTTGTACACACGACGTAAGGGATGTTGAGACCTATCTCATACAGTTCTTCTATCAGGGGATGCCAGGGGATATTAGTTGTCTCTTTCATCACCTGGGATGTACCCCAACGATTTTTCATTTCTTTAGGAAATACACTTAGATCATCATAGCTTGAGTCATACTGATCGAGGCTTTGCGAATCTTTATTACCTGCTTGAGCAGTGATAAGTGCAGAGGTTCCCAATTCTTTGTAACGGAAAGTATTAGAAAAGACCTGCTGTGATATTAGGTTCTACAGCACCTTCTTTTTGAGATAACTCAAGATATTGTCAATTTGTTGGAAATCGATATCGTCAAAATTAGTACTACCATTGAGCAGAGTTGAACAGATGAGGCAAACCTTTGTCATTCAATCCTCTAAAATCATAAGAATATAAAGTGTTACGAGCGCACCTTCCACATTACCTCCTACTTCGCGTACTAAGTTGTACACGTTAGGGACGATAAGTAAGGTGTGTGATTTCTTGGTTGAAATAAGCAAAAGTTGATACCCTGTATTCCAGCTGAAGTTATCTGTTTTGATATTTTTTAGTATCCAAAGCAAGCTCTATACCTTTGGTCACCATTGAGGCATTGTTTGCCAATTTCTACAAATTGCTCACCGATACCTGAAGTACGCACCATAGTCAATCAAATCTTTAGAGTTCTTTTTGGTACAAAGGTCCAATGATAAAGAGTTTAACGCGGTTTTTGAAACAAAGCCGAGCTCCATACCCTAAGTTTGTTTCGATACACTTTTTTCCCCAAGTAAGATCCATATTTTTGGAGATCGTCAATTTCAATGATATTTTCTCTATCACCAATATTGTAGCGGTTAGCTACTCCAGTTTTTGAAAAACTGCTAAAGCATTTGCTGGCAGCTCCCTAAACCGGCGATAAGACCCATAAGCTCACACGGAAAGCGAGGGTTAGAAATCGTGCTATTGCCTTTTCAAGAAATCTTTTCGTTAGAAGCATTCAACGACCACTCACGTTCCAAGTAGGCAACCAGCGAGCTGAACGACTTCTACCCTAATTGGTTAGAACCTTCATAATTGGCAGTACCAGCGAAATACATAGCGGTTGTCGTAAGTATAAGTTCCTTGCAAGAAGAAAGCTATACCACGCTCTTTAGAGAATCCTTTTTCAAAAATAAGGTGAGTTCTCTTGGATTGCTTTTTTGGATAATACGATAATCGGTAAAAGCAGTACCTCCACGCGCAAACTGATAACCATAACCATTGAAAGATGGTTATCACGGTCGGTATGACGGTATTCTTGTCCTAAGAACATTTTTAAGTCATGTTTTTCTTTAAACAAACGTTTGAACTCCAAAGCATTACGGAAGTAGTAACTTTGCAAGTTATTTTCGGTGAGTTTATAGATACCTCCATTAGGTAATACTACTTGAGGTACTTTTATCAGGATTAGAAGGGATCTTCAAACAAGAAAGGGTTGCTTTATGCAATCACTGTTGTACGATTGGCACGATAAGCCCCTACTACATTAGAATTTTCTCTCATAGAGTGCTCGTTGGAACTCTTTACGTGGCGTACAGATCCTAGGAAAGTTGTATTTAAGACCCTTTGCTAATTTCACTTTCTAAATCTCCTTGAATTTTATACTCAAGCACTATTCAAATCCATATAGTTATTACCAAGCTCGTTGAGGATGTTCATAGGAGCATAGTTGATAACTATAGTACTCGTATTTACCATCATCACCATAAGGACGCAAAGCACGAGTAGTGTTGAGCGCATAGCTGAAAAGGGTTGATATCAAAATCACGATCATAACCACCATTTACTGTATTGGCTGAGCGGTTGAAAGTACCAGGTGCTCTCTGGGTACGGATAGAGCCTTGAGTAAGCACCCCTATTTTCACATTTGGTGAAAGATTATAAGTGGTTTTGAGGTTACCAGTTACACGGTGTACACGGTCAGCAACTGTCCATCCTGGATCTACAAAGAAACCTACTGATGCATATACAGTGGCATTTTCTCCCCCTCCTGAAAAAGACTCACAGTGTGGTTTTGTGTAAGTGAAGGGCGGAAAAAGTGTTTTTAAACCAATCGGTATTAGCAGTATTCGTATTTGCGCAAGAAAGCAATACGAGCAGCTTCAGAATTTTCTAATCCAAAACGACCTGTAGCAGGGTTATAACTATCAATAGCGCGATACATTATATTATAAGCCCCTCCATAGCGCGCTTGTGTATATGAAGAAAGTGAAAAATAGCCTTTTTCCTCTAACTCACGATAAACCCCCATAGACTCCTGAGAGTTCATAATGTCGTACTGATTGTAATTAGGAATCATACGCACCGACTCTTCTAATTGGTAGTTTACCTGAGTTTTTACGTTCTTTTTACCACTTTTAGTAGTGATAATCACGGCACCATTGAGGCACGTGCACCATAAAGAGAAAGGGCTGAAGCATCTTTGAGGATTTCGATGCTCTCGATGTCATTCGCATTGATACCAGAGATAGCCGAACTCACAAGGTAGAAGCATCACCCGAAGCCAATTGCTCGAATGATAAATTCACCACCTCTTCTTGTACAGCACCATCTACTACCCATATGGTTTGGTATCACTAAAAGATAGATGACCCCCACGAATAGTAATTTTTAGGAGATGTACCAAAAAGTTCCTGAAATGTTCTGTACGTTTACCCCTGCGGCACGACCTTCAATCATACGACTTACGTCCACCACACCGTCCATTTTTATATATTGTCGGCTTTGAGGGTTTGGGCATTACCCGTAAACTTAGAACGGTCAAACTCTTGGTAACCTGTAACCACCACGCCAGTGAGCTGTTGCGCTTCCATTTCTAGTGTTACATTGATTACCTTGTTAACCCCTGCAGAACGTTCGACTGTTTTAAGACCCTAATGAAGAAAATACAAGAATAACCTTGTTATTAGGGTACTTTAATGGAGTATTTACCATCAAAATCTGTAGCAACCCCAGTGAGTGGTGCCTTTTACTACTACAGAGGCACCGGAGTGGTGGAGTGCCCGCATCATCTTTTACTACCCCTGTTATGGTGTGTTCTTGGGCAAAAAGCATAGCCTACAAACAGCACAGCACATAACAGTGCGTACATCAATTTTTCTTTCATCGCTATTATATTACGTCAATTATTTTTGCAAATTTTCAGATTTATAAAGACAAATTTTTATAGCATACTACAATAGAAAAGAAAGCAAAAACTTTTCTTTAAAGATGTTTTTAAAAAATCTGTAACTTTACTGTTAAATATTTGAGACATCTGCAATGTTTTTTGACATTCAATATAAAATCTATAATTATTCTCTTAAAAATATGAATTTTTTAAGCTCTTTTTATTAAAACATAAACGACTTATTACCAATAATATAAGAAAAATAACAGAAAAATTAAAACCATACAAACTATTTATCCTCCTAAAACAAAATTAAAATTTTAACACTTTTTAAAGAATTTAACCTCTGGATGAATATAACAATTTTAAAATTTTTATCAAAAAGACATCCTACAACACTTTAACTACTTATTCCTCCCTCTATCTCTAAAAACTTGTTTTATTGATAAATTATTCAGTACCTTTTGCCCTATGTATACTTTCCAAAAGCTGAAAAACTCTGCAAAACGCGATCATATACAGCAACTTTTGCTCAAGGCGAAGCCCTTTACTACCTATCCCATACGCTTGTTGTTCACCCCTATCGCTACTCAGAGTACCCTATCAATTACTGATAAGCGTACCTAAACGCTCTTTTTAAACGCGCCGTAGATAGGAAAATTTACTCAAACGCTAGATTACGAGAGGCTTACCGTTTGCAAAAACACCTTTACCCATAAAAAACAAACACTACGCTTTGGCTTTTTATTTATTTAGGAAAAGGAAAAGCTACATATAATGAAATAGAAAAATCCGTGAAAACTTCTCTTTCACAATTTGCTAATTTGACTATTTAACTATGAAAAATCGTCGTATTCGCCTCTGGATCTGGCTCAAATGCCGAACGCATCGCAACCTATTTCTCCGAAAAAGGTTCTGCAAAAAGTAAACTTAATCCCTATGTAACAATCCACAAGCAGGGAGTCTTAGATCGTGCTAAACGCTTAAAATTCCCTCTCTTGTGTTCGATAAACAAGCCTTTCTGCAAAACAAACATAGTCCTTGATCTGATCAAAAACACAACAACCCGACCTCATTGTCTTAGCAGGATTTTTGTGGAAAGTGCCTGAGAATCTCATCGCTGCCTCACCTAGCCGCATCCTCAACATTCACCCATCTCTGTGCCAAAAATACGGCGGTAAAGGAATGTATGGCGCCTCACGTACACAAGCTGTATGTGAATAATGATGAAACCGAAAGTGGCATCACCATTCATTTCGTAAACGAACATTACGACGAAGGCAACATCCTCTTTCAAGCAAAAACTAAAGTATTACCCTCTGATACCCCTGATACTTTAGCTGAAAAAAATACACCTTTTAGAATACGAACATTTTCCCTAAAGTAATGAGAGAATTGGCTGAAAAATTGCTAGTTTAGTTGTACCTTTTGTGAAATTAGGTAATCCCTTCTACCTCTCTGTACTTTGAACAAACTAATATGAAACTGCTAAAAGAAATAATAACTAAAAACTAAATATAACAATGAAAGCAATTAAAACCTTAGTAACAAGCATCTTATTAGTAGCTGGTTTTTGCTACTACACAAGCACAGGACAGCAAAGCTGTTGATATCAACAATACTTCGGTTGTAAAACAAAAACCTTATTGTTTGCACTACCAAAGTGTATACAACCCAAAAAGAAGGCAATTTTGAAGAATGCATGAGACCAATGGGTGGTAAAGTAAATTCTGATTTACCCTCAAGAAGCTCTCAACAAAAAATCGAAGGCCTTGTCAAAGTATACTTTCATAATAGACAAAAAGGTAACCTCAGCGTGTCAAAAAGTAGATGGAGACCCAATCTTAGCCGCTGAAGGTAAACGCATATTCGAAAAATTCCCTAAAATGGCTCCCGCTAAAATCTCTCAAGGACATGAAATCGCTGTTCCAAGGTGTTTATCCATTAGAATTTTCAATGAACGCAGTGAAATAGTTAACAATAAGTAGCTAACAATCGTGAATAAAGAACATTTAAAACAATTAGAAGCTGAAAGTATTTATATAATGCGCGAAGTAGCAGCGCAATTCGAGCGCCCTGCGCTACTTTTTCAGCGGTGGAAAAGAACTCTATTACTCTGGTGCACTTGGCTATGAAAGCCTTTGCCCCTATGAAAATACCTTTCCCTTTGGTACATATCGATACAGGACATAACTTCCCCGAAGCTCTTGCTTATCGCGATGCCCTTGCCAAACGTATTGGCGCTGAACTCATTGTGCGACAAGTAGAAGATACTATCAAAGCTAAAGGTCTTACTGAACCCAAAGGTAAATCTGCTCTCGTAACTGGCTGCAAACACACACCCTTTTAGATACTATCGGAAGAATTCACTTTCGATGCTTGCATTGGAGCGCACGCCGTGATGAGGAAAAAGCCCGCGCCAAGGAACGTTTCTTCTCAGTAAGAGACGAGTTCGGTCAGTGGGATCCCAAGTTACAACGCCCTGAACTGTGGAACATCTATAACGGCAGAATACAAAAAGGCGAAAATGTGCGTGTGTTCCCAATTTCAAACTGGACAGAACTCGATGTGTGGAGCTATATCCAACAAGAAAAAATTGAACTCCCTTCTATCTATTTCGCTCACAATCGCGAGGTGATTGAACACGAAGGTAGACTCATTGCTGTATCGCCTTTATCCAAATAGATGAAAATAAATGACACCATTCTCAACAAGCGTGTGCGCTATCGCATTGTAGGCGATATGACTTGTACCGCAGCTGTAGAAAGCAATGCAGCAACTCTTGAAGAGGTAGTGAACGAAATTACTGCTTCACGCATCTCGGAACGCGGTGAAACTCGTATAGACGATAAAGTAACCGAAGCTGCTATGGAAGATCGTAAAAAGGAGGATATTTTTAGTAAAAAAGTATCTGTTTAAAAATGGTCGATTTTTGTATATCAAAAATCCTGAATACTAAAAACAAGATTACAAATGAGAAAAAGATTTCTATTTACAGCCATAGTGCTATTCCTTTTGGCAACTGCCCAAACCTTTGCACAACAACTACAACGCCACAAACCTGTGCCTGAAATCGCCTTTGCCTCAAGCCAATGGCGAGGAATTGAAATTATCGTCTTTACGAGGCAAATATGTGCTCGTAGATTTTTGAGCATCGTGGTGTATGCCTTGCAAAAAGGAAAACAGATACCTCAAAACAAGCCTATAAAGAACTCAAAGGTAGAATTTTGTAATCCTATCAGTTTCTATTGATGAGACCTAAGGATAAAGATGCTTGGCTCGACACCATCAAAAATGGAAGGAATGGTGTGGTACAACGTATGGGATAACGAAAGCAAAGCCGCTAATACCTATGGAGTAACCAGTATTCCCGCTCCTTTTCTCATAGACCCCGAAGGCAATCTGTTGTCACAAGGAGAGAACCTCAGAACTGACGATCTGCTTAAAACTCTCATACATAAAATGAAAAATCAAGTTTTTAGTGCCATTATCTGCTTAAAGCAATAGGGTTGAGCAGTTGTAATACTGCACGCGTTAATTCTAATAGTTTGCAAGGTGAATGGCAACTCGTTACTATGGGAACTACTGCCGTAACTGCTGAGGCTCAGCCTACCCTTCAACTCAATATAAAAAGAAATGAAGGTAAACGGTTCCGACAGTTGTAATACCTTTATGGGGAGGCATCGCAAATATCACCGATAAAGATTTGGTATTTGGCGAATTAGCAACTACTCTAATGCTTTGTCCAGAGACTACTATGCAGAGTTGCCGATTCTTTTGCCTCTGCAATGAGTAGCTAAATACGAAGTGAACGACAATCAGTTACTACTCAAAAGATGATAAAGGGGAAGTTCTCCTTATTTTCACTAAAAAATAAATCCCATATTTAATAGTTTTAAATGAAGTAAAAAGGCTGCAAAATTGTTTGTGCAGCCTTTTTATCATCTCCTTACGACCATAGTTGCTGCTAAAAATACTATACAAAATATAACTTTACTGTCACAATCACTCCATTTACAATACAAAAACAATTAAATAAGATTTTCTATTAGTTGAAACATCATTATTAACCCTATGTAAAAATAGCCCTATGAAACGTCTCTCTTTTTCTAAAAACTGCAAACTTTGCTAAAATTACCTTTAAATTTCTTTTTATAAAAATTTCTTTCGTTTTCTTTGCACGTTTCAATTATATTATCTACTTTTGTCGCTCATTAATATACTCACACTCAACTAGAAAATTCATCAACTCATAATTCATAACTAATTAAATATATTATGGACGTAAAAATTATGACTGCCTTAGAGGCAAAACACCCTGGAGAAAAAGAGTACTTGCAAGCAGTACACGAAGTGCTTTGAATCAGTACAAGGTGTACAACCAGCACCCCTCAATTTGCTAAAGCTAAAATTATAGAACGCATCGTAGAGCCCGACCGCATTCACACCTTCCCGCGGTTGGGTTGACGATAAAAGGCGGTAGAGCAACCTCGGCTACCGCGTGCAGTCTCAACGCTGCGATAGGCCCTTATAAAGGTGGTATCCCACTTCCACAAAGCTGTAAACCCTTCAATGCTTAAATTCCTTGGTTTTGAACAAACTTTTTAAAAATGCCCCTCACTACCCTACCTATGGGTGGCGCTAAGGAGGTTCTGATTTCGACCCCTACCGGTAAATCCGATGCCGAAAATTATGCGTTTCTGCCAAGCCTTTATGCTTGAACTTTGGAAATATATAGGTCCCTGATACCGACGTGCCTGCGGGCGACGTGGGTGTGAGCTGGATGCGAAATAGGCTATATGTACGGTATGTACACATTAGCCCAGAGTATAACACTGGCGTACTCACCGGTAAAGGTATCAACTGGGGTGGGTTCTCCTCATTCGCCCTGAAGCTACAGGTTATGGCGCGCTCTACTTTGTAGACCATATGCTTAAAAACTCGGCAAAGACCTTAAAGGACAACGCGTAGTAGTTTCAGGATGGTAACGTAGCGTGGGGTGCTTCACAAAAAGCAACTCAGTTAGGCGCAAAAGTTATCGGTCTTTCAGGTCCCGATGGTTGTGTGGAAGTACCTAATGGTATGACTCACGAAATGATTGACTACCTTTTGGAACTCCGCGCTTCTAACCGCAACATCGTAGCACCTTTTGCCGAAAAATTTGCTAAAGAAAAGTAAATTTACTGCAGGCAAAAAGCGTGGACAATCCCTTGTGATATCGCCTTGCCTCGTGCTTTCCAAAAATGAATTAGACGGCGATGACGCTCAAATGCTTATCAAAAATGGCGTAAAACTCGTAGCTGAAGTATCAAATATGGGTTGTACTCCTGAGGCTATCAAAGCCTTCCAAGATGCTAAATTACCTTTCGCTCCTGGTAAAGCAGTGAACGCTGGAGGGGTAGCAACTTCAGGACTCGAAATGACTCAAAACGCCGCTCACCTCGCGTGGAGAGCTGAAGAAGTTGATGCTAAGTTACACCAAATTATGGAATCTATCACAACGCTTGCCTCAAATACGGTCAAGAAGATGGTTATATCAACTACGTGAAAGGTCTGCTAACATCGCAGGCTTTATGAAAGTCGCTCACGCGATGCTCGATCAAGGCGTGGTTTTAATAACGAGTTACGAATAACGAGTTACGAATAACGAGGTTATAAATAGCTGCTCGAAGATAATGGGCAGCTATATTTCTGAAATTTTCAGCAAAAGTGAAAAACCACCAAAATCAACCTCTTCATCACATGTATATGATGATTTAGCTTTACTTTCACCAAGTTTACTTAGCAAATAGAGTCACAGAAAACACACCACTATCCATAAAGCACCGGCAAGAGGGTAGCAATAAGTGTCCATTTCTTGCTTTGGGGTTTCTTTGTAAATAGTGTAGAATAGTCGTACTACAAGGGTTTGTGCAACAAGCTGAAAAGCGTGGGTTTACAGCCGTGAGCGAGTGTCCATCCACCAGCGTGTGCAATACGCCCTGCTTAGCAGGTGGGAGGCTTCCATCAGTACGCCAGCCCCTCGCCTACTGCTGTTTGCCCTAATACCATAGTGGTGAGCATTAGCACCGTGGGGATTACAATTTCATTGGCAGGAATAGCAACGATATAGGCGAGCAAAAATCCCGCCCATTCAAACCTATAAACACGCCTATAGGGTCTAAGCCTTGTATAAGCCAAAAAGAGCTATAGGTTGTTGGCGCTATTTAGCAAGTTGCATATCAGCCATATCACTGCCCCTGCAGGGCAGCAAACCTAATAAACACGCCAAAAGTACGATAAGGGTTCTATCAGCTAAGTGAGGTGTAGAGGTGTTTTGGAAAAACGCGGCGGACGATAAGGCGGTAATTCAATACAAAAATGACGATTCTCCTTTGAGGAGGGTCTTGCTCAACAACCACGAGGTGAGGAATGAAAAGAGGCTATGCCCAGCACAGCGATACCTATCACAGCGAGCATCGATACTGTGCTGCTCCACTGCTTGGGAACTAATGCCCCAATGAACAAGGTAGCAATGGTATTTTGGGTAGAGCCAACGCCCGTTGCAAAGCGAAAAGTTATTAGTGATAATGGCTATCAGTTTCTCACGCGGACTGTTGATAATACGGGTCGCTACCACTCCGGCGGCGTACAGCCAAAGCCCATACTCATCGTGAGGGCTTGTTTGCCGTGAGCGCCTGCGGTGCGGAAGAGCTTGTCGAGATTGAAAGCCACGTGTAAGTAACCAAAATCTTCAAGAAGAGTAAACAAAGGGAAGAATATCGCCATTGGGGGCAACGTTACCGAAATCACCCACGTAGTGCTAAATATACCCCATCGATGAGAAACCACTGAGCCACCAAGGAAAATGCAAGGCATTGGCTCCGTCTTTCAAAAAGTGGATAAAAGCCACCCTACAAACAGATCGAAAGCCATTGTGAAGGATAATTAGCCCCGATAATAGTAATCCACAACACCCCTGCCAAGAGCAAAAAACATAATAGGGAAACCCCCAAATTTTATGCGCTAACTACCTATCAATCGCACGATCAACGCGGAAAGAACGCGCTGAAAAATCGGTAGCACCGATGCGTTGATGAGTGTGGTTGTGAGCGTAGAATGAGCTGCTACCAAGTCATTGCGGTAGCTATCCCCTAAAAATCTTGTGATACTCATCGGCTATACGCAACACTCGGGATTGTTTTCGGGATTGTTTTCAGCTGAAAAAGTGCCTTCTTCCACCTTTTTGTACCTTTCATCACCTTCAATGAGTCGCATAGCAAAGCCAACAGGTAGTTGGCAATTCGGGATTGAGTTCGAGAAAGTGCCGATTGCAGTTCAGCAATAGCTTCAGCATTTTTCTTTAGGAAGATCTATATAAGTCTGTTTTTGGTTTGAAAATTTACCGCTTACTACTTCTTCAATAGCAAAGAGCAAATCGGGGATACCTTCTTTGGTACGTGCAGAAGTAGCCACTACAGGGATACCCAAAATCGCGAGAAAGGGTGCGTGTATCAAATCGTGATATGATGGCAGGGCGAGCCGTCCATCAGGTTGGAGGCAAACACACAGCTTTATCAGTGATTTCAAGTATTTGAAGTGCCAAACTGAGGTTGCGCTCCAGTCTGCTGGCATCTACTACTATCACAGTTACATCGGGTTTGCCAAAGAGAATAAAATCGCGCGCTACCTCTTCGTCTTCTGAAGTGGAGAGCAGCGAATAAGTTCCTAGTGGGTCGATTATGCGATAACGTTGGTCGTGAAAAGAAAAACTCCCCTCAGCGCGGGTAACGGTTTTACCTGGCCAGTTACCTGTGATGCTGACACGCAACCCTGTAAGGGCATTAAAAACGAGTACTCTTGCCGGTGTTAGGATTTCCTGCAAGAGCAATGGTATAGTGGTAAGTGCCTGCCTCCTCGCCTAAGGTTTTAAAGGAAGCCGAAGGATTAAGCGCACAAGTATCACAAATATTTTTCATAGTCGTAGTACAACAAAGCCGTTAAATAGCTCGTTTGATTTGTTTTTATTATTTTTGATAATCAATCATTTTTAACAACCCCTATGCCCTATCTCCTGACACCTGAATCCTATCCCCTGATACCTGAATCAGCACACAAAGCGCATCACTCTTGCGCAGAGCAATTTTGGGTATGATGAATGGTATAAGCAATCGGGTCGGCAAGCGGACTCACATTTTCTATTTTGATTTTTGAGCCACGTACGAAACCTAAGTCGAGCAATCGTTGTCTCACTTCTTGTCGGCATTCGGGTGTAAACCCGTGATTACAACAGTTTGTCCTATTTCTAAAGAGGCTAAAGTAAGGGTCATAAAGTGTTTATATAATTTCAAAATATATTTTTAGACGAGCAAAATTACAAACTTTTGTTGGATTAACAAAAATATTTTAGACACAATTTACTAATTAACAAATTTGCTAATTAACAAATTATTCTTACCTTTGGCGCATTATTTGCAATCCTTTTTACTAAAAACAATTAGAATGATATTTTACTTTTTCACTACTCAGCTCTCTATCACTTTTTGACGGCTTGTGACCGCACTACTAAAACCGATAAAACTACGCCTCTACCACTACCGAAGTTTCTAAACCTCCGGTATATGAGTTTGGATTTAACCTCAACGACTCATAACATTGTAAAGAGATACCCTCAAACAAGGCGACACTTTTTGGCAAACTCGCTTGAAGACCAACATATCGAGGGCGACTGAAATCCACCATATTGCCGAGGTAACCAAAGAACTCATCAACCCTAAAAACTTCCGCGTAGGCAAACCCCTATGCTTTCTTATTCGATAAAACAACCCGATACTCCTCATGGTTTTGTATATCAACCTGATATAGTGAATTATATCGTGGTACGCCTCACCGATTCTATCCACGCTTATAATGCCGAACGCAAGGTTTCTATAAAAGAAAAAGAGTATGGAGGTGAGATTGAAAAACAACTCACTGTCGATGCACAAAATGCAGGCATCAGCGCAAAAATGCTACCTATCAATTAGGACAAATATTCGATTATACAATCGACTTCTTCCGCTTGCAAAAAGGCGATAAATTCAAAAATTATTTACGACGAACGCTATGTGAGACGACACTATCTATGCAGGAGTTGAAAAAAGTAAAAGCCGCTTATTTTTGAGTGGGGAGGCAAGGCGTATTACGCTTTTAATTTCGCTACCGATTCTATCAAAGGCACCAGTGGCTATTACGACGAAAAATGGCAATATGATGAAACGTATGTTCCTAAAATCACCCCTTGGATATCTTCCGTATTACTTCTAAATTTGGAATGCGTTTTCACCCCTGTGCTCCACCGTATGAAAGGGCATTTTGGCACCGATTACGCCGCCCCTGCGGGTACCCTATACGTGTAACAGCAGCAGGCACCGTGATAGAAGCGGGCTATAGTTCGGGCAATGGTAACTACGTGAAAGTGCGCCACAACAATATGTATACAACACAGTACCTCCATATGTCGAAAATATTAGCTCGGAAGAAAGGGATACGTAGCACAAGGAGAAGTGATAGGATTAGTAGGGAGTACCGGTTTAGCCACAAGGTCCTCACGTGTGTATCGCTTCTGGAAAAATGGTGTGCAAAGTAGACCCCTTGAAAGAAAAATGCCTGATTCTGTGCCTATAGAAGCCAGTCTCAAAAGCAAAAGTATTTAGAGTTTATCAAACCGCTAAAAAGAACAATTGGATAAATTGAGAATTAGCCGAAAAAGGTTATTGGAGAAACTTCTGATGATAAACATATAATGATTTATGCTAATGAAGAATTTGCTTTTAGCTGAACGCTTTCCTGTTTTGTGGAACACAGGATTGTTTTTAGTATTACCAGTAGTGTTTTTGGCGCATATTAGTGTTGGGGTTATAACTCTTTGGATATCACTATTGCGAAAAGGTTTCTGGTGGCAGAATATATTCTATCATTACAACAAATTTCATTTTTATGTAAACCTTGGTATTACACTTCACTCATTGCCATATGGCTCTTTTTCCTACTGCGCAACGAGCATTTTTAAAGCGTTTTACCTTTTGCCCAAAAGGCGTTTTTAGCAGAGTTTTTAATCTACTGGGGGGTGATATTGGCATCGGGTATTCTTTTGGTGAGTTTCTTTTATGGGGTGAAGATAGAAGTGGATATTTTTCAAACAGAGCACTTAGAATACTTAGAATGCTTTAGAGTAGCTTTCCTAACACCTCCCAACTCATTGATAATATTGAGCATTTTTGAGGCGCGATTGGAGTATGACATCCCTAAATATAGTGTTGCGTGTTGCTAGCATAGCAGGAGCTTTATTGCTATGGTGCTATCGAATCACAGGCTTACAAATCACTATCTTTACGGTTATTACTATTGTATTAATGCTCATTGCCCCTCGTTATGTTTATTTTTAGTTCTATGAACTTTCCTCTGGTAGTTAGTATTTGCTGGCTTATCTACTTAGTAATGTTGTTCAGTCTTGTTTTCTATATGAAACGAATGAATAAACTTCTTTCAGGAATGTATTGAATATACTAATGTGTTCCTTTTTCCCCTTTGTTTACTTTGGGTTTAAGGTTATTAAAAATTTGTGCTATTCTTTTGATGAAAGATTTTGGATAGCCAGAATTGCTTTAGATTTTTTAGTAAACTACAATTACAACTACTATCTTGAAAGGTTTAAGTTCAGTTGTGTTTTCTTCTCTTTATGGTATTCTATAGCAAATTGATTTACAAATGGAAGCTATCTGAAATTGCGTTTGCACCACTAACACCTAAGTCCTTTTTCGGTCGTTTGTGATTCATAATTTACAATTATTTTATACCTTTGCACTCTGAAACACAATCTAAAAACCAAAAACTATGGCAAGAGAAATAAAACCAACTCCCGTATTAGAAGGGCAAGATGTAATAGAGGTTCTACAAGAAATTAGCTTCTTTCAAAGATGATTTAAAAATTAGGTATCACTCGTGAAAATAGAGAGAGATGCTGCTAAATTTAGAGCTATGTTTAAAGTAAAAAGTTGTAGGTGATGAAAGATAATTCAGATGAAGTTTCTATTTTATTGCTCACAGAAGGCTACTCAATAAAACCTTTTGATTGTGAAGATGAAGATTTGAATGATTTTCTATTTAATGAGGCAACTCCTTATCAAAAGAAATTACTTGCTACCACTTTTGTAATGGAAAAACGACGAACAAACCTTAGGTTATTATAGTTTACTAAATGATAGTTTGCAACTAAGGGAAGATATGTTCGCTAGCAAAAAGTCAGTTTAGAAAGTTTTAAGAGAGCTTATGCCTTATCCTAAACGACATTTAAAAACTATACCTGCTCTTAAGATAGGGCGTTTAGCTATTGATAAAGTCTTTTTAAAGGTAAAAAGGATTAGGTTCTGTGATTATGGCAAAATATCATTAGTAAGTGTATTAAGATGAATAAGGAACAAGCTTGCAGGCTTATTACTGTTGATGCCTATAAGCAGGCTATACCTTTTTATCAGAAGATGGATTCAAGTTCTTAACAGAAGATGATAAAAACGATACCACTAGGCTAATGTTCCTTGATTTGGCTAATATTATTTAGATAACTAACAACCGATAACTAACAACTAATATAATTATATTTAAAAATGTTAAAATAGTAATCCAACACAAACCAATGCTTGGAAAGCATTGCAAAAACATGTTACTGAAGTAAAGACCGCCATACGCTTTCTCTCTTTGAGAAAGACCCTGCTCGCGGTGAAAATTTCACTATCAAATGGCAAGACTTCTATGTTGATTATTCTAAAAACCGCATGAGACGAAGAAACCCTTAAACTCCTCGTGCAACTCGCCGAGGAATGTGGTTTAAAGGACGCTATCGGCAAATACTTCGGTGGCGACCTTATCAACAATACCGAAAAACGCGCCGTATTGCACACTGCCCTTCGCGCGCCCGAAAATAGCGTAGTAAACGTAGATGGCAAGAACGTAATGCCCGAAGTAGCGGCTGTAAAACACAAAATCAAACAGTTCAGCGAAGAGGTCATCAGTGGCAAACGCAAAGGTTATACTGGTAAAGCCTTTACCGATGTGGTGAATATTGGTATTGGTGGCTCTGACCTCGGTCCGGCAATGGTAACCGAAGCGCTTAAATTCTATAAGAATCACCTCAACGTACACTTTATCAGCAATGTAGATGGCGACCACGTGCTCGAAACTATCAAGCACCTCAACCCCGAAACTACCTTGATAGTGATTGTATCTAAAACATTCACAACGCTCGAAACCCTCTTTCTAATGCGCTTACTATAAAAGAATGGTTCCTCAAATCAGGCTCAGAAAAAGATATTGCTAAACACTTTGTAGCGGTGTCTACTAACATGCAAGAAATTGACAAATTCGGCATCGACCCTGATAACGTATTCCCTATGTGGGACTGGGTAGGCGGACGATTCTCGTTGTGGAGCGCCGTAGGTCTCAGCATCGCCCTATCAGTAGGTTACGACAACTTTGATAAGTTGCTCAAAGGTGCTCACGCTATGGACGAGCATTTCCGCACCGCTGCTTTTTGGCGAAAAACATTCCGGTAGTCTTGGCATTGCTCAGCGTGTGGTACAACAACTTCTACAGAGCCGAAAGTCAAGCGATCATTCCTTATACTCAGTATTTTGCACCGCTTCGGCGGCTTACCACAACAAGGTCATAATGGAAAGTAACGGTAAACAAACCGATCGTGATGGCAACCCTATCCCTTATCAAACTGGCGTAATTATCTGGGGTGAACCGGGAACCAACTCTCAACACGCGTTCTTCCAGCTTATTCACCAAGGTACAAGTTAATACCAACTGACTTTTATTGGCTTTAAGCACTCATTGCACGGTAATACTGATCACCATAACAAGCTAATGGCTAACTTCTTTGCTCAAACCGAAGCGCTTCTTAAAGGTAAGACTGAAGCTGAGGTGCGCAAAGAAATGGGTGACAAGGTGAACGAAGCCTTAGTGCCTTTCAAAGTGTTTACTGGTAACCGCCCTACAACTTCTTTCCTTATCGATAAACTCACCCTGAAAGTTTGGGTAGCCTTATCGCAATGTATGAGCATAAGATATTTGTAGAAGGTGTGATTTGGAACATCTACAGCTACGACCAATGGGGCGTAGAGCTCGGCAAACAGTTGGCAAAGCAAAAACTCCTAAAGACATTGCCGCTACTGAACTCTCTGCACACGACAGTTCCACTACCAATTTATTAAAACAATTCAAAAATAGGTTTCAGGGTATCAGGTTTCAGGGTGTTAAGTATGACCCTGAAACCTGACCCCCTAACACCTAACACCTGAAAATGATTCACATTAGAACAGCCGAAGAAATAGAACTACTACCAAGCAGCCCAAGTGGTATCACGCACTTTGGGTATATTAGCTAAAGAAGTAAAACCAGGGTAACCACCCCTGTATCTTGATAAACTCGCTGAAGAGTACATCCGCAGTCAAGGGGGCTATCCCAGGATTTTTGGGTTTGTATGGCTTCCCTAATACCCTCTGTATGAGTCCTAATGCGCAAGTAGTGCACGGCATCCCTAACGACCGTCCGTTACAAGAAGGCGACATCATCTCAATAGATTGCGGAGCATTGAAAAACAGTTACTATGGCGACCACGCTTATACTTTTGAGGTAGGCGAAGTAGCCCCCGAGTAAAAGAACTCTTGCGTGTAACCAAAGAATCGCTGTACATAGGTATCCGTCCGGTTTTCGTGCGGGTAACCGAGTGAGGTGATATGGGACACGCTATACAGCAGCACTGTGAGGCACACGGCTATGGCGTAGTGCGCGAACTCGTGAGGGCACGGTGTCCGGGCGCAAAATGCACGAGACCCCGAGATGCCTAACTATGGCAAACGAGGTGGTGGTAAAAATTCAAAGACGGAATGGTAGTAGCCATAGAGCCTATGATCAATATGGGTACCAAGAGCATACGCCAGCTCAAAAGACGGTTGGACAGATCCTTACTGCCGACGGCAAACGCTTCCGCCCACTTTTGAACACAATGTGGCCCTTATCGATGGCAGACCCGATTGCTCTCCACCTTCAAATATATATACAGAGCCTTAGGTATTAAAAAGCAATGAGGAAGAGAATTCTTGCTCAATTAGCAAAATCTAAATAGCATTAAAAAGAGCTGATAATGGAAAAAAAGAAAAAGTAAACGAGAAAGTAGTGCTGCTACAAAAACCCATAATGCAGAGACTATGAGATTAGAAACCCCAGTGAAAAGCTATTGAGCTTTTATGGAAGAACTTGCTGAGAGGACAAGGAAGCGTGAAAGAAGAAATAATGAAAATATATATAAAGAAGAAGATTATATAACTATTTAGCTGTGAACTTAGAGGGTGAATATTCCTTTTAAAACTGAAGGAGGTAATTTAGCATTCTTTAGAATTTTTCTGCAGTACAAGCCTAATGCTAATATTGCATTTCCTGTGGTTGAAATTTCTTTGGCTCTTAAAGAACATAAGAAAGACACAAATCCTTTGAAAGTATTTTCTTTTCATTATTAAGAAATTGAAGAATATCTATCTGGAAAAAGATGTTATATTGTATTACTATGCTGATGGTGCCCTATTTATTATAGGAATAGTGATAAACATAATTTTTATTTCACCACAACATTTTAGAAAGTTATCTTTTCATACACTATTCACAAAAAGTAAACCCTAAAAATTTACTCATAAGTAATAGAGTTATCCTAATATCCATATAGGCAACCATTATATCTCTTTTATCTATAAACAAAAACATCAACCTTATGAGATACACTCACTAAGGAATTGGAAGAGTATCAAAAATAAATGAATTATTTAAAATTATCAACAATGAAAAAGCCTTATTTTTAGTAGCAACTGCCGTCCTTACTTTAGTTTCTTGTGGAAAAAGCGACGACAACCCAACACCTGATAACCCAATACCTGATAACCCCCTACCCCTCCTAAAACTGACCGAGGTGAAAGAGAATTAAGGAAGTAAAAATCACCTATTTAGATAGAAAAAATTCTAATATCGACCCAACCTATTTTCTAAATGGTGAACCTAAGTTTATATACTTTAGAAAATGGAGTCTTTGCTTATGAATATGATGCACAAGGGCGCATTTCAAAAATTCACTTCTGATAAAGAGGTGAACAAGTAACCTATGAATTTAGTTATCCTCAAGGAAAAATTATAGCAAATAGTGGAAAAGAAATTTTTGAATTCGCTTTAGATGAGAAAGGTTACTTAAAAAGTGATAGGCGGAGATAATCATTTCAGCTATGACGAAAAAGGTCAACTATCTAAAATAGACGATAATGGTTTTGGAAAAATGGCAACCTAATCACTGAAACACATCACTTCTACTTCTTGGGGAGGAGCAGAAGAAGCCCAGATGAAATTTTCTTATTATCCTAACGAAAATAAGAATCGCTTTTTATCTTCAACAACGAAGAAAGAGATGAAATAGATGTCTATACCACCTATTTTGATTTACTAAATGCACTTCGTGCAGGTGTCCCTACTAAAAATCTTTTGGAGTCTATCTCTCAATCTTATACGTACAGGAAAATGTATCGTATGCCACACTATAAAATTCACTTATGCTTACGATAAAGACGGCTATGTAAGTCGTATAGTAGAAAATCGTTCTGGTGATGATGACGGGCTAAGTATCTCTTCTGGTTCAATCTCAGATGAAGACATAGAAAAATTAGAAGCTCTAATTGCTAAAATAAAGGCAGGTACTGTCAAAAATATGACTTATAAAGAGTTCACTAATGCCAATGGCACTTATAAGTTTAGTATTACTCATAAAGAGCACATCACCAAAAGATTCTAAAGGCAAACCTATTGATGTAAAATACGAGCAAGAGAGAATTTACACCTTTTTCTTATAAAGAAGAGAATGGCAAGAGAAAGTATTTGGAAAGAAAAATAGTGTTTACCAAACAAGATGCCCTCTACTATCTACAAAATCAGCTATTAAAACTCAGACCTTATAACTAACAACAAATAAATGTACAGAACGCATACTTGTGGAGAGCTACGACCTCTCACGACAACAAGTAACCCTCAGCGGATGGGTGCAACGCGTCCGCAACAAAAGGATTATGATTTGGGTAGACCTACGCGACCGCTATGGCATCACTCAGCTTATTTTGACGAAGAACGCACTGATAAAAGCGGTCTTTGAGCAGGCGAAAAACCCTCTCACGCGAGGACGTGATTCAAATTCAAGGTACTGTTATCAAACGTGAGGCTGCCAGCGCAAATATCCCTACGGGAGAGTAAAATCCTCGTTACAGCACTTACCCGCTCAACCATTCCGAACTTCCTCCTTTTTACCATTGAAGATAATACCGATGGCGGTGAAGACCTCCGTATGAGTACCGCTATCTCGATATACGCCGCACCCCCGTACGCGATAATCTTATTTTCCGCCACAAAGTGGGGATAATGGTGCGCAACTATCTATCCGAACAAGGTTTTATAGAGGTAGAAACCCTGTGCTTATCAAATCAACCCTGAAGGCGCTCGCGATTTTGTGGTGCCCAGCCGTATGAACAGGTGAGTTCTGACGCACTTCCACAATCGCCACAAACCTTCAAGCAACTGCTAATGGTAGGCGGATTAGACAAATATTTCCAAATTGTAAAAGTGCTTCCGTGATGAGAAGACCTTCGCGCCGACCGTCAACCAGAGTTTACCAAATAGACTGCGAAATGTCGTTTTGTAGAGCAAGAGGACGTTATCAGTACTCTTTGAAGGATTGGCAAAACACCTCCTCAAAGAACTCAAAGGCTTAGACTTTGGGGCTTTCCCTCGTATGACCTATGCCGAGGCGATGAAAACTTACGGCAACGACAAACCCCGATATCCGTTTCGGTATGAAGTTCAGCGAACTCAACGACCTCGCGCAACACCGCGATTTCAAGGTGTTCAACGAAGCCGAATTAGTAGTAGGGATTGCCGTACCTGGTGCCAACAGCTATACCCGCAAAGAGATTGATGCTTTAGTAGAATGGGTAAAACGTCCGCAAGTAGGCGCTTCCGGAATGAGTATATGTAAATGCAATGAAGATGGCAGCTTCAAATCATCAGTAGATAAATTCTATAACGAGGACGACCTCAAGGCGTGGGCAGAGCGCACTGGCGCCAAAGCAGGCGACCTTATCTGCATCCTTTCAGGCAAGGCTAACAAAGTACGTGGGCAACTCAGCGCCCTCCGTATGGAACTCGCCGAGCGTCTCGGCTTGCGCAAACCCGATGAATATGCACCTCTGTGCGGTCGTAGATTTCCCTCTTTTAGGGAGTGGAGTGAAGAGGAAGAACGCTTCTTTGCGATGCACCACCCTTTCACCTCGCTCTAAACCTCGAAAGATATTCCGCTACTCGACAGCAACCCGAGGTGCCGTACGCGCCAGTAGCACGACCTCGTACTCAACGGCAATGAAGTAGAGCGGTGGTTCTATACGTATCTTCATCAAGAGTTGCAAGCCAAAATGTTCGAGCTATTGGGCTTTTACCCCCGAGCAAGCACAAGCACAATTTGCTTTCTCGATGAACGCCTTCAAATATGGCGCTCCTCCCACGGTGGTTTGGCTTTTGGCTTCGACCGATTAGTAGCACTCGGCGGACAAGAAACCATACGCGACTTTATTGCTTTCCTAAAAACAATAGCGGTCGCGATGTGATGATTGATGCCCCCTCCCTATCGATGAGGCACAACTCAAAGAACTAAGTATTCAATTAGTAAATTAGAAAATTTTGTCAATTAATAAATAAAAAGGTTGTCGCAAAAGTAAAATTTGCAGTCTTTGTTGTCTCTCCATAAAACCACTATCTTTGTCCTTTCATTACATTCTACTTATGGGATATTATATGTTTGCTTACGGAGTGAAAACTCCTGAAATAAAAAGCTGTTTTTGGCTCTAAAAACGAGTTCTTTTGCAAAAAGGTAAAGCTAATGATACTTTTCAGAACTATACTGATGAAGATGACAACGAAGAGACAGTAAAAGCACTTACCGATATTATTATGAGTAATCAGTATAATCAGGAAGGATACATTTATGGTTATGCCTTTATTGAATTTGCGCAACTTTGGGCGTAGAATTACCTTATACACAAGAAATTAGTTTTGGTACGAAACTGAACTTATCAATCAAGTGCTTTCAGAAGACTGAATATAAAACTAAAATAGATACAGATCTCTTCCCTGCTGACCATTTTCACCCATTTTCTATTCCAGAGATAGACGATTTTCCTATGATAAGTCTACTTGATAAAAAGCATCTGCAAGCCCTTTCGGATTTATTATCAAAAGTGCATAAAACCCTCGAGGAAATAGAAGAATTAATTAATAGTGAAACTGAGGAAGAAGAAGACAAAGGCTATAGCTATGAACACATTATGGGGCTAAAAGAAAATATCGCTTTTTGTCTTGAAAACGGATTAGATATGGTAGTTTCCATTAGTGAAAAGACAAAAAAACAACTTTTTTATCATTTATGTTTTGTAATTCGTAATTATTTTATATCTTGCCCTTATTAACATATACAAAATATAAACTATATGATTTTATTGATGGTTGCAGCTTTTCTCAGCAGCCACCTACGCAAACTGAAAAAGGAAACTGATGCAGGTTCAGACTTAGGATTTTCTTTATCAATCTTCAAAAGAAAACTGTCTCTACCAAAAGAGGTAGCATTACTGTAGATAATGAACTACTATCAACACTTTCAAATTCATCCCCTAACCTCAACTATTTCGTGATCAATAACTTAGCCGTAGGTCTTGGATTGGAATACCAAAGTGTCAAAAGTAAAAGGCGCTTCTGATGCTACCAATGCTCTTATTATTGCTCTAACGCTACTTACTTCTTCCCTAGCTGGAGGTAAATCTTAGCTCCATTTGCAGGCGCTAAAGTTGGACACGCTTGGGTTTCTGAAGGTAGCAACGATAGCCAAAAATACAGAGGCTTAGCTGTTGGCGCTAAAAAGGTATGGCTTACTCTGCAAAATCAAGGAGCTGCACTTACTGGCTACTTGCTACGATCACCAAAAACTTAAAAACAAAGAGAGCAACAACTCTGTTACCAATGGCACTTTCGGTGTAGGTATAGGTGTTGCTCATTCTTCTAATTAAAACCTCAAGGCTTTCCAAAAAGCCTCAAATCGCATTCATGTTACTAAACTTTGCTAAGTTTCTGCCCCTGCGGCTCGCACCTTTGGCAAAGTTTTATTATTCTGATAATTAACCATTTCTTCTTTCTTCGAACTCTCATTAAAATATGATCAACAATCACTGGTTAGAACGTGCTGAACTATTAATCAAACAGCAAGGCATCAACACCTTGCAAAAAGCACATATCCTCATTGTAGGCTTAGGAGGCGTTGGCTCTTTTGCTGCCGAATTTATAGCCCGCGCAGGCGTAGGAGCCCTCACCATTGTCGATGGCGATTGCGTCTCTCTATCTAATATCAACCGACAGCTGCCTGCCCTTCACTCCACCGTAGGCAAAAACAAAAACCGAGGTAATGGCTGCCCGCCTTAGACATCAACCCCCAACTCAACCTTACTGTAATACACGAATTCCTCACCCCTGAACGCGCTACCGAAATCGTAACCCCTCAGTTCGATTATGTAATCGATTGTATCGATAGCATCACCCCAAAGCTCAACCTCATCCTCTCAGCCAAACGCCAACGCGTGCGTTTAGTAAGCTGTATGGGAGCAGGAGGCGCTACCGATGTTTCTCAAATAAAAGTAGCCGACCTGATGAAAAACCTATAACTGCCCATTGGCTAAATTTATACGCAAACGCTTGAAAAACGAGCGCATCGATCCGCATCAAAGCTGTATTCTCTTCCGAAATCGTTTCCAAAGACTCTATGCAGCGCACCAGAGGTCTGGATTATAAAAAATCATTCTACGGCACCATTAGTTTTATGCCCGCCGCTTTTGGCTTACACGCCGCCGCCACCGCCATCAATTATCTATCAAAAAGACCCGCAACCTCTTAACCCCTGACACCTGTCCCCTGACCCCTATAACTAATCCCTATCTCTTCATAAAAATCTTTCAATTAGAAAACTATTTACATTCTTCAAAAACATCCTACTTTTGCACCCGTAAAACAGAACATACGAGATCAATATGTCATTTGTAGGAAAACACTCTCAATATCGAGGTAAACGCAATGAGCGACCCTGCTGATACATTCAAAATCAACGTGCTTTCTGAAGCCGTAAACAGTAAAAAGAAAGTACTTTTCTGGTATCCCAAAGATTTTACTGTATGCCCTACCGAACTTCACGCTTTCCAAGAAGCCTAGCCGAGTTCGAAAAACGCAACGTAAAAAGTAATAGGTGCTTCTGTGACACTGCCGAAGTCACTTGCGTGGCTCAACACCCCAAAACAAGGCGGTATTGAAGGTGTTACTTTATCCTATCCTCGCCGATAGCAAACCGTAACCTCGCTCACACTTTAGGTACTCCTCGACTCTCGTGAAATCTACGACGAAACTGCCGATGCTTACCTGCTCGAAGGTGACGATGTAACTTTCCGCGCTACTTACCTTATCGACGAAACAGGTAAAGTATTCCACGAAAGTATCAACGATATGCCCCTAGGTCGTAACGTAAAGAATACTTGCGCCTTGTAGATGCTTACACTCACGTACAACAACACGGCGAAGTTTGCCCAGCCAACTGGGGAAGAAGGTAAAGACGCTATGAATGCTAACCGTAATGGCGTAGTAGCTATTTAGCTTCTCACCAAAAAGCTAAAAAACTTGATCATTGTAAATATGTATTAACTAAAAAACTCACCACTATTTTTATCACTATGACAGAACTTACCCAAGATAATTTGCAAGAAATAATTGCCGCTAATCCCCTTGTATTCGTACACCATGCGCAGGATGGTGCGGTAACTGCAAAATCATAAAACCAAAATTCAAAAGTATGCAGCCGAAACCCCCTAACGCTACTTTTGTATATGTAGATGCTGAGGCTTTCCCCGAGTCACGCAAACTCGCCAAAGTAGACAATCTCCCTACATTTGCCGCTTTCAAAAACGGTAATTTGGAAAAACAATTGCAAACTAACAAAGCCGAACTCTTAAAAGAATTTATAGATGAGATTACCGGTAATTAAACATATCGTTCAGTTTATCGAGAACAACGACCAAGATTACGTAACCGAGACTCATCGAAACACTCGAAAATCTCATAGAATGCGAACATCTTAAAGATGAGGAGTTAGACGTAATCGGCGAATTGCTCTCCAATTTCTACGGAGCTATCGAAGTTGATAACCTCATCAAACAAGGTACTCCACAAAAAGAAGCCTCAACACCTTTATGAAGCGTGTAGTAGGCTCTATCGACAAGTAAAATTATTATTATTTCTTTCACTAACTAAACGAAAAAGCCGTTCAGAGGGTCTGAAACGAGCTTTTTAATTCTCTAACTCCCTATCAACCCTCTCAAATTTACTGACCCTCTCAGTTTACTAATCATCTAATTACCAATTATTTAAACCCCTAACTCCCACCCTCTTACCTCTTACCTCTTATCTCTTACCTAAAAACTTTTTGCATACCTCAAATATTTGTCGTAATCTTGCCCCCGAAATAAACAACACAACTAACGCTCAAATAGTAATAAACCAAATAAATATAAAAACAAATGATTTTTATCATTGCAGCGATGGCAGTAGCGGAATCACCACCGCCAACGCCCAAGAATCTGCAAAGTAGAGCTAAAGCAGGACTCTTATTGTCTGACATTTCTAGCCTTAAGTACCCAACAGATGGATTGGGAGTTAGTAGGAACAGCCAAATATAATACTGCTATCAAGACCCGGTTTCACTTTGGAGCTTTTATTGAATACGGCTTCAACGAAAAATATGGGTAGAAGCTGGTATAGACTACGCTTTCCAAGGCGCAAAATTAAAATCGCTATGAATTTAGTAATGGATCTTTAATAAATAAAACAAATTTAAAAAGCAGTAGCGAATGGACTACCCAACAATTTAATATCCCTCTTTGGTTTAAATACGATTTCAACGGATTCCGCCCTAAAAGTAGGGGTGAACTTAGGCTTACTCACCAATATAAATCTTTGATGCAAATATTGATAATCCTACAAATCCATCTAACCCTAATAACAAGGTTAGTTTCTCCCTTCCCCTGATAATGCTTTTTGACTTTCGGTTTAGGCTTCGGCGCTGAGTACAACTTAAATTCCGGACTCTTTCTTGATGCTACCTTCAACTTAGGACTCTCTGAGTTATCTCACTAAAAATACTCTAAAGATCGTAATTTTTACCCTGTAAATTTCAAAAACCGTGTCATCCAAATTGGTGTAGGTTACAAATTTAAAACTAAATCACATTAAATATATAATGATAAAAAGCTGTCTAAACCCATAGGCAGCTTTTTCTGTACAATCCCTCCTCCTCCTCCCGAGATTCCTCCCAGTTTCCTCGAGATTCTCCTCCGAGACTCTCCTAGTCTGAGACACTCCCCCTCATCACAACATCATGTCAATTAGCAATTATTTTGTATCTTTGCCCAAAAATCAAATAAACACCCATTCAATATGATTTTTCATTAGCTTTAGCAGCAGTAATTACTCTTTGTCGCTTGCACGATGATAATAGCAATACTCATAGTGGTAACTTCCCTACAAAAGTTACTGCAAAACAAAAATGAGGGTAGCAGGGTAAGCACCTATACCATTGTAATGGCAAACTAACTGGCAGTACACACCAAGAGTACAACAACAAAGGAATTGCCCAAAACGCTCCCGAAATAAACACCTATAGTTACGAAAATGGTCGCATCATAAAATGGGAAAGAACAAGAGATAACAAAAAAGATTTTTATTGCTACTTTTGAGTATGACCAGAAAGGAAACCTTATAAAAAGATAACCTGACTTCCTTAATGAACAATATCCCTTGTCTCGTTATGTAAACACTCAATATTTTTACGAGGGTAGCCGCCTTGTAAAAGAAATTGAAAAATTTACGGCAATTAATGGTAATCAAACAGATACCCACTGCAACGAAATTACTTACAGTTACATCAATAATGGTAATACAGTGGTAGAACAGATAAAAAAATACAAATTAGACACTGCTGGTAATATCATTACCAATACCATTAGTAGTGGAAGTACCGCCACCTACACACTTTCAGGAGGTAGTAGTGAAAAATAGATAATAGTGGCGCTGAATTACAAGAAATTACCTATGACAACAACACAATCCTTACCTTCTCACAACATAGCTGTTTTAGAACCCACAAGTGTCTTTGCAAGCTACCTGATGCTAAAAATAACCCAACCCAAATTATTCTTACTAACAGCAGTGGAAAACAACTACTCGTTGTGAATATGAGCACAATGCACAGAACTTCCCCATCAGTGTAAAAAGCATACGTAAAAGAGAACGATAACTCTGAAAAATTAGTTTCTGAAGCACAATTAGAATATGGGTCATAACATATAAACATTCTATAAATCAAATAAACACCTCATTCAATATGAAAAATTTTTAATAGCTTTAGCAGCAGTAATTATCTCATCGCTTGCAAAAAGCAAAGACGACAACGATGATCTCTAACCAACTCATAGGCGGTTGAAATTAGAATCTATCACTGATAATGATCAGCCCAAACCTCTTACTGAATGTGACAAAATGTGATTATCTATTCAGCTACCGAAACCGAAGAAATATTTTTCAAAGAAGATAGCAATGGTAACTGTGTATATAACAAGGACACCAGTATCGAAAAACGTCCCTACAGAGTACGTGGTAATATCGTTATTGCTACAAACCCCGCTATCCAACAAGATTACCCAGCAGAGTTTACTATGGAGAGTAGTAAAAGTCACTTTCAAAGTAAAGGTTACAACCCAGTCTCGTAAAACAAATAGAGTTTTAGTATTTCGCAAACTCTCCCACAAGAACTCACCTGAAATAGAAAAATTAAAAATCTAAACCCTTAGGTAGCTATATAACAATTCCTCCAAGATTCTTTCAAAACTTTAGAACGTATACAACTATCTAATTATCAGCCTCAACAACTGCTTCTGTTGTTAAACTTTGTTAAACCATCAAATTATTTTGGTAGTTCAAAAACGCTGTACCTTTGCAGCGCAATGAGGGTGGAAGCTCATTGTAAAACTCAAATAATAGTTTTCATAATTTAAAGTTTTGGTTATGATGGAAAAGTCCGATAGTAATATCGGGCTTTTTCTTTTTATGAACCGTTAATTGATAATTTTAATTGGTAATTGATAATTATTTTTGTACTTTTGCCACAAATTTTCGATGTGAAAAGGAAAAATGACTCCTATATACAACCAATTACTTATTCCCTTCCTCACCGCAATGGCGAAGCAATTACTAGGGGAGGTAGTGGCACCGCCCCTGCTTTCTCTAGCTACGGCGCTGATGTGATTAGGAAGTCTATTATCCCAGGACTTTTGGGATAATGGTGTTTGTAGGCGCTGTAGCTGGCAAAACAGCTAGCACTATGGGAAGCGGCATATTGCCTCGAGTATATGGATTTTACTGTCGTTTCTATCGCCCTATTTTCCATAGCTGTAACAATGCTCATTTCCAATATATCCGGCATTCCTCAATCCACTAGCCAGGCAGCTGTACTTGCCTTAGCCGCCCCAGCCCTCTATTTTAGCAAGTTAGATACCAATATCCCTCTTTTAGAAATTATCCCTGCTTTGGTTCATCCTGCCCATCATTCCCTATTTCAGTCTTCTTCGCCGGAAAATACATCTACCAGCCTATGAGGCCGGCGCGGACTCACCATTCAGCGTGCTCAAAATGAAAATAAACGCCATTTATGGGATATCGTACTAGTGATAATGGCTATATACGTATCTTTCGCTATTGGTTCTAACAACGTCGCCAACGCCGCAGGCCCCCTCTATACAATGACAATCAACGAGCTGCACATACGCGAAAGCGACCATATCGTACATTTCTTTAATGCTCGCCACCTTTAATCGTAGCCCCTTGTTTTGGGAATTGCGCCTCTTTGGGCATAAAATACTCAAAAATACCGGTAAGGAAATTCATCCTCTTTGGTAAGTTCGAAGTCGATCATTGCGTTCATCTCAGGTAGCCTGCTCTACTCGCATCAGTCGTAAAAGTGCTATCCTACCCTTAGCAAGTGAATGCAGCAGTTATTTTAGGCATACAGTCGCCAAAATGGGACACAAAAACATATTTCGCAAAAACCCAAGTCAAGCGATTTTTCACAATGTGGATGATTGCTCCTGTTATATCTTTTTACTCCCTACTGTTGATTTTAGCAGATAAAGCCAATTTGCTCCAGTAAAATACTTAAAGAATTGTTAAAAACACGCTAAAACCTTTGTAAATGAGCAAAACGTAACCAAGTGGAAAAGATATACAAATAATTATAAATCAGCAATATAACAAAAAGCAAAAATATTTTTAATATTAATATAGCGTTAAAAAATGCTAAAACAAGGATACTATTTTGAAAAGTAGTATCTGCGCCCGAATTTTATGCTAACAAGTGTTTTTACTATGAAAAGAAGTTTATTAAGAACTCATCTGCTATAGCTTTTACAGGCTTATTGCTCACTAGTTGTGGAGGCAAAAGTCTGATAGAAATGTATCAAGTGCAACAGGATGGAGAATCAACGCTAAAGAAGTTGCGGATTCAATACAACACCGATTTCAAAGATCAAGAAACCGGCCCCTGGCTTGTGCTTATCGAAGGTGGTACCTTTACTATGGGGGCAGTAAGATAACGTGATGCACGATTGAAACAACACCATCCAACAACACGTACAATCCTTATATGGATGAAAACTGAGGTAACCAACAAAAATGTATATGGAGTACCCGATTGATCAAATGTTCCATCCTGATCAAGAGTAATACCGCATATATACATAGGTGCTTCCCGATACTTTGGTGTGGAGAGCCTCCTTGAGCGCCAACGAGCTATGGTGAACAACTACTGCGTCACCCCGTTGGCGCCGATATCCCGTAGTTGGGGTAAACTGCGTACAAGTACAATTCAGCTCTTGGCGTACCGACCGCGTGAATGAGGCTATCCTCGAACGCGCGATGGATACCTTCGCCTGTGATGCTCGTTACCAAGTAGATGCGCAAAAGTACTTTCAGTACCGATACTTACCTCAACGCTCCTACCCAAACTTACTGGCGTAAAAATTCTACATGAAATGGGTGGTAAAAATACCAATAAAGAAGGTGAACCTAGCTAGCCAAACAAACTAGCGGAGTATTGCTACCTGAATACCGACCACCTACAGAAGTCGAATGGGAATATGTCTAAATCACTCAACGGTATCCGCGAATACAACCCTTTTGCAAGGTAGGAAAAATACCTGAATAGCCAATACACGCTCTACTCAAAACGTAGTACCTGTAGAACTATTAGTAACTTCAAACAAGGTAAAGGTGACTACGGCGGGATTAGCTGGTTGGTCGACGACAGCGCGATATCACCGTAGCCATAAAACTACCCACCTAACGACTCGGTTTGCGATATGGCTGGTAACGTTGCCAGAATGGGTCTGCGATGATATCGTCCCATCATAGATGATGAAAAATCGACTCACCACTAGCGGGTAACGTTTATAGGAAACACGCTATGTGAAGATGGTAAAACAAATTGTCGTAACTCCTGAATCTATAAAACATGACAATTAGCTAACAGAAAAGTAATCGCTCAGACCTCCTGCAACTGCACAACCTAGACTCAACGAAACTCATTTGGGTTATAACTTTTACTCACGCGATAACCGCAGTTACAATGATGGTGAAAATCATCTACTCAACTCTGCGTAAACCAAGGTGGATTAGTTGAATCCAGATGCTGAAGTACTGCAACAGTATGTACAACGCCCTCGTCCTACCAGGAACTGAACTGCAACGGTAAAGACTACGATACTTAATGACCGATCTCACTCTATCGACGATGATGTATCGTATTCAAAGGAGGTTCTGGAGAGACCGCGCTTACTGGATTGACCCAGCTCAACGCCGATTCCCTTCCTCATTATATCGCTACTGATTACATCGGATTCCGTAATGCAATGAGCCGTAGGTTCTAAATCTAAAAAGGATCACCGTACTCCTAAAGGATAAATTTTTAAATTAATATAGAAAAGTGCCAAATAGTACGTTTGCAGCACTCTTTTTCTATTATACCTTTCTATATAATATCTAAAGTCATATCGTTGTTACTACACTTTGCTAAAATTTTCTCGCCTCTACAGCTCGCACTAAAAACTTTGTACTTTGGCATCACAACTGTTAATTATCAATTGTCAATTATCCATTGATGAGAAAATCTTTACCAAAATTCCTCGCCTCTACAGGCGTCTCTACCGATACCCGCAATATTAGCAAACGGTAGTATTTATTTCGTACTCAAAAGGCTCTGTTCAACGGAAATACTTTTGCCGTCGAAGCCCCTCGAAAAAGGAGCTCATTACTGCCGTAATCGATGAGGTTGCTTTATCAAACTCTGATAAAATGATCTTGGTTAGCGATGTACTACTCACCCTGCAAGAAACCGCTACCCATCATCGCAACACCCTCAAAACCTCGTGATAGGCATCACCGGTAGCAATGGCAAAACCACTACCAAAGAACTCATCAAATCTGTTTTATCACAACAGCTGAACGTAGTAGCCACTCAAGGCAACCTCAACAACAATATAGGGGTGCCACCTCACCCTGCTCTATCAAACCCGAAACTGATATCGCTATTGTAGAAATGGGCGCCAATCACCCTGGTGAAATCTGCTTCTCTGTAATATCGCCCAACCCGATTATGGCTATATCACTAGCATTGGCAAAGCGCATTTAGAGGATTTGGCTCTTTTCGAGGGCGTTATACAAACCAAAGGCGAACTCACGACTACCTGAAAGCGCACCAAAAACTATCATCGCTAATGCCGATAATCCCATTACCGAAGCCCTCTTAGCCGATTACACAACGACTCATAGTTTTGGGGGTAGGTAAAGGGTGAATGTAGCCGTACAATGCGTGGGTACTCAACCCGTAACCATACAATTTGAAGATGCCTCTACAAAACTACCGAAGAAGGAGAAAGAGTTGTAATAGAAGGATTTACCGATGCTCCTCATTGTAGCAACTTCACATTTAGTAGGCAGTTACACTTTACCAATATAGCCGCTGCAGTAGCTTTGTGCAAAATTTTTCAAACCTCTAACGAAGCTATAAAAAGAGGTATTAGGCCTATATCCCGCAGAATAACCGCAGTCAGTTGATGCAATGCGTAATACGCGTATTGCTCGATGCTTACAATGCGAACCCAGCAGTATGGCTGCTGTCGACAATTTGCTTTACAATGAGTGACGAGAAGAAGAAAGTACTCATTTTAGGCGATATGTTTTGAATTAGGGAACTACGCTGCAGAAGAACATCAGCGTATAGTAGATAAACTAAAAATTATGAGTGGGAAGGTGTATATTTGGTGGTAGCAACTTTGCTAAAACCCAAAGCCCTTATCCGCAATACGAAACTTTCGAGGCTTTTTAAAGAGGTCTTCCCTACCCTATTGTTCAACAATTGCCCTACGCTCTATCAAAGGCTCACGCGGAATGGCACTCGAACGCTTAATTCAGGTAACAAGTAATAGGTAACAAGTTATAACACTTTATCAAAAGTTCATAGTAAAACCTCCCCTTGCAGTTCAAAATTGCAAGGAGGTGTATCGCGTATTTATTATTCACTCTTCACTAGTTTACTCTTCACTTGAAAAAGTGTGTGGCTATTGCCGCTGCCTGGGTTATCATAGATAGCACTTACTTCCAATCCAGCGCGCTCCACGCAGCGATCATATCACCTGAGTAGTACATCTGCTGCGTTTGCCATTGCAGTACGGTAAACGCTTATTTGGGTGAGGCAATACGCCCCTGTTTCGTGTTGTTGTCATCCCAGTAGGCTTCGAGTATGTAAAGCGAGGTGTGATCGTCCATTGCAGCTGCAGCACGACTGAGAATGCTCGTTACTTCATCTTCAGAAAAACAATCTAAAACTGACTCCATCCATATTGCATCAAATCCTTTAGGGAAAGGCACCGAGGCGTTCAAGAGGTTCGCAGGGTGTCCGGCAATGCGTTCAGCTCCCTGCTTTGCCAGCGGTATTGTTCATCAACCCTAATTGTTGAGGCAAATCCATAATGGTTACCTGCATCGGGTTGTACTCCACAGTTCTCAAGGCAAATCTACCGGTATTGCCGCCCACATCAAGCAGGGTTGCCAGGTTGTTTGAAAACGATGTTTAAAGCATCGTCAAACGAATAATCAGATATTAATGATCGAAAGCGAACCATTTTTCTTGGGCTTTAGGAGGCAGTTGTGAAAGCCCCTCGTAGATAGTAGACCAAGAGCCAAAATACTTTTAATCCTGGAAGGTTTTGCCCTCGGTAAGAGCCTCTTCGAGGTGGAATGTTTCTCGTAGCACACCTCTTGTATAACTCCATATTCACGCGTGTTGTTTTGTCGCGTAACAAAACCAACCTGCTTTGGTGATAGAAAAATCGATCGTTGTTACTCAATTACGGTACCTATAGAGCGATGCTCTCCAAAAAGTATTTTTCACCGCGTAGTCGCTCAGTTTTGTTTGAGCGGCAACTTCCGCCATAGTGAGACCATCAGGAGTTGCATAACGCTTCCAAAAACGCCAAATTTTTACCATTAGTTGGGAGATTTGAAAAACAACAGGGTCCCAAAAAGCGATTTCTTGAGCTAAAACGCTGAGCCTCAAGGGCTGTTTTCTGTTCTCTAGTGTATTGTTTCTCTAATGCAGGAGTTAAATTCATAAAAGGGTAATGTTAATCAGAATCAAGTGGCAAAGATATATATTAATTACGAATTACGAAGTACGAATGACGAAATATATAATAACGAATGACGAATCATTACACTTTGCAAAGTTTCTAATTGCTTGTGCGGTCATCTATATTTCTGAAATTCTCCTACCATTATGCGCCCACCACTGTCATCTCCTCCACCACGAAAGAGAATCCCCTCAAAGATAATGTATTTGTCCTCAAAGAAACCTACATTCTTATTGAAAACTAATAACCCCTGCTATAGGAATTTTGTGGGTTTTTCCACGTTTTCCCTTTATCAAAAGAAAAACGCAATTCAGAATGGGCGTGAAGCCTTGTATAATCACAAATAAAATCCTTGTAGTAATAGTACTTTTTCACGATTCTCTTTGGTTATCTTACGGACAAAGTTTTCCTCAAGATCGTAAATCATCAATTCATATGTTTCTCATCATTCTCATTTTTTCATTTTGCAAGGAAAGAGGGTATTGTAATCAGACGAATTTTCAGGAAAGAAATAATTATATTTATGTTTAAGCTGATTAAAGAGTTTGTCTTCTCCTGTAATTATGTTGTAAGTACGAAGCTCTAATATTCCATTGTAATATAGAATATCTCCATTCTGATGAATAGGATAATACTGATAAGCAGTGAGTTTTTTTAGGTATCTCATATAACTTTTACAGAGTCTTTACTTAATACATCTGCTAAAAAAACGAATTTCATTCTTTTTCACATTTGAGAAATCGACCATCAAAAATCATCATAATAAGTTTCATCCTCTCTATGGTAAACTTATCTATTTTTTTAACTGAAAAGTTTTATGATTAAGGAGGTATATATATTTATTTTTATCTCCCGAAAGTCTTAATAATACTATGCTCTTTTCGTATAGGCAGCAATATCATAAACATCATTTCCCTTCAAGAATGAGTTCTTTGTAGGATTGCCCTCTATCCGTAGAGATATAGAGTACCGCTTGCCGTTCTGTTGCTGTAGGGTCAAAATTAGGAGTGTTCTTTTCTGAGCTCCCAAGATAATGACATTTCTCCATAGGGGAGAATACCAAAGCTCAGTTCGATATTGGCGAACCTGGATTGAGTCCATGTTTCTCTTTTGTACAAATCCATAAAGACAGTCCTATATTGTCGCTAGTCTATTTCATTTGATTTTCGTCTATTATGTTGAGATTTTAAAGAACAAGAGGTTAGGAATGTGCTAGAGTAGCATACTAATGTTTTGATAATATGTTCTCATGTTTTTATCTAGTTTATTAGTTATTCAAAAGGTGGAGGAATATATCTTTGATCTGTACATTTCTGAAATGTCTAATGTAATTTAGGTTCTATAAAAGCCTTTTTCCCATTATCACCTATCAACTGAAACTGTGAGGTAGGTATTAGCTGCGATTTACGTCGAATATCCAAAGTGAGCAGTTTACTTCTCAGGATCGTTTTCCCGAAATACCTTTTTGATAGGCTGCTAAATACTCTTCCCAATCAAAAACTGAAGCTTCACTCCATATTTTTCTGCCGTCTTTCTGCCTTTATACGCAAATTACGTATTCTCTTAAACAATGGAAGCTTTTCTTATATAGTGATACAACTCTATGGGAGCAAAAACATCTTTATGCTCTTCTAAAGCTATAAAAGTCTGTGAAAGGTAGTCCGCTTCTCCATTCCAATACTGATAATTACATCTCCCTATTTTCCCATTAGGGAATTTCAAAAGTAGGATACCACTGATATTGATGGTCCCTGATAGCTATCCCATAGACCAAAGGGAATGGGTTTGTTTTGTTTGCCTCACGAAAATGCCTCAGGAATGATAGTGTTACTATTTAAAACCTCTTCTCTATCCTTTTTACTAAATATAAGTCTTTGGTGATTGTCTAACCTTTCAGGTTCTCTAAGCTCTATTTTTATCAGCTTGATATCTTCCTATTTCAGTTATTTTTAAATAACTCTACCTGCCCATAATACTACTACGCTCCCAGGGGCAATACCCTACTACTATAGTATTATAAGTTGTATGTCTTACTTCTCATTAGGCACTCTTTCACTTTATAGCCATTTCTCTAAAAAGTTTTGCTATCTTTTTCGTAATCAATAGCGGTTTTGAGCCTATAAAAACAATCTTCTTTATAAGAAAGCCATACCATATCTATCTCTTTAGGCAATGCTTGTCCATAGAAGTATTTTCATAACTAAAAAGCATTTCCCCAATCAGGCTCTCCTCTGTTGTAGTATAGTCTCATCTATAATAGACATTCCTCCTACTTCCAGCATAAAACGTATAGGGTAACCTATAGGGGTATTCACCACTACCCCCATTCATGTTCAGGCTGAGCATTAGCATTAGCTTTATCCTTGTCTTGTTTTGCTTTATACCTCAACAGCCCGTAAGCCATAAGGCTAAGGAGTATAACATGTGATGCATAGAATGGTTTTATCATAAGAATAGGTTTTTATTTAGGTGTCCGATAGCAATTACTCCCATACGTGTAGCAATGCTGCCAATAGAAAAATATAGCCATCTTTCTGCATAAGCAAATTTAGGGAAAGCAGGCAACAGAAATCTGTAAGTTCTTCAACTGTCTGCAAGTCGTCAGCAACTAAAACGACAATAGGGACACAAAACACTTTTCAGGGTCATACATATATTCATACATCATATTCCCACAGACCACTCTCAACCATTTTCAAAAGGAACCTTTCTTCGGTATTCAAACTAATATAGAAACCCTTTTGTGCTCCTTTGACTCCCTCTGTAACAAACTACAAATGTGTTGCCTCTTTACTCATCACTATTAATGTAGGGAACAACCTTCTATATCAGTAGTAGTTGGTATCTGCTTTACTTGAAAAGAGTCTTCTTTGTTAAATGGTAAAAGATTTCAAAACCGTTATCAGTCATATAGTATATTTCATTTTCTGACTTGAAACCAACCATTAGCTAAAGGATCATATTCTGTATTAATCCTTTGCTGTATGCCAAGAGATACCTCCACTGCAGAGTGTATTTGTATAAGTGAGGTTTCATTTGTTCCATCACAAAATCTAGCAATCCCTATCAGTATAGAAACATTTTATCTATTTCTGTATCAAAGAAAGCTACCTTCCCAAGTTTCTCAGTCTTTAGACTGATAGATAGTAGTATTTATAATAGGTTTTATTGTTTTCAAATACTTTATTTTGTAGGACGATATATAATGTCTCTTTCACAAAACCCCTTCCGTTATAGTCCCTTCTAAAGATGTTTTAGTGAAAGTAGTACCAGAATCCATACTTCTGTAAATAACAGAACTAGATTCACTATCTCAATGCTATTACTATTGGTCTCCTAACAAGAAAAATATATCTTTATTATAGGGGAGGATTTGCTTGAAATTATAATTGTCAGGGTCAGAAAGTTGATCCTTATCCTTATCACTTCCTGCATCCAATATCGTAAAGTCTACAAATTTCTAATTCCATTTGCGATTTTGGATTTCGTATTGTCCTCTTTGAGTGAACATAGAACAAGAGGTTAGGAAATGTGGCTATGAGCAAAATACAATGTTCTCTTCTATAAGAATAGGTTTTTCTGCAAATATATAGAACCAAGTAGCCAAAAATCAATACTCTTTATTCTTCTTCTCTTCTATAATTTAAACAATCGCAAGGGAAATTTTTATATGCAATCAATTTGAAAAATCACAATTTTCAAAGTTTATTATTTTCCTTTTGAAAAATGTAGGTTTTGAATGAGGATTTGTGCTCTTTTTCTAAACTTAGGGTACACATAGTATCTTTTTATAAACGTGTTTGAAACTTTTAGGAACTTGGAGATAAACCTTAATCAAAAGTACCTAATCCAAGTTGGCACCAAGATACACTGTATCTCATTATCAAACCTGGCATCCGTCAAGCCAATCCATTTGAGCATTTGTTCATAATTTTAAACCTATTTTTGCACAATTCTTCATCAAAATAAACATCTGGTTGCTCTCCATTTCGAGGATTAGGTTTACTGTTTGCTATACTCTGCTGTCTAAAAATCTCTCAGAGATTTGCTATCAAATCCTGCATCAGCATTGAGAAACAGACCTTTGTATTCTATTCCTGCTTTCTTCTAATAAAGCCAGATTTCTTTTAGTACTTGTTCTATTTCTTCATATAAATCACTTAGATTTAGTTTAGCTTCCCATAACTATCACGCTCCTTTATTATCACACAAAAATACTATTTGTAGTTACGGCTTTTCTTGCTTGATAACCTCAGACTCTCCTCTTTACGACAACGTATGACCACCATCCAATTGTAGCCAAATCAAAATTACTTTAAATCCTCTTCCTACACTTAAAAGGAAATAATCCATTTATTTATTGTATTTGTTTAAAGTTCCTGAATTTGTGTTCTTTTTTCAAACACAAACGCTAATTGAACTTTACTTATTATAGAAATAAGCTAAACAGCTTCAATCAAAAGTTTGAATAACTCACTATTTTCTCTATTTTGCTCACAAACAGTTTTGTTGTCTGTCTTCAAACTGCTCCCAGCGATTACTAATTTACAAAGAAAAATTGACAAACTATTTTTTCTACCTATTTATTTGGTGGGAAACTTTATTAATGAGTTAATAAAAGATATCTCATAACACTGAAAGATTAGACAAATGACATCAAAATAAGATTGTCAATTAAAATTATATATAGATTCTAGTTAGCAGGAGCAATCTCTTTCTACTATTAAAAATTATGAAAGTATGGGGTACATTTAAATGAAATCTTGAACAAACCTCTCTGTTAACAAAGGAACAGCCTTTTAGGTATGGCTGAGCGAGAAATTAAACTGTAGGATTACTCCTCTCGGTTGTGGCAGACACTTGTTGAGGAACAGATAGAAAGAAGCAGTATCCGGGAATATCAGAAAAGTAAATAATCTGGAGAAACGTGTATATTTGATGACACTTTCAATCACCAACCGCACTCCTGTTTTATGCACTTATGGCGCAAAGTCACATCGAGGTCAGTTCGCGCGATTGTTTATGATCCGGTTGTTGCAGATGCTATTCGACAACACGACGAATTATCTCATGGAAGCCACAGGATGCAGGATTCCTCTCATTGACCATCCTGAAGATATTGAGAAATCATTGCGCAAATGCCTCAGATAGGAAGTAGATATATAAACCTCAGTGTATACCGATGCCGAGACCATATTAGGTATAGTGATCAGTGTAAATGAAAAGCTGCCATGGTTGCCATTGGAAAACTAATGGTTTTATACTGCAGCGGCTGGTATTAACCCGGCCGAGGCATTGCCATTAGGTACTTGATGGGAAACTGATAACAAAACAGTTGCTCGACAATCCTCTTTATTTAGGCAGGCAATCGTCATGAACGCGTTCGTGGTAAAAGATACTGCGAATTTGTAGACAAGTTTGCATGAAACAGCAGAGTCGCCTCCTTTCCGAACTGACACTCTTCATTGGGAGGACTTTGGTCGCCCTAATGCAGCGCGGCTTTCATTCTCGAACGCTACCACAAAATAAGATCACAACATATCATTGAAGGGTATACAGGGAACAGGTAGATTGGTGAGCGGGTATTCTCGGCGCACTGAATATCTCCCAAAACAGAAATTTACTAAACCAATGTGTGATGGTGTCATAGTGCAGCTGTTGACAGCAGGTATTGCACATCAGATTTACGAAAGAGTCTATGCAACAAGGACTATCTCTCTGATTGGAGTAAGCAAAGCAACATATTTATTTTAGTAGATAAGCAGGGATTACCTCACTGATGAGGACAATGATTTGACTTTGACAGCAGGTCATAGTTCTTGCACGCTCGACAAGCGATTTACAGTGTGCCCTCAACCAGTTTCTTTACTCTGCGAGCAGTTCGTGCTATTCGGCTCACTCATATTAATAGGAACGTCTCAGATGTCCAGGAGCATTTACAGAAGAAATTGTGAAGGAAATGGCTGCACATACAGAACGTCCCATTATCTTCCCACTATCAAATCCAACAGAATCTTGCATGAAGCAAAGGCTTCTAATTTGGATAGAATGGACTGATGGACGTGCGCGTCGATCGCTACTGGTACACTGCTCACCTGCTCAATTATAAAGGAGAGCAACTTACACTATCGGACAGGCAAACTAACGCCTAATGTATCCTGGATTAGGACTAGGTGATAGCTTCTACTGCAAGATTAGCAGATCAATCACTCTTATCAGCTGCAGCGCATATGCTTTAGGCGGAATTGTGGATGTGTCACAACCTGGCAGCAGTACTCCCTCCTGTGAACAAAATAACTTCTTTTTCAGCAAATATCTTGTCGAGGTGGGCACAGTCATGCCGATCACCAAAAATACAAGAGAGAATATTACTGATGCACGTGCTGCTAGTTGAGCGCATAAAATGGTATCTCGTTGGCGATTAGATGGGACATATGCGATATTATATTGCTAAATATTGCTGTCCGGTAAAATCCTAAATTAAATAGAGATCCTTGCGAATTCGCCTTTTTAGGTAATTCCGCATTTTTGAAATTCAAGCCCCTAATTAATCCTCCCCTTATAAAACCTAATATTCCTCTGATTCATAGCATATTATGCTATAAATTTTCGGTGGTTTCTTCCGTTAAATGATAGATATATCTCCATAAGTTAGGATGCATTTCCAGTTAATTCCTCTTAGAACTCCAAGGCAGCCTTCTTCACACCTGCTTATCTTTGCGGCAAGAATGGCAGCCTTCGCTGGCACGAGCTAAGCGCTCGTGCCTATATAACAAGAGCGTGTCGCTCATTCCTTATCAATTACTGTAAGTTCCAGTAGTAAGTGCAATTTTTAAATATCAATTTTTTTATAAAACTTATCTTTTTCAAAGAGACTTCATCAAAGAAAGAAATGTCTTTTTATCTCAATACGATATATAATATTGTATGTTGCTTCAGGGAGGATTATAAGATTGGATGGAAAACACCATTTTTTATGTGTTTGCAGATTCTGATAAATATAGTTACTCCTTTTTGGTGTCTTTAGCTTGAAAAACAGAATCATAGAAAATATTTCCTAATTTTTCTGTTAATTCAGGAAAGGAAATAAGGTATTTAGTCTTATCATAACAGACTTTCCCTTTTATTACATCATACCTACTATGGATAGATAAATCTAATGTATATACTTTTTATCTCCTTTTTTATAAAAAAATTAGTGATGCTTCACCATCATATTCATCCCCTTTTAAATTAGCATAAACTATTTTTTTCTTTGGTGAATCCTGCTAAGTTATTCTTCTTTTCTATGGGAAGAAAATTTATCTTTTCAGAGGTATACTTTGAAAAATATAAAGTATTTTTTCTTCTTCAGGCTCTTCTTTTGGTTGCTTCTGAGCAAAAATTAAAGCAATACATCTATTAAATGTATAGAGTCTTGTGCTTTTTAAAGGAAATAAATGTATAGAAATAAAATAATCAATATTCTTTTTTCATTGTTTTATGCAATTTTTGTTACTGAAGCTTGTAAGTTCCTCAAAAAGCTTTAAACACGTTTTATATTATAAATTAATGTGAGTTCAACGTAAGTAATGTAAAATATTTTTATCTCCACAAAGCCAGCGAGTTGGCGCAGCTGGGCGTGAAACCTGGAATCTGCACGGATTATGATGCGAATATAATTAAAGTGAGTGATTTATGCTTTTAGCGTCAAACGCCCGTACACAACACTATAAAAGTGATTGATTATCAGGTTTATAGATTCTTTACCAAAGGTACGATGTACGGGCAAGAAATCAATACTTTTTATTCTCTTCTCTCTATAATTTAAAACAATCACAAGGGAAATTTTAATTTTAAGACTATCTTCTAAAATACATTTTTTAGGTTAATTACATATTCCCTTTTGAAAAATGAACCTTTTAATCCCCATAATAAGATGATATGTACAGGATCTATATAAATTTTCATAGCATCTTTTTATAAATCAAGTATTTTTGTCCTCGCGATAATCCATTATTTTCTCCCTTTTTATCAGAGAAAGTATTTTATACCATTTCAAATCTTTAGATAAATCTCTTTGTTTTCTACAGAACTTATCCACATCAAACCTTCCCAAAGAGGTTGGGCATTTCATATAATTAACTGCATAAACATAGGAAAACGGCAGATAATAGCTCATAAATAATATGTACTATACGTTTTTCATTTCGTTAAATAGAATGCTACACATTTTCGGACAAAATGTATAGACTGAAACTTCCTAATTTTGTTAATTCATATCATTCGTACATTTGCACTTATAAAACATCTAAAACACTAAAAATCCAATCAATGGCAAAACGATAAAGAACTGCGTCAAGATCAGAGAAGTCTGGCTCACACTAGTTAGACAAGACTTATGGCAAGGCATTGTGCGCTGAGCGACAACCCCTATAGAAGATGAGGTCTACCATCGGGCTCTATCGCCCTAGATGCTGCTTTGGGAGTAGGCGGTTAGCCCTAAAGGTCGCGTGATTGAAATCCTACGGTCCTGAATCATCAGGTAAAACAACGTTTACCCTTCACGCCATCGCCGAAGTACAAAAGCAGGCGGTACAGCGCATTCATCGATGCGAACACGCTTGACCCTGTATACGCTAAAAACGTAGGGTAAATACTGGAAGATTTGCTCGTTTCAAACCCGATAGTGGGTGAACAAGCCCTGAAGTAGCCGATGCCCTTATCCGCTCTAACGCTGTAGACCTTGTCATCGACTCGGTAGCAGTGCTTACTCCAAAACCGAAATTGAGTGGTGATGGGCGGGACTCTAAAAGTAGGGGTTCACGCCCCGCATCACTGTCAGCATCCGTAAAATTACAGGTGGCATTAGCAAGAGCTAAATGTATAGTGATTTTTATCAACCAATTGCGGGACAAATTAGGTGGAGGAATGTACGTGCCCACCGAAACTACTACAGTGTAACTTTGAAATTCTACTCATCAGTACGTCTTGAAATCACAAAGACGGTGCGCAAGGTGGTGCGGCTATCAAAGACGGTGATGGCAATATCATAGGAAAGTAAACCAAAGTGAAGGTAGTGAAAAACAAAGCATTGCCCTCCGTTTAAAATGGCATTATTTCGACATTATGCTATGAAGGTATCTCTAAAAGTAAGTGAATTGTTAGAAGCTGTGTTGCTGCCGAAATTATAGGCAAGCGGTGTTGGTTTAGCTATGGTGATAGCAAAGCTGCTCAAGGACGCGATGCTACCTTAGCCTCTTGCGCGACAATCCTGAATTGGTGGAGAGAAATAGAAGCCAGTAAGACAATGTGCTGAGAAGATGGAGCGACCCATTTGCTAAAAATCCAGGTAAAAAGGTGCTTTAGCTAGTAAAAAGATGACGCCGAGGATATGACGATGAAGATTTGACGACGATGACTCTTAGAAGAAGACGATGAATAGTTAGAGTAAAAACTCAGGGTATTGCCTGAGGTGTCATTTCAAGTTTCTCGTTGTTGTGATGTCTATCGATGATCACGCTCGAGTTTTTGCGGGACATTTTCTTATCAAGCGTCTTGCAAATCAATGCCTGTTTGTTAGCCAGACAGAGTACTACAAACACTACATCGGCGAGTTCTTCCTAAATCTTTCTGTTTGCTCGCTCCTTCTCCGATTGTTCGCTCATAGCGGCGAGCGATGATGAGCTACTCACCTACTCTCAGTGAGTTGTAGCCATATTGCGTAAGCTCGTTGAAATATCTTACTCCGTGTTCTGTAATCAATTATCTACTTCTAATTGTGCTTTTGATGTTCATCTTTTTGTTGTTTTGGAATGTGATTTTATAACTTCCCCACGAATTTCACGAATTTTTCACGAAATAGCTGTAAAAACTCTTTACATACATCTCACGAATTTTCACCTGTGCGAGTGTCTTGTGAATATTATGGCACAAATCTGTAAATCAGTATGTTCTGCTTATATCGAGACTGATCGTTAAATTAGAAAAGCACTGTTTCTAGTACGAGCAATGCTTTTCTAAAAGTGTTGTAAAAATACTCTAACTGTGAATTTAAAAATTAGTTCGTCCACATATCCTGCTCTCTCATCTGCGAATCTTTTCTTTAATTTTATCAGATTCTAAGAGTTGTAAGAGAGCATTATCGGGTATATAATCCTGATTTTTCTATCGCATAGACGTTAGCTATTTTTATAGATTACCGAGCTAAACACGGGCGTTAAGCAAGTGGTCGAACGACATTGGGCGAGCGTCGTTCTGCGGTTGAAGGTTTTAGCTTCGTGCAGAACGTCACGCACTTGCGGATAAAATACCCCAGAACAAAGGTACTAATACCCGACATTGTAGAGTCATCGGAATCATAAAAGTTTACATCGGGTGCTACAGGAGCTAATGCGAGCAGCGATATTTGAGTTCTCCTTGACGTTTGTCGAAATGCAAATACCTCTGATATGATACTGAGGCGATATCGGGATTCTAAGTTTCACGAGTGATGTACTCATCGAGGGAGGGCTTCACCGGCGTTGAGCAAGTTGTAACTCGTCCAGGTATCGATTTGTAAGAAGCCTCGATGAGTTTCAGTACGGTTTTTAGTTTGATGAAATAAGATCTAGGTATGTCTGATTTTACCGCATTTTTGATATTTCTTCAATAGTACATCGTACAAAGAACGGCGACGTAAGCATCTACTCCAAAGTATCAGTAGGGAAAAGGAGGGAAAGTTAGCACGTCTGTTGAGGTCGATTACTTCCTCATACTGCATTGACCAAGGATGTCATGACCGTCTACATACCCATAAGGTAGTGATGACGTTATCCGCTTTGTATTTGAGCTCGTTTAACTCCTGTCACCGCTACTTTAGCATTAAGTATATTCACCTGTGCTGAGGGAGCTGAAACCAAATACTAGTATCAATAGTACTATAATCTTCTTCAGTTGTAACATAAAAATTTTCTTTAGTTTGTTATTTCAATAATGATAGGTGATACAGGAGGCAGTTTCAAGCTTGAGTTACCAGCGATGCTAGCTTTGATATCAAATACTTGTATCTTATCATCCACGTTTAGCTCTAGCAACAGCAGCGCGAGCTTGTTCGTTGAAATTTACCACCTTTACGATGATACTAGGTTGTCCGGGTATGAACACTTTGAACTCCGTTTACTTGGAGTTTTCAAGGTCGAAATCGAAAGTCTTCGAGATACAGCCATTGCAGGTAATACACCAACGTTTTGTTTAGGCAATTTAGCATCTCCAATCATACCACCATACTACGAGATGCACGTGGGATATTTTTGATACGGAACTAATTTAGAAGAGCTAAAGCGTTGACCATCGATTTCACCACTTACAGAAATGGTTACTTCTTTACCTTGACCAGGACGCATTACCCAAGCACTACCAGATCTTGAAAGATCCAGAGCTGAAGCAGAAATTTTGTTATTAGGCACACCCAGGCATAGAGATAGTGATAGGGGTTATCACACCGCGGTATACTACGTTCATCTTATCGGCTGAGATAACAGTACAGAGTTAGGTCTAGGGATGGTAGAGAATGATTGATGCTACAGGTACTGCGATACGCTCACCATCTTGATCGAAGTAGAGGTTACCAGTAATTTTGTGTTCACCGGCATTACCTGCACCTACGTTCAATTTCACACGACCATCTTCGATAGTATAATCACTTGAGTCCTAATTTTCTACCGTCTAAAGAGAGCTCTACAGAGTTAGGGGCGAGTAGAAGCGTCTTTTTCTACCTAATACGATAGATCCGTCGAATTTCTCACCTGGTAGTAAGCACCTTTTACCCTTGTTCGAGTAAAGTAGTATAGTTAGTCATTGATACTTCGATCTTTCAATTGACCTTCCAACGCTTTAGAAACGAACTCTTGTTGTACTGATAAGATATCAGATTGCATCATAGAGAATTTTGCTAAAGAAGCGATGTAAGGGAAACCTTCAAAGTTAAAGTTTAACCATTGTACAGTGTTACCATCTCTATCTTTTACTGCATCGGTATTAAAGTTTTCTTTTACTTTTTTTGCGATATCGCATAAGCTGGGTTATCACCTAACACTTTTAATAGGGCTTCGTGATAGTTTTTGATGCTTTTCTACGAATTTTTTACCTTCGGTAGCACCTTCAGCAAAGAATAAATGGTCAGTATAGTCAGATTTATCCATTGCTTGGTAATCTTTTTCGTTTACCTTTTATCGCTTTGTCCGATTGCTTTTCAAGACCATCTTTGAGACCTTGTATGTAGTTGTACAAATCATCGGAAATGGTTTTAATTTGTTTAGATTGCTCGTTGATTTGAGCAAACTGAGCTGGGACTTTCACTTGCTTTGAGGGCTAACTGGTCCATCGCTGAGCTAATTCCCTGAGTATCTCTTCTATTAGATACTTCAAATTTTTGATTTACTAACCTGAACGCATCTAGGACTTGTTTCCCATATTGAGAGCAATCATTGCTGAGGGAACACAAGATACATCAGGTTAATCATCTTCTGTCTAGGACTTAATTTTTCCACCTGCCATAAGCTATAATAAGTTAATAAATAATTACTCTTATCTTGCACCGCTCATTGCAGATAACTATTCCTCCACAGATTGTGTTCAAAGATTTTTAGATTATCTTTTGAAAGAAAGCATCTGACGATTCAAAGAATCAGATTTTCGGCAATTCCCTGCTTGTGCAGACACTTGTCTTTCGGTTCTTTCTAATTGTGCATTTTGTAAAGGCTATTGAGAGATTCTAAGTTAGAAGCCGCTTCAGAAAGTTCTTCTCCGTATTTGATGAGTAGCCACCATAGTGTTGAGCTACAGGGAGCGATTTCTTTACTTGCTTCGGCGAAGTTTTCGAATAGATCTACCCAATGAATCGCATTACAGTTAGCATCGATCTTAGCTTCGGCTAAGATGTTGTCTAATTTCTTTTCAGACAAAGACTCTCTGATGAGTTTGTCGTCTTGACTTTTTGTTGAGCCATACAGCCCTTGAGCGAGATACAGGGGCACCACCTTGAGTCTCTGGATAAACCAAATGACCAATCAAATCTTTCTTCACGAGGCTCAAAAGCCGACATAAAGAAGATAACAGCTTCAGTACCCATACCTACTGCTAGAAGGAAACTACCGCTCATACCTAAGATATCTACGTGCAAAATCTTAGCTAAAAGGCTACCAACGATTACGCATTGAGGCACCAATACCATAAGCGTATTGAAAAATTGTTTTTGTTACTTTACTTCCTGCCATAATACTTTAATTATTAAATAAAGTTGTTAAATTAGTTTGATTTGTTTTACTATTTGATCTATTATCTATAACCTCTTGCAGATTTGGCTTGTTGTTTTTCGCTAACATACAAAGTCTTGAACGGTACGGAATCGATGAAGCTGACAGAAGTCTTGATATTCGTAATCACGAGTGTTTACTAGTAGCATAAAGGCAACGTCTCTTCCAGAACCACCTGTATTACTACGACGGTTGCTATCGTCGAGTACGTTAGGGTTCATAGACGACATATACTCGTAAGAGTTAGGGTCGTAAGAGGTGTTAGTCCATTCGGATACGTTACCAGCCATATTATATAGGTTATATCCGTTAGGTTCGTAAGATTTAGCTTCTACGGTGTGAGAGCGTTATCAGAAGTGGTCGCCTACGCATAGGTTTGAAAAGTTTGCATGAGGAAGCAAGCTTGTCGTCATAGGTATACGGACTCCCCAAGGATGGGTTGCGCCAGATGAATACCTGCGAGCTGCGTATTCCCATTCGAGATTCGATGGGGAGACGGAGCGTTTACGGTATAGTCACCTTTTAGATTTTTGGTAAGGTTTTTGTTCAAGGTACGCCATTCGCAGAATGCGGTGAATCCAGCTCACGCTACTACTGGGATAGTCGCTATAAGCTTCGTGCCAGAAGTAGTCGTTGTGCATAGGGCTCGTTGATAAGAATAGTTGAAGTCGCGGATCCAAACAGTAGTATCTGGATAAACTTTTCGACGATTTCTTCTTTGATGAAGTCTTTACGGTTACCTCGTTTACTGAGCGGCCTTTATCCATATCGAGCCATTGGTATTTGAACTCGAATTTCTGGACGTCCATAATGCGTTTGCCGTTGTAAGCTTCTTCTTCGGGCAAATACATTTTATCCATTACCTCAGAGTAATACTCATCTGGGAATTTATTTACGTCCCAAATAAGTGCTCACTTTTTGTTTCAGTTTTCTCGCTTTGTCGTCGCCGTAAGTATTTTGGAGATACTGTTGCTAAGCGTTCACTTTTTCGGTGTTGGCGTCCAGAGTAGGCATATTCGCCAATTCCCCGCCACCTTGGCTTTGACCGGTTTGTTCAGCCATATCGGCTAATTGTGTACGGATAATAGAATCGTACCCAATTCACAAACTGGCGGTACTCGCTATTTGTGATTTCGGTTTCATCCATATAGAATGATCCCAACGCTCACAGTTTTTGATCGTTGCGTTTAAACTCAGCAGTTTTATCATCATCGGAGCTACCCATAATGAAAGAACCACTCGGGATAAGTGTCATACCATAAGGGGTAGGCTGCTTCAGCTCTTACCTCTTACTCCCAACGAGTTCTCCTTGCCATCGCCACTTCCGCGTTTACAAGCAGACATTGCTAAAAGCACAAGTAGCACTACAATTATTCTTCTTGCCATAAACATTGTTTAAATTCACATTTAATTAGGGCGCAAACGTACGCATATACACGCAAAAATTCACTATTTATTTCTATAAATCGATAAAATTTTAACAATACTTTTACATTTGAGTAGTTTTTAAACGTGCAAATGTAAAGAAAAGATAAATGAAATGTATTTTTGTGCATGTAGACGTTTTAATTTAGCTACTCCCATATTCCATAGGGTGAAGGCTTGCAAATCGGCGTTTTGCTCAATAGTTTTGCTTACATGGGGTTCCCGCACCGTGGCCTAGCATTAGTTTCTATTCTTATTAGGATAGGGTTGTTTACCTGATTTGATTTGCTTGGGTTCAGCTGCAAACTTTAAAAGCTATGAGCTGGGGACTACTCTATCGCTCGTGATCTCCGGTTGTAATGAGAGTTGCTGGCAACTGACACCTCACATTGTGCAAAAGGGTGAATAGCCTTTAGGTATTCGAACATTTCTTTTACTATCGTTAGCAGTACCATAATCGTAAGCCCATCCGGCGCCGCTGTGAAGGTGTGATAACGCAACATATCGAGCACGCCTACTGCAGGTAAGGCTACCTTAAATAGTTCAGGGCGTTGTAACATTGTAGCTCCTACGAGCAATCCGCCGTTAGATCCTCCTTTGATAGCAAGGTATTCTGGGAGGTGTATTTTTGGTTTATGAGATATTCGGCAGCTGCTATAAAATCGTCGAACACGTTTTTGCTTTTTGCATTTTGGTGCCGGCATCGTGCCACTGTTTGCCATATTCACCTCCTCCGCGCAAATTGGGTACTGCATACACACCTCCGAGTTCCATCCATACGGCATTGGCAACGCTGAAGGTAGGCATTAAACTCACATTGAATCCTCCGTAACCATATAATAAGGTGGGGTTCTTACCATTGAGTTTGATTCTTTTTATAGGTGATCATCATTGGTACTTTTGGTGCCATCTTTAGAATTGTAGAACACTTGTTTGGATTCGTAGTTGTTGGCATCAAAGGCTATAGCGGGTTTCAATAGAGTTCGGTAGCCCCCTGTAGCTAAGTCCATTTTGTATATTTGAGCTGGATAGGCGTAATTAGTGAAAAGTGAAATAGGTGTGGTTTTCTGATTTTTAGCGTAGAAACCTCCGGCTGTACCGATGCTGGGAGTTTCACTTCGCGTACTAACTCACCTTTATAGTTATATTGTTTTATTTGTGAAAGGGCATCTACCATATAGCGGGCAAAGAAATAGTTCCCTGTAGCACTGATACTGAGTACATTTTTAGTTTCGGGGATGACATCTTGCCAATATTCGGGTTGTGGCTTGGCAACCTCAGCTTTTACCAATCGACCGTTAGGGGCATTCAAATTGGTTTTCAAAGAAAAGAGTTGTACCGTCGTTGTCGATAAATTGGGTATCGGCATCTAAACTATTGGTGATGGTTACTAAAGGAGCTTTGGGATTTTTGAGGTCTTTTTAAGAAGAGTTTGTTACCCGAAGTGTTTACTGCTGCTGAAATAAAACAGATATTGAGCGTCTAAAGATACTGCTCCTGAGACATATCGGTATTTTTCGGCAGGTGCCACCAAATATGAGTTGGTCGTTCTTTTGGGGAGTACCCAACTGGTGGTAGTAGAGTTTATGCTGATCGGTTTTAGCTGATAGCTCACTGCCTTTGGGTTTATCATAACTGGAGTAGAAGAAACCTTCATTGCCTTTCCAAGCAATAGAACTGAACTTGATATCTATTAAGGTGTCGCCTATCACTTCTTTGGTTTTTGGCATTGAGGACGATGCCTTTGCGCCAGTCGCTACCGCCTTCGGAAAATGAGATAGGCTACCAAAGAACCATCTTCAGAGAAGGCTACTTCGCCTAAAGAGGTGGTGCCGTCGCTTGAGAAGGTGTTGAGGGTCTAAAGAAAACTTCTTCTTTACCGTCTTTATCTTTTACGATAGAGCACAGACTGGTTTTGCAATCCGTTATTCTTATAATAATAGGTGTAGTCACCTTCGGTGAAGGGTGCGCCTATTTTTCTCGTAGTTCCAAAGTTTTTCGAGTTTTTTCTTTGATGGCTTGTCGGTAAGGGAATTTTGAGAGATATCCAAAAGTGAAGTTGTTTTGTTGTTTTACCCACTCAGCGGTTTCGGCAGAGCGGTCGTCTTCGAGCCAACGGTAGGGGTCGGCGATTTGAGTGCCAAAAATAGGTGTCTACCGTGTTGTCCATACGGGTTTGAGGGTAATTCATTTTCTCGCTGTTAGCGTTGTTAGGGGTTTGATTGCAGGCACTAATAGGAGTAGGGCTGCGGGGAATAGTTTGTGGATCATATCATTAAATTATTTTGGGCAAAAGTTATTAAATAGTTTTCATTGAGCAAATATTGTTAGTAATGATTTAGGAGTTTTTGGAGAATCTTGGAAAAGCTCTGAGAATCTGGGAGGTGGGAGGGTATTTGTAAATAAGGGCGTTTGCAAATGCCCTCACACAACATACTCTAAAAAGTGAATGATTATCTGGGTAATCAACTAATAATTTAGGAGTTTTTGGGAGAATCTTGGGAAAATCTCGGAGGGGGAGGGGTGTGAAATAGTTTTAGGCGTTTGCAAACGCCCCTACATAATGTGATCTAAAAAGTGATTGATTATTTGAGAGATCATCTATAATCAACTCGGCAAAGTGTAAGGACTTTGCCAAAAGTGTGTGATGTGATTTTAAATTTTATTTACACGGCGTTCGTGTCGACCGCCCTTCAAATGGGGTGATTAAGAATGTATTGGCGATTTCTACTGCTTGCTCAATGGCGGTGAAGCGGGCGGGAATGCTGAGCACATTGGCATCGTTATGGGCGCGAGCAAAGGCTGAAAGTTTCTTTGTCCAACATACAGCGCAACGCACGTGTGGGTGCTTGTTGGCAGTCATTGCAATGCGTGCCACTGCCACAAATCACAATACCGAGGTCGGCTTTGCCTTGTTCTAAAGCTTGGGCTACCGCGTGACCGAAAATCGGGGTAGTCTACACTTTCGGGGTATCGGTTCCGAAGTTGAGGACTTCAATGTTTTTGCTTTTTAAAAAGGCTGTGATAGCGTTCTTGTAATCCACACCAGCGTGGTCATTTCCTATGGCTATTTGTCATTTTTATATTATGATTTTAGTTTTGTTTACTATATCGATGATTTTTGTTGTAGTTGGCTACAATTTCTTCATTGGTTGATTTTATAAAGTGCTCATTCCCTCTTGGTTGTATATAGACCATCAAAAGTAGCTTTGATAAGGTTTTCATTTCGGTATTGGTAGGGTATTGCTTATGATAGACCCTCAGCTTGGCGCGCCATTAGTCTCTAGTGTGCATAGACCACTCCGTATTGGTATAAATCTCGTAGGTTTTCTTAGCTAAAGATAGATCGAGACTGCTCTTTTGTTGTTATATAATTTTGAGTAGTTCATTAGAAATCCTCTTCCTTCTGCCCAAGCGTAATCTTGCTTCAGCATATTTGTATTTATCCTTAGTATTGAGGTAATTTATCGACCGCAAGCGAGTAAGGTGTTGTACTCGCAATGGTTTGTTCAATAAGCCCTTTATAGGCTTTTTAGATCTTTCACATCGGTTTTGGTAACAGGCGATATTCTCCCTTGTGCGGAATATCTTTTTGTGGTTTCGGGGATGCTATCGTCTTTGTCTACACCCTGAGGCAAAGCGATATTGCCAACAATTACTGTAAAATAAAATAATGTTTCATATAAAGTTAATTAATACTACGGTTAAAGAGCGCTTTTTATGTTTGATGTAGTCCTTATAGGCTTCTCCTCAGGGCATCGGCTTTTAGCCTTGTGTGGGCTCTAGTGCTCATATCATCAAAAATAGTGAAAAGATACCATTTTGCTGACTTTGGGAATAGAAAGGCTGTTTCCAATTGTTGTTTTTACCCTATCGAAAGTGGCAGGATGAAAAGGATACTCACCATTAGGGCGATGCAAAAGTTTCTAAATCACTCCAAAATACACCTTTATAGTTTTTGTTTTCTTCAAAGAGTCCGCGTTGAGCAGCCTCATAATAGTTGGCAAGTCGGTTGAGGGTTACGTGTTGTGCGCCCACGCCATCTTGTAACATTACAATTTGCAGGTTGCTTTTTAGCAGTTCTGCCATAAAGTGTTGCAGTTGCTCAGGTGTGAAAGTGAGTCATTCCAAAAGGCAGCGATAGACACAGGTTTGTTGTTCAATTGGTGCAAACGGTTGGAAATACGATCTACAAAAATGCTCTCTAAAAGGCGTACTTTTCTCATCGGTATTATAAGCATTAGGCTCAGGCTCGTGCGATATACCAACCTTTGAAAGCAGTGTGTGTGCCAAATTGGGCTTGTATTTCTTCGGCTATGGCAATACAATGATTGGCTTTGTGTTTGTAGCCACGCCACATCGGTTTGGTGATACCAATAGTATCGTCAAAATGCAAACCTATATGTACCTCTATCTCCCTTTCGCTGAGCTGAAGCCACACACGTTCAAGGGTGTGTTTGCTTTTTGTTATTGGTGAAAGTAGTTTGGGCGAATTGAACCAAGTGATATTGTTGTAGGTTTTGAATGCAGTATATTGCACAATATGAGTGTTCATTCCCTACATCTTTGATTTTCGGTGAGGAACTCGTCCCATTGTGCTTTTCACTCCAGACTCATCTTTTGCCGAAGAGTTGCAAAAAGTACCTGTAAGGGATGGGGTTGTTTGCTGAGGATATTCACAACCTTTTTCTTCGTTATTCCTTTTTACAAGCTATAAGGCGGAAGTGCAGAGCAGGATAAAGAGTAAAATCTTTTTCATAAGTGTTATTTTTGAGCAAAATTATAAAATAATGGTAGCTGCGCAAATTTAGTTTTATAATAAAAAGCTGTTCAGCATTTCTGTTGAACAGCTTTTTATATTTATGTATACAAAAAGATTTAAAACTGATAGCCTACACCTCCTAATACACTGATAGTTGCTGCTGGCTAATACCTCCCCCAAGCACTGTGGCGGGTAGTGAAGTATTTGCGGTTGAGCAAGTTCAAGGCATTGAGGTTGAAATTCCATTGTTTATAACTGTAATTGGCAGTTGCATTGAGCAAGAAAAATTTAGGTATCAAACCTATATTGCCATTAGCTGGAACCTACTTCAGTATTTTTAATATCAGAAAATTGTGAGCTTTACAAAGTTGCTAATACATTGGTAGTGAGTGTTCCTTCGCCTATAGCACATTGGTATTTAGCCCCTGCAGTAGCGGTGTAGCGCGGTGCATAAGGCACGCGGTTGCCTTTTGTACATACCATATTCTATAGTTGCTCTTTGGATAGCACCATTACCATAGAGTTTTAATCCTTCTACTGGATAAATAGCACCACTTACTTCTATCCCACGATGTAGGGCTTTTCCTCCGTTGTTCAATAAGCCGCTTTCACGGAATATTTTATGGTTGAAGTCTAATATATAGGCTGCTAATTCTATTTCTAACCATTGTGTAGGCTGGGTCCGGAAGCCTATTTCGTAGTTGTTAGAAGTTTTCGGCATCAAGGTCGCCATTGGTTTCAAAAAGCCAATCGTATTTGAGGCATTTTATAACCTTTAGAATAAGTAGCATAAGCGCGGTAGTTTTCAGAGAATTTATAGAATAACCCCAATGAATAGATAAAAGCATCTTCATTGCGATTATCCCAATTGTTACGGAAGTAATCTTCTTTGTCGTAATTCACAAAAGTATAACGCAACCCAGGGTTGATATTTAACTTATCGGTGATGTGAAACTCATCAAACACATAGCCTTCTACTACGGCTACGGTATTAGCAGAATTGGCAGTAGTTTACCCGCTTTTTACCCATTTCGTCACCCTGCTACCGATACCTCGTGAGTAATATCAGTATGTAGGCGGATACCCTGCTAAGAGTTTGTTTTTCTGCCAAATAGAGATTCGTCTCTCGTAGTCGGAGAATAAGCTTCACTGCAGGGATATCGCGCAAGGCGGCTGTAAATTTGCGTTTAGCAGCAACGGATTGCGGTTGTCGAGCCACCAGTCTCTTTTTAGGTAACTACCATATATAGAAGTAGTAAGGTTATTTGTTTCATCAAAACTGCGTTTGTATGAGATAGCGGTACTAAAGCGTCTTGCCTCAAAAAGTCGTGTGGGTTTACAGATCGTTCAGGTCTTGCTCCCATTGTGCTTGACTAAGCCCTCCTGGAGTATCGGAATATTCAGTAAAACCATTTAGGAAGAATCGCCATTCGTTTTTCTCGCCTACTTTCGCTGTTACATTGGCAGTAAGGTCGTTTACATTATAGCGACTGCGCGATTTTTCTAAAGCCATCACCTTGTCGGCGGTGGAAGCCTCGCATAGTAATCATATTTCCTTCATTGGTATTACCTACTGTTTCTATACCTATGTTCAAAAGCGTTGTGATTGCCGTATTGCAAGTTGATGCCAGTGTAAGGGGTTGTTGCTCCTTTTTGGTGATGATATTCACTACCCCACCCATACTACCACTTCCGTAGAGCGCTGGTGAAGCACTCTTTATCACTTCCACACTCTTCGATAGCACCTACGGGCATCATATAGTAACCTCCCATATCGGAATAACTTCTGCCCGATAGGTATTTTTACCATCGATTACTACCAGAGTATTGCTATTTCGGTTGGGTTCCATACCGCGTAACCCAATACCAGGGCGCAATCCGCGACCATCTTCATCTATATAGTTTACCCCTGGCATAAAGCGCACTGCATCGCCTACTGCGGGAATAGCCAATTCTTTTTATTTTGTGAAGCTGAAATAACATTTACGGTACCTGCAAAGTCTTTAATTTGCCGTTTGATACCAGTAGAAGTAACGGTTACCCTCTTTGAGTTCTTGTGTAGAGACTTTCATCTGTACGGTAATAGATGAACGTCCGTTTATACAATTTCTTGAGTTTGATATCCCTAAGAGCGGAATACGAGTACGGCGTTTTCATCGGCGAAGAGAGAAATGTCCGTTTTCATCGGTAACGACCCCGCGATGGGTATCTTTTACCACTACGCTCACTCCTAGCATTGGAGAGCCATCGGCATCGAGCACCTGACCTTCTACTTCTATCTCTTCCTGCTGATATTGCTCGGTATAGAGAGTTTTAGTAATTGAAGTTTTTGCTTCTGTTGCGAGGTTGCTATCATACTAATAGCAAACTGCCCAAAAATAGTGATTTGTTTTTCATAAAAACATTTTTATTTATTTACTTTTGGGCACAAAATAGAAACTTTCTAAATAATAGCAAACTATTATGTAGATTTTTTAAATAATATTTCTAATACCTTTTATTTTATTATACTTATCTGAGTAAATTCCTTCATTTCCAATCCTGTTTTGGGGTCAAAAACAGCATAGGTAAAGTAGTGAATCAGTCACCTGTGTTGATATAGGTACCTCCTCGCCTCACTTTGATGGTCATTGGTAGATGACGGTGACCGAAGAGAAAAATAGTCGTAATGTTGGGTTTCGAGTTTGCGCTTTGCAATACTGTACGAGCCATTCGTTGTCTCTCACCCAAGAAATGTACATCTTCCTCACCTGAGATGAGTTTGTTTTTCACTGAAAGGTATTGCGCCAATCGCACGCCCTATATCGGGATGTAACCAGCGGAAGAGCCATTTGCAAAAACGGATTGGTAAAAACTTTTTCATTCGCTTGTAGCCTTTATCACCAGGGCTCTAAGCCATCGCCGTGCCCTATCAAAAAGCGTTTGCCTGCACATGTCTACTTCTAATGGACGGCGATATACAGGGAATCTTAATTCGGTTTCGAAATAATCGTCCATCCACAAATCGTAGTTTGCCACAAAAAGTAGATAGGAATACCACTGTCGCGCAGTTCCGCCAGCTTGCCCAAAGTGCGCACAAAGCCTGGGGACAACTGTTTTGTACTCAAACCAAAAGTCGAAAAAGGTCGCCGAGGAGGAATATGGCACCTGCATCGGCTTTCGATGCTGTCAGCCATTGCACAAATTTAGCTTCACGCGGTTTTGCTTTTCGGCAGCAGTGGGCGCCTCGAGATGATTATCGGAGGCAAAGTATATTTTTATCTTTTGGGTAATTCTATAGATAACATTGGTTTCTAATTTATCATTTATACAAAAAGTCCATTTCGTATAAATGAAGAATATGATATGGCAAAAATGGCGTCCATAGTTATAGTAACGTGCAAAAATGGCGTTTTTCCACGTTATACTTTTTCTTTGGAGTACTTTTATCAAATTTTCGTTGATATAATAGTTTGACTTCCCTACTTTCAACTTACTAAGCAACCCTATTTCAGCAATCGTATCTAAATAGTTTTGTGCAGTGCGCTAGTTACATTCAAATCTGTCTGCCAAAAACTCTATCTTAGTATATGGGTTTTTGAAGAGGTTGTTCAGTAAATCCCGACTGTATATCTTGGGTAGCTCACTGCGTAAGTTGTTTGGTTTGTTGCATCAGCGTTTTTGATGTTTTGTACCATCTCAATAGTTTCAATAGCGGTCACTTCTACCCTTTGAGCAGATACAAAATAAGCTTTTCCCAATCGCCATTAGTTCTTACTCCTGTAAAGCTTTGTAATAATCAGTTTTATGTTGAATGATATACCTACTCAGGTAAAAGCACGGCAGGTCGAGCAATCCTTGTAACACCAAATACAAAATATTGATGATACGCCCTGTACGACCATTGCCGTCATAGAAAGGGTGAATACTCTCAAACCGATAATGGATAATTGCCATTTTAGTAAGTGGGTCAAGTTCCGAAAACTCAGGGTCGCTGATAAACTTTTTTCCGAGGTTTCGCCATTGTTGAGTATCTCATTTTTATCTTGTGGAGGTGTATACACCACTCGTTATGTATTGATGATGAGCTTGGTGCCGGCTTGCGTTCTGAAGCCTGCTTTGTTAGCTTCAAGTTGCTCCTGAATCAACAATATAGCTTGTTGAGCAACAACCGTTCATTGCGCACAATCTCAAAACCCATTTTTCAAGCCTTTGGCATAATTTAGTACCTCTTTGCTGGTTGGGTTGGTATCAATCATAATGTTTTTCCCTTTATAGAGGTCGTCGTGAGTGGTAACGATATTTTCAATCTCGCTACTGCTTTTTGCCTCTTGTAAGGAAAGCGTATTGATGAGGATTTGCTCATTAGGGAATTGTTTTTACTACCCTTTTCAGTTCAGCTAAATGCCCATGAGAGAGGTGAGTTGCTTTGAGTATCTCACGGGTTTCAATTTCTGGTGGAGGTGGTAATAAAGGTAATGTAAAATCTGTTTTCATTATCTTAATGATTCATCAGTCTCAGTGAGGTCTTTTGTAGGAACTCGGTATCAACATAAACTTCCTTGGGGTTTTTGTGGGTTGTAATACACATTGATATAGCCTTGCACATTCAGCTTTACTTGTGCCACACTAGCATCTATATCGGCAACAGTAGTTTGATATACTTTTACAGGAGAGCTACTTTTTGTCGTAACATCTATATAACTGAGTTTCATTTTTCTTCTCCTAACTGTAATTTATTAAATAACATTGCTTCTGTAAAAAGCATTGTTTCCTCAAGATCGCTTTTCATACGATTATTTTTCTACCGTATAAATCGAAGGTAGTATTTTCATTCATCACATCGCAATGGTCAGCATTAATACACACCTTTTGCCAATTGTTCCGAATATAGTCCAGAGTATTCTCCTTTAATGAATTTTTCAGCAAATGAATTGTGCAAAACGCTTTATGATGTTCCTTTTGTAAAACAAAAGAATAATGAGTACTATAATTAATAGTATAAGTCCCATAATATATTGTTTTTTATGTTATTAATACGCACTATTATCTGATGCAAACCATTCGGCATAGGAACTTTCGGTTTCGCAAAGGCGTATAGAAAAGAGTGTTACTCCAGCGGGCAGTTGGTAGGCGATACGCTGAGCAAAGTCGGTTACGAGGTTTTTCGCTGGTAGGCTGATAACGCACCGTGATGATGCGATGCCCTGGCGCGGAGTTCGTCGGCTAAGGCTTTGTGAGGGAGAGTTCGTTGAAGACCATTGCGTGGTCAAAGCATCGATAATTTGCTCCTGCACGATGCGTTTGAGGTCACCAAAATCGATAACCATACCATTTTTCACGTTATGAGGATTGTTGATAGGTTCGCCCTATCACCGTTACGTAGAGTTTATAGCTGTGCCCGTGCAGGTTTTTGCACTTGCCGTCGTAGCCAAAGAGCGCGTGTCCTGCTTCGAAAGTCGAATTTTTAGTAATGCGAATCATAATAATTGATAACAATGACTCATGACAATTAACAATTGATATGAATCATTATTTTAAGTGCAAATGTAGTGAATAATTAGAGAATTAGCAAAATTATTCGTACATTTGCCCCATATTCTTATAAAAATCATTTCCGATGAAAAATTTTTATTCAGTATCGCAGCAATAGCAATGCTCGTAGGTTGTGGCAGTAAAGACGATGATACTCCCATGGCATGATGGCAAAGGTAATGGTACTACTACCCTTACTACGCAAAGCGACTACTTTGCCTACTAAAAAAAGTAAAAACAATTACTTGTAACTTCATTATAGTGGAAGATTGACATACAGGTGGTATGGGCTCCTGCCCTTCTCTTGAAAGTTCGTTAGAACCCACTCTCAATGGTCAAAAATTTGTAGTAGAAGACTATGAACTTTGCTTATGAATACGATGAAAAAGGAAGAATCAAAAAGATTACTACAAAGGAAGAGGGCAAAAGTGATGATGTAAAAACATTTACTTATGGGGCTAACTCTGTGAAAATAACTTTTCCAAATGAAGATACAGGGTTATAGAAAATTTTTGAAAGTAGAACTCAATGCTGCTGGTAATATGTTAGGTTTAGGGACTTACGACAATAACCAACGATTGACAAAAATGGTTCTAGAGGGTGATTTTGAGTGGACAAATGACAATCTGACTAAGATTAGTGAAAAAGAGAAATTGGAGGGGCAAAGTTACCACGGTTGCAAATCAGCTTTCTTATAACAACAACTTGAACAAAAATAAGTTTTTGTTGTACAACTTTGAAGGGATGCTGTGACTAGTTATGCTCAATATTTCGATTTTTCAAATAGGCTGGATACAAGGAGTGGCTCCTAAGAACTTGTTACAACAAATGGTTTTTAACAGAAGATGGCACTGTTTTTAAATTATACTTATAACTATACTTATACTTTTGATACTGATGGTTTTGTAAAGACTATCAACGAAACCCGAAATACAAGAGCTGGTAGTAATACAGGTCTTGGATTTGTTACTGATACCAATTATTTAACAAAATTAACAACTCTTATCACTAACATTCAAAATGGTACTGAGAAAAGCAGAAAAGTACCAATTGGTAAGGATAAAAGTGATGAAAAAGTGTTTGATATTATTATCCCTATAAAAGTGGAGAAAGATAAGAATGGTAAAACTATCGACTTAACAGTAAATAAAGTAGCTCGCCACACTTTCAAACTTTAAAACTGAAAATGGAGCACAAGTAGTAGATAATATTGATGTTGAAATTAGCTATAACAGTGATATGACTACTACTTATCAGTTGAATTACTAATACTTTCTAATACATAACATCATGAAAAAGGACTCAAAATGAGTCGCTTTTTGTAACAAAATTACGAATAAAAAGCAAAACTACAAAAATAATGTAATTAGCTCATACAAAGAGGATTAATTTTTGACAGGAAGATAAGAAGACAGAGTCTTAGATGTTTTAGATAGGTTTTTCAAAAATTAGGTTTCTAAATCGTTACCTACCATACTGAAAAAAATATTTTTATTAATAGGTTATATTTCAGTGTTTTACACCTTTTTTTCATATTGTACAGTAACTTGATAAAAAGTACTTTCGCAAATTAAAAAATTAGAGTATGAAAAAGTAAAACGCTCAACCTTTAAGGTATTGTTTTGCTAAAAAGAATGCCCCAAAGAAGAACGGTAAGGTTGCTATTATGGGGCGTATTACCATTGACAATCAGTTAGCTCAGTTTAGTACCAAACTTGAAATCCTTCCACAGAAATGGGATTTGAAATATGGCAGGGTAACAGGTAAAACAGAGAAGCTAACCAACTCAACCGCAAGCTGGAAGAGATTCGCTCACGTATGGTTACTCATTACGAGGAACTGATGAAGTACGAGGAGTGGTTACGGCTCAGAAGGTTAGCAGGTTTGAATCCTGTCGAGGTCACTAAAGGTAACGCACTTCCACTCAAAGCGTTACCTTTATTTTTAGTACTGATAATCCCATTTGTAATTATTCAAAATCGACAAGGTAAACGTCAATCTAAAATATACATTATGGTTACAAAAACACTCGATGGGTGTAGCTACTCCGAACTATGGGTATCCCCTGCTAACTGGCAAAAAGCTACTAAAAAGACTTGGATAAAGATTGGTACGTGCAGTGCGTTTTCTTTGACCCTCGTTTTGATATCCCAAAGGCTTTCCTTTATAGAAAAGGCTAACAGACCTAATACTATAGAGGAACGAAAGGCGATGATTTCTTTTCTTCAAAAAACATTCCTCATCAACTTAATAATGGTTTTAACCCCTATATTAAAAAGTACGTACAGGTTCACAAGGAGGGACTTTATCCCTGAGTGCACTTTATTGAGGCTTTAGGCGTGCATTGGAAATAAAAAGTAGGTACTAAAAAACACCTATGCAGATACAATAGTTATGTGTAGGCTGAAAAGGCGTGAAGCCCTCGATTTGCGAGACAGTTAAAAATAAAGGACTTGCGCAGGGGTAGATTTGAAGCGTATGCTCGACTGGTTGCGATTATCCGACAAATACTATAATAGGTTCGTGATATACTTCTCAGCTTATACCGTGAGTTGATAGAATATGAATGTTGCGAGGCATATTACTAGGGATATACCCTAAAAAGGTGATTAAAGAAGTCCGCACTATACTTACTGCTGACGAACTCATAAAAAGTAAAAATCACGTACGATTTATCAATCCTGATTTTTGATAGGTTATGATGATATTCCTATATTCAGGGCGCGTACTACCGAACTTTTTCAGATTACAACGCAAAGATGTAGATTTGGATAAGCAGGAGTTTGTAATACTCCTTGAAAAGGGCGGGCAGTACAGACGATGTACACAGCGTGATATTATCCCCTGCATTAGAATCTTTGAAAGAGATATGTAGCAAGTGTAAAAGCGATAATGACTACCTTTTGCACTTGACTTTGTTCCTAATAAGAAAATGGGTCATACTGAGATTGTTACACGCTTTTGGAAGCGACATGAAAGGATAAATTAGGGTATTGAAGCTGATTTTACGCCCTCAAACACTACATGCTTGATAACTTGGATAGCGATACGGCTATGCTTTTTAGCTTCGCACACTAACCAAAAACACAACAGCTATTTACCAAGTAAATAAAGCTAAAAAGGAGCGTGAGAGATTGAAACAATTAGAAATACAGATAGAAAAAGCCCCTTAATTGGGGCTTTTAGTTCACGGTTAATTTTGGTTTTAAGAATAGATTTTGCTTTTAATACATATCTCTGATAACATCTTCAGGAAGATCTAAAAGCATTTGCTAAATCATCATAAGTATACTCAAGTTCTTTTTAAGTGTAATTTTAGTCATATCAAATGATACAGCCTCATCTATACCTACACTACCTTTTTCATTTTCTTCTCTCCTATTCTGCTCAGTTCAATGTTGAAAATATTTATATTTATTTTTGATTAATAACCTAAATGAGTATGCGCCTGATAATTGAAAGCTTTTGAGGTTAGCCAATAGCTTTTAATGCGCTTAGACTTGGGGATTTTGAGCTCTACGAGTTCCTTATCGCTCTTTTCGCATTAGAAAGTTCAGAAGCAAAATCGTTAGCTTCTTGCTCTTTGTCTCTAACGTTTGGCACTGGGAAAGCTAGTGCATTATCAAATGCCCTAATTCGTGGGCTACTGACAAAACGTTTCCTATCATTAGGAAGTCTTTTATTCAACACTATCACTGGAAATCCTTTTTAGTAAATAAGGATATACCATCAAACTTTTTCATTATGGCATTGTAGTTCATAAATGATAGTTCCTTTATCCTCTATAATTCCTAAAATGTCCTCAATAGGGTTGCATTGTCGAGATATTCTAAAATCCTTGCGTGTGAATTGGGCAATCTCTTCTGAGTATATCCGTCTTCAATATCTAAAGGTTTTAAGTGAAAAATCAGGATAATCAATAGAATTGTGACATTTTCAGTCAATAATATAACCGATGAATGTACAAGATGTTTCAAAGTCTTGAATAATTGATTTGGAATGGTGTTTTTTACGATAGTTAGCTGCTTTCTAATTCTACTGATATTTTGCGTTCAAAATCCTTTTGAAATTACAATACATTAAATATCTTTTCCAAAATCTCATCGGATAACCACCAAGTCCTTTTTCAAACTTGGATAAATTAGATTGTGAAAAGCACCGCTTTTGACAATTCTGTTTGCGTCAGCCCTCTGTATTCCCTCGCAAGGGTAAGCTGATTGTGATTAACTTCATAGATGTTTTGTTGTAATTAGCCGTTAGTGTTTTTGTAAAAAGGTAGTAGGACTTGTCGGTTAATAAATGTTACATTGCCTTTTTACGTTTAGATTGCTCTTCAACTTTAGGTAGCAATCTTCCAGTTTTATTGAGGCGTTAATATAGTAGGAGCATTTAACGATGTTAGTTTCATCTTTACGAAGTCTCCATTTTATCCTCATCTATATACACAAAATGATTTATCAAATCCTCAGATTTACTTTTCCCAAAACCATACGATAGGATTTTCGTAGTCAGTAGGGTCACAAGTTGCGTCTGTATTTGGTTTATAATAGACTGATTGGCATTTGTTTTTATATTCATAGGCAATTTTTTGTTTAACCTTTTAAAACAGTAAAGAGTGTCCACAGAATGTTATTACAAATCGTTTGTATTTCCAAAACTTGTTTTTCGAGGAAAAACTTTTTGGAGTTCACCTAATGAGACAAGTTTGAAAAACGCTTGTTTCAAAGCCTCTATTTCTTTGATTGTGGAGGAAATCTTTCATAGTTAAACTGAATCTTTTCTTTTAGCGTTTTCAAAAGCATGAAAAAGAACTTAATAAGTCTTTTTCAGTACATTCAGTAATGAATGAATCTGCGAGCTTGCTCGCAGAGATTGGACAAAAAGTTTGTAATTTTGTCCCGACTAAATAGTTGTTTATTGTCATAATAAATTAAGACAAACTTACTACCTCAAAATATATCTGTTGCAGCAGATATATTTTTACGGGGACAAATATATATATACAAAACGAAATTGTATATATAATGTATTTTATTTTTGAACACGTTTTAATTTATATGATAATAAAGCATTAAGCTCTGTTATCACTATCGTTTTTCTTCAATGATTATTGATTTTAAATATATTTACTTTTGCCCAGAAACAAAACTAATATACCAATGAAAGAATTGCATTATTGCTACAGCAGTGCTTGCTGTAGGTGTGAAATAAGTGCGAAACAAAATTTGAAAAAGCGAAGGTCGAGATTAGAAATGTATTTGAGAGAAAAATTTAAATGATTACAAATCATATGAACCATGTTAAATATTCTAAATTAGATAGTCTTTTTACGATCTATTGAAGATGATTTTAACTTTAATGTGAGATTCGATAGAGTATATACTGTACTCAAAGATTTAAAAAGATTAGGTTTAGATCTTAGTGACAATGAAAGTGATGAACGATGCAGATAGAATGATAACATCTGCAAATTCTATTTTAGCTCAAACAGAGGCTGAACCTAATATAGTAGTATAGTAGTAGGCAACAAATTTCAAATTACAAAAATAGAGTTGGAATCTTTAAAAAGATACAATTTATATTTGAAAAAGCAATGGATGATTTTAAACCTAAATTTGTGGGATGGAAAATGAAACATAAGTTTAGGAGTAAAAGCATAGCGGAGGTATCTACATTAGAGAGTATTTGTTTGAATTTGATAAAATATAAAAAGTAATCAATATAGAATATATAGAAGAATAAAGGAGCCTCATTGGGAGCTTTTATTATAGTTAATAACCTTATAAATCATTAGAAAAGATTGATTTGTTCTTCTTCTAGATACTGCTTGTTTATCTGTGTAAGCTATAAGTACCCCTCCTTTATTGTGTGCCATAATTGCTGTTTCTCACTGCAAATCAAAAGCACTCATAAAATGAACTTTATTAACACTGAGCAGTCCATTTGTACGATGAATTATCTGATTTCTATATGGATAATCAAAACGCTCCATTTGTGTTTTTGAGGGAGTTCATATTTTTGATAATTGTTCTTTAAACTCATAATAAGATTTTCTTACTATTCCAATCGTCCCTATTTATAAGTACAAAAACGGACATTATGATGTTTGTATTTTTAATGTCTTGATAGCATAACTTCCATTCTTGATTTTGCAAAAATTCCCTGATATATAAGTCCTTCTTTCCAACCTTAATAATCCAATACTTTCTAATTTACCCCAAATTCTGTGATAGTTCCTTTTATTGGAATACCTTTAAATTCCCTTAAAATTATTTTGGGACAAACAAAAGTTTGATAGTAGCAATACAGCTGTTAAAAATATAATTTCTTCATTTTTAAATCTAATTAATGGTTGTCAGGCACAAAGATATTGATTTTAACGAATAGTTTACATTAGTGTTAAAATTTTAGTGCGTATCTTTATACCTTTGGTGGTAAGTTCATTAATACCTGCTTTTCATATTAGCAATGTCCATTTCTATCGCTATACTTAGTGTTTGTAGGTGTTTGTCTCAATACCTGCAAAGCGTTGTATATTGTGCTACTGATGAAACTTGCATAGATTCGTTCATTTTCCCTAATGAAGTATGATCTGTGAAGCATTCTTTATTTCGGCACTTAACTGGGTTTTGGTAACTAAATTGTCCATTCAATTTCATCGGCACTGTCTTGGCTCATTCGTACAAAACCTTCTACTGCTTGGCGTTGCTCATTTTAGAAAATCGTAACTAAATTACTACTCATTTCATTCCAATGAGAATTGTTGCATTTTCCACCGATTTTGCCTTTTCATCCTGCATGGAAAAGTTCAGCTATAAGATTTGCTAGCATTAGCATATTCTCACTACTAACATTCTCGTCTGCTGCTGCTTTGTGCATTTTCCTTTTTGGAATTCTTAAAATCTGCAACAAACAACTCAGCCATCAGCTGCTTACCGGTTTGTCTAATAATGTTACTACTGACTTAGAAAAGTTTTCAAAAAGCGTCTTTCTCCTAACGAATCTAAACACTATCTATTATAGATGTCCCCATTTCCCCAAAGGTTTTATTAATATTCATCAAACTGTGATTCTAATGCTTGTTCGTATTGTTGTATAATAGTTTGTAGTGCTTTTCCTGTTCCTTCAAAACTCCTTTGTTATTAACAATGCTTTTAGCTAATCTTGTCAAATTCCCGCTTTATCAATTGGTTGTGGATACGCAAGCAAAACTATTATATTCAGTAGATGTTTTTCCAAAACCAAAGCTCCTGTAGTATAACTATCTGTTGCAATTTTAGTCTGTCAAACCAAGATAATCATCGCCTTCCCGTGGGTGACCGATATCCATAACTACGGAAACTTGTGCCAGCGTCCTCTGTAGCGTAGATCAAAACCATCCCTGCGTTCTAAATCGTTCCACAGCCTATTGTATTCTTTCAGTCACTCAAAGCGTTGTTGATATCTTCCGTGCAGATATAGATGTATTTCTTTGTAACATCTTCTCTTCGAGTGTCGGTTGTATTCATTCTGTTGGTTTATTTTGACTGACTATTTCTTGTAATGTGAGCTAAACGAGCAACCGATGTCTCAAATCAGACATAGCCCCACACAGCACCAAAAACAATGGCTACCTACCGAACTTCCCTATTTGAGCGAATGACATTTGTACGACTGAGCATAGTAGCCGTGTTCTGTAATGTCCCTACCGAATTTTTCAAGAGGGAGTTCCCCGTATCTGCGCCCAGTTTTTCAAACTCTTGCCCTAATTGGCCAAATTCTCAGTGATAGGACTGAGCGTCAGAAAGCACATGGAGCGCTTCCTTCCATTCTATCGTAGTTTGAACAGACGAATACTTGATATACCAAATCCAAAGACTGTATCGGTTTACGGTCTGCTAGTGTCTTCTTGCTCTAACTGCTGCGGAGTTTTGGATATATTCCACGTTTAGTCGTCGCCCATATCAGGTTACTTAACTAACTCGTCAATCTCGGCTTCTGCCTCTGCCATGGTTTGGCGTGTTTCCTTAACAGTCTTTTCGTGGGTTGTCGAACAATTTTAGCAATGGCTGGCTACTCCTCTTTTTGTAGAGTATATCTACTGAGTTCTCGTGCTTTTTCATCTTTGCGCTCTTTGCCGTGGAGCATCAGGACCCTTAGTTTGGCTCAGCAGCTATCGGCATTGTATTTTTCCTCAATAGCTTTGCGCTGGTCGGTGCAGGTTTGGCTACTTTTCTAAGTCCTTATACACTTGTTCCTGCTGCATACGTTGGTACTCGGCATTGGGCCAAAAGTGTCTTTTCATTTTCAGCAGAGCGAAGCTTTTTCGGCATCGATAGCTGGTGATGAGTATCAAAATCTTTTCCTCCACGTCCCAGCAGCTTCGGCTTTTTGTTTTTCGGTTTCGATGAATACAGCTAACTGGTCTTCTGAACGTCTTCTGATTTCTTCTTCTTGCTTATCGATTCTAATTGAGATGGTGGCAAGTTTGTCTCCTGCTTGCATTATTTTTAATGCGTCTTCGTGCCAAAAGGTCATCTCCGGATTTGGCGGTCGGCTGTCTCTGGGCTTTCGGTGTCGAACTCTGGGAGGGAGTTTTTGATAGTTTTAGATGTGTGTTTGTACGTTTGTACTCACCTAGATTTTCATCAATAATCTTTTTCCTTTGTAGTTTGTTTAATTCGTCTATATCATTCTGTGTGTGCGAGCCTGTATGGCATCTATTTTCTATGTTGAGGTCTTTTGAATCAGCAAGTAGTTGATTGCGGTTGCTTTACGACTTTATTGCGCTCTTTCTCTGCTTCTTCTAATTGTTTAGCTTTACTAATGATAAGACCCTAAATTAGCATCTGAAAAGTTTTCATAACTGTAAAACCAAAAGGTTGTTTTCCTAAATCCTGCTTTCGCCCTCCCTTAAAAGGTTTTTGGTTTTTGCTTGTTTAGCATTATGCCTACCGATTGTATTCCTCAATCATTAGCTTGCGCTCTTTGCTTGCTCATCACAGACAATTCTGCTATATCATCAATGCGTTTCCAAAGTTGATTGCCAAGCGTGCTGCTGTTTAGTAGCTTTTGTTTGCAATCTGAATGTCAATAACTTGTATTTGTTCTTTGTAATTGACTATATCCACTGGATTAAGCTGCCCGCTTAATCTTTGCGCAGTCCTCTCTTTTGTACTTCTGTAGCGCTCAATAGTAGTCTTTGTCCATTTTAAGGTCTTTTTCCTTTTGGACGTACAGCAGATTCTTTAGGAGAGCGTTTGATACTCTTCCTGAATAAGTTCCCTCTGCTATGTACTTACTTGAGATATAGCGGGTATAGTATCTTTTTAGCGCTATTAAATGCATTTATCCTCTGGTCCTTTGGCAGCATTTTCGTCTTTACTACCTCGATGAGTGCTCAATCATCGTACGTTCATCTTCTAATACCTGCAAGCGTTCTGTTCTTCGTGAGATGCTTTTGTGCTTGTTCAGCTGCGTGCTTCTAAACTGACTACCGCCTTAGGAAAACTAACACGATGCAGCAGAAAGCGGCAGGGCGCCAGGGTTAGCAAGCGTTGTGTGAGATTGAGGAGTTTTGGTGGCAACTGTGGCACCAGCACGGTATAATGAGGCCATTTCGGCAGCAGTCATCCCGTACTGCACGCACTACCCACTTGCTTGCACTGCGCTGTAGCGATAGAGTGCGGCCTGAGTACGTTCCGTAAGAAACAATAAGCCCATTGAGTTTTTCCAATAGTTCATAGTTTTCATTTAAGAAAGAAAACGCCTTATTGCTCCAGATAAGCTCTCACTTGCTTGGCTCATTCGCATATACATTTGGTCAGTAAAGTTATCTTGAGGTTGGATATTTGTCCGCTTAACGACTTGCTTTTGTTTCAATATTAGGTTATAGAATAGACCGCCCTCATTGGTCATGGTTCTTGATAACGGCTTGTATTTCGGTAAACTTATTTTACTGCTGAAACCATATCTTTGATTTCGGTTTCGCTTTTGCCTACCACCACTCAATTCGGCTAAGATAGAATACCATTCATAAACTGGTATAGGTCATTGGTCATTAGCTCTGTGGGCCACCTGCCCGTATATGGAATGAGTTGCCCATAGGGTACACCAAAACCTGAAGCTACATCTCCCATACGCCTAAGCGTTTCGGTTACTTCTTCAGCAGGTACTGAAAGCTAACAGTCGTTTTGCGCCCTCTGACACTTCTTGTAATCCGAAAGGTTTTACAAGGTTCGTCATTTGTGCCATTAGCGCATTATTCTTCTTACTTTTTGAGCGACAGTGCCAAAAGATATTTCGAGCGTTGAAATTAGAACGTACAGCTGCTTCATTTCTCCATTAATAAAATGATTGCGCCCCTTGTAGTGTAAAATAGGTGGTTGCACCTTTGAGGAGGGTTTGCCACATTAGCTCGTTTTTGGCCTCAACGGCTTTATTTTGTCATTTGCTCGAATTGTTTTTTGATAGCTTCCTCGACATCTTTTGTATCTGTGATTGGTCGGCACTACTTGAACAATAGAGTCTCGTCTGTGGTTGCATAGCGTTGTATTTGTGATTTTATTTGATAGGAAATCTTTACCATAGCTAGTGCGTTTTTCAATTTCTGAGGTGCTTTCAGTCTTTATCCTTATCATAATCACATAAAAGAGGGATAACAGCACTATAGCATTACATTAGCATAACCTCATTTCTTTGAGCACGTAGTCGAATGTGAGTCTGTACTGTTTAGCGAATGAGCCCATAAGTCCCCAGGATGCTGTCGTTTCGTTCACCACCTCCTTCGTTTGGTTTGGTTATCATCATTCCTTTGAGGGAAGTGGTAACACGAAAGCGTATATCCATTTGCCCTAACACTTTAAAGAAAGCTGTTGATACTTTCATTAATGGGGCTTTCATTATTTTTAATGAGGTTTTCGCCTTTTTGGTTACGTTCTTTTTCTTTTCCAAACTGCCATTTAGGATAAGTTTCTATTTCTCGGTAAAATTATCAATTAATACGATTGCTGATATAGCTCACGCCATATTTTCATACTCTTTCAGCATTGTGTATGATTGAACTGAATATATTCCCCTGTACTAATAGTGTTTTGGTAGGTATTTTGCTGATGTACTTGAAGCCCTTTATGAGGGTAAAATAGAGGCGGAGTGACTTTTACGCTTCGCCCCAATGGTCTCGTTGTGAGTTCTTCAAGTAGGGTTTGTGCTACTTGTTCTTCCATAAGTTAGCGCTACTTTTTCTACATTAATAAAATCCTTTACCACCGATTAAGGATAGTGAGTTTTCTACCTCTACGTTGCAGCCACTATCCTCTGCATGTGGGTACTCACTTTAGAACAGTAAAGGAATTTCCACTTCTCCTACTGTGAGGGTGATAGATACGGAAAATTTCTTTGTAGATACAAAGGAATTGATTGTAAAGTTTATCCTACAACTCAGTGATGTCCCCAAATTTCAGAAAGTAATGCCTTGTTGAGTTTTTAACAGTACATTTTACTTTCAGGTCGGTTCGCTTTCATTTGGTCGATGATTTTACAATGGTGTCCATTTTAGTTCTTTACCATCTTCTTTTTCAAACAGACTATCTTCTTTGACGATACCCAATGTTTTGAGTACAGTACCCATAGCACCTCTGCCCTGGTCACCAAACTTAAATTCTACTTTCGCCCAACGGTGGCGTTATTATCTACGTATGCATAATCTTTAATTATTAAAACGTGTTATATCTAAATTTTTACTTTTGCGTTGATGAAAAACTGCTGAATATCTGTATCCTCAAATGTTTGTATCATCTGATGAAGTCGCAGCTGTAATTGTGTGAACATTTAGTTTTCAGTGTAGGCATTAAGCCGCCTGTTCAATAGCTTCACAACGTGCAGAATTCTTCCTATACTGATTATCGTTATTTTTGACAGCGGGACAAAGATGTTGGTGTTAATCACGTTTGATATTGACCGTCTAACCCAGTAAGGAATGATGTACACAATCTCTTTTTGTGAGTTCAAGGGGCGTCACCTACTGCATGTGTTGCCCATTGATAAAGGTATTTATCTTATCCTTAAAGTACCCATATGGGTCAGTTTCTATTTGTGAGCTGTTTTTCATTGCGATAATGCTGAGAGTTTTCGGTACTTCTTTTTCGGCTAATAATTCAGCTGATGAAAGTACATTGTGCGTGCTTCTACAAGCAGCGTATTCACTGCCACTACTACCAGTACAAAACCTTTTGGGTATTGAGATATTACCTTATTGATGAACATTTCGCCTTCTTTTGTCCATTACCTCTGACTTGGTGGGTTTAAAACCCTCCTCTATCAGCTTTTGCCGTCTTGTAGTACCACAGCCTGTGATAGACGGAGTTGCCGTTTGGTCTGATAGCTACCATTTGTCCGTGCTTCGTTGATACATCTCTCTCCTACATACTTCAATATGCGTATTACTGGCGATACTTTTCTATTTTCTCACGCATATTCGTTCTATGTCGTGAGGTTAGATTGTGGGTATCATCCATGCGAATATGCACGGCAATGGAAATAATCTCTGAAAATCAATAGTGCTTGCTTTTCAGGGCGAATATTCCCTCTATACTACTCTACTAAGGTAGTACCGCGTCTATGGCTGGTGTATCTTTGGGAGCATGAGATGGTAGCGGGTACATTCAATATTGAGCATCTGCTTGCTTATCTTTTGCCCTGCTCCTGCTATCTCATCATCGACGCTTGCCTACTACTCCCACTCGATAGGGTCGTTTGGATGGAAGGTATGCCATCATCGTTGATAGCAGGCTCTTGCGATCGCACCACCTTTAATGGGCCACGGGTATATTTTCATTTCCTTGCGGTATTTAGAATAGAGTGACATATCTAATATCTCTTATTGTCAGCTGGCTTCGACTAACAAATTATCTCTACCGAGCTGCTTTACAAAAGCAGGTAGCAAAAGGCAATGTAATAGCGGTTGTCATGCAAGAAAGATAAATCCACCTTCAGAAAGGACACTTTCGGCGCTAATAGGAGTTCAGGAACAAAAGATTGTAGACTTTTGTTTTGTCTTTCGTCGTCTCTCCTCGTTGAACTCATCAGAAGGCCCAATCTCGTACTGCATTTGCTTCCTTGCTACAAGTAGGGTGGTGGGAGTATTCACGTTCCATAGTCTCCAGTTTCTCATCTATGTACGCTTGCGCAGTCGTCACCAGAACTTTGTTTTGATGATGAGTTTGCGCTTGGAAGTCGTTCAGACTGGAGTAGCCGAACGCTGTAGCTGGTGAGATACTGATGTGGGGTCTTGATTTTAAAAGTATTTTACCAAAGGTAGGCTATCTTTAATGGATTGCTCATCCCATCGATGCAGAGTCCATTGTATGAACTCCGGTGGTAGTTGACGTGTGTGGGTGCACTGCCCAGCAATGCTGGATAGTGAGATAATATGTTACCTCTCTTCGGCCATTATGCCACTGTTGCTTCGCATCTTTTGCCCTCGAAAATGCAGTGAAAGGGCTCGATACTTTGATAGCCGGGCGGTCCACGTTCAGCAAGTTCGGCATTTGAGTTGGTCCTAAACGCACATCCTGGCAAAATGGTAGTAGCGTTGTGTGGAATACCCAGCCTTTGAAAGGCACGTGTGTTTTGTTTTTCAATGCCTGATTAGAAGTTGCACGGCTCATAGTAATAGTAGCATCATGCCACCTTTGCTTTGCTCTTGGTATTTTCGATTTCTCTCTATAGAGGTTAGCATCAGCATCTGCCCATTTCTTGAGTGCGTTTTGTGTTTTTACTGAAGTCTGCGATACATTTCCACGCTCGCTCATTATTGGTAGCGGTAGTTTGTATTTACAGTAGATACAAGTTGTTTAGCCATCCTCTCATACTGAGCGATAATCAATGATACAAACACGAGGGTCTTCGTATATCTTATCAATAAGCATGGTTTTTGATACCCGCATTAGTAGGGTTCCTTGTTTACCGCATAACGGGTTGCTGAATGGTTAGGGAGTCTTTTCGTTCACAGATCGCGGGCGATTTCTGCACTTTTAGTGTTCGCCTTTGATGCTTTTCCACGAACTCCGCCCTTTGCGTGGTGCTTTTGAGCCAATAGCCACGATGTCCGCCATTGTTTAGCACCGTCAGCCTTCAGTATTAGAACTCAGATGAAGGTAAAGGTTGAACTTCAATGACAAATATTCACGATAAATGGAAATCTCCTAATGGGGTACGCTTGAATAATACGCATTCATATTAGCCTGAGAAAACTCAGTAATAATGTTGTTTGCGTTGATATTCATCTGCTTTTAATTTTTAGGTTATTAAATGAATGAGATACGCAAAAAGCGGTGCGTAGGAATGCCACGCCTGCTTTTTCTTTGTCAGGTAGCGCGTCTTTGCGTGACTGTTCCTGCTAACGACTGCTACAAGTGGCATATCGTCAATGACTACATCGTGAGCAGTAGGCCCCAATGCTCCTGCAGTATTGGTTTGTGAAAGTGTTCATTCACCACGCTTGAAAGTACCGTCGGTGTGAGGGTACTAAAAGTGTACCCACTGGCTACAACCCCATTTGTAAAGCGTGCCTTGGCACTGGTGGGAGTCATATTGTGTACTCCGCCAGGGTGGTAGCGTCACTTGGTCAAATACGACTATTTGGCGACCCGCTTTGTCTGAAATTTGGACTTGTTTCATAGGTGTTTGACCTGTAGAGTATCGTTAATATGACGCTTGTACATCGGCAGAAACGCCATTGTTGTCTTTTCCTGCTCCTAATACAGACCTGAAGAAAAGCCCTGCATTTAGCTTGCGTTTGCAAAACGCTTGTTCATCAGCTTTGAGTTCGCTGTACAAAAGGCGTTCATTTTCTTCATCGTCTTTGAAGTACGCGCCTAAGTGGTGTTTTGTAGAGATGTTTCTGATACTGCGTTTTGAGTTGGTTTGAGAAACGTTCTTTGGCATCTGTTGTTCCTTTTCAGCTTTTAATGCTGCAATAGTTTTATTTTGTTTATTGACAACATCCACAAGGCTTTTGCCCACTCCTGGCATTTCATCAGGTTTTAGGCTCTGTGGAGGGTAGGTGGGTTTTGAGAGTTTTGATTAGATTTAGCCCTCATTTCTTCGAGTTTCTTTCTCAATTTCTTGAGCCTCTTCAGCTTTTGACAAGGCTGTTCGCCCTTCATCAGCTACGGACTGCAGAGTTTGCTTCCTCTTCTCTCGCTACAGCGTTTTCGATTTCCGTGTCGTCCTTAACCGTTTGCTCAAACAGTAGCGATAACTTTTACGAACAGATTCTTTCAACCCCAAGTGCGCATACTTGGTTTTTGAGTGATTAAGTATCCATAAGATGTACAATATATTTTTGTTTTGCAAAATTACGGAGGGCGTTGTAGATTGTATATTTCTGCGGTTAGTAAAAGAGTTAGTAATTATTTAGTAATATAAAAACGCCCGCTATAAAGAGGCGTTTTCGGTGTTGAACTAAGAATATATTCACTTCAAAAGAAAAGTGTTTGAAGTTTCGTTCGTATAAAGTAAAGGCTATCAATGGTGCTACGATAATAGCTATAAAAGTATAAATAGGAACTTTTACGTTTTTGTTTTATGAGAAAAAGCCGTTTCCAGTGACTTTGCTATAAAAATAAGTGTTAGCCTTAGTTATATTATCAAGGGTAGTATTCATGCTATTTGGCTATTGATGGGCTGTTTTGGTCGTAATCTTCACCTTTCGCCACTTACCCGTATAGTTTCATTATCGCCGTCGCAGATGCGATAATGCACTAACTCTTTGCTATGCACCACGCTATCCTTATCGCTCTCTGCTGCTACCTCATACTCGCTGTGAGGCGTATGTGATCGAGGTGCCGGGGTTTGAGTGTTTTTGCTGAAAAGATCCGTACTATCCTTGACTGCTCTATAATACGCTCTTTTTGGAAATTGCTTTTGCTCCTCAATTGTCGTTTTCGTGTCCCACCACCCCTATGGTGCAAAGAAACGCTAATAATGCAATGATTATTCTATTCATAACTACTTTTCTTGCTTTCTGATTTCTCTTTTCGAGACATTGTGCCCTCTTCTAATTTTGTAATTACAAAGTGATAACTCTCTTGTACGTAGCTGCTCTACTTTTGTAAGTAAGTTGTCAATTCCTTTTAATTCTTTAGATTCTGCTGTCACTTTCTTCTATGATTAACTTCTTTCAAACTATCTGCATAGTTAGGAGCAGTAGCATACCCTACTTTGGCTACTTCTTCAGCAAACTTGAAGGGTCTGCTTTTACCTCAACGCTTTGCATGTCACGTGTTTTCTGAAGAAGGTGCGCGTGGTCAGTAAAAAGCATTCTTCGGGCGTATCAGTGCACTGTGAACAAATCTTTCACTTCCTTGACATATTTACCACTCGACAACATCTTCACCGAGTATAACCCGAACGACAAGTGCTTTAAGTGGGACGCTTAATATCTCGTTGTAGTTAAGTAACTGCTTCTTGTTAGCAGGCGTGTCGCCTTGTGCTCACTCAAAACATATTTGCCAGGGGACTTTATGCCACTAACCGCTTTTCCAACGCTGCGCCAAGATGAAAAGGTGAGATATACCGTTTGCGCGTCTGTTTCAAGGGCGAGGGTTTTGTACTACTGTCAATTCATTGGGTGTCATTTTCTTTATTTTTATTCTTTTCTAATTCTTCATTATATTCTTCTTCAATATCGAACACTGTCATGAGAAAAGAACTTTTTATTGATGATTTTTAAAAGCACTCCCAAAACGAGAATCCCAAACAGTCTGAGTCTCTAATAAACTTACCACTAATTGCCATATAATAGCTAATAATACTGCCCAATATAGCCAATGAAAGAGGTCAAATTAAAATCTCAATTGCAGAATCTTATGTTATCCTCAAATGTATAATACATATATAAATTACTAAAGTGAAGTAAGTATCTTTAATAACATACGTTTGAATTTCCACTCTCGTGTCTTTCTCCTCGGTCAAAAGATGCCACACGTTATCCATTCAGATATCAACACTACATACGCAGTTTAAGAATAGGTGATTAAATCCGAATAAAAATGTATCATTCCTATAATTGCCGAAACAACAATATCCCAAACAATGAAACTACGAAAAACGTATGCCCCAAAGACACTTGACTGAATGAAATCACGCCATCCTGTAAATCAGATCCTTGTAAAATATAATCTATCATCTGTTAATTTTTCTTTACAATAGGATAAGGCGTTACACTTTCTACTATGTCCCACCAGTCAATAAACGTGCGTTTGATGTAGCTTGTCCTATAACTCTTTTTTCAAGCCCCATAATAATACAGCTAACGCTAAAACAACAGTCCCAACGCTCAAAATTTTAAAAATAGTGTATATGCACCAACAGCCTGATTGCTACCTAGCTGATGCAGCAATTTGTCTTTACCTATTAAATTTCGTTTTAATTTATTCATATTGATTATTTTAAAATTCTTTGTTAAAATAAGTAGCTTTCTGCTATATTTTCTGTTTTCATCTACTTTTCTGTGCCGTTGATGATAGCGGTACATCTTCTTAATTTGTTTGTATAATTCAATGTCTGAGGGTTGGAAGTTTGAATTTTGAACATTTGAAGTCAGTTAGTGGTAACTGTGCCTTGCAAATAGGGATAACCATACATCTTGCTGACAGTTGCTGAAAATCTACAGCAATAGGATTGGTTTCATTTTTCAAATTCATAGGAGTACGTAACAGTTACTCCCTTGACAATTCTTGCGCAGTAATTCGGGTTGTTTTTTGAGATGATTTGCATATTAATTGAATTTTAGATTGTTGTGTTTTTATTATAGCGTAGTACTTGTCAGATTTTTCAAAATGATAGTGCTTATAAAAGCGTTACACTTGTAATTATTCCATTAGTAATAGTTATAGCGTGCGCCGTCTATGTGGTGGTAACAGTGCTAGCCTTAGCCTTTAACATAATATCTCCCTCTAACATCAAGTGCTACAGATTCTTCTTGTCCCCATGTTGCTTTTATATAAGGCAGTGCTTTTCGCCCTCCTCTGCTTTTCTAACTTCATTTTGCGGAATGTGTAGTGTCGCCAAATCACAGTGTATATACATCTATTGCTGATTTATCTACTGTTTTAAAATTTCAGGGTCATTTATTCGCACTTGCGTTGTACGGCTGTCTTTTCCTCTACCCATAGCCCTTATAAGACCTTCTGATGCAATAGTAAGTCCATTTGCTTTTAAAGTTTCCTTTGCTTACTTTCTATTTTAAAATTTCCTATTTAGTGCCCTTTAGAGCAGATATACTTACCATCATCTTGTACTCTAAAAGGGGCTCTTTCTTTGTCTCTATAGTTACACCCAGCAAAAGAAACGAATGGACTCACCGATAACCCTCCCAGTAATGCGCATTTGCCTCCTAGTATATTTCCAACAGTTAAAGCACCAGTAGTAATTGTATACTACTTCTATCCATTGGTATAATCAGCACGCTTTGCCTGAAACATACCATTGATAAACTTAACATTTTTGACTTTTTCGGCTTCTGTGAGGTTCATTGCGTTTTTATCAAGTATAAATCTACCATTGTATCCCCTCACCATCTTCAGGGCGGGCGACCATGGTGGGTTTATTTGCCTCTTTCGGTTTTGATTTTGCGAATCGTGTTTGTTTTTGTACTGTGCCGTTTCACCACAATAAACACAGAAAATAGTCTCCTTTTGAAAATCTAAATTCGTTATTTTTCCATACATCACTTTGTAAAGAACCATAATTTCCATTGCCTCCTCCAGCTATTAATCAGCCAACACCCATCTGCGAAGTCACGCGTCAATGATAAGTGTTACGGTTTCTGCCTAATTTTATATTCTGTAACTTGATAAGAAGCTATATGTATATTTATTATTGCTAACTGTTACCCCGCTGTTTTTAAATAAATTCCTTCCTCAATATTCAACTCATTAACCTTTTGCTCGGCAAAGGTTTTTAGCCCTCTGGAGTTTCAATTGGGTTATTGTATTTGTCTTTATGTTCTGCTTCTGTAGTTTTACCATCAGCTGTAGCAATAGCTTGTGTTTGGTAAGTTCTGCTTGTGTTCGTGCGTATGCTTCGGTGAGCAGTTTTAGCGGTTGATGTTGACTTTCTAAAATCCTCAGCCCGGGAGACCAGTCTGTTACGATGTTTCCTTTTTCAGTTTAACGTTTCGTGTCAAAGTTTAGAGTTACATTACCCGTATCACTTCATTGTTATCGTGCATATGGAACTTTTAGAACGCGATTGGCGTCAGTGGTGATGTAAAGTGTCTCTTTCATTCTCCATTGGTATTTGGAATATTTTACCGTGACTTGAAGCATACATATACATGCTCCATTCGTAGAATTTTTCCTTTTGTATTCAAAGACAATGTATAAGTTGATTTCTTTTCCAGTACCTCCTACTATGCCATAATAGATATAATCTTCTACCGTACCTTTATACTCTTTATAACGCTCGTTCTTACTATCAGTGAGTTAGGTTACGCCCACCAATCTGAATATTTTTAATTGCTTGACAATCTATTCTCAATGAAAGTAAATCAGAGCTTACAAAGTTGCTTTCTATTTCTGTTTTTGTACCTTCTGTTATTTTGAGATTGGCTTTGATTTCTATGGTCATCAAAGAGGTGATGTCTGCTATCCATTTCCTGATGTAATTTTTGTCGGTTTTAGTTTGTCCACTATTGTTTCTATATAAGCCATTGTTTAGCATCTCTCACCTTCATATTCTAGATTGACGGTGGCGTATAGAAGATAGATAAAAGCCTGCCCTGCTCTATATCCATTTTGTTTTCGGATGGGATGACTCGCCGTTCAGTGGTTTTGGATGCTTTGATATAAAGGTGGTAGGTTTTGGCTGTTATCGTCCAAACATCCCCCGATACGAGTGGGAATATACCAATATTTATAGCTATTAGCGTCACGATTGGGGTTTATATCGGTAGTGCAAGTAAAATGTTTAAAGCCATCCGCTACCCACGTTGATTTGCTTGCTATTCTTATCAAAATAGAGAGTGTATGAGGTGCTTTTTATAGGGTTGTTTTAGATACAACAAAATCAAACTGGGTCGATTGTGTACCTACAGAACCATCATAGTTTGTACAGTAGCAGGACAATACTCTTGGTATATTCAGGAAGGCGGCTTCTATCTGTTTTAATAGTTTTCTTGGGCATCTCGCCAGCTTCTTTTTGGTTAGTGATTGTGTGCGCTTGTTGAGTTCTCAAAAGCACCTCTTGGTTTTTGGGTTTTCGCATTTCAGAAGCAAAGAGATGCCCTTTGTGCCTATTGGATGGCTCTATCTGGGGGCTGTAAGGGTTGTTTATACTCTTTGCCTACGATGCGAATGGGTACGAGGCACTTTGTGAACTCGGTATCTGAAAAGTTGATGCGAGCACCCATTTTCAAAGCGACCGCCTACATTTGCCCATTTTCTTTTTGCCCTTATACCATCTAAATCACCAGTGATATAAATAAGTCGCTCTATTTTCGTATGAGTATTTACGCCTGCTCATCATCTCCCAGCTTGCACCCTGATTTTGTAGCGTTGTCGCTGATGTAGGCGTTAGGCATTTGCATCGTTAAACAGAATATTCGTCGCCCTATATTGGGGCCGGAATATATCGTTGAGCATAATAACACCGTCTTCTTCTTCAGGAGACGAAAGTTGGAATCGTTTTTCGGCGTGGTTATATTTGGACACTTCAAACTCGCGCCCTGATAACGCCGCTTTCAAAGTGATAGCATTTTTCGCCTTTGATTGCATTGCATTTGAGTCCGAGGCTTGTGGTATGGGATCGTCAAATATATCGTGGAAAGTGTTTATCTATATCTACTGCACGATACAGTACCTTTGCGTTTGGGGGTATATGTGCTGGGAGGTCGAGCTTGCTCATTTACAAATCCGTTATTTTGGGCGTTCTTGAGTTGTTATCGATAGCCCTTTGTCATCTGAAACAGATGTTACCCCTTCGTATGTATTCTTGTGATTTAGGTAGTAACAATTCTTTATTTGCCGTATTTAGAGCAGTCAATTACGGTCGCCTCCTTGTACTATAAGCCCAGGTAATACTGACTTTGTTCGGTGATGCGACTTACACGGTTTTGAAACCTTTGCCTTTGCCGTATTGAAGTGGTAGAGGGATTGTTTTAAATATCTCCTTGTACAAATGAATGTTTTGCCTATAATTTCGTATTCAGTTTCAAGGGCTTTGGCGATCATTTCCAATGCTCAAGGCAGTTGTTGCTGATTATGAGAAAACAGAGTTTTCAGGCTTCTCATGCGGTTACCTGCTTGCCAACGCTATCTATCATATTGAGGGCAATCGACAAAATTTGCACGTGGTAGCGAGGTGAGGCGGTGAAGGGATTTTAGGGTTTTATCGTTGGGGTTGCAGGAATTTGTAGTTTTTGAGGTTTGCGCCCTCGCTGTCCAGTGAGGGTGTCTCAAGTTTCGTGTGTTATGTTTTCGATTTTAGCAGGTTGGTTAAAAGGTATAACGCTCGTTAGCAAACTCACGCACCCGTGGAATTTCGGTATGGGTGGATAACGAAAAGTATAAGATAGCGTATGTTCGCCCGATATGAGCGATAACGATGGCTTTCATCGGTGGGAGAATGTCTATATGTAGCGTTAAAATTGGTTTGCATTGGGTGCAATAATAGTACAGTGCAAAGGTAAGAGAGGGCTTTCCTTTTGCACTGCTATGATTTTAGTAAATTAGTAAATATTTGAGGTGATGTTAGGTAAGTACAAAAGTGATAGGAATTCTACTTTTTGAGGGTGCTTGGGTAGAAAACGTTCTTAACACTTGCTTTTTGGTAGATGGCAGTTGAGAGTCCTCCTCCTGCCCCTCCGAAAGAGAGTTAATGGTTCATTCGCCTTGTTGGTGAGATTGTATAACAAGGCTTCATATGGTTGCCAAAAGGTGTACTGGGTTGAGAAATGTAGCAATGTAGTTCAGTGCGTTCTATCGTACGTTAGAATGCTCTACATATTGTACGCCACTAAGCTGTACTATTGATAATGAGTGCTCTTTTACCTCTAATCTGGGAGTGTGATTTGGCTTTTCTTCAAGTAGGTGCAGATTTGGATATCTATGCATGGTGGACCTGAAACAGGTAGTGTGTGGGCGGGATACATTGCGAAAGCCTCAGGAAAATCAAACAAAAGTAATATCACGCTGATGTATGTCATGGCACTTGCTACTAGTACTAGTCGTGGAATGGCTGTGGGTTCTGAGTGGATGTGTTGGGGTTTGGGTCGTAAGAAAGTTGATGAATGGTCATGCTGGTTTGCTTCACTAAAAATGATAAAAGTGATCTGAGTGGTATCAAGTTTAGGGCTATCGGTGTCGTACTCTTTACCGTAGTACTCTGCCATCATTAGAGGTAGTTTTTAAGTGGGGGTAGCAAAGAATGTCCTTGTAGTTGCTATCTAACAGAGTAAGTGCAGTAAGTGGTTTTGTATGTTGATGTTATATTTTTCATTGGTTTCTTGTTTAATTCTTTAAAAGACAATGATATGCCGTTGATACTTATTTTAGCCGTTGTGTGTCTTTTCAGTGATAAATGTTAATCGTGTAATATCCATGTGTCTTTAAATCGTTGATTGTGTGACCTTTAACGGCTAATGGGTTTTTCTTTATACGTTCTATAAATTGTGAGTATGGCTCATTAGGTTGTTTTGAGTTACGCAGGCTAAAAGGCATTGATAACTTCTTCTGAAAAGCCTTCTTCTTGAGGTCTTCAAAAGTCCATTTAGTATCCTCTACCAAGTCGTGCAATATACCCATAAATCTTTTCATTATCGGTTTTGTCCTGCATTCATTACACGGATAAGGTGTAAAATGTGGGGTGCTCCTGCTTTGTCAGTTTGTCCTTGAGGTGTGCCTCAATGTAGCTGATTTGTGGCTTTTTCTAACATAGGTTTAAAGTTTTTGCATAAAAGGTTTTATCTACTATTTTTCCACTAATACGAGCATTCATTGCAAGGTTAGTTTCCCAGTCTATAATATATGGTGATTCTCCTTTTTGTTTAGCATAACATATTGTTCTTCACCTTCACGAGTGAATTTGATAACGACTTCTTGCCAATCATTATAGATGTAGGTATCGGTATGGTTTTGAAAATTCTCTAATATTTGTGTATGGTTACTCATCTGAATTTGCTGTAATAGTTAAACGATTGTTTTTCTCCAACTCAGTTATGCTCTCAATACATCAGAGTATTATTTGCTTTTGCTTTAAGCACTCTTATTTCTTCATAGTATTTGTGTCCCTAAACCACCTTCAAGCCCTGTTTCTTTCTTATATCATCATATCTTTTATTTGCTAAAATGCGAATTGCATTAGGAGGTGTTTCTTTAGCGTAAATCATTTTCGGTATTAAATTGAATTCAGCGAAGATATTTTTGCTGTGTGCGAATATTAGTAGAATACCGCTATACCCTAAGAATTATTCGGGTTTGATTTTTAACACGTGCAAAATATACTACTTTTTCTAAATACAGCAAAATATTTTTCATTGTTTTCTTCAGGTACAATGATTGTAGCCCTTATATCTATCTTTAATGCCTGCTACATTTTCCATCGAGTTCATCGGTAACTTTTGCGCAAAAATAGACTCGACTTTTTATAGTTAATAGGTGTTGAATACCCTCCCTAATTCCTTAGTGAGTTTATTAAGTATTGATTTTATTTCAGGCTCTGATTTGATAGCTTTTTTCATTAATTGAGACACCTCATTACTTATGGTTATTTCTTTGTTAGCCTCAATAAAAATAGAAAGCTTTGTTTTTCCAATTCTTAAAACCTATCTTTTGTATCTGTTACCCATTGCTTATCAGTACTCGGTACATCACCTATGTAATTAGATGAACTTTCAGGGGTAATGTCTTCATCAGCTTTTAATTCCTTGATAGGTTCGTCGGGTGTTTTGAGAGTGCTTTACTATATGGCACTGCAGCCTACGTGCCAGCCGTGAAAGTGGAATGTTTTGGGGTATTTTTCCTTTTCAATTCATCGCACTTTATATCATAAACTTTGTGCTGTGGGGATAGAGCGTACTTCGAAAGCCCTACTACATCAGGGTTTTGCTGTATCCGTAACCAATCAGCGGACTTATAGACTACATTAATCTCATTACTGTACAAGTCGCAAAAGCTTTTTGTAGGCACTTCTGCCACCTCGCCCAGGGTGATAGTTTTGGGCGTTCTACTTAGTACAAAGGTTACCATATTTGTCCCTAACTCTACAGAAATAGGGTAGTAGGATTGTTCAATAGGTTGCGTATTCACAGCTACGCTGTACCGCGCTTTACCTCCTCCGAGAGCAGATAAGGCGAGTTCTAATCTGTTTGTGCTAGCAATGTCCCCATACACGGTCGAAACGGTAAAATCTTTAATCTTACGTGTTTTGAATGTTTTCGAGGCTTCAAGGTTTTTGTATTTGGTTAGTCCTTCTCTCAGTAGATTATCTTTTGCTTGATATTGCAAAATGCCCATTCTTTGGCGATACCTTGCTTTATGATTTGGTCTAATTGGTTGCTGAAATTAGCTAATTCCTTTTCAAAGGATTTTCCTTTCTTTGTGTAGTATACAAATGAGAATAATGTACTTGCGATGAGTTCTTTATAATCGGTTTTTGAGGGCTATAAATACGGCTGTACCTACAAGCTGATAAAACAATCGTTCTATCTGTTGTAGGGTATGCCATTCAGTGCTTCCTATGTTGATCATCAGTTCATTATGATACTTGCTTCACTGAGGGTTGCTATTTTCCTCGTCTTTGATTTGCTGTAATTGGGCTTCAGGGTCAGTGATACCGAAAACGCTGCATAGCTTCTCGTTGAGATAATAAAGGCTTTACCTCCATTAGCCTCCATAAGGGTACATCATTTCGGTATCATCATCAATATCAAATGGGGGTGATAATGGGGTATGATCTATATCTTTCAGTTTCTTTTTCAAAGGGTAAATACATCTTTGAAAGGAATGCTAAAATGATATTGATACGCCTTTGTAGAGCGAGGAATAAATATAGCCCTCATTGTCTTTTACCTTTGAGGTGTGCGGGTAGCCAGCCAGTTGCTGCCCCTACGCCTAGAGCATATTCCCTTTGCCCGCATAGAACTCATCGGAAGGTCTGGGTATCGGTAAACTCGTGTATATCACGGCGGTTCATGCGTCATTTCGCTGTTGAAATTTTTCATTAGCATTGGGTGGAACTACGAATTGTACATTGCCCTGTCTTTGACCTCGAGATACTTTGCCACAGCGTTATTGGTAGATGCTTTTGCCTTCTACACGCCTGCTATCATTAGGATAGGTTCGCTAGAACTTCTTTATTACTTTCGGAAAAAGTTACTGCGTTGTTCTTCGGCTATCTCGATGAGGTGCTGTACGGTGTTCCCATTCTGATTGCTCTTGGTGGTATAATACTATAGGGTATTTTACGATGATGTTTGGTTTTACTTCGGTAGTGTTTGTCCATTTTCAGTAGTGAAAAGTATATACTAAATTCAACGGTAAGGCTTGGAATATAGTTTTTGTTTCATGCTTTGGTAGTGCTTTCAACTCAGCAAATGATGCAGGTTATCATTATCATCAAAGCGTGGGATATAGGTTATACTTTTTCAGGTGATAGTATTTTTGTGGTACAACAGAAGTCAGATTTACGCCGTATTTTTCGTTTGAGCTGCTCTTCGTATACCACAATTCAGCTACTTGCGTGTAACGCTCACCTCTGTACATATTTTGCTATCTGAAAAACTCATTTTTGTTGTGCTTTGATAACCTCCTGAAAAGGCAGGAGAATAACGGACTATCTTCAGCAGTGTACTTATAAGGGATAGCTGGTTTGAACATTATGTAATCTTTCGATGCGCTTTTTGATAGGGTAAAAGCCACAGCGGTTTTAGAACGAGTAGCGTTTTTGTAAATCTTTTGGTTTCCTTGACTATCTAATGATGATTCCCGCTTCGTCGGTGAGTTAGTATCATTATTTCTGGTCAGGATAGCTGATGCTTATTAGTTAGTATCCGTGTCTCTTGACATCGTACTGATGGAATTACGAAATATCTATTGGAGTTACCCTTGTTTTAAATTCTTCTTGTGTATAGATTGTTTCGTCATATTGCTATATATAAATCATTAGAGGCGAGTTGATATAGTTGTTGTTTGTTTCCTAGCAGCTTCATTGTGATATAGCGGATAGCATCTATGGCGTGGTTGTAGTTATCTATGGGGTATACCTGCTTTTTGTCGTTCCAAGCGTAGTTTTTCAGCTCTTTCATCACATTGAAGCTGCGAGTGTTACGACTAATTTGTAATTGAGCATCAGGTGGTTATGCCTGCTGATACGCTTCCTGCTCGCTTTTCCGCAGAGGTTCTATAATAGGCCCTTTGTCTGCTTGGGTCTGCAATGAGGGCGTGGTTCGGCACTATCGGCAACGATCAAGGTCGTTAGGGGCGGTCGATTAAGTTGCTATTGAGTTTGTATAGTCCGTCGGAGGATGGTTGTTGTTCCATAGTATTTTTCAGCTATGTAGATAGACCTTTCTTCGATTATCTACTGGCTACCTTTGATGAGATGTATCAGGGTCGATGCTGAGCCGTAGTCTTGTCCCATATCCATAAGGTAGTGAGGTATCGAAACTCTCCCATCTCCCAATCGGTAAATATGACCCCTTCGGATACATCTGCCCAGCGACCTATGATGGGCGTATTTGGTTTTTGTTAAATAAAGATTGAGGAGAAGTTGCCTTGTTGTCGGTGAGCTTGTGCGAGGCTTTGGGTTTTGATTTCATCAATCTGTTTAAAAACTGCTCATTGAGATTTTCTATATTATCAAAGTAGGTAGTATGAATATGCAATACATCGGGATGGGTGGATGTTGCCCTCTACACTCGTCAATATTTACTATTTTTATGTGTTTTCAATGTACTTCTTATAAATGAAATGCTCGGCATTGGAGGGTTCAAGAAATGAGTATAACCCGCAATTGTTTTCCTTTTGACGGATTGATAGTATTAGTTTCTCATAGTCCTCTTCGAGTAGCCATTCCTCCATTTCATCACCTACGAAAGTGGTAATACCGTGTAATGATTTTAGGTTGGCGGTTTGGTTACCTGATGATGTTTTGATACCCTTAAAGAGGATTTCGGAGACCTGAAAGGTGTTTTTGATAAGCTGTTTTGGTGATATTAAAATATACGCTAGTACCCTCTGCTTTCTATCTTTTCCTCAAACTCTGGTATAATAGAACTATGGGCTGATACCATAGTATAACGGCTAAATAGATCTTTGTGCCCTGCTTCAAAAGATAAAGCGTTCAAAAAGGTAGGAAGCGTTGTCGACTTGCACTGCCTCGACCTCCTGAAAGTATGAGTGATGACTTATCTTTTATTCAGATATAGAGGATTATATACGGGTTGTGTTTTAATCATTACTTTTACTGATTGCTTTTGAGCCATTAGGCGATGTCATATGCTGCCCTTGTACAGAAACTTCCTCTTTATACCTTCATCAGTTTTGAAAGTGGATAGTACTGTTTGCGACCACGGTCGATTCGTGTTTTGTCTACTGGCACTTCCACGGAATTGGTTAGGGTATCACTGTACCTTCTTCATCAGTGAGAGGTTCACGGATAACGCCCATAATAGCAATAGCAGACGCAAGTTAGATCATCATTAAATCATTACGTGACTCGATAGGCACTGCGACGATTTTCAACTCTGGGTTTTACGAGATACGCCCATATACAGATGGATCGGTAACGCACCGAGTTACTTGGCTGCCTTAGTAGGCTGCCGTTGGATTGATAGGCTTGTTTTGGTTCCTCATCAGTATATTTTTCGTTATCTATCTTCTTACGGTTTCATATCAAAGTGTTATTAAATGATTGTTAGTCTATGCGTTCTACCTTTGTGCCGATAGTGTTTCCCCTTTTATCATTTTAAATTCAGGGTCAGACCCCTACGAGAGCATAAAAGCTTCTTTGTTTTTCCAGTTATCAGATGAAAGGTTACATAAGCATCTAAATTTTGAGCTTTTTCAATAGCTTGTTGTTTGATAACTTCTTTTGCTTCTTTGACTTGTTGCTTTTTCTCTTCATTGGATATTTCTCGCCCAATGTCTTTTTCTTGCTTTATGGGAGCGTATGCTATCTTCTATAGCATGATAGGTCAGGTGCTTCAAAGGAAGGTAATCGACCGCATATAGATTGAGATCATAATCATCAAGCCCTGCATTGGGGTAATCAATATCAGAGATACGAGTGACCTCATTAGTTCTTCGTCAAGTTCGGTACGCGAGCGTGTTTGAAATATTTTGTTCCTTTTCTGTTTTGAGGTCAAAGACACTTTTTCTACTTGATTTTTGTAGTCAGTTTTCAGGGCGTACCCATCGTACTTTATGGATAATATCAGGACATTCTCGCGTGCCCATCTACAAGGTTTGAGGTTTCGACTCATTCCAAGATAATGCCACCTACCACATTTTTGATATTTTTACGCATTTGTGCTGTTGCTCGTCGGTATGCCTTTTAGGATTAGAGAGACAAAGTTTGTTGTGAACGTTGTATGGTGATTGTTTCACTTTAGCCTTTGTACAGTTCCTTTTGGTGTTTTGTGTGGTCATAATCAGTAGTATCAGATAATGGGTAAACATCTAATATTTTTCTGCAAGTCATTAGGATAATGCTCACGTGAAATATAGATATACATCAAGGTCAAAGGTTATTCCACGTTACTTTTCTTGTTTCCATATTGGATGAGCTTTGGTAATCGGTTGTTGCTGATGTATCGAATACGTCTTTATCTTTCCATAGAGAAAAAGGATACACGGTTTTGTAGGGTGAAAATGGCGCATTTCGTATTGTCGTAACATTATACGCCTATTCATACTATCGGACTGTTTCATTCCTAAGAATACGTACTCAATTTGTGTTTTCGAGGCGTACTGATTGCATAACTATCTGATAGTTTGAGTATGCGTGTATTTTTGAGTACAGAATAACCCTGATTATTGATATAAATGGGGCGTAATGAGGTCTCTGTATAAAGTAGAGATGTTAGAGTATTGCTGAGAAGTTTATGGGATTTATTGATGTTCAAGGTCTTTTACAAGTACATAAATACGCACACTCTACTTCATCGAAGTTTTGGGCGCACCAGTGTAGTAATGCATACTATCCTTGCCGCAGGAATAAAAAAGCATAAACGCAGTTGGTTTTAGCGTTCTAACTCGCTGCATGTGTGTTGCGTAGATATTCATATGTTACGCCCGCTGAAAGTCCTGCCTGTTTTTCAAAGCAGCATATACGTTTCGCCTACGTTGTTGTACTGACAACGCTGCCGTTTGATTTCTACCATCTCGGGCTGCCTCTACTAATGCCCGACGTTCTGTTGATTTGTTTTGGATTTGTGTCTTTCTAACTCAGCTGATGTTTTAAAGGTTATTAAATATTTTTGACTGTGCAGTACTTTGCCCAGTGTATAAACCATTTGAGCTTCGATGTACTCTGACCATCTTCTTCGTGGGTGATATATTCATCGTTTCTACCATCTACAGGCTCCAATGCGGGCGTCTTTAATTTCGACAAGAGCTTCGGACGGTTAGTCATAACCATTTAAGAAACTTAGCATCATACTTCTGACAGGGCTTAATCCATTCATCGTCATCGCTTCTGTTCCTAGATGATGGGCTTTTTAGCGTTTTGGGACGTTCGCGTATTCTTCGGTTTTTCTCAACTGATGGTATCGCCTCTAAATAAGGGCCCGTTTGAGTTTGTAGTGTTAATACTTTTCATATTGTGATATTTTATTAGTTTGCAGAAGGACTCGAACAAGCGACCTCGTGCAAGTTAAACACACAAGCTCCTGCGTCTACTGCGCTCTACTGGTAGAGCAAAGGTACAACGACTATTGATATAGATGCTTTTGTGTAGTAAAAATTAGTAATTTTTAAAGTAGTGTCATTTTGGTGTACAAATATAGTGATTTTAGCACGTACCCTACAAGGGTTTCGACACTAAAACAGCGCTGGCTCGTGCGGAAATGTGACGTCGGTAGTATTGTGCGTTGAGAGTGCTCAGTTTGGGGTAGCAAATCAGGGCGTAATGTACCCCTTCACGGGTTGAGCCATCTACTTTTTAGTATGCGTACTATATGGGTGCTCATTTTGGCTTTCTGAGTTTTGATATTTGCACGCTTTTTAGGCATTCTGAGATGATAGCCCTGTTTGCGTGCAAACTGCCAAGCTAGTGTAAAACGTTCTTTTTGTCAGTATTTTTCATTTTTGATGGTGTGTTTTAAGGTTAAAATTTGAGCCCTTGCCAGCACGGCGAACTCGGGTAACCTCTAAAGGTTCAAGGGCAGGCATTATAGTGTATCAGTGTAGTCAGTATATTGTGCGAAATTAAATGATACATCTCTTCACCTTCTACTATGTAAAGGTACAAACCGAGATACCGTCTACCTCCATAGGTAGCCCATATCGTAAAAGACGCATTTGATGATGTTCAGCAACCACTGGTGTTATGCGTGCTGATAAATTTTCAAGTTTATCTTCATCTTCAATGCGTGGTACTGCATAACAGTAGCGATATTCTTCTCTAGATGTTCATCATCATCTTTGTAAAAATGTAGTTTTTCGTTATAACATTTTCAGAATGTGGTCTGAAAAGCCATCTTTCTACGCTACCCAATACGTTTTAATTCGTCGTGTAAAGGATGTTTCGTCATCTTCAGATGTATCTCCAATTCTGTAATTGTAAATATTTAATGTTACTGATTTCATTTTGATATAGTGTTTTAGGTTATTACTAAGATATTGAGCCTTTTTGCCTTACTCGAGGGCGTTGTGGTTGTTGTTTTAACGAATGTACATCATAACGTGCCAAAGTGTATTTTGCTCAAGTTTTTCGAAAATTGCTTTGGGTGTTACGAAGTATATATCTTCAGTATATTCTGATATACCACGACCGTTGAGTTTTAACTTGGTGCATCTTCATAATTATAGCACCATTCGTAATACTTGTACTTCTTGTTGTTTGTTTATAATGCTTTCATACTGTAATATGTTTAATGTTACTTGATTCTTATTGTTTGACGAGTGCGAGGTATATACATTTTAACACACACAAATTTTAATGTTAGAAATTTTGTTAAATGTATAGTTGTTTGTATATACCTAGCAAAAACATTTGTACCTTTGCTGCGAAATATAATACTTAACATTTATGGCACGAAGAAAAGACAAAACGTTAAACATTGAGTATCGGATGGTTTTCATTCACTCTCCTCAAAAATTGTCGGACAAAAAGAATGTCAGCAAGCGAACCTTAGTGAGTATCTCGTACGTAAAGGAGGCTGATGGTATGCAGCTGAAAGAACAATTTCAGCAGGAGGAAATAAAGAGGGTGAGAAATAGACATCTTTTGAGGGATAAAAGAAGTATACAAAACTACCGCCTCTAATCTTATAATTAGGGGCGGTAGCAACAATGAGTGAAAAGAATTATGACTGTTTTGCAACGCTGAATAAGGTCGCTTTCTATTTTTGAAGATGTAATTATATCCTACATTTTTACTCAATATCGTATGTTGTTTGAGATAATAGGATATATTGACAATGGTACTTGTAGATATTTGGCTATTTGGCATTGAGGGACAGTTGTGTCGTGTTTCCTTTTTGCTAATCACAAAATAGCTTTTGTTCTCAATGCTGCTTAATGGCTGTCCAGTTATGGTTTCTACAGATTGATGTATTTCTTTTTAATATCATGGTATGATTAAGGGTTATACATTATCTTCTTCCTTTAAACCCTCAATCTTTGGAGCAAAATAATCGTGTATGCTGATGAAATCTTCTATCACTTTTTAGAAAATTCCTCCAAAGGTGTAGCATACAACGTATGTATGTCCCGAGTTCAATGGCTTTCTTCTGAAACTCTTTTTGGTTATCAGTTTGGCGATTTCCTTTTTACTTTCATTTCGATATAAGACTTTTTGCCCTGAGGAGTAGAACACCAAGTCAGCTACTCCTGCAAGTACTCCCTCTGATTTGAGGCGTTGTGTGCTTCACGAACGTCGACTGCCACCGTTAGGAACGGCGTAAATAATGAAGGTGCGGATATTGGTATCTGAACCAACGTACGCAGAGCGGTTTGGGTGTACTCTCTTGGTGTTTCATAGTGGGTTATTTTGTTTTCAAAAACTTCTCTAATACTTCAGTAGGGTAGCTTTTTACAGATCCATATTTTTGCATCGTATTCATTACCCATTGGGTATATCTCTTTGTACGCATATTTTAGCAGCCCTTCTTCCTAACACAATAGCTGTTTGTAAGTGGGTACTTTTTGCCTATTATGTTTACTATATCCTGAGAATAGTAAAATAATCTTTCATTTTTAGTGGTGATTTTAGCTTCTATTTTGGTAAGGCGTTCATTTTGTAAAGCTATTTGTTGCGCTTGTAGTTGTTGTGCTTTCTCTAGTACTATCATTCCTTGTGCTTGAGCCATTAATATTTCGCCTGCTGTCATTGGCTTATTAGCTTCCTCAAAGCGTTCTAACCAAGCTACTACGTGCCTACGTACAAATTTGCTTTCTCTCATCAAGACTTGTTTTCCTTGTGCGATAGTGAGTTCAAACATAGGGTATTTTTGTTTGTTTTTGAGGGTGTGTATATTGGGTCTCAATATTTTTGGAAACCTATTTCTTCCTCAAACTCGTCTCTTATGATGTTTAAAAGAGTGTCGTGTCTTAAAGATGTATCCTTGACCTTCTTCTTTCTACAAAAAGTTTGATTTGTTCTACAAGTTCAAGACTTGTAATTGTTTTCTTTTGTTGTAATTCCTTGTTGTGTAGGTAGTGATAATTCCATTTTGTATTTTCTTAGTTTAACGGTGCAAATGTGCGGAATGAGTTTTAAATAATTCCTAATATTTCTTGTTGTAACTTTTTGTATATCAATATTTTGCAACGTTACTAATAACGTTGCGTTTTTAACATTGCAAAACAGCAATCACTGACTATCACACCTTGTAAAACGCAAAAGACACGAGACGTTTCGCCCGTCTTTATGTAAAAGTGTATTTTGTTATATTTATGACTTTTTCTATGTTTCTAAGGTTTTTCGAGGTCAAAATCGTATTATCCGTTGAAAAATCTTCATCAGTGTAAACTTGTCTCTCTAGGCCTCATTCGACTTGTGGGTAGCTGCTGATGTACTCTTCTGAATGGCACGCGCTACCTTGCTATCGGATAGTTCTAAGTTCTGAATGATGTATATTACTTTTTCGTAGTGGTGTCCTATATATAATTTTGCACCCCTCATTCCTAGAGGGTTGTTAAATCGTTAGATTGTTTTAATTTTACAAGTAAGCCCCTAACACTCATTGGGGCTTGTTAATCTAAAAGTGTTATATTACTTCTTCTTCGTATACCACCTCACCTGTTTCATTATAAGCGACTTGCACTATACCACCCTTGTATTCTTCAAAGTAGCTCAGGATTAGTACCATTGAGATGATTGAATAGTCCTTGCAATATTCTAATGTAGCCTCGAAGCCTTTATCATTAGAATTATTATCATCGTTGAATATTACATTGTAAGTCCAGATATAGCTTGTAATATATCATGAAAATCTTCAAAGTGAGGTAATGATTATATCATTGCCTTTAACTTCATAATCACGGGCGTCTAAGTTTTCGTTCACCCAATTTAAGTTGCGTTCGCTATTTCGATTGTGAATAGTTTTGTTCTCATTTTTCTTTGAATGTTTAAATTGTATTACTTGTTTTTAGTTTACACTGCAAAAGATACAGCACGGGTTTTAATTACGCAGAGTGTTTTTCTTGTTTTTATTTTGTTTTAAAATATAACAATTATTTGTAAATATATATTTATTAGGTAGTTATGAATTATCTTTTGCACTAAAATTGAAAACTACTTTTATAATATATTCAAAATAAAAGAAGATACAGTATGTACAATAAGGTAGGTAACGAGTTTAGTAAACCTAATTTTGAGCTGTCAAATCATCTAAGACTCTGTCTTCTCTTATCTTCCTATCAAAATAATCCTCTTTTGAGCTAATTATATTATTTTTGTAGTTTTGCATTTTAAATTCAATTTTTCTTAGGCGAAAAGGTAGTGTTGTACCCTTTGCCTTGGTGAGTTACTCATTTTCGTACATTATAGGCATTTCCTATCGGTAGCGATATAGATTGCTCAATACGTGCGCCCTTGCTGTCTTGCCAGCCTTGTAACATATAGATAGCCTTGCATTGCACTGGGTCGGCAATGTCTTTGACTATATGACGCTTCCCAAGTAGTCGTGCTCGGTAAGTCCATTTTCTAAAAGGGTTCACCGGTTCATAACCTAATCTTTTCATTGCTTTTGTCTACGAGGCAAAACGCTTGCGGGTTTTCGGTGAGGTCTGTACCGATATTTTACCTGATGTAGATTTTCATTTTGTTCACTTTTATAGATTTCAATTAGTTTGTACTACAAGTGCTTCGGGCTGTTCATGGGTCTTTATAATATTCTTCAGGGGCTGCAACATATTCCCGACAGCTATTAGTTTCAGTAGATCTGAACTCTTCTACATTACGTACTATTACTGAATAAGTATGCAATGTACGGTGATAACCTTTACTTGAACCATTGAAATACTTGTTCCCAAGTGGGTATAGAAATTTGTATCTTATAGTGATTAAAGTCTTCTTCTTTTAAGTGCAGATAGTGTAACTTAAATAACCTGAGCTTCTCTTCATTGTAGTAATCATTTGTTTTCTATCGTAACATCAAAATCATTTTTCTTAATAATGAAATAATGTGAGGTTCATTAAACCCCTATTTCTTTGAGTTCTTTGGCAATATAGAGAGCTACAAAGCCAATTGGGGTATTCTGTTATTTTTCATCTTTGATAAATTTACCGTTAATAATTTTTCCTTTTCTGTACTGATTTCGTTGTAGCGCGAGGTTCAAGCACTCCTCAAGGGTAGTGCCTTCCAAATGAGCAATACCGTTGAGATGGTGTAGGATACTAAAAACTCTAAGTCCGCTTGGTTTAGATATTTCTTTTGCCTTCATTCCATCATATAGAAAGACTTATCAATCTGCCTAAAAGCGTTATGAGCGTTAATTACGTATGAGATGGTATAATAACCTGTTACGTGATAGGTCAACCGCTTGCTTAATATACTCTATAGCATCCAATTCTATAAAGTAACAATAGTTAATCATTGTTATCATTACATCGCCAATAGAGTCCTGAATAGCGGGTTTGTCGTTATCATAACACGCTTTGATAAGTTCGCCGACTTCCTCGTGGGTTTTCAGGAGTTCATCAAAAGGCGTTAGTTTCTCATAGATTTTTCTCTTTCTTTTGCCCCACTGATGAATAAAGTGCATGAGTTCTTGATTGTTAAATTTGGTGTATTCATTTGTTTTTAGTCTTTAAAATGGTACATCATCTTCAGGTTCTTTTTTTGCAAACGCCTCATTAGGGGAGGCTGTTGGTATAGCGTTATTGATACGCTCTTGCGTTGGTTCTCTTGGCGCGCTACTAGGTTGCATTGCTATTGGTTCTGCCATTGTACCAGTAAATTCATCTGTAAGGATAAATTGTAAAGTCGCTACTATCAACCATAAACTTAAAGTGATTCAAAAGGGTAACCACGTGTATGTTGTGGTATAACTTCTACTATATCCTTGTTATTCTCATCAGGGTTTGAGCAAAAATACTGTTTCCGCTTTCTTGAGTGACGGCACTTTCCCTAAGTGTCCGGTGGTTTTTATACCCATAAGCTACGTGAATAATTGTGCATATATGTATCTTATACTGGTCTGCCCACTTGATAAGTTTATGTACTGATTTGGTTACTCCATTCGAGGTTATTTACATCATTCATCAGGTCGCTATACCATCGATAAACACCATCTTCATTTTACCCTTATAACGCTCTAATGCCTTGTCAATGAATGCTACACGCTCCTCAGCGGTTAGGTGGCATATCTTGAATGTTAGGTACTTAGGATATATAGTGCCTACTACTCGGCAACGCCTTTAAAAGTACGCTGTGCGTAGTATTCGGATTGCTCCCGTGTCGAGAGTCTAATATGTACTCATCACTATTGCGGTGGGTTCGTAGTAACGGGAAGCGATAGGACGCATTGCCACCAATGTAGGTGGCGCATAATTGAGTTTTTAAAAGCGTCTTCTACCTCTTACTTGCGCAGCAATTACGCTAAAAACTTCCTGCCGTCATCGCTGTTGTAGGGTAGTAATTAGCCTTGTATTGATGCTCTCCGATGCTGATAAGTGTTTCGGGGGGAGGAAGCGGTTTATCGAGTGGCACGTATGCTTTCTCATACTCTCTTTCAAACCATAAATCATCGAAAGGAGATAGCTTCTACGCCATCTTCTAATTCTTGCAATTTTATTGACATAGTAACGATAATTTAGTGATTTCTGATTTGATAAAATACTCTATTTCCTCTTTTTGTACTCTTTTTGCAAAACTGCAACACAATCCGCCATGTTTTTCCTTTACAATCCATTCCTTTTTCTGTTACCAATTCGCAAAATATCTTCTATTCTGTACTTATCATCCAACGTTTCGCTCTCTCTTGCGGGTGTTTTATTAGCTTCTACTACCTTTTTAGCCTCTCTTAGCGCTATTTCATAGTCTTTGTAAGCAACTTCGTATCGGAGGTTTCTTGTAATTTCGGCTATATCATCAATCCAAAATCAAAGTGGTTTATTAATGACATCGTGAACGTGTGATAATACGCTACTTGCTGTCACTTTTTCTCTTTGGAGTTCACTTGCAAACTAGATAACGTTTGAGAAGTACTAAAGCAAAAATAAACGTGATAGTATCGGGTACTTATCGGGGTAATCTTCAATTGGGGCGTTAATGAACCTTAACACTGCAAATTGAATGCCACCTTATCATCGGCATTTTCCTTTCGATTTACAAAGTATTGCAATCGCCGCATTGCAAACATTAATATCCATTGTGTTTTCAGCATTTTTATAAAAATTTTTAGTTGTTAAATCAAAATTACAAATCACCGATATTGCGCACTTTAACCCCGTTTTACTACTTTTTAACGCCTTTTTGAGGCTCTTTACTGTAAAGTTGGGTATTTGTCAGTCCAGCGTTATAAAACGTGCTAAAATGGTCTAGTTCTAACATTTTGTCGGGTGATAGGTGATTGCGGATAATCTGTTTTTGGATGAATACGCCTTTAATTGCTAATTCGGATTTCTCTCTTGCGTGAGTTCTTGGCTACTCCTATGAGGTTCATTCTGCATTACCTAATATCGCAACGTTACCTATTGCTCCAACGTTGTAATGTCTTTTAGCATCATTCCAACGTTTTCGACAAACCAGCCCGCCAGCGCGATAGCATCTCCTTGTAAAATCTTTCATAGGCTTTTTAAGGTTGATTTTTCGGTTTTTCGGTTTTTCCTCGTGCGTGTGCGTGTTTGTTTGTTTGTTTATATTATAATCATTATCATTATCATTATCATTAGGGTTATCTTCGGTTATGTTTGGTAATGTTGGGTTATCTTCGGTTATGTTTGGGTTATCTTTCTCTCATAATAGAGATTAGATTTCCTTCCACAAAATTCGGATTACCTCCTCCATTCTCTTTATTAACCGCTAATTTCTTTTGATAACTCTCTGAAAACGCATCTAAATCTGATTTGATAAACCTCAAAAGCCATTTCAACTTTCTCTCATCTGTTGAGCCTGCGTGTTTGCCCTGTTCTCCATATATTCGAATAACATTTTGAAAAGAACGCCCGCCTCGCTTGTCGGACAATTTGGCATTGACCACGCTTCCGTATTTAGTCTTTAGAATAAAATGTATCTTTCTATAGTTGTTGCTTTTTATTGATTATTATCTATTTCATCCTTTATAAGAATGAAAATTGCTTTTGCTGTCGGTTTTGAGTGTATCAGTGTTATCTTTACATTCAAAGGCATATTCGAAATATTGCCATAAATACCTCAAATTGTATTTCTTTCGGGAGGCACTATAGCCTCATACCAACTCTTTTTTAAAAATCAATTTTTCCATAGTGCAGATATTACTCCCCTTGCCTTGACTTGATCTCTGGACAATGGCACGCCAAATAATAACGCTCGCCAAAGACAAGGGGAGACAAATGAATGAGTGTATTTAGAATAAGGTTAATTGTCGTTGTTTTTCGGTTATTGTATTCACATTCTAACAGCGGTTTCAAAGTACTTATCTTTGAGTTCTATCCCCTATACCGTAGCGTTCTAAATTAACTGCCTCGTATATTTCGCTTCCTATCCCCAAGAATGGAGTAAATACCGTTTTCACCCTTATTACTCCACATCTGCACGCAACGCTTGATGACTGATAGTTGTAATGGTGCAATGTGCTTTTCATCGCCTAAATCAGTAGCCTCTTTTCTTCCGTTGAGTACATCTGTGCGCTTAATATCAAAACCACGTATTGACCTGTAATCTTCCATTACTTCGTGAAGGTGTTCAATATCGCCCTTCTCCACATTCCAAGTAGGAGACCCTAATGTTGCCAAACATCTAATGGAAAAATTCTACTTTATTCTGTTGTTAATTGAGTCAATCTTCCTCATTTCCCCACTTGCGAAATATAGTGCAGTATTCTGGTAGTCCTACCCTGTATAACTGCTGATCTTTGCGCAGTTGTTTGATAGAAGTCGTTGCGTTTTGTTCGCTGCATTTCCAAAACGGGGTCATCTAGATATTCACCTTTGAGTGAGTATTTAAAATCCTACCGCCTCAACAGCTCTATGGTGGTCGTCCTGTAAAGTCGTATAGTCCGGCATAACCGCCTGATCCTTATATACCGCCAAATCTTTGGTGTGTGCAAAACCATTAGCCTGCCAGGCTTCAATATTCTATACAAATCGTGCAAAAGGAATGTATATTTAGCTAAAAGTCCTCGTGGCTTTCATTGTTACCCATATCGTGAATGTAGTTTGAGTAGGTAAACAAGGAACTCAAATGGGGGCATGAATGATTAAATCTACTGAGTTATCGGAATGCGCTTAATCTCTATGCAGCTGTCTCCTTTCATTAGCCAATAGTTAGGCGTTTTTACCTCTTTAAACTCAGTAGGAGTTGAGGTAGTCCGAAGGCATTGCATTGATGAATTTATTCATTTGGTTCTGCATTTCAAATTGTTGTTCTTTGCGTTCACAGAGTTTGTTTTTACGTTTTCCATTGTGTCTGTAGTTATAAAATAGATATTTACTTTTTTGTTTGTCCAAAGCGATAAGATCTCCTAACCGCTTGTATGTACCCTCGAATGAAAAAGTCAAGGCTTGCAAATGTTTGGTTGTGGCAATTCTGAAAGTTCATACCGAATTGGGCTATTTTCTCTTTGTTACCAGCACCTAAATTCACCCGATTAGCAAATCCTATTAACTCTTGGTTTCTGTTTTCTCGCTACCATTTACTGCTATGGCATCGGGTATGAGTTCAGTACTTTCTCTTTCCTCTTCATTTTGGTTTACCCAAACAATAAACGCCTCATCGGGGATTCATTCACAATCTCGGCTACTGCTTCAATGCGTTGGTCAAGTGTTGCGCAATTCTGAAACTCGGTAGCGCTTTACCGAGTAAGGGTTGAAGAGCATGCCATTGTCACGCTTTTTGGTTTGTATTTCCTTTTTCGATGTAAGTGGGTTTGGGTAACTCATACCTCAGCACTAAATCCTATGTCAGAGGGTTTTGGTACATAGTAGCCCACGAACCAATCCACCCATAGAAGTCATTAGTAGCGTGCCTTTTAATCAGTGAGTTATTCCATCCCTCATCACGTACGAACCAGTTTAGGCCCGCATATCCTGAGCATCCAACACGTTAGAAACTCGGAGTGGTTGCCTATTTCATTCAGAGTCATTAGGGCTTGGGGTAGCTGTACAACACAATTTGTGGAGTGTTTTAAACTCTTTGATGAGTTGGTTTTTGTACTTACCGGTGAAGTTCTTCAGTATTGAACTTTCATCAAGAACCACCCCACGAATTGAGCAGTATTGATATTATCCAGCTGCTCGTAATTGCTGATATACACGCCTTGTAATGGTTTGCTGTCGTGGTATTTTTTGTACCTCAATACCGAACTTTTTGCCCCTCTTGCTATGGTTTGATAGGCTACTGCCAAGGGCGAGTATTATCACAGGCTTTTGTGTGTGTTTTGCTTACTTGGTGCCCATTCCAATTGCATTAGGGTCTTTTCCAAGTCCGCAATCGGCAAAGATTGCATACCGCCCCATTCTTAGTGCCTTGCACTGCACGATGTAGACGCTGAAAGTCGAATAGGTTAGGTTTAGTTTTTTCGTCAGGAATTTCAAAACCCGCTTCGGCTACTATTTCGTTCCTTTGATTTTAGGAATTTCTGATACTCGATCATTTTGATTTGAAATTAGAGATTTGAATTAGATTGCCGCGCGCTCAATCTCCTTTCAAATCGGAGTTGTTTTTAGCCCCCGCTCACGGCTCGAACGTGAGTGCTTGCCTATCGGGGTGCACAATGGATAAAACTACAATGTTTCTTTACTTTATCTATATATTCCTTTGCAAAACTGGTGGTCTATTACCGCCTCTACATTCAGCGTGCTGACAGTAAGGTCATTGTGTAAGGAGGTAATTCTTTATCCTCATCAGCCACTCGCATATAAGTTTCATAAAACGCCTCGCTTAGTACTTTTGCTTCTTCTGCATTAGTGCTTTCACTAAAAAGCGCATTGGGTAAGATTCTTTATGTTACCGTTACTTTCTACCTCTATCTGATAAAACTTATTTTGCTCCTCATTGCTGTTTTCTCTTTGCTAACGATAAAGGGTAAAATACTGCTGCTCTTTGAGTGATTTATTTTCATAAAACCCAATGTAATTTTGTTCTATGTAATCAGTGATAATCCCTTGCTACATCTATGCTGTTAGCATATAGGTGGGACGTTCTCGAGATTTCCACTACGCATATCCATCATAGTGACTGTTGCCTAATACAGCATCTGCAGTGCGTTGTATTGAACTTAATCGTACATCTTCAATGTTAAGTTCCCCACTCTTGATAAAGAAGTCTATGGTTTTGAAAATTCTCACTCGTTAATTCTTGTCCCTTAGAAATAATGGTTCTTTTCGTTCTATGGTTACGACTTCCCCAGTGATCCTCGTCTGTAAAATCTTCTTTCCATCGTCTGTAAAGACTATCTCATTAGGGTACTTAGATTCTTTTGTCTTTCAATAATGAGAGGTCGTTGTAAGTCATTATTTTCTCATTAAATCGGCTATGGTTTCTTTTTCATTTTTAATAATATTTTTCCTTGTAAAATTATTCACTTTGCTTTTCTATCTCATTAAGGTACGCTAAATCATCAGGCGTTGGTAGGTATATACCCGCTTTCCTTGCTGGCGTAACTCTCTGAAATTATCAATGGCGGTTGTCATTCTTTCGTGTCCAAACTCGCTTTATGCCCACCACGCTTCGCGTATCTCACCAGTTTTGCGGTTAGCGTATTCAGTTCTGAATATCTGAGGTTTACAATCTTCTTAAACATCTCTTGCTTCACGTGTTCGGAGTTTCTCCATATTCTAATGCGAACCACTGCAAAAGAGTAGGTGGAATGTAATTGTTTTGTGAGTAGGTGCGTTTAGGCTTCTTTTCAGTGATTTCAAAAGTCTTTTCTTTTCGATAAGGTAACCTAACCGCTCCTTTGCTCGTTGTATATCAGACTCATTGCTTTGCGTTGAAAATCATGGTTTATTATTATTCTTCTGAATTTTTATGATAATTAATAAATTTCCAACCCCTGAGATATAAGTAATTCTATATTTTCTTTTGGTATATAATCAGAATATGTTATATATCCATACCAATTGAAACTTTTGTATCAGTTATAAATTCCTTTATAGTTTTGACTTTCTCTGGAGTGTTTCTCCATTCATTACTTCTTTCATCATCTCATCTTCTATAATACGATGAAATTCATAACATCTTCATTATAAGGATAAGAATAAGTATCAAGGAATAAAAGTATTTTATATTTTTCTTTGTTGTATGCTACAAACTCATCACTTCCAGTTTATCTTTTTAGTTCTAAATAAATTTGATAAATATAAGTACCTTTCATTCTGATATAGAACAAAAATGTTTATCGTTTTCAACTATAAACTTCATCAATTCAGTCGTCTTAATACGTAGCTCATTAGCAAGATTACTAATGTACGGCTTCTTATTAAAAGCTACTTTGTATAACTCAGCACTCTTTTTATATCTTTTTAAGTTTAAATTTTTCATTTTGTCTTTATTTTTGAAACAGGCAGGACTCGAACCTGCGTAGTCACAAACCAAAGTGAACGTACGACTCGAACGTATCCTAATCCCTCAACCAAAGGGAGCGACTGCCAATTTCGCACTTGGCTTTTGTTGTTTCTAATACGGCACGCTGTCTTGTGCGGGTGCTTGTCCGTACTGGTTAAACATTTGCCCCTGCTGGTATTGCGGCTGTCCTTGTGGTGGGTACGCTTGTGCTTGTTGAGGCGTTGCGTAACCTTGGGGAGGTTGCTGGTAACCTTGGGGGGCTTGCTGGTATTGATGTTGCGCTACGTCTCGTGGTTTGAATGAGTTCAATTTTCCAACCTACAGCCGTATTGAAGTACTTAACCTCGCCTTGCGGACTTGTCCATTCTCTTCCTTGCAGGTTAAAATGTATCTTAACCATTTGACCTATTTGCAAGTTGTCTAACAATGCGCAATTGCCTTGTGCAAATTGAATGATAATATCTTGTGGATATTGCCCATCGGTGGTGATAACCAAATCACGCTTTTTGAAAGCTGTTTTGTCCTACTGTTTCCAGTAGCGAATATTGTTTTTAATTCGTCCTTATGTTTCCATAGTTATAATAAAGGTTTTGCGATTTCCTAATGGTTCTTTTTGTTCTTCAGGAATTTAATTGCAATTTTTCTCGATTTAAATGCTAGTACACGAGATGAGAAAAAGACATCTCTAATAACAAACATTCCCTTTTCTACAAACATAACATATTTTATTAACATTCTTAATGAATCATCTTTCCAATCAGGCTGCCAACCCTCGTTGTAGTGGTCTCTAAGAAATAGGAGTTTCAAATAGTACGATTGTCGCATCAACAAGTTCCTCACTTGGAACTTCTAAACAGTCTGGTAGATAGTAGTAATCACGCTTGCGGTGCGCTTCTTTGATTACTTCCTCACATTGAGCAGGTGCTTTTTGCTCAAACCTTTCATTTCTACAGAATAATCTGTAGTGGATAACTGGGACAGCACCTTCTGTTTTTAACAAAACAACCCTCAGTTGTGTACTGAACTTTTCACATTGTTTTCAAATTCAACTTTGATGGAAAGTCAAACTTATAGTCAGTGAGGGACTTCAATGACTTTACCTTTTCAGTGAGATTGTTTTTATCCCCAAACTCCATTCCTTCTTTAAATACTGTTTTCATTTGCTTTCTTGTTTTCTAAAAGAAAATTTACCTAACGATATTGTTCCTTGTTTTTGTTATAACATAGAATTTATAATTACAACCTTTGTAGTAATCAAAATTATCTTCTACTTTCAAAGTCTAAGGCTTTTTCTATTTCATTCTTTATGTTTTCATTTAATAAATTGAGAATATCTCTTTTTATCAAATCGGTTTTACATCACCTCTTAATGAGCGTTTGTAAAAACCTTTTTCATTTTTCTGATATCTTCTTTTTCATTTCTTTCTTCAATTTTACTTATAAAAACTTTTACTCTTATGCAGCTCCAAAACCTCACTGCTTTCTTTTCTGTTTGCCTTAATAAACGCCCTTGCTTGTTGTATGCTAAGGTGTGTATTGATGTTTCCGTAAGCGTACGTATATTCGCCCTTGCGTGCGCTTCTTCTATCGCCTGTTGTATGTACTCTCGCAGTAGTGTGCTCGATAGCGCATAAATCATAACCTTTGGCACTGATACCCTCTAAGTGCGCTGTATCTGTAGCGTGGAATATCTTTTGTCCGTTATTGAGGAATATTCGCCACCCCCACATTTGGCACGTCGTGGTACAGCAACAGGTGACACCTTGAACACCCGTAATCGTATAACCTACCCCTTGCAGTACATCAATATTCTTTAACCCCCAACCTCTCTAAGGAAAATCAGCACAAGCAATTCTCAGTGTTGGTCGCTCGGCTTGTAATCGTTGTAAGGTTCGCAATTTTTAAATGGTCGCCGTGTTGGTGTGTAGAGTAGCACAATTTTCAAAGAACGTTTTACATCGTTTAAGATTTGAGAGTAACGCACAATCTACCATTATTGCCTTGTCGTATATCACGGCGTTACCCTCGCTACCTGAAATCTAATTACTTGTGTTTGTATCATACTTGTTTAAAATCTACTTGCTTTGGGGCTGGTGCACCTGCTACTGGTTGCGTTATAGGTTGTACAGCTTCGGGTTCTGTAGGCTCGTTTTGCTCAATAACCTCTGCATCTATTATCGTACGCCCTTGATGCTCTACAACATCTTGCTCTTCTTGCATATACGTTTGCCCCTAATTGTACGGGAAAACGCTTCACGTAAGGCTTGCACTTTAGCTACTTTACCTATCATCGTAGCCTTTTTTCTCATTCCAGCTACTTTGCTTCTTGTCGTATTCGCTAAGATTAACTTTGCAACAAAGGCTTTTGAACGGTCTTTGCGATATACCTTTGCCCACGCTCCTAATACTCTCGTCTGTTGGTAGATGAAAATTGCCCTCAACTTCATATTACTCATTATTTCGTAACAAAATAAGTCCAGCTTCTAATCCATCGTAACTTGGATTAGCTTCAGCACGTTTCATTAGTGCTTCTTTACCGACAATCATTTGCGCTGGGTTGTTGCCAAACTTAATAAGATACGCCTCGATTAGGAAAAGGGTTTAATTGGTTGTACTTACAAATACTAATAAAACATAGCCACCTCTTGGTCGGTTACCGTTGCATTACCCCTTGTTAAGTATGAGCGCACGATATTGTAAGATAGTTTAACAGGCTCGCCTGCTACTTTGTATTCTGTTTCTCCATTTTGTTTTGCAGCTTGCGTTTGTTTGTAATACTGCTGGTTGAAATGCTTGATTTTCCATTGTGTATATACTTTGTATTGAATGTTATTTGTTTCTAAGAAAGCGCGTAACGCTCTAAGTTGCGCCAGTGTGCCTATCACTGTAAAAGTGGCTTGCACAATCTCATTTTTCATCTTCTTGTACTGCTTGCGTAGCCTCTTGTACTGGTTCAGGTTGCACTGGTGCTACTGGTTGTGCCTCATTAATTACTTGTGCGGGCGCTTGCAAAGGCGTGCTTTTGCCCTTGCTTCAGCGGCTAATCTCGCTTGCTCGGCTGCTGCTCGTTGCGCCTCGATACGTTGTAATTCAGCTTCACGTTGCTGCTTGCGGTATTGTGCATTCTGTATCGATCTTGTAACATCAAGCGTTTGTTTATATTCAGTTAGTATTTCAGCCTTAAACTCGTCAGGTTCATTTTAGGCTCTCAATAAGTTGGAGGCTTTTGATACCTCGCCTACAAAGTTTGCAACTTGCTCTTTAAGGCTCTTATCGCTCGCACGAGTGTGATATTCAGAGGCAAGTGTTCAAAAGATGAGTGAAGTCTGATACCTTGTTGCTGGCACAACTCGGTAAATAGTCTTTTGATACGTGCGCTTTTTGTCACTTATTAGCCGATTTTGCACCTCGTCTATCGATTTCAACGTACTATCAGCCTTATCGTAATGTACTTTGATATGCTCTTTGCACGCTTTCTCAAAGGCTCTCATAAGGAATATCTACTGCTTCTTTGATGTACTTGCGTTGCGTCTCAAAAATCATCAAGTTCTTTTACTGCGAACATCGTGCGGGTGTTTTTCGCACTCTTTAAAGTATCTTTCAGTTACTAACTGGTTGTCAAGGTTCAATTCAGCAATCTTTTGCTTCAATTTGTTGCCCTACTGCTTTGATTTTCTCATAAACAATAATAGGGCTTGTTTCAGTGTTATTAATTGTTCATTCATTTGGTTTATGTATTTTAGGTTGTACTTTCTTAAAATAAAGTGCCGTGCGTTGTTATGATTTAGATATGTCCAGATTTTTAAAGAATAACACGGCACTTGTTAATGAGAGGCTCTTTATCTTTGTTTTGTAGGACATTCGACTAACTACCTAACATTCTTACTTCAGTTAGCCGAAGCACAAATTAAATAACAAAATGAGCGGATTTTTAAGACATCTTTTTATTAGTTTGTTAATCTCATTGCGCTTGGTACGAAACTCGTGCATAAACTCACTATTGCTAATCTCTTGCACTTCATACTTGTACATCTTGGTACGAATTGAGACATTAAGAAACTCAATGTATCAATACCCGTATTATCAACTCGCAAGGCTGTTAATGATGAGTTGTTAGTAAGTGGCAATTCTTCATAAATGCTAATACACCAGCTATTAGTCTCAAACTTCACTCTGAGCATTTGCCCAATTCTAAGGTTGTTGCTCTTTCATAGTTGTAATGATTTTTAAATATTAAATAAATTGACGCCAATCGTGAGGATAAACCTCTTCATATCTCATCTTGTTTGTCTCGTGAGTTATCGCACCATCTATAATGTTCTTCATCTTCCGAAAATTATCGTAAGTCTTACAGAGACAAGTCTAACAATGCATATTGCTGCTCTTCTGTGAATTGCAAATCATAATAACTACCTCTATACTCTACATAACTATCATTACAGGTTATCTCTATACGAGATCGCCCACCTCTCTTAACCCATTCGCCACCTGCACATAGATGGTATACACCGTGTGATGAACTTATAACGAAGTAATCTAAGGTGCTTTTCTTCTTCAATCCTTACCTTGCTAAGTAAGGCATTCAAACAGCCTTACTCACCTTACCATTGGGCGTGTAATTTTCTTTCTCATTTCAAATAGATTTTAAAATAGGAGGTTCTTGGTCTTGAATATCACTAACTCGCACTATATGTAATGCGTTGTTAAATTCTCCTCATAGGGTTCGCATTCGCTGAATTTCTTGCCCTCATAGGTTACATAGCCACCTCTGTAGAAGAATTTGGCTATTTTGTTTGGTAGTTTCGCTCATTTTGTTGTAATTTTACCATTGTAATTTTGTCTTTGTGATTTTTAATGTTAATATTTAAAAATTGCTAGTCATTAAGGCGGTGCTGGGATAGTACGCTTTTTGATAGCTATTTTGTCGGTAGCGTTGCATTCAGCGAAAAATTGCGCCCTCATACTTTGATATATCTACCACTTTCTTTTTGTCGTTTTTAGGAGACGGCTCTACCTTCCACAATAGCAAGCTCGTCATTAGCACTGAATAATCTCATTTGCAAGAGTTCTTATTGCGCTTTTCGACACACTTTGTAGTCTCTAATCTTTTACCTTACCTCTTTAATTGTCGTATTTGTTGCTGCATTGTTCATATCTCAACGTTCTGTACGTATTAAGTAGTGTTTCTTTTTCTTCTTCTACTCTCAAACTCGAATAAATCATCTATATTGTCCGTTTGTACGTAATTTTTAAGTATAGTTTTCTATTTTCAGAAACATATGAGGTCGCCTATACATCCAATGCCCCTACTGTTATAGGTGATTTATTTGCTGTTTGAAAAATCAGCTAATTGACTACTAATTAATTTGCTTGCTTCAGCTTGTTAATCTCATATTTATTACTTTTTGCAACGTTACTATTAACGTTTCATTTTCACGGTGCAAAATGTACAAACATTTACTAACATAACAAATGTATATATAAAATGTTAGTTTTTATTTGTTATATTTTTCTAATTAATTGATTTATAACTGTTTTAAGATGAGAAAAATATTATTTTATTTTGTAGTTTATTCGTTTTTATAGCAATGCTCAAGAGTACAAGAGTAGAATAACTATAAATGACTAGACACTATTAGTTTGAAAATCATTAGGACTAAAAGGAAATGTTTTATCTGTTTCCTGATTTTCTCTTTGTAGCGTTGAGATGGAATAATAGTTAAAGGGTGCTGAAATAGAAAATTTCCTGATGATAAAAACTGAAATGGGATAATTCATTATATTGGACAGTAAATATTCTGGGATGATTTTGGACAATAAAATATAAGTATTACTTTGATATTAAAGGACGAAATACACAAAAAGAAGAATATAGGTCATCAAAAGCTAAAATTCCCTATGATAGCTTACTAATTACATATATAATAATGTAGATTATTTTGAAAACTAAAGAAAAATATAACATCTGTTGAAGGTAATGTTACGCTTGACTCTAAATATACCTATGAGGATAGTAAAGCAAAATAGATACTTATAGAAATTATGAGATATGGGAAAGAATGCTTTTTGAATATGAAGAAGAAAATTTGAAGAGTGTAAAGTATTTGATAGTGATGCTGACTTACTCAGAAAATGTATGTGTATGAATATAATAATAATATACTATCTTCTGCAAGAATTGTTAAAGTGGAATACTATGAAAATCAAGAAAAAGGGCATATAAAAAGTGAAGAAATAATAAAATTTTGATAATCAAGGGAATGAAGTTTATGAATACTCAAAAATATTTGATAGAGGATACATATTATATATATGAATTTAATACAGAATATGATAGTTTAGGAAGGAAGAATAAGAGTGTGGGGATGGTATAAATATAAAGATGGTAATAAATTTGATGCCTATATAAATATTTACAAATACTATATGATAAAAATAGAATTAAGGAAATATATTCTTGTAAAAAGGATGAAACACCTTTTAATATAACAAAATATGAATATTCAGATAAATACTATCATACAAAAGAAAAGCATATCAACTGAAGATAATGAAACATCTAAAGAAACTTATTTTAAAGGGTTATTGATAAAGAAAGAAGAACCCAATGGAGATGTGTTGAATACAAATATACTTTTGATAGTAAAGAAAAATTGGGTAAAAGTAATAGAGTATAAAAATACAATTCCATGGAGATGAGAGTTCGAGAAATTAAATATCATATAAAGCAAGTAGTATTATAATGAAAGATTTTGAAGAAAAATATATAATTATGACAAAGCAAGAAATAAATACTATAAAAAGAATTGTTAAATGATGTTTCTGATTTTGATTTTGATAAATACATTACAGACAATTTTCCTAATGTTTCGTTAGAAAATTTAATGTCGTGAATGTAATACGATTGGAGTTTAAATGTATGTTTAAAGATACAATTAAGAGGTTTGAATCTCTGATAAACTCAAAAACAGCTATAATGTTACTCTATGTCGTACTACTCAAAACAATTCTTCTTACAATATAGCGACTGTAATAAGCAATTTAAAATCTTATTTAACAGGAACTAGTAGAGAATATATTTTTGATTATATCATACTTGTTTTTTAACTATTGTATACAGTTTGGAAATTGGGACAAAAAGTTGTTTATAAACCTTCCTTTTCTCAGGAGGATATAGAAAACATCGCGAGAAAATGGAGCTCATACAAACAAGATTGAACAATGAAAGTGAGCGGTTAAACACACTAATGTAATGAGTTTTCAAAATCGAAGAATGATTTGGATAATAAAATTATAGAGACTAATGAATTTTATAACACAATAAGTGAAAAAGCTAAAAAGGTGCAACCGATAATGATTCTTTGATTCTTTCTGCTTATCATCATCAGAAGCCAACAAAACACTATAGAAACTTTAAAAACAAATATTGCTAACTCAGAGCATATCTGATAATATTGAGAATTACAGAAAACAATTTGAAGAAGTGATTGCTAAAAATACAGGTCTTTATCCCTGATTAAAGAAGCTGAAGAATTACAGATACTATCACAAAAGGATACAGTTGAAAACCTAATAGAGCGGCAGGCTGATGGCTCTTTGGGTTCTCATTTTAAGGAAAGAAAGAGCAAATTAGAGATAATGTATATATATTTTTGAAGATTATATATATTTTCTTTATTAGCTACTTGTGCTTGGGTTTGGTTTGTTTTAAAGATTTTGACAGCAACAGTTCCGGACTGGGTACATTTTGTTATTAATGTACTAAGAACACTACCAGCTTGGTTTTTAGTTTGGTGGTTGATAGATAGATATACAAAAGAACGTAACTGCAAGAAGAGTACGCTTTCAAATCAGCAATAGCAATGACTATGCGAGAGCATTCCAAGCTATTAAAATACAGATAGTGGTGATGTAGACAAACGAGACTCACAACAGATAATGTTACTTTTTAAAGCTTTAGAAAACATATATAGAAACCCAGACACAAGGCAGGATATGAAAAAGACAACCTAACCCCTAAGAATTTAGAGGCTGTTTTATCTAAGATAACAGACCTTATAAAGGAATTTCGGGTAAAGGGTTAGTTTTTCAATCTTACTTTGTCGCCATTTTTAATAAAGTTCATTTTTATTGAGTATGATTTTGTGGTCTGATTTAAAGTGCTCTACACAAGGTTTATAATATCATCACTTAATGAAATTTTATACAGCTCTATGTCGTCAATACTCCACTCTTTTTATCTCATCATAGATATATTGAAGGTCAAAATATTCTCGCGAGTGTATCGCCATCCAAACACGAAGTTCAAATCGAGCTTGTTCTGATAATTTCATAACCACAAATGTTTAATAGTGCAAAGGTATGGAAAAATAATTCAAAACAAACAAATGTTAGTACTGGAAGTTCTAAGAGGTTAGAAGAACTATTATTACATTTGAAAATGAGTTATAATAAATTTGCGAAGGAAATAGGCTAAAAGACACATGTTAAAGTCTATCACATAAAAATGGTAGAAATGAGATAAGTGCTCGATTTGAGCAAAACGCCATTACTGCAACTTTTCCTCAGGTTAGTTACCAATGGCTTCTACTGGCAATGGTGAAATGCTTTGCACAAAATACTCTGAAGAAGAAGATAAGAAGAAGATGAGTTAGTAACTTTTTCTAAGGGTAGAGCGTAAAACTACGATATTCCTCTTATTGACATTAGTGAAAAAGACAGGTGTATCCCTCAAAAGCTGCTCAAAGACTTTCACTGGGGCGATGCTGAATTATCTAATGAGGATAGAGATAGATTATACTATTTTATTGAGGAAGTAAGGGAATATTTTGTTGATAATGCTAAGGAGAGGCTAAAGGCAAAACCTACTGGGTATTATTATCCTGAAGTGAGTGCTTCGGGCTGGTTTTGATATAGCTACATTTAATAATGAAGCTATGCGAATGCCTGACATATCTCCTGAATTTGCAGATGTTATCTTTATTAATGTTTGCACGGCGATAGTATGTATCCTAAGTACAAATCAGGAGATATGATAGGCGTAAAAACCCACAGATTTTCAATATGTAGGTTTGGACATCCTTACGTGGTAGTATTCGACAATGGAGATGTAAATATTAAGTGCATGTATGCAAAGGCTCATGATAATGATCACGTGAAATTAGTAAGTGAAAATCCAAGATACGAACCTCGTGAATATTCTCTTAGAATTATCAAGGAATTTTCACAGTGTAATAGGATGTGTGGAATAGAGAAAGAATGTAATCCCATATTAAACCTAATCAGAAGCACACACCTAAAAACGGCAATATAGGCTATAAAAACGACAATCTAAAAGCGTATACTTATTTGATACATAAGCTATTTACACGCTAATCTTCCGACAAGGTAGAAAATTGGCAAAATAGATAAAATTACAATTTTGGGATTTTATATGTTGTTGATAATGACAAAATACAATAATAAAAATATTGCCGTTACCGATTACAGCTCAGAAGCTAAAAGCTACTTTCTTGGGTATAGGAGTAATGGAAGATTCCTTTGCTCAAAAGTCTATGAGAAGTTCAAAGAAGACTTTGCCTTGATGGTAGAAAAAGGTGTTAGAAGTTACAGCACCTTAACAAATATGAGAATGTATATACTCATTTGAGCGAGTTTATCCAGTACAAATACCGCAGAAGTGATATTTCTTTCAAAGAGCTTACAGAAGACTTTATCAACGATTTTGACTTCTATCTTAGAGTTAATAAAAAGTCTTACTCACAACACAATATGGGTTTATATGATGCCCTTTGTCAAAATGGTAGAAATAGCTATAGACAAAGGAATTATCTATCGCAATCCTTTTAAGAATTATATAAGTTCTATGGAGGAGAAAGATAGAGGCTATTTGCTTAGAGAGGAAGTAGAAACTCTTTTTGCAATATCACCCTAAGAGTAGCTTCTGCTGAATTAGTACGAGACCTATTTGTTTTAGTTGCTTTACAGGCTTCTCTTATATTGATATCAAACAACTTAAAAGAAGCCACTTACAATCGTTCTTTGACGGCAACAAATGGCTTATCAAACGCCGTCAGAAATCTGATGTGCCCTGCAATGTACGTCTGTTGGATATAGCTGAGAAAATTATTGAAAATAGTGAAGGCACGACTCGCACAGAGGCATTGTTTCCCAGCACCCTCCAACACGCTAATTGCAATCTTCTTAATCAGAAAGATGATGAAAGATTGTAACATCATTCGTGAAAAACCCATTTCATTTCACTGGGCACGCCATACCTTTGGTACTCTATTCTAACAGAAGGAGTTCCCTTTGGAAAGTGTTAGCAAGATGATGGGACATAAGAATATCAAAAACTACCCAGATTTATGCTAAAAATCACCAATGAGAAAATTAGTCAAAGGATATGGAAATTGCTGCCGAACGATTAAAGAATTTAAAGATAGGATAGCTTCTCAGTGTCTTTTTAAAAATTAGAAATCCATTGATAATATTTCAAAAAGAGATGTGTCGATGGATGTTGCTATACAAAAGCTATCTCACAAAAGATAAGAGTGTTATTAAGACTTACCTATTTTCCCTGTTTTAAACACTTTAAGGCATCGTAATGGCGGTTCGTTGTTCGAGTGCAAAGGCATTTCAGCAGTTATTAACGCTTCTTGCAAGGTCAAGCTCGATGGGTTTTCAAAAATCTCCAGCCCTTGTCCGTTGTCCTGCGGGTAGTATGAAAAACCTTGCAGAAGCTAAACACTAGATCCTTTTATGGCACTCGAAACGAAACCAGCTCATTCCGACCTTTTAAGCGAATAAAATGTCAAATATGAGAAAAATGCCGCTTCTTACAGATTGTTTTTGAAACGAATACCGCTTTTTCCTCCCATTGTCGAATAAAAATTTCAAACCATGTAGCTACCTAATTACGTTTTCTACCTTCATACGTACTTGCTTGCGTTGATAGCGTAAATGCAAAAGTAATGTACAAATATACATATAGCTATATAGAATTGTAAATAACTCTGTAAGTAAGTGATTAAATATATTGCTAATATGCCCTAAATCACTTTATGAGCTTGTAGTGTTTATCTTCTTTTCTTATGGTTAATTAAAATTTGACCTTTAGGGAAAATTTTCGTTCACTCGGAACAGAGCAAGTTGTGTTTTGAGGCACGCATTAGGGCGTGTAGGCACCTCAAAACCACTTGCCCTTGAGGAGACTAAAAACGCACTCCGAAGTCGTGGCTGACTTTTATATTTTTATTGTATTTCTAATGTAATAAAATTTTAATAATATATCCGATACATTACCAATTCTAATCACTATCTTTTTCCAGCATTTACTAAGGTTGCGTTGATAAAGAATGCTCCTTTGGTGGCAATAGTCTGTTCAGGGGCTATAGGTTTTACAGGGCAATGGCGAGTATACCCACTTTCGGAAGCTCCTTTTACTACCCTCCACTTTCTCAAAAAGAGGTTTCTTTTATCCGAAGTTTGGGTTACCAGAAAAATGTAGGATTTACCAGCATCCTCTACGATAGCCTCGTTAGGTACAGCAGGGGTCGTTTGTTTGTCAAGACTGATAACCCCTGTTACATTCATTCCATTGATGAGCCCCTTGTTTGTCACCCTCTACATGTGGCAATGTACAATGATGCTTTTTGCTTTCGTTTTCAAACGAAGCCGCAATGTTATACACTTGGGCATCATATTCGCGAGAGGTGTTATTGGTAGGTTGAAGTGCACTTGTTGTCCTACCTTAATGTGGGCAAAGTCACGCTCATACACTTGCAAGTGCAGGTGTAGCGAACTGTTGTCGATGATTTCCACAATAGGTGGAGGCATCTATATAAGCCCCTTTGTTAGTATATACCGCACTGATATTCCCACTAATAGGAGCCCTACTATCGCCAAAGTAGATTGCATTCCCTTATCGGTGAGTGTTTGAGGGTTTAAGCCCATTAGGCGTATTTGTTCTTCAAGCGAAGCTTTTTCGGTACGTGAGAGTGCGTAGCTGAGTAGTAGCGGCTTGTAGGTTCTTACCAGTACCAGCATTCCCTTCATAGAGGGTTTGCTGACGGTCAAAGTTCTTGTTTAGCAAGTTCTATCTGACCATTAACGGTGAGCAAGCGCTGTTGTTGTTGCAAGAATTCTGGGTTAGAAACAGTAGCGATTACTTGCCCTTTTTGCACATAACTGCCTATCTCTACCTTTACGCTCTTGATAATCCCCGCATATACAGTCGATACCTTCGCCTGATGGTCGGCAGGCACGCTCAGTATTCCATTGGCTTTGAGGGTAGCGGCAAGAGCTTTTTCTTCATATGTCCCAAACGAATATCTAGTTTGGATTTGAGCTTGGGTAAGGGTGGTGAGGTTGCCTCCTTCTTCGTGGTGTTTCTTCGCGCCTTCGAGCTTTTGATTATTGGTAGTTGTAGGAGTGCCATTGCAGGCTGATAGACTAATTCCTATAAGGATAAAAAGCGATTTTTATACCATATTTTTCATTTGTTTTTACTGGTTTTAAAAAGGGATTGTATTTCTATTACTTTTTGATTAAGCGCCTCGATACTCTCCAAGGTATGCCAAGCGGGTATCTACGGCTGTCTGTAGGGTGTAAAGGTACTCCACATAGCTTATTTCACCTGCGCTATACCCTAACTGATTGGCTCGGATAATGCGCCTCGGCTTCAGGTAGCGCTTCTTGTTTGTAAAACTGATATTTTTGCAAATTCAGTTGGTATTCCTCTTGCAGATTTATCCATTGAGTTTTAAGCTGTTTTTCTGTTTGTTGAGCTGCTTCTATAGCTGCTTCTTTTTCTGATATTTATAAGACTTTCACCTTGGCACGGGTAGCGGTAAAAATAGGAACTGAAAGCCCCTATGGTGGCAAAAGTGAAACGTTTACTTCTATCAGTATAGGTCTCACCCTCCAATGGTTTGCATTCCTATAAGAGACTGATTGGTATAGCCCTAGATGTAAGGTCGGGTAGGGCTTCAGGCACGCTCTAGACGTTTGTTGTGCTCAGCCATGTTTGCTTCTTGATAGCTGAGTTGTACCAAAAGGGTGCTGAGAGAGTTGTACATCCGAAGGCTCACTGAGTAACAAAAAGGCTCATACACGGGCGACTTGGTAATGGTGAAATGCTTCTTCTGTTTGCATTAACGTACGCAAGTTGCGATAGGTAGCTTGTTGTATAGTTTTGTTCTGTTGAAGTAACAAACTTATTTCTCCTTTCTTCACTTGGGCAGTGTTAATATCTATCTTCTTGGTATCCCCTGCTTTATAGCGTACTTCAGCAATGCGAATAAAAATTATTGTGAGAGACTATCAAGTCTGCAAGAGCTGTTCCTCTTTAAAAGTCAAATATTGCAATTGCTGATATGCGTTGCGCACTTGCCGCTTCAGTTCATTCTGCTGAAGGGCTAATTGCTTTCTGTTGTAATGTGTGTCTCTGCTTTGATAGAGCTTTTTGCGAGCAGCAAATACTGGAGTGCAAAGGAACAGATTGTGATACACCCACTGAAAGGTCTTTTTCAGCACTGCTGTACTGCCCGTATTGCCCTGTAAAGTCTGTTTTAGCCAATTCAAAAGAGGTTCGCTCTTTAGCACTTGCTCCTTGTAGCTTGAGTTGTGCTGCCTTAATCACTCCATTGTTCTTAAAGGGCTATTTGCTCTATTTCTCGTAGCGAGTAAGACTGCTGAGCGTGTAGCGCTATAGGACTGATAAGCAATAGGGCTATCATGAGTACTTTAGCTGAAGGACGGCGCCAAGAAAAGTACTATTGAAAGCGATGTAAAGCAACGGAAGCACGAAGAGGGTGAGGAGGTAGCCGATACTAACCCCCAATAACCACTGTAGCTAAGGGGCGTTGTACTTCTGCTCCTGCTCCTTGACTGAGTGCCATAGGTAGGAAACCTAAGCTCGCCACCATAGCCGTCATTAGCACAGGGCGTAAAACGCATTTCGGGCACCCGTAATCACGCGATGCAAAAGGTTGGTCATTCCTTCTTTTCAGCTGGCTGAAAGTGCCAATAAGCACTATACCGTTGAGCACTGCTACCCCAAAGAGCGCGATAAACCAATACCCGCACTAATACTAAAAGGCATTCCCCGAAGAAGCAAGGCAAATACGCCCCCAATGGCACTCATCGGGATAGCGCTAAAGATGAGTAATGATTGTTTTATAGAGTGGAAAGCAAGGTCATAACAAGAAAAATATTAAAAGTAGGGCTACAGGCACGGCTATGAGCAGTCGGTCGGTGGCTTGTTGTGAGTTCTCAAACCGACCGCCATAGGTAAAGTAATAGCCCGTAGGGAGCTTTACGCCCTTTAATTTTTGTTCTATATCACTCACCACACTCTGCACATCGCGCCCTTGCACGTTGAAGCCAATGACGATACGGCGCTTGCCTGCTTCACGGCTTTTCACGGTGCGGGGCCTAATTCATATTTGATAGTGGCCAATTGGCTCATCGGCACCTGCCCATTTTCGGTAGCTACCATCATATGCTGTACATCGTCAATTCCGGTACGATGGAGGCTATCGAGGCGTACCACAGGTCGAACCTCTGTTCGTTCTCGAAGACAACCCCAGCCTTCTTACCAGCAAAGGCGGTACTGAGTACCTCATTGACCTCTTGCACCGAAAGTCCGTAGTTGGCCAAACGCACACGGTCGGGTAACATTGATTTGCGGAAGTCCGCTTACTTTTTCGACCTGTGGGGCGGTAGCACCTTTCTGTTTTCTGGATAAGTTGGCTTACTCTTTGGGCGTAGTGGGCGAGGGTATCCATGTTTTTCTCCAAAGATTTTTATCGTTACATCCTCGATCTGACACCTGTCATCAATTCGTTGAAACGCATTTGTATAGGCTGGCTTTTTCTCAAAGAAGACCCCAGGAATATCCTTGAGCCGCTCAATGATGGCATCTCCTAATTCCTCATAGGAGCGACCACTTTTCCATTGGTCTTGGCTCTTGAGTACGATCACATATCGGAGGCTTCCAGCGGCATAGGATCGGTGGGTATTTCGGCAGAACCTGTTTTGCCTATCACCATTTTCACCTCGTCGAACTCACGAATCAGGCGAGAGGCCTGCATGAAGTCTCCAAGCTCTGCTTCAGGAAGTGCCCGGTGGCAGAATACATTCAAAAACAAAATCGCCTTCTTGTGAGTTGTGGAATAAACTCACCTCCCATACGGCTGAAAATGCCTCACCAGCAAAGAACGAACAGTACCACGGTACTTTCCCTGATTATCCATCCCCTAAGGCGGATAGAACGGACAAAGAGCGGTTGGTAGTGACGGTAGAGCCAGCTTATCATCTCGCTCGGCAAAACTGCGCTTGTCACTCTACTGTTTTTAGGTAGGAGCAAAGCGCTCATGGCAGGGATATAAGTCAGGAAAGGATCAGGGCACCCAAAAATAGCAAAAGACGACGGTTTGTGCCATAGGGCGGAACATCTTTGCCCTCTACTCCTACCAAGGTAAGAATGGAATATACACCATCAGGATGATAATCTCCGAAGGCGGCACTACTGCGTATTTTGGAAGCGGAATGGAATACCTCCTCATCCATTTGTGTTTGGGTAAGTCGTTGGTGGTTCTTTCGGATCGCCAAGTGGTGCATCACTGCTTCTACCACGATAACCGATCCATCTACGATAATTCCGAAATCTATCGCCCAAGCTCATCAGGTTGGCACTCTACTCCCAAAGAGGTTCATCATTCCTGAGGCAAAGAGCAAGGAGAGCGGAATGGCTGTGGCAACAATCAGTCCGGCACACGCAGGTTCCTAAGAAAAGTACTAAGATGAAGATGACAATCAGCGCCCCTCTAAGAGGTTTTTCTCTACTGTATGGATGGCGCGTTGTACCAAGTCCGTGCGGTCTAAGAATGGCTCTACTCACTACATCTTCAGGTAGGGATTGCTGTATGGTGGGCAGTTTTTCTTTGATACGACTGCACTACCTCGTGGCTGTTTTCGCCTTGAGTCATCATCACTCCCACCTACGGCATCCACCTCGCCATTATAGCTAAGGGCACCATAGCGGAGGGCACTGCCCAAGCGTACCTCGGCTACTGATGCGATAAGAGGAGGGAGGTGCTTGCCTGCAGCTATATTGCCTATGTCTTCAAGGGAGCGAGCTCTATGCCTATTCCTCGGATCAAAGTAGGCATTGGGGCGCTTTGTCGATATAGGCACCTCCTGTATTTTTGGTTGTTCTGCTCCAAAGCAGTGAAAAATATCACTGACACTCACCCCCATGGCACGGAGGCGATCGGGGTCTATAACCACCTCATACTGCTTGAGTTCGCCTCCAAAGCTGTTGATTTCGGCTATTCCTTTGGTACCATAGAGTTGGCGAGCCACGATCCAGTCCTGCATGGTGCGGAGGTCTTTGGCGGAATATTTGTTTTTGCTCTGTTCCGTAGGGCGAATGATATACTGATATACCTCCCCCAGTCCGGTACTCACGGGTGAGAGTTCGAGGCGAGCCTATGCCTTGAGGGATTTGCTCCCTGTGCCTCCTTGAGCTTTTTCATTGACTAGCTGGCGGGCAAAGTAGATGTCCATATCCTCGCTAAAGACGGCTAGATGACCGAGGAGGCCAAAGCGGAAATACTGCGTGTTTCCTCCAGCCCAGGAATATTGGCGATGGCTTGCTCAATAGGAAAAAGTAACCAGTTGCTCTACCTCTTGTGGAGGCCAAAGTAGGGTAGAGGTGATGATTTGTACTTGGTTGTTAGTAATATCTGGAACGGCATCAATGGGGAGCCTTAGTAGCACTCACATACGCCCCAAAAATAAGCATAAGGGTCATGAATCCTACAAATAGCTTATTTTTGATGCTAAATAGTATGATTTTGTCTAACATTTCTAATAAGAATTAATGATTAGTTAATGACTAATGATGGGTGAGATGACTCAATGAACAATCACTTGAGATGAAGAAAGAAAAGACTATATCTTGGGAGGAGTCCAGATATTCCATAGTAGTCTCGAAGACCATACGGTCAGGGGATAGCTATAGGAGGGAATGGTTGCGGTGGCTTTGAGCAATGGTTAAGGCCTCATAAGTAGTGGGCGTGCTGATTACCATTTGGCAGCAAGTGCAAATGCAGAAAGGTGAACAGCTATCCAAATGAAATGAGAGTGTTCCCCCAGTTGGGGCTGTTACAAATTCATAAGAAGTTGAAGACTCCTCACCTTCAAGCATATCCGTACAAGGCAGCCCAGTGAGTGCCAAACAGATATAAGCTAAGTATGAAGGTGAAAAATCTCATATTGGGAGCAAAGATACATCAATCTGACAAAATTTTTGATTTTTGTCGCATTCTACTACATAATTAAAAATAACACATCTGACACATTATTAGCTCCACGCAGACGTGCGTTGCTGCACGTCTGCGGGTGCAAAGGTAAAATTTTTGGTTATATTGTCAAGATGTTGTACCTTTTCACCTAGAAGTTACTGAGAAAATAGGTATAATCAAATGAAATAAGAGCTATTACTAAATCATTACCTAATCTTCTTGTAATTCCTGTATCTTCTTTATTTAAAATAGATTATAAAAGTAGTTTCAATTTTGGGGCAAACTTTGCAAAAGTTAATATGGATATTAAATTTTTAACTTTCAAACCTACAAACACGGTGCGAGTAGCGAAGGACTCATAGATGTAATCGGCATCGTGTTCAGCACCTTTGTCGAAATCTTTTGGTATTGGTTGAAGAGGTTTTGATACCACAACTCACTTCTAAGGGAAGAAGCTTGGGAATTTAAATTCATAAGCGGTATTAACCTCTCATCCCACATCGCAGGAGTGGTCTCCAAACGTGTATCGGGATATAACCTTTAAGTGCGTGGTTTTCATACTACCTGTATATACAGTTACAAAGTTGATATCCCAATTAGGACGTGGTTTATAAGTTGCCATCAGGTTGCCATACACATTAGGTGTGCGGAGAATTTCATCGGTATAGACATTTTCCTCTGGGTTTTGCACACTATTGTATTTAGAACTTTTGATAGTGGTGGCAAGCTGTAACATAAATTTGGGATTGGGGCCGTACTTCACTTCTATATTTACTCCCTTCACTACGGCGCCATCGGAATTGCGTTTCTCACGGATAGGCAATCCGTTTTCTAAACCTGCATCTTCATAAGTAAAACGATCGTGCAAAGCTGTATAAAACCCTTCTATCATCGCTACAAATTGGTGATTATCGTGAGCGTGGTTATACTCAAAAGAAGCGGTAAAGCTATCGGAAGTTTCTTTTTGAGATCATCGGCGAGTTTTACTCGTCGTCGCTTCACCACCTTGCAATTCGCTGTGCACATCTTCTGAATGAAGAAAGGCGCTCTAAAACCACGAATACGAACCACGAGCGATAAAGTTTTTCATCGATATTGTAGAGCACACTCGCACGAGGGATTGAGTGCTGTAACGCTTTTCTTCATTATATCGGAATTTATATTGTCTAAAACGCACCTCCAAGCACTTTGATTTTTAGGAGAGATACGCCAATCGGCTTGCGTGAAAAGTCCGAAAGTATTGGCTTTTTGGTTTACAGCAAGCTACATTAGGATTCTGACGTTTTTCGGCTATTTTGTCATATTGATATTCAGCGCCTGATGTCCATTGCAAATTACCTTTGCCCGTAGGTACATAAGCCGTATGTTGCCCGCCAAGTAACCAAATATTCTCTTTGGTAACTCCATAGTTGCCAGAAGATGCTTCTATATCAATACCATCGAAACTGCCGTAATAGTTATCGGCGCGAGTGCGTTCGGCACTAGTATAGGCTGTAAATTTATGGTTATAGGCAGGAGAAAAGTAGTCGAAACTTGCATTACCCCCTAACATTTGCGTACGAATGCTCTCGGCAAGGTCGGCAAGGTGTTCAGGCTCATCGAGTTTATTACCTCCGCGACGGTTTTCGTTGCTCACGTTCAGTTCGGCGGTGAGTTTGTGGCGGTCGGTAAAATCGTTGAAGAGTTTTGCACCCGCATTGAGATTGCGCAAACGAGTGATTTCGGTAAAATCATCGCCATTATCGTCGTAAGACTGGCGCGAGCGTTGCATTGCGTGGAAAGAGATACCGCGCATATAGTTTTCACTCACGAGTGAACCGTTGAAAGAGCTCACCACATCGCCCGATTTACCGCCTATGAGGTTGCTCACGATACTTGCTTGTGCCTCGTTTTTGGTAGGGTTTTTAGTAATCACGTTGATAGTACCGGCAATGGCATTAGAGCCAAAAAGCGCTGAACCACCTCCACGGATTACCTCTATGCGCTCAATCATATTGGCAGGGATTTGGTCTAAGCCATACACGCCATTGAGCGAGCCAAAGATAGGACGGCTATCAATGAGGATTTGCGAATAAGCACCCTCTAACCCATTGATGCGCACTTGAGAAGTACCACAGTTCTGGCAATTTACTTCGGTGCGTAACCCTGGTTGGAAAACAAGTCCTTCCATTAGGGTATGAGCTTTGACGTTTGCCAATTCGCGATTAGTAGTAACGCTCACAAGCCACAGGAGCATCTTTGCGGTTTTCTTTAGTTTTGGTAGCAGTAATGACTACCTCGTCTATACCGAGTACATCTTCTTTAAGAGCGACATCTTGAGAAAGGGTTTCCTCCTCGGTGATAACCACTTTATCGTCATAAGGTATATACCCTAAGGAACGAATTTTTAGTCGGTATTCACCGGCAGGTAAGGAAATAGAATAATGACCATTGCGGTCGGAAGTTGTCCATTTTTAAAGATTTACTTTCTAATTGGACAGTTACGGCTTCTAAGGTTCATTATCCACTGTGATAGTACCTTTTGATAGTTCCGTTTTGAGCGAAACATAAAGTACTGAAAGCTATAGCAATAGCTGATAACAAAGTTTTTCATATAGTGTTAATTATTAATTTTTCGGGGCAAAAAGTAGTATATTTTTAGATGAAACAAAAATAATAATGAAAAATATTTTTAGTTGTAGTGTAAATTTATAAGGACGGGGTAATCGAAAAATGTTTTAATAATAAAGCAGCTCTTTTTGAGCTGCTTTATTACTTGTTACTTATTAACTGTTACTTGATACTATGGCAATCAGCCTAAAATGTAATCCTCTATAAAATGAAATTGACTTCGTATTTACCACGACCCTACGAGTATCTCAGTAGAACTATCAGTAGGGAAGAAATCGCGTACTTTTACATCGTTGAGGGTGAGTTCGGGGTTACTTATGAATTTTTAAAAACCTACTTCTTTAGCGCACCAGGTCATTGTGAGTTTCTGTATGATACTTTCTAAAAAGAGAAAGGAAGCAGCTCTAAAGTTCCATTGTGTGAACTTATGTTGCGATAGCTACTATTTTTCACGCTTTTTTCTATATCTCACCCCTACTTTTCTATCACTAATAATCACTGCTACTTTTATTGAATGAATGACTGATAGATATTTGTTTTTTCCATCGCTAAGGAAATGGTTTTTCCATTAGGGTCATAAAAACAAAGCTGTAGGTGTATAGCCCATATTTTTGAGTAATAGGCGTGTAGCTAGAGAAGTTTCTTTTTACCTTTTCTCATTTCGAATGGCCTCAAGAGCTTTCTTGTTGTTGGGGATGTTAGTACTACAGCTTGCTGTAAATCAGTGAGTTTTCTCCTCAACATCCCATAAGTAAAGTTTAGTCTTTACATCAATATCAAATGTTTTTAATCAATGGCATTTTTGTTTTCTCTCTCTATTTTTGTACAAAAGGTAGTACTTCAAAATAGACAAACTCTATCTCAGAGAGCAGAATGTCTGATCATAGTTTAACTATAATAAAATGTTAATAAAACAAGTCTTTGGATATTAATTTTTAATGGTATATTAATATTTTGGTTACAGAAAATATGTTAAAACTCTTATTTTTATTGTTGTAAATTTAACATTACTATCGTAAGAGTTTAACAAAAGTTTAACGTGGCAGGTAGATAGTCTTCACGAAAAAGGAAATCGTGAAGACTAAAAATAAAATATAACTTTTTAAAAATAAAAATGATAGCAAATTCTTATTTATAAAGTACTTTTTACAGCTTTTACTACATCTTCGGCGTTAGGCAAGAACTCTTTAAGCAATTCTGAAGAGAGAATGGCAGGAGTATCGGTGGTAGTAATACGTTGTACAGGAGCATCGAGATAATCGAAAGAGGTGTTCTTGTACTTGGTAAGTAATTTTCTGAAGAAACACTGCTAAAATGGCCATGCCTCTTCTAAAAATTACTAAGCGGTTTGTTTTCACTGATGCGAATACAGTATCAAAAATCCAGCGGACGCACGGTACGCAAATCGATGATTTTCACATTCGATACCTTCTTTGAGCTAAAATATCGGCAGCTGTGAGCTTCTTTTGATGATTTTTACCGAAAGATACGATAGTTACATCATTACCAGCGCGTTTGATATCGGCAACACCTAAGGAATAGTGTATTCTTCTTCAGGCACTTCACCTTTATCACCGTACATTTGCTCAGACTCCATAAAGATTACAGGGTCGTTATCGCGAATCGCTGGTTGAGCAATCGCTTTTGAGCGTCGTAAGGAGTTTGAAGGTACTACTACTTTTCAAACCAGGGCAGTTAGCATACCAGTTCTCAAAGGCTTGAGTGAGTAGCAGCAAGCTGACCAGCAGAAGCGGTAGGACCGCGGAATACGATAGGAATATTGAATTGACCACCTGACATCTGGCGCATTTAGCGGCATTGTTGATGATTTGGTCGATAGCTACCAACGAAAAGTTAAAGGTCATAAACTCAACGATAGGGCGGTTACCATTCATAGCAGCACCCTACTGAGATACAGCAAAACCGCCTTCGGCGATAGTATCGATTATACGTTTAGAGCCCAAAACTCATCGAGCATTCCTTTTAGAGGCTTTGTAAGCACCGTTGTATTCGGCAAACCCTCTTCACCCATCAAATAAATAGATTCGTCGCGACGCATTTCTTCGCCTATTGCTTTCCGCAAACGGCTTCTCTAAATTGTATTGTTCTCATTTATTTTTATTAAAATAAGGTATATAACTAATATTTTTCTATTTGAAAGGACAAAAAGTAGAAACAATTATTTTATTTTCCAATAAGTGATTATTTTTAGAGATATAACGTATTGTTTTATTAGTGATTTCAAGTTTTTGACTATATATAAAAACCAAAGTATATCGCTATTCGGAAGTGGCTAACAATCAATAAACTCAAATTTTGCTAATTTAGCAATTACTTTGTATCTTTGCCGTCTGTAATTATAACGACTAAAAATATTCAATATAAGGAGAAAAATACAAATGGTTGACCTTCAAGGTCAGTATGAAAGAATTAAAAACAACGTACAAGCTTCTTTTGAAGAAGTACTCCAACACCACCGCTTTTATCAACGGTCCCCAAGTACAAGCCTTCCAAAAAGAATTGGAAAACTATATGGGCGTGACAAACACGTAATCCTTGTGCTACACGGTACCGATGCGCTGCAAATAGCTATGATGGGGCTCGGTCTCGAAAGAAGGCGATGAGGTTATCACTGCCGATTTTACCTTCGCAGCAACCGTAGAGTGATTGCCTTGCTGAAACTTACCCCTGTATTGGTAGATGTGTATGACGATACTTTTAACATCAATATCGAGGCTATTGAAAAAGCGATTACTCCCCGCACAAAAGCGATTGTACCCGTGCATTTGTTCGGTCAGCCAGCTAATATGGAAGCCATAATGACTTTGGCTAAAAACACAACCTTTTCGTGATTGAAGACAACGCCAAGCCATTGGTGCTGATTATACTTTTACCGATGGTCACAAACAAAAAGTAGAGCACTATCGGTCACGTAGGGCAACATCTTTCTTCCCTTCTAAAAACCTCGGTTGCTACGGCGATGGAGGGGCTATCTTCACTAATGACGACGACCTCGCTTACACCCTTCGTGGTATCGTAAATCACGGTATGTATGTGCGTTACCACCACGATGTAGTAGGGTAAACTCTCGCCTCGACTCTTTACAAGCGGCTGTGTTGCGCGCCAAACTTCCTCACCTAAACGATTATAACACCCGCCGCCGTGAAGCCGCTCGCAAATATACAGAAGCACTGAAAGGCAACCTCATATCATTACTCCTGTAATCGCCAAAGGTTACGACCACGTATTCCACCCAATATACCTCCGCATCACTAATGGCAAACGCGATGAACTCACTAAGGTTTTTGGTGAAAATGGAGTGCCTTTTGGTATTTACTACCCTATACCATTGCACGCTCAAAAAGCCTATACCGCAGCTCTTATAACGAAGCTGATTTTGGCGTTACCAATAAATTAGTACAAGAAGTCATCTCTCTGCCTATGCACACCGAGCTTGACGACGAGCAAAATAGCGTTTATCACAGAATTGATAAAGAAAACAGTGTAACATAATGGCAAAAACGGTACTACAAATAGCTATTGATGAGGAAGACTTACCTATTTTTGAATCTCTTTTGAAAAAGTTTGAGGTAGAGAGTTCTGTCGTAGAAGAAAAGGCTAAAAACCTATTTTTACGATTGCTGTAGAAGATATACAATCTATTGCTTTAGAGCGATTAGGCAGAACACTCAGCGATGATGAATTACTCACTGCTAAAAAGGGGTTAGAATGGGGATTGCTTTACAGATATTGATGCTGTTTATAGTGCTATTTTTGATGAAATAAAATGAAAGAACTGATAACCAACATATTACAAGGAGATGGTGCAGAAATGCTTAAAAACACTTCCTGATAACTCTATTGACCTAATTGTTACCTCTCCCCATATGCTGACCAGCGCAAAGAGTACTTATGATTTCTCCTGATAAATATGTAGAGTGGTTTTTACCTATTTTCGAACAGCTTTTTAAGAGTACTGAAGCCTTCTGGTACTTTTTGTATTGAATATCAAAAGAAAAAGTAGTAAATGGGAGCGTAGTACATATGTAATGGAACTTATCTTAGCAATGCGTAAACAAGGTTGGTTATGGACAGAAGAGTTTATATGGCACAAAAAAAACTCTTATCCAGGCAAATGGCCTAACCGTTTTCGTGATGCGTGGGAACGCTTATTACAATTCAATAAAAGTAAAAATTTTGGCAATGTATCAGGAAGAGGTGATGGTTCCAATGGGTGATTGGGCTAACAAAAGTAGACTAAAGAACCTATCAGATACTGATAAACGGAGAGATAACTCTAAAGTAGGTAGTGGTTTTGGAAAGAATATATCTCATTGGATAGACCGTGAAAAGGCATACCCTACAAATGTTTTACATTTAGCTACTGAGTGCAATAATAAAAAACATAGTGCTGCATTCCCTGAGGAACTACCTGAATGGTTTATTAAACTCTTTTACAAAGAAGGTGATATGGTGCTCGACCCTTGTGCAGGTTCAGGTACTACTCTATTCGTAGCAGAACGTATGGGGCGAAGTGCTATTGGTATTGAAATAATGGAAGATTACTACCAAAATGATAAAAACCAATTAGAAGAACCCTACCAAGCAATGTTAAGATTTGGATAATATGTAGAAAGCATTTAGACGATTCAAAAAAGTAGCTTCAATATGTAGAGGAAAATATTGGGTATTTTCATCAGAAGAGAATTCAAAGTCTTGATAAAATTAAAAACTTTCACAAGTTTTGAAAAAGATCCTTACCTATTTAAGGCTAAGTATATGCAAACTTCTGAACAAATAATAAGAGGTATTGTAGAGTGCTCATATTTCTTCTAATGAAGAAACTATCTTTGGTAATTGGCTTTGAAGGTTTAGCAATTTTATAAGTAATGAAGTATACGGAGGATATAAATCGGGCATAACAGGAATAGATTTAGAGTTCGATAAAGAAAAACATCCGTTATATTGTTACTATAAAATCAGGAAATAATTGGGAAATAGTTCTCAGACTAAGAAGATGATTTCTGATTTTAAAAACGGCAAAGAAAAACTCTTCGCACAAGTAATTCACAAATAAATGTTGTTGCTATAAATGGCTGTTAAGCTATGGTAAGGAAAATAATCCTGATAAAGGGATTACTTTAAATATTGTGGACAAGAGTTTTGGGAGTTTATTTCAGGGAATGAAAAGATCTATATACTGAACTAATTGAACCTTTAGGACATCAAGCAAAGATGAAGAGTTTATGTTGTCATATACACAAATGATAAACAAATTTACTCGTGAGTTTTCTAATAACTGCAAAAAGAATGGAGACATTGATTGGAGTTAGTAGAATTTAATTCTAAAAATAGATGAACTTCTTTAAATATATGCTAATTACCAATAACTAAACAATAACTAATAACTAACATAATGAGGTCAAAAATTTCTGGCAAGAACGCCCAGCGGTTGTACCGATGTAATGTGGCGTTGTTCTGACTATTATCGGTAGGTATGATATCCCTACACTCTAACAGTATTTTAATAGTGCCGTAGTGCCTTTTAAAAGATGGTTATGCAGGGTTTTCCGCTGCGACAACAAAAGCAGTACTAAATGAATATCTTCGCTGGCTTCAGTAAAGATGCTATTCATTGGGAAATCAACCACGAACCTATTGTGATGAAGGTGGTAATACTGATCCCTTCATTCTGAGTATAAGTACGACCCTCGCGTAACTTTTTTCATCGAAGACCGCTATTGGGTAACGTGGTGTAATGGCTATTTAGTGATCCCTACTATCGGGATTGCCTATACTTTTGATTTCAAAGAGTTTTTCCAATGCGAGAATGCCTTTTGCCTTTCAACCGCAATGGGGTGCTCTTCCCTGAGAAAATCAACGGTAAATACGCAATGCTTAGCCGCCCAAGTGATAACGGACATACTCCTTTCGGTGATATTTTCATCAGCTATAGCCCCGATATGAAATACTGGGGTGAACACCGCTGCGTGATGAAAGTAACGCCTTTATAGATAGCGCTTGGCAATGTACCAAAAATAGGAGCAGGAGCTGTGCCTATCAAAACAAAAAGACGGATGACTATTGTTCTATCACGGGGTAATCAATACTTGCAACGGTTTCCGCTACTCCATGGGGCTGCATTGTTGAACCTCAACAATCCAAGCAAGGTAATCGCTCGCACACAGCCTACCTCTTGGCGCCTGCCACCCTCTACGAAACTACCTGGCGATGTGCCTAATGTGGTATTCCCTTGCGCTGCCTTGCATTCTATCGAAGAAGACAAAGTAGCAGTGTACTACGGTGCTGCCGATACAGTAGTGGGCGTTGCTTTGGACGTATTTCCGAAATCGTAAAATTCACTAAAGAAAATTCTTTATAAGTTATCGGGTGTTGAGGTCAGGTGTCAGGTATCAGAATCCTACCTTGACACCTGACCCCTGTACCCTGAAACCCTGAAATCTATTCCTGAAACCTGAAATAGAAATGCCTTTAGCTTTATTTAATTCTATCACTTCGTGGTTTTTAAAACGCCGTATCGACCAGATACAAGGTTTGTACTCGACCCTCATAGGGTACAAGAACGCGTGCTTTTAGAACTAATCAGCAATGCCAAAGATACTGAACTCGGCAGACAATACAACTTCGCCGAAGTGAAAACTACCAGCAATTTGTGCGTGAAACGCTCTCACTACTACGAGGACTTTGGGCCTTATGTTGAAAAGAGCTCGGCGCAGTGAACGCAATGTATTTTGGCATACACCACCCATCGAGTGGTTTGCTAAGAGCAGCGGGACTACCAATGCCAAAAAGCAAATTTATACCCGTGAGGTGAGGCTCTGCAATTGTGTCATTACAAATCAGGGAAAGATATGCTTTGCTTATGCCTAAAGCAACAACGAAAACTCAAACCTTTTCAAAGGGAAAGAGTTTGCGACTTGGGGGCAGCAAGCAATTATACAGAGCAAAACAGCACCTATTTTTGGTGATTTATCGGCAATTTTAATTGAAAACTTGCTTTTTGGGCAGAATGGAGTTATGCCCAGCAACAAAAGTATCACTGATGAGTGAATGGAGAGCAAACTGAGCAATTGTAAAAAGAAGTAAAAACAGAAAATGTTACCAGCATTGCAGGTGTCCCCTCGTGGATGCTCGTATTGCTGAACCGCATTTTAGAAGATACCAAAAAACAACACCTATTAGAATGTGGGGAAAACTTAGAAGTGTATTTCACGGTGGAGTGAGTTTCATTCTTATCGCGAACAATATAAAAATATTATCCCCTCGGATACTTTCCGCTATTACGAAATATACAACGCTTCCGAAGGCTTTTTGCTATTCAAGACCGCAACAATTCCGACGAGATGCTGCTAATGCTCGACTATGGTATTTTCTATGAGTTCATCCCAATGGAGACCTTTGGCACTGCCCAACAAAAAGCCATTCCGCTGATGAAGTGGAGATGGGCGAAAAACTATGCGATGGTGATTAGCACCAATGCGGGCTTGTGGCGGTATATTATGAGGTGATACCTGCGATTTACCTCAGTAGCACCTTATCGCATCAAGATTACGGGGCGTACTAAGCACTTTATCAATGTTTTTGGCGAAGAGCTCGATTATAGAGAATGCTGAGCGCGCTTTTTGAAAAAGCCTGCGAACAAAACCAATAGTAATTTGATAGATTACACTGTGGCTCCCTATCTTTTATGCAGGACAAGCTAAAAGGCGGGACACGAGTGGGTGATAGAATTTGAGTCAGCTCCAGAGAGTTTAGAGCAATTCACCGAGATATTAGACCTTGAACTCGAAACTCAACTCCGATTACGAAGCCAAGCGTTACAACAATATGACCCTCAACAAGCCCAGCATACAGCGCAGCGCGGGACTTTTCCACGATTGGCTCAAGCATAAAGACAAACTCGGCGGGCAAAACAAAGTCCCCCGACTTTCTAACAATAGAGAATACATAGAGGAACTTTTGAGTTGTAGTATAAATAGGCTGTCTAATGTTAGGCAGCTGTAAAAGAGCGTTTGCAAAACGCCCCTACAATGTAATTGATTATCAGAGTAATCTACTTTTTGACTAAAGTTTATGACTATCCTCTATCCCCTGACACCCTGTTTCGGGCTTCTGCCAAATTTCTTCTTAAAGGCAGTAGAGAAATGCGATACATATTCATAACCACAAAGCAAATGCTATCTCACTGATTGTGTTCTTATCGGTGTGAAGAAGTAGCTGCTGTGCTTAACTCCATTTTATAATCGTATAAATACCCGAAAAACTGTAGTGCCAAATACTTCTTTTGAAAACCGTAACACAATTTCTTTTCATTAGTACCTACAGCACGCTAATTCAGTTATGGAAGGCGTAGTATCTAGCTGAGCTGTAAGCATATCACGCACTTCGTACATCTTCTGTACATCGGTTGGGGTTTTACAATATTGGTGAGGTTGTGACTGTTGTTGCTCGTATTGTTGCAATTGCAAAACAAGGAGTTCTTGTATTTTAAGATCAGCATAAGGGCGGGCAGCCTGCCAAAGTGTCGCTTGCTGCAACTGACAAAGTGCCGTTTGCATAGCAAAGGTAGTAGGCAAAAAGAATGTTCGGGAGAGCTAAAATTGCCGCTGTGTTGATAACGCTCATACCACGGCATAAAGGTTTCGGGATAGGTAGCGGCTATTTGGGCAAAACTTTTTCGGCACTAATCGCTACAGTAATCACTCTATAGTATCATCTTTTGTGCAAAAATCTTTCCCTAAACCTCTTCACTCCCGAAAAATATATTATGAGTTCCTGTTTTGGCAGTAGCAATACGTTTGTCAATCTCATTTGTATACCTTTATGTGTTTGCGTTACAAAATAAACAGGCGCACTGAGATATCCATACGCCCTTCAAAAGCTACATCTTCTTTATCTGAGCTTTCCAACGGTAATAAGTATAATCGCCTAAAGGTTGTGATTCTAATTGGAATAGACCTACTTCTTCGCTTACATTCTCATAATAAGCTTGTATTTGAAGCTTCATTGGTTACCAAGGTAATGTTACTTCGTTCATCATAGCTATTCAGATATAAAACTTTGCTAAGGATATTAAACAATAGGTACTCTTTTTCGATTGTACTTTTTGCCACCTGAAATTCGTTGTTTTAGAACAAAAAGTAAATAATATATTTCAAACTGCCAAATTTTTAGGAGTTAGTGTCAGGTATCAGGTGTCAGGATAAAGGTTAGATACTGATAGTTAATGATTTAATGGATAAAAACCAATATTTTATGTTATACAAAACTTTTCTTTTATTACTGCTCACTACTTCTTCTTTATGGGCTCAAAATACCGCTGAACTTTTCGGGTAGGATTACCGATAAAGCTACTCAAAAACCACTTATAGGCGCCGATATCTACCTCAAAGAATTGAAAAAGAGCGCTAATGCTGATGCACAAGGCAACTATTATCTAAAAGGGTATCCCCGAAGGTAATTACACTATTATAGGTAGCTATCTCGGCTATCAAACTTTTAGTAAGAAAATATATCTAAAGGACAAGAGCGTTTGGATATCAGCCTCAAAAGAGCAAGCTGAGGAAATAAGCGGGGTAACTGTTTCAGGCAAGAGCATCGCTCACCAAAAAGAAAGAAGAGAGTATGCCTGTAACGGTAGATTGATATGAGCAATATGCGGGGCACTGTAGAGCAATGTGCGGATATTCTCGCCAAAACCGTGGGGTAACCTTGCGCACCTCTGGAGGTGTGGGGGAGCTAGTTCGCGCATTTGGGTACGTGGTTTTGGAAGGCAAGCGCATAGGCTTTTATAGACGAATTGCCAATGAGCGAACAAACCGACTATTTGGATATCAACGATATCCCCATAGATATGATAGACCGCATCGAGATTTACAAAGGCGTGGTACCTGCCCGCTTTGGAGGGGTCGTCTTTGGGTGGGGCTATCAATATTGTAATTCGCGAATACCCTGATAAATATGCTGACCTCAGCTATGGTTACGAGAGTTTCAACACTCACAAGGCGCAAGGAGTCTTCAAACGCAATTTGAAAGCACGCGGACTTGTTTTTGGCATTGGTGGGGGATATACCACTTCCGATAATAACTATACTTTCGATTCGCCCTATCGCGAGGGGTTACGCATCACCCGCAATCACGATAAATACCGAAAATACATCATTGGAGGAAGCTTTAAAGCTAAAAAATGGTGGTTTGACGAGGTAGAGTTTGAACCCGTAGTGGTGAAGACTTACAAAGAAATACAGGTATAGAGTACGACATTCGCGAAAAGCACATAGCGAGAGCCTAATGGCGGGCTTGGCAAACAAACTCACCAAAGACAATTTTCCTAACCGAAGGGCTCAACTTTGATATGTTCAGCGGGGTGGTACTCACCAAAATGAATTTCATCGATAAAAGCCACTCGTCGCTATGAATGGGACAGTAGCTCCTACCTACCCCATCGCGTTACGGAGGTGAGGTGGGCTAGCAACTTCCCTTCAGATTCCGATGACCAAAAAGCTCTCCTTTATCAATAAAAACCAACTTAGAATACATCATCAATGAGCGTCATTCGTTCCAACTTCAACAGTGTATTTTCTATAGCCAAAGGAACACCCAAGGACGAGCTGAAAAACCCTCAGTTTTAGGCAGCAAGTAAATTTTTGATTCGCGTATGCTACAGCTGGGTGAGTGGCGTTACTTACGACTTGCGGTCGCTTGACGACGTGTTTCTCAACTCGCTTACTGTACGCTACTACCAATACACTATGCACACCCAAATGGCACCATTATTTTGTACCCGGCAAGTACGATGATGGATTTACAAAAGAACAATTGGGGGTGAACAACGCTTTGCGCTACCGCTTTTGCCTTCGCTAATGGGAAAACCATCCGCTGGTTATGAAGTGCGTATCCCTTCGGAAAATGAACTCTTGGGCGATGGTATCGAGTGTGAGTACCTGAGTGCCGACCTATTGCCTGAACGCAATGCCAGCGCAAACCTCGGTTTATTGTTCGACCTTACGGGCAAAACACCCACCAATGCACAGATAGAAATGAACTTCTTCTATATGTACTTGCAGGATATGATACGCTACACCGCCGGACTTATAGGCGCTCAATATCAGAATTTTGGCGAGATGCGCACCCGCGGGGTGAAGTTTTGAAGCCGAAAAGCCGATGTACTCCCTCGCTCTATGCCTACGTGAATACTACTTACCAAGACCTGCGCGACACCCGCGACTACGAGCCCGCCAGCACCGTGCCTAACTACTAAAACAAACGTAGCCCTAACAGCACCCTACCTAATGGCAAACGCCGGAATAGAATTTCACGCAAAACCTCGTCCAGGCGGTAACGGTCAGAACACCGCCTTTTTGCCGATGTAGCTTTTTGTAGAAGAATATTTCTATGATTTTGAACTGACCCAATTGCAAAAACGCCGTATCCCGCGTAGCACCACTATGAGATATAGGCTTTGAACATAGTTTTTGAATAACAAACTCTTTATATCGGGCAAATTGCAGCAATGTAACGAACGAAAAACTTTATCAGAATTTAACCGTCCGCTCCCTGGTATCAACGGAGGGTGAAAATTAGAATGATATTTTAGATTATGAACAAAATACCTGAAACAATGCTCATTACTTTATGGGCAAAAAGCAACCGAACTAAAACAACAAAATCCGTTGTTGCGCGATGAAAGCTGCTGAGATTATCAGCAAGATAGACTATGATTTCAGCATGAGTTTAAGAAAGCTAAATTCTCGCAAGCAGGGTATGCGTCCGCGCAAGATTTGATTGATGGAGAAACACGCAAATTTATCGCAGCTCACCCCGATGCCGTGGTGATACAACTGGGTGCAGGGCTTGATGCTCGTTATGAGCGTTTGGGTTGCCGAAGTAACCCACTGGTACGAACTCGACCTACCCGAAGTGATGCAATTACGCCGTCAGTTTTTGAAGAAACAGAACACCGCAGTTTTTAGAAATGTCTTTTTGATGAGAATGGATTGACCTCGTAAAAGCACATCACAAGCCATTGCTCATCATCGTGGAGGGCGTGCTGATGTACTTCCCCGAGAGAAGTAAAGGATTTTATGATCAACCTCTGCGATAAAGTAGACGAAGCCTCTTTTTGTTTGATATGCTCGCCTCACGCCTTAGTAGGGCACGCCAAAAATCACGATTCTTTGAGGCGATGGGTGAAACCAACGCCCTGAATTTAAGTGGAGCGAAAAAGAAAGTGCTGTAATGGAAAGTTGGCATCCTAAAATCCATTTGGCTAAAAGAGTATTATGAGTGAGTATAACCAAGGGCGCTATCCTTTTATATTCAGAATGCTCTATAAAATTCCTTATTTCTACAAACGATTCAACTAAAGAGTAGTTAATCTGTCAATCAGCTAATTTAGTGCGTTTCAAAAATCGAAAATTAATCAAAAATAAACTAAAATGAAAAAGAGTAATCTTAACTTTCTGCAGTCTTGCACTGCTTAGTGTGTCTTGCAAAAAGACGACACCTTTACGCTTACACCTTCTAATGAAGGCGGTGGAAAATATTTGGTGAAAACTACCTTTAAAAACCCCGACGGTAAAGTGGTAGTTCTTACTTACAACTTACTAATGATCTCAATGTCACTACTGCCTTAAACAACAAACAAGCTATACAAGTGCCTTATATGTCAGAGTGTAATGATATATGGCAATGAGGGTATATTCATTAGAATGCTGTGATAGTAGTTATGGTGTGAAAATTTATTTACAACCCTACTACCCAAAAACTTGCGAAAGTAAAAATTCGATACCCCCTGCACACTCTATGCCCTGCAACTTGATAAAGGTGAGCGATACCAAAGCCTATTTGCCTTTATACAACGTGCCAAAAGGTATTGATTATCAACCCACAAACAATACAGAAAACAGGTGAAATAGACGTTTCAAAGGTACGCCCCACAACGACAGCAGTCCGGATGCAGAGCTACGGAATAATACGCGATGGGTATTTCTACCTACCCCTATTGCAATTAGGACTGATTATGCTCCTTATGCCGACCATCTCCAAAGTGATGTACTCATCATCAATGTACAAACTGATAAGGTAGAAAAGGTAATATCCAGAAACCACTACTCACTTGGCTATGCCTTCTCAACCCTCGTATAAAACTTGTATTTTCACCACCGAAAACAAAGATATATATATAATGTGTGCTGGTTATTTCGGGTTCAATCCCGCAAATACCCATTCAGGGTTTGTGTGCATACCTCAAAGTACTACCGTATCGGCTACTGAGTTTGATAGCAGTAAGAGTTGGGATATATCCAACACTACTATTGAAGGTACTACCTATAAACCTGCAACTATCTATAGTGTGGAATACTTAGGTAATGGCAAAAGCGGTAGGTTTTGTAGGTGACTGCTGAACTGAGATATAAAAGACCCTTTCACCGATAAAGAATGGTATTGCCGTGTTGATGAGACCTCAACGCTAAAACTATCAAGAAGATTGATGGTATTCCTTATACCGATAGCCACAGCGTGTTTATCGGTAGAAACAACAACAGTAGTGATTTTTGGGGTATCGGTACAGACAAAAGAGGTTTGTTTAGCTAGCTGCTACCAGTATCAGCAAGCAAGTACTAAACACAGAAGAGGTGCAGACTTTTTCTACGCATTTTGGTGCGAGCCGCACAGGCAATTTTGGTGCGAGCCGCACGAGACAATTTAGTGCGTTGCAAAAATCGAAAAATTAATCAAAAATAAACTACAATGAAAAGTAATCTTATCCTTCTGCAGTCTATGCACTTTTAGTGTGTCTTGCAAAAAGATGACAACAACAAACCAGCTCTGTGCCTCCCAGCACGGTAGAGTACAACGGTAATTTCTTATTAGAAACCTCGGTGAAAAATCCTGATGGAATGAGTGGTAGTTCCTATCTTCAAATCATTCATAAAATGGCAGGAGGTATCGCTGTTGATAACTCTAAAGCCGAAACATAGAGTTTAGCTCTTCGGTACAAGTAGAAGGTAATAATGTTTATATCTTCGATACTATGAGAGGTACAGCTGGTATTACCCGTTGGACGTATGACCCTACTACCCAAAAACTCACCAAAGGAGCTACTCTTGATGTCCTTGCAGGGCTCAATGGTCGGGTCACCTCGAAAAATAAGTGATACTAAAAGCCTACGTACCTTTCTATACACAAGGTGTAGTGTGGATTATCAACCCACAAACAATGCAAAAACAGAGTGAAATCAATCTCAGCCAATACGCTCACAATGATACTAGTCCTGAGACCAGCTATGGGTATTCTTCGCGATGGCAAATATTATCTATGTCTTACCCATAGTGAACCAAGGAGAAGGTTGGCAACCTTATCCCGATTATCAGCAATGTGATGTGGCTATCATCAACCCTCAAACTGATGTAGTGGAAAAAGTAGTATCCGAGACTACTACCAAACTCACCTTCCCTACCCGCCCTATGGCGCAATGTAAAGGAATGCTCTTCACTAATGAGGCAGGTGATATTTATATGGCTACCGCAGGCTATTTTGGCACTCTAAAGACAATACCAAATGTGGTTTCCTCTGCATTCCCAAAGGCAAGACTGAATTTGACAGCAGCAAATCGTGGGACATCTCTACTACCACCATTGCAGGCACTACCTACAAGCCTGCCAGCGTGTATAACTGTTTGTATATAGGCAATGGAAAAGCAGTAAGCTTATGTGCTATAGTAGAACTCAACGGTTCAAACCCCTACACTGCTAAAAATGCAGTGGCTGTGCTCATAGATTTTCAATATCAGGTCTATCAGCCAAATAAGAGGCGTTCCTCTTACCGATGGACATAGTATCATATCACCAAACTGAAAGACAGAGTGCTCTTTGGTGCTTTTGGAAGTGATAAACGCGGACTCTTCGCTTTCAGCAGCTACCGAAACCGTAGAGCAAATCCTCTCTACTACTGGCAATCCTGGTGCTTTCCACGCATTTTAAATGAGAATATAATAAAAAGACTGCTTTTAGCAGTCTTTTTATTACTATTTTGTTTGCCTAAATAATGGTCGAGGGCAACGGTCATCGAGGGACTTTCAGGTGAAGGCGCTTTGATATCGATGATGAGTCCTGCTGGCTCAGCAGCTTTTAAGGGTTGCATCGCCATAAACAGCTATTTTAGTTTTCTTTTGTGAGAAATCGGAAACTTTGAAAAGGGCTTCTATGCCCGCAGGCGAAAAAGAAAGGTGAGTATATCATACTTATTTTCTTTGATAGCCGAAAATATCGCAATATACGGTGTGGTAGAATACCACGCGTTCCCATTTTATTTTAATCTCATCTAAAGCAGCTGTAGCTTCAGGTTGGGTGCATCAGAACCTGGAAAGAGAAATTTTTCGTCTTTGTACTTCTTGAGGATAGGCAAGAGGTCGGCGAACTCTACCTACATATATTTTGCGCTTGCGATAAGTGATATATTTCTGCAAGTAGTAAGCAATGGCTGCCGATTGGCAAAAAGTGCTTCATTGTGATAGGCACTTTAAAACGCATTTCTTCAGCAATACGAAAATAATGGTCTACAGATTTGCGACTGGTAAGAATAACGGCTGTAAAATTGGTAAGGTCAATCTTCTGCATTCTGATGTCCTTAGCGGTCATCCCTTCTACTTTGATGAAAGGCACAAAATCTGCTTTCACGTTGTGGTTTTTGAATGATTTGTGTATACGGAGAGTTTTCAGCCTTTGGTTCTGGTTGCGAAAACCTAATATCGATTTTACCTTCATAAATGTTCTTTCTTTACACTTCCTAAAAAATATCTATTCCGTAAATAATAAAGATATAGGGTGCGATTTCAAGGCGCAAAAGATACAAAATAAAATAGAATAAGTAAGGTTTTATTTCTTTTTGATTAGATTTTTATGATTTTTAATCCAACTTAACATATTGATGCTCAGTAATATTAGTAATAGTACTAAAAGAAGTAAAAACAAGTGTTTTTCGCTTGTAAAAGGTAGATAAACACCTAAAAAGGACAATTACCATCACAATTGCAGCATGTGAGAGTAAGCTATTCTGTTAAAAATATAATCTCTGCTAAAATCGGAGAGGTCGAAAAAGACTAGTAATCCATCGCTGAAGGAGAAGTTTTGCAACAAGAAAGTAGAAATACGAAAAGTACTATTTCTAAAAACATAAACCTCTCAGTATAAAGTTTTGTTATCCCATAGTGTTTTGAGGCTTACATATACAAAAAGTGCTAAGCACAAACATTGTGTAGGTAGAGACACTACCGTGAAGGGTGGAGTTTGCGTTCCTTCTTGCCATAGATAATAATGTACTTATTGTTGAGCAATAGTCGCTGATAGTCCTTAAAATGCTTAGGATAGAACACGCGCGCAGAAGCTACCAACCCGAAAATAAGTAGGAAGGCAGGAAATATCCAAGTGAGATAAGTGCGATGTATGAGCAGTGCGTCCAAAATTACTGAGTGAGGTTCTTTAATGAGTTCTTCTTTGAGTTGTTCCTCTTTAATGTCTTTAGGGGTATTTATTACTTTGTCGATACTATCGCGTTGGAGTTTGATTCTCTTTTCTACTTTCTTTACAATGGTATCGTATTCTTTAGGGAAAGAAGCGTAGTACACCATATTCTGCGCTAGCGAAATACTATCAATTTGGTATTTTTGTAGATAAACTGTTGTGAGTTGAACTGCAACGAGTCTAATTTGCTTGAGCTTGTGAAACTTTCATCGATTCTAACACAGCCAAATCGTAGAGCAGATTTTCCATTTGCTTTTCGTCCAAAAACTTATCGGGTTTTTTAGGAACGATATTCTTTTCATAGCTGCTACGGCGAGTATCAAAACCAATATATAAATAATTTTCTTCATAGTCTTATCTGTTGAAAGTGATGCGTTGCCCTGAGGATCTACCATAAGTTTACCATTGTGGTACACCTGTTTCTGCCATTCACAAAAGTGCTCACCACAGCCGAGTGGAATTGTTGTCCTTCCAGTGGACTCCAGCCACATTTGTAGAGCAGATTGTTTTTCTGTACTGTCCATTGGGTGTCCATATCCACCAGCACAAGGTCAGCGTAATAACCTTCGCGCAAGAAACCGCGGTCTTTTACCTGAAAAAGAATAGCGGGATTATGACACATTTTTCTACTATTTTTGATAGAAATACTACCTTTATGAGCTTTCTCGAGCATTGCCACAAGCGAGTGCTGTGCCAAAGGTGCTCCTGAAGGGATATTTACACGGCCCTTTCGCTGTTTTTCTTCGAAGGTGTGTGGTGCGTGATCGGTAGCAATCATATCAAACGGTCGTCTAAAGGGCTTGCCACAGCGCTGTGCGGTCATCAGCTGTTTTACTGCCGGATTCCATTTGATGAAAGCCCCACGAGTAGTATAATCTTCCTCACTAAACCACAAGTGATGCACACACACCTCAGCGGTGATTTTCTTATCTTTTAGTGGCATATCATTGCGGAAGAGGTCGGTTTCCTTAGCTGTTGAAAGGTGGAACACATGCAGACGCGCACCTGTTTTTTCAGCCAAAGCAATGGCGCGTGAAGAGGAGAGATAGCAAGCCTCAGCACTGCGGATATAAGGGTGCAGGTCTCATGAGGATATCCTCGCCATACAAGCCTTGATAGTGGGCTAAATTCTTGCGAATAGTTGCTTCATCTTCACAATGCGCGGCAATTACTAAATCTACATTGTTGAAAATAGCTTCTATGGTTTTCTCATTGTCTACGAGCATATTCCCCGTAGAAGATCCTAAGAAGAGTTTCACCCCTGCACAAGCGTTCTTATCTAAGCGTTTCAGTTCTTCGAGGTTGTCGTTTGTTCCTCCTAAAAAGAAAGAATAATTAGCAAAAGAGGATTGTTTGGCAATCGCAAATTTCTCTTCAAAAGCGGAATCGTTACGGTTTGAGGTAGCGGTGTTAGGTTGCTCAAAAAGGTGGATTACACGCCGGCTACTGCCGCACGGCTTTTCGGTAGCGATAGTAGCTTTATGAGTAAGTCCAGGTTCGCGGAAGTGCGCCCGGTCGTCAATCACTCCAGGGATGAGATACTTGCCTTCGGCTTCTATCACTCGTAATTCCCTTTAGGAGTAATGTGAGAGTCTATTTGTGCAATGCGCTCTCCCTCAATCAAGAGGTCGCCTTGAAAGGGGTATTTTCGTTTATAATAATAGCGTTTTTGATAAGGGTTTTCATTAAGTGTTATATTTTTGAATAACTTATCGTCTTGTGATAAAAGTAAAATTGTATACGGACTAATATCTATGTTTTCAGGCACTTTGTCTCTTAGTATCGGTACAATATACTGTCCATTTAGGTGGTTAGCAACCTCAAAGAGGTATTGAGTTGGTTGTCGTGTATATTTTTCTAATTGGTCGTGTAGGATAAAGTGCAGACAGCGAATCGCTAACTCATCAGCAAACTGTATGTAAAGCAAAATCAAAGGCGGCTATTTGTCCTTTTTCTTACCTGCACTGGGGTTACCTTCTATATTCTGAATAGCAAATCATAACCATTTTCTCTTCTGAAATAGCAGATAGTGTTCCCATAAAGGATATTCGACATTTTACTAAAATACTTATTAAATAGTGTTTATTCTATTTTCCATTAGTAAATTATTTGAAGCGATATCACTATCAATAGCTTTTAAATCAGCATCAACCAGCTTCCATCGTTTGGTAAGACGTTATCCAATACTCTTTTTGCTTTTCAAATTACCTTTGCGTTCATAAAAGACTATTGAGAGTAGCAATGATACGTTTCCAAACTATCCCATACTCCCATCACTTTCTGAGTTAATGAAATTTCTTTCGTTCTATGTTCTTCTAACGAAATGTTTAAACTCTTTAGCTGTTGGTTTGTAGTGGGTAGTTCACGAGTAATATAGGCTAATTTTTCGGTAAGCAAATCATTGTGAAACTGTACGGTTTGCTCAAACGATACTTGTAAGGAAAAGGTATTAATACCTTTTGCTTTTCATACAAAAAGAAAGCTATTTGCGGTATTAATGTTGGTGTGTGTGCCTCTAAATCAGTTTACTTTCTAATATAAAGGTTTTTCTCTCTTCCAACACACTTATTTCAGAAGCGATATTATTAAGCCTAGTGTCGTTCAGCATTTTTATATCTTCCTCATACCGCTCGTTCAGGTTAAAGTCATCTTTTTGTTTTTCTAATTCGGCTATCTGTCCTGCTAAAACTAATTGTTGTTCTATAAAAGCTAGAGTCACCTTTACTTTCATTCTTCAGTCTATTTTGAAATCTCTTGTTGTCTTTTTCTATCAACTTTGCTTTTTCAGCCGATGAGGCAGTATCAATTCCCCAGCCAGAACAAGTATAAAAGCTTCATATTCTTCTGTTTTTAGTAAATTTCACTAATACTTTCAAGATATTAGTCATTCGTTCAGGGTAATACGTATATTTTTAGCTATCATTTGTCTGAACGACGGTTTTATTTATAGTGGTATGAAAAATAAGCTCTTCTAATTTTTAGTAAACTCCTCATCGCTATAAGAAAATCCATTGATAGTTTGTTTTTCTGTTTTTGTTTTAAAAGTTTCTACTGATGCTGATAACATTTTTCTTCTTCTCCATTCAATTTCTTTCTACCATTTTCCAAGGGTATTACTACTTCAGTTGCTTTTACTTCAATATCAGTATTAGGTTGCCCTGGAATTCACTGTCTTTATAAATCTCATCACCTTTAGCTCCCAAACAATAATCGATGAGGCTGACAATGGTTTTGCCTACATTATTACCTGTAGACTGTAGTCGCTGTGTCTCGTGGTCTCGTCTACTATGGGTTCCTCCTCTTTACAGATTTCTCTAATAATTCCCCTATTGTTATATATGCTTAATTTTTTAAAAACATTTGGCTATTTCTCCTTTCTTAACATTTTTGATAACACCTAACAAAAACAACCAGTCTAAGACTAACGAAATAAGCTGAACGAAAATAGGGCATTCCTTCTCAAATTGCTTGTGAAGGTCGTAATAATCGTGTCTTTGAATTACTTAGCAATTCAATTAGCTTAGCTCCTAAATAGTATATATATCTCGTTGCGGACTTATGTTTTGCTTACTATCATCGTGTAGGTTCTTCTAAAATTTCACAGCGCATAAAAGGCATCGGTTAAGATTATAGTAATAGCTGTATCAATGGCTTCACTGAATACTTTTCATCTATTTCATTCATCTCTTCATTTGCTTGATCCCAAAGTTTGCGCTGAATACGTTCAAAAATACTGTCGGCATTAGCTCTAATTGCCTCCTAAATTACCATCGTATTTACCTCTTTTAAGTACAGTAAACGAATGTTTTTAAAACAACTTCTTTTTAACAGAACCTTGTTTTCAATTTCATCGTATATCATTTCAATTTGCCCTGAGTAAACACTATGTTCCTTGATAACATGTGGTAATCTTTAAGGTGATTGTACTTTATTTTTCTCTTCGGGTGAGGGCAATCCATACCTCATCAGGTTCAGGATCATTTATAAAAGGTGTTTACCTAAGCTATTGATTACCAAATTCAGTGCCGAAGGATATTTGCTGAGTACATTTTGTTCTGATATAGCAATAGCTATTTCGTGCTTTCCCTTTCATCTCTTTCAGCTTTTTCAACTGGATAAAGAACTGCATTATCATCAATTATTTTATGATGCTTAAGGCACAATATTAGATTGTCATAGCTTCCCGCTCGTCTTCAGTACTGTCTTCATTATAACGTTGTCCACCTCCGCGCTTCTCTATGACAGATATTAGATTGGTTTTGTACCTCCTTCATCCAAAATAAAGTTTCTTTACAACCAGGAAAGGCACATTGGTTTCAGATTTAATAAAGTTGCCTTATTACCTTATCTGTTGGGTTTTTCTCTCTCTGTCTTTTTGTCTCATATCTCTTATACACATTTAGAAAGTTTAGTAATTATCTATCCTAAACACAAAGGTGTTTATATATTCCACCTGCGAGTTCTTGTGATTTATACTATCAAAACCCTAAGCGGGTGTAAAGTCTTTCGGCTTTTGGGTTTTGCACATCACGAGTAAGCCTATGGACTGGGTAGTTACCTTTTTAAGGTGGGCTACTAATTGTGAGCCTATACCTTTGCCTTGAGCAGTGGGCGGTACGCTGAGAGTATCTATATAAAGTTCGCCTTCAGCGGTTTCATCTTCCAGACACAATATCTATACCGTAGCTACTAGCGAATGAGTGCTAACACAGGAGCGCGCAAGCGGTGCAAGTGAGCTCCATCATAAGCAATCACCGACCCTATTACTGCGCCCTCTTCTTCATATACCCAAGCATTTTTATAAGAATACTGATTGTCTTCTTGTTCAAAGAGGTTTTTTAGCAAGGCAATAACTTCTTCTTTGTGGTCTTTGCCTATCATTTTATACACGATTTCCTCCATTGCTTGAAACATTGGTGGGGCAACAGCAGAGGCATCGGTGGGGGTTGCAGGTCGTATCATCCGTTTAAAAAATATAACTTTTTGAATTAGAGATTCTCCCAAGCGCTCGTTGAGGTTCTCAATAATTTTGGTTTTGCCATAACTCAATTCGTTGCTAAGTGCAGGTGAAGTTAGTCGCACTATAGCGTATTGCCTTTGAGCTCTACCGAGGTAGTATAGCGCGCTATGGCTGTACCCATCGAGTTCATTCCAGAGGGCTGGCAACGAGGGCTTTTGCAAACCATAATTGAGGTGATTTTGCTTTACAATGAGCAATGACCTCCGAGAGGGTGTGAGTATTTCCGTCCATAGCAGCAAAGGTACAAAATAATTGATAATTAACAATTCACAATTCACCAGTGTTTACCTGACCTGTTAGCTTGTTAGCTATCACTAAAAAAGAGGTTGTCTAAACTTTAGACAACCTCTTTAGAGATATAAAGCCAGCAGTACTCAAAACTGGATTTTTGTTAGTTACATTCTGTTTTAAACTCTGCTCTGGTTCCTTGTTTTAAACCAGTTTGTTACAGAATTAGCTAATTGTTCAGCGCTTACTTTCACACATTGTAAGGAATTGGCACCATTCAATTGTACATACGTAAGTTTAGTGTTTTTGAGAGGTCTAAACTCTGTTTAGAGAAATTGTTTTTCATCTAGATATAAACCTTTGAGTTCGGTAAGTTTAGAAATATCTAAAAGAAGTGAGTTTGGATTTATTGCAATACATATTAGTAAGACTTGTATTAAGAGGTAACACCTTTAAAATCAGAACCTCCACGAGCAAAGGTGTTTTGATATACTCATTTTAGAGAAATATCAAAAGCTAATAATACCTTTTCTGGAAGAAATTCCATTTTTGTAAATTTTTCCATAAATAGAAACCGTGATTAGAGCTACCTATTCCTACAAAAAGGTTTCCCTGCTTTTTACACTAGGATATAGAGACTTCTAGCAAAAGCCTCACCTTCATCTTTTACACCATTGTTATTCCGGTCAAACCACACCTCAGGAATATCATTCTCTGCAATTGCTACGCTTAACATAAAGAATCACCTTCAGCCTTGTTAGTAACAAAAAGTTACTTTAGGTATTATGGTTGCAGTCCCTTTTAGCGGAATATGGTAATAGTTCCTGCATTGCTTTTAATCACTAAGTTAGCTGTTTTATTTCCATTGAGTTTTAGGAGAAAGGGTAACGGTAAATTCGTATCTTTTACCTACTCCTATAGTAGTGGGTGAAGCTTTGTGGTTGTAAACTCATCAGCAGTGGCACCTGTGAGTTCCACTGGTCGTAATAGTAGCATCAGTTGCTCACCAGCATTACTGATTGTAATAGTTTTAGAAGTAGTACCGTCACAAAATCGCCTTTAGGGGCTGTTACTTCCATCTTGAGGGACTTGTAAAGATGGTTGTTGTTGCGGATTATCGTCATTCTTTTTACAAGAGACGAAAGTAGCAAATGCTAATGAAAATAGTATTACTGAAAAACTGAATCTCATAAAACTGAGTTTTAAATTATTATGTGCAAAGATACGAATAATTTGTCAATTAGCAAATTATATCTACCATTGAAAATGACTAATTAAAAACAAAAATGCGTGATTTACCATAAATCACGCATTTTTCTATTTTCACAGTCAACCTCTCCAATATATGAAATACATTCCCCTTTCTATTTTGCTATTAGCTACTGTTAGTAGTTGCGATGGCTGTAAAAATAAATCAACCTCTACTACAGACGAAATTTATGTGTCTGATAGTATAAAAGAATATAGCTCAGAATCTCAAATTATCCAATATAGTCAAGACCGAAAGACACTGATACTCCTATTAATACTACAAGCAGTGAATTTGAGAAACATACCCACTGCTTCTGTTGCCGATAGTATCAATTTGTATATCATGACTTGCTCAGAATGAGCGATCCACGTTTCTTTTCTGATATACCAAAACGACACCTTAGATGTGCCCCCACATTATATCAAGAACCAAAAGAAATTAGGAAAGGAATTTATGAAGTATTTTCCCTTAACAGGCAACTATAGAACTCCTTTTCTCAAAACGTATGAAATTCTCCGAAACTGTACACTCTATCTCTATAACATCGATAAGAATAGGTTGAAAAATTTCCTTTATCTACTCTAAGAGTCGCTATGCTAATCTCGAAATGTTTATGCCGATGAAAAAGACATTTCCTCTTACAATTATGAAATAGGGTTTGAAGTGTATTATGCTAAAGATAAACTCTCTAGGAAGAAGCCGAAAATGGGTTTTAGCATTCGCTTATGTAGGCAAGAAAATCCATTTGTAGAGAACCAAATGCAAGTAGTTACTTGGAAGGAAATAAAACATCTGCTTTCCTGCTACCTACAAAATTGTAAATCCTAAATACAGATTAGGAAAAGCGTACAAATACCATTACAAACAAACTACTTGTTATATACAAGATTTTTACTGAAGATGATAGTTATTACGACCCCGTTGCACGCTTTTCGTAGTGATGGATAACAACACTAAAAAGATTATCAAGCGTCAATTCTTTAAATCAGTGTGAATCTACCTCTATTACTCCTGCTGAAAAAGCGACATAATACCTCCTACCATATAGGGCACTTGCTAAAGGGAAACCTGCTTGTATTTTTGGTTTTATATGGAGAATCCTTTGGATGTGAAGCCCTTGTCTTCCTCAGTGATAACTACTCAGACCTCCCTATACAATGCGATAACCGACATTGAGAAAATCTTACCTTTTACCTTTTTTATGAAACAGCTTATTCATCACCTCTCCCGTTTGTAGGTTCAAAAACTCTTGATTGGTGGTGGGGCTATCAAGTCCACCGAGTTTGGGTAACCACTTGCCGGTTTTGATGTAGTCTAAACACCTAACAGCTCAGGGTATTTTTCGCTGGTTGTACTTGCTTGAGGTTGAGCCCTGTATAGAGTGCCGTTTTCAGCCGTTTACACTTCACTTGGAAGATAAGCGAGAGCAGGGTCTCTACCTGCCACTCGCCTCCCATAAACAGCACACAGCTTATCATATCTTCATACTTGCTGAGCAGTTGCTAAACCTTCATTGGTGAGCGCACAGCCTTTACTGCGTCCCAAATATATTCGGAATGGCAACCCTCACACGCCAACGGACATCCTGTGATGGTAAAACACAGGGAAATCTCGTTGGGTACTTCTTGGAGGACTATATCGTAACTGCTATACCGTAGCGTGCCCATAGTAACGTATTTTTAGCTTCTTTTGTCGGTCTTAGAGAAATTAGTAATGCGTTTGAGGGTAGCCTATCACACGAGTAGCGTGGTCGATATTTTCAGAACCACAATGGGTGCAGTGGTCGTGCGTGTGTTTATCGATATAGCCACAATCGTTGCACTAGTTACACATATATTGAAGCAGAAATAGTTACAACCTGTTTTAGCAGCTACATTCAGTAGTTTGTAGAAACCTTCGGCAGTGGGGTATTCTTCGAGGTTGCAGTGGTAAGCCGAACCGCCGTCTAAGTACTGTATATACTCATTGCCGTGCAAATAGAACTTATCGATAAGGTTTTTGAGGTCGTCTTCCACAATATAAAAATATGAATTGTAGCAATCACGTGGCACTTGCAAGCCATCGGCTTTGTCCCAAGCCGCATTCTTCACGCCTAAGTTCTCAGCAGGCACAAACTCAGTATTAAACATAAAGCCATATTTAGCTTTAGCTTCCTTGTTCTTGTCGTAAATTAGTTTGAGGGTTTTTGTTGATGAATGCTTTATAGTCGGGGTTGTCAGAAATGCGAATGCCTAAATACTCGGCAGCTTCCACCATTCCGTTGATGCCAATAGTGAGGAACTGTTTATCAAGCGAGATAAAGCCTGCATCGTACACCGGTAACATACCCGCATCTTTTGTAATCCTGCACAATAGCGCGGTAAGCCACTTGGTATTTATGGATATTATCCAAAGTGCGCTCTAACGATAAATGCTTTTGGTAGAGGCGATTCATATTGATAGTAATCACATTGATACCTACCAGTGAAACCCCTCCTGCACCCAGTGAATAGCTAAAAAGTATTATCGGAAATTTCATTGCGCAAGCGGCAGCAACTTGCGCAAAGAGTCGGCATTATCCGATTGGTATATAAAGAAGGCATTGCCCTCACTGAGTTCTTTGGCACAAGCGCGCAAAAATGCTCGTCGTACACGTGTTTGTCCTTGAGTGAGCATTGCTGCGGTTACTACAGGGAAAGTGAGGATCGCCTTAGTGCGTCTGATATTGAACCAATGCATAAAGAACTGTTGAAGTTTGTCTAAAAGACTCATCAGAGGTTTGCTACCGTCGGGGTGAGACGAAAGTGCCGAACATCGAATCGAAATACGGACGGTCATACAGTGATATATTCCAGAAAACCGACTGATAACCACGTGCTGCTGCTGGCTGATTGATAGCATATACCACGTGTTGCACCTCGTTTTCTACTCACGATGGGTGCTGAGGGTAATCGTCGCCATAGTCTTTACGCGCAAAATGGTCGAAGTACATTAGGAACTCTACTGTGGCTACTGCCCTGCAAACTGTGAAGATACTGAGAAGAGGAAGTTTACGAACGACCCGCAATAGCTTGCCAAATGTTGTGGGGCTTTGCTTTCACCGCCGAGTTTTACGAGCCCGTCCAAGACAAAGGATACATCGATACGCGCTCACACAATAGGGTTTAAGACCTCGTTTCATCGTGTACACATAGATTTCGTGCGCTTCAATCTCGACGAATATACTCATCTGCCAATTCTTTGCCAAAGAGTTGCTCAATTTTGCGCGATACCAGCGAGCGGTTCACTTGGATATTGATATCCTTGTTCAGCTCGGCTTCCATTGTAGCGATGTTTTTATGGGCTACATTGGCATTGGCATCAGAGAGACCCCGTAGCGGCGTTATGAGAACTCAAGTAGTTCTCGATAATTTATTTTTGTCTGTAACTGCTCAGCAGTAAGTTTGTCAGTTACTCATAATTTTTATTTATTATTATTTCGTTCAAGTAAAAAGGGTGCTGAGAGGTAGCAATACGTAACC
>BNJS01000726.1_pt1 | contig 169242 bp, 185 predicted proteins | sample 8540461 | NCBI WGS metagenome assembly BNJS01 (sample SAMD00202454, study PRJDB9452) | human saliva metagenome | isolation source: human saliva | place: Japan
ACTTTTCCCTTTGTCAAGGTGGTTTTTTCAACTTCTTAACCTTGCCACTAAATATAATTTTAAGTAGTTCTGTTAAAGTAGAAGACGGTTATTATTTTATCATCTCTTTTTCTTTTTTTGTCAATAGCTTTTTCTCATTTTTATTAACATTCGCCTTTTTAAATTTTTGTAATTGTTCGTTTTTCTTTGAAACCTTATATAGAAATACTTAGCTTAGCAGAAAAACAAAATTGCTGAACAAGTATCTTTTATCCAGCAATTTTATAATATGATTATTTTTTTCTTCTATATATTGTAGAAATCAAATACCGTAACAGGCATATTTCGTTTGTGTTCTGATTTTAGGTAATGACCTTCTATTATTTTCGCTATTTCTTCTGGGACTTTTTTCCCCTCTAAATAATCATCTAAATTATCATAGCTTACCCCTAGCGCTACCTCGTCTTCTAGAGCTGGTCTTTCTTCTTCTAAATCTGCAGTTGGTTTTTTAAGATATAGATGTTCTGGGCATCCTAATTTTTTCATCAATGCTTTCCCTTGACGCTTATTTAATCTATACAACGGCATAATATCTGCTCCACCGTCGCCATATTTAGTATAAAACCCAGTTATAGCCTCTGCTGCATGATCTGTACCAACAACAATCCCGCTATTCATAGTTGCTATAGAATATTGAACCTTCATTCTTTCTCTAGCTTTCTCATTGCCTTTGGCGAAGTCTGTTATTATCACACCTGCGTCTTTTAGAGATTCAACACTGGCATCTACAGCTTTTTTAATATTTACAGTATAGACCTTATCAGGTCCAATAAATTCCAACGCATCATTACAGTCATCTTCATCAAATTGCGTTCCATAAGGTAAACGAACAGCTATAAACTTATAATCTTCACCTGTTTCTTCTCTAAGTTCTGTCATCGCCATCTGACAAAGTTTTCCACATAACGTAGAGTCTTGCCCTCCAGAAATACCTAATACTAAACTTTTCACAAAACTATTCTTTTTAATGTAGTCTTTTAAAAAGTTTATAGTTAAACGTATTTCTTCATCTACATTTATCTCCGGTTTACATCTTAATCTGGCGATAATTTCCTGTTGCAAACTCATAATTTCACCTACTAATTTTTGTTTTTTAGTTACTTTTTCGTAAAATATTATTTCTATTTTTCCCAACATTTCGTACTTAAATCCACAGGATAAAATTCCGGATTTAATAATCTCAAATATTCATTCCATAATGTTTTTTTATTTTCTTTGAAGTATTGTGCACTTTCTTGAGCACTCGGAATGGCATAGACTTGTCGACCATCTTTGAAAACATCAACATGCAAGTCTCTCGCTTCAAAATTCTCAACTTCTTTTTCCAAATATGTATGAGTAGGGTGGAATAGTTTTATACTTTTCTCCTTGCTAACATCTTCAGATTCTAATGCGATATAATCTCCTGCTGCCATGCCATTTTCTTTATTTATTATTCTATATACTCTTTTAATACCAGGAATAGTTAATTTCGCAGGGTTTTCTGACACTTTTAATCTATCTACCATATTACCATTCTCGTCTTCTAAACAAGCTAATTTGTATACCGCACCTAACGCAGGATTATCATAAGCTGTAATCAGCTTAGTCCCTATTCCCCAAGCATCTATTCTAGCACCTTCTTGTTTTAAATGAGTAATTGTAGCTTCATCTAAATCATTAGACGCTACCACTTTAGCATTAGGGTATCCTGCCGCATCAAGCATCTTTCTTGCTTCTTTTGATAAATAAGCTATATCTCCAGAATCTAAACGAATACCAAGGAAATTAATTTTATCTTTCAATTCATCAGCTACTTCTATTGCAGTTGGTATCCCTGAACGCAAAGTATCGTAAGTATCAACTAAAAAATAGCAATCTTTATGCGCTGCTGCATACTTTTTAAATGCCACTTTTTCATCTTCATAGGCTTGAACAAAAGAATGGGCATGAGTTCCGCTACATGGAATTCCGAATAATTTCGCAGCTTTCACATTACTTGTTGAATCAAATCCGCCTATGATAGATGCACGAGCTCCCCATACTGCAGCATCGAATTCATGAGCACGACGTGTTCCAAACTCCATACAAGGTTCATTAGGACATAAATGTTTTATTCTTGCAGCTTTTGTTGCAATCAATATTTGATAATTAACTATATTTAAAATCGCTGTTTCTATTATTTGAGCCTGAATCAACGGTGCCTCAACACGAATCAATGGCTCATTACCAAAAACAATCTCACCTTCACGTACTGAACGAATACTACCGGTAAACTTCATCTGTTTTAAGTATTGCAGGTAAGAGTCTTCATACCCTAATCCCGCTAAATATTCAATATCACTATCAGTAAATTCAAATGAATTTAAATATTCAACTACTTTTTCAAGACCAGCAAAAACTGCATATCCGCCACCGAAAGGTATTTTTCTGAAATAGACATCAAAATACGACTTTCTTTCATGTATCCCATCTTTAAAGTAAGCATACCCCATATTAATTTGGTATAAATCAGTATGCAAAGCATCCCCTATGTATTTATTCATAATCCCCTCCGAATTGTATTTTTTTGTTAATTACATTCTATCACTTTAGCATATTTTTTTCTCAAATATTTCTTTCTACTGTATAAAGTTATATTCTATCAAAGAATTATTAAAAAAATAAAAGAGGTTCATAGAAGCTTAACCTCTATTACCTCTTTGATTAGTTGTATTTGGATTTGTCGTTTGTCTTGTTGTATTTTTGCTCAGAGTATTTTTTTCATCTTCGTTATCAGTAGTATTATTTTTTTATTATCTTTTTCTGAAGCACCCTTTTTTTCTTCGTATCTTTCTTTTGATAATTCAGGAATTTTTACTATCATCTATTCTTCCATGATTATCTTCAACCTTTTGAAGATCTCCATCCATAATAGATTTTATAGTTGTCTGTAAAAAACTTTCCTGCAACGGTAAATTGAAGATTATCTCTCCTTGATAGCTAAGACCGTATTCTTGCCTTACTAAATCAGTAATAAAATAGGGGTCTTTCAATTTATCTATTACTAATTCATTAATTTTATTCTCTTTATCTAATTTCTCTATAGCATTATTTTGTTCTGTAAGTTGATTACTTATTTGCTTTTTCTCACGAATATACATATATGTTTGAATCAAAGTAACTGCCAAAACCATACTCATAACCGATAAAATAAGAAGTTTTCGACGCTTTCTGTACTTAGCCTTAGCTTTTAGAACATCTTTTCGAAATTGATTGTTTTGCGTAGCCATATTACTCTACTCTCACCTTTTCTGATAGCACCTTAAACATTTTAGTTGCATCTTCTTTTTTTGTACTATCTTTTAATTCTAACACTTCATAGACAACTTCTTTTTTTGCGAAATAAATAGTAATCTGATCGCCTACTTTCAACGAACTTGATGGCTTAGCCTTTTTTCCGTTAATAGCTATATGCCCTTCTGAAGAAATTTCATTGGCAATCGTCCTTCTTTTTATTATTCTCGATACTTTTAAAAATTTATCCAAACGCATTTAATCACCCCTACATATTAGTATTATTTATTATCACATATTTATTTGTTTTTCGCAAATATTTATAATTTCTATTTTTTGTAATCTAACTACAAAGAATAAAAGGCAAGAGTCTCTCGCTCCTACCTTCTTTTATGCTTATGCCCAGTTACCATCTTTAAAGATAGCAACTTCTTTTCCGTCAGCTGTTATTCCTACAATATTTGTTGTAGCCTCTCCAATCATAAAGTCAACATGAATCAAACTATCATTAGCACCTACAGCAGAAAGTTCTTCGTCACTCATTTCAGGACCACCTTTCACGCAAGTAGGATAAGCTTTCCCTAAAGCAATATGGCAAGCTGCATTTTCATCAAATAAAGTTTCCAAGAATAAAATTCCTGTATTTGAAATTGGTGAATCAAATGGAACTAACGCCATTTCTCCAATTTTTCTTGAGCCTTCATCTGTATCTAATAAATTTTTAAGAACGTCATATCCACGTTCAGCTCCAAAGTCTACTACTTTTCCTTCTTCAAATTTCAACCAGAAGTTATCTATTAAAACGCCACTGTAATTTAAAGGTTTAGCATTATAAACAATACCACTAGTTTGTTCTTTATGAGGCATAGTAAATACTTCTTCTGTTGGGATATTAGCTACAAAACGAGCAGCTTTTTTCGCATAACTTCCAGCACTTTGCCAAATATGACCTTTAGGAAGCCCTACATAAAGATCTGTTCCCAGTTCGTTTGTAATATGTAGTTTTACAAGTTCATTTTCATGTAAGAATTTAGCTTTTTCATCTAAAGTACTAATATGTTCTTCCCAGTCTGCTACCGGATCTTCTCCTTTAGCACGACATGTACTTAAAATTTGATCCCAAAGTTTTAAATACGCTTCTTCATCCGTAAGTTCCGGGAATAAACGTTTTGCCCATCCAACAGTAGAAGCACTAACAACGCACCACGGACACTCATCACTCATAATTGCTTTCATATAATTACGCAATGCCTTTGAACGACCTATCATTGATGCTTTCAGTTTCGAACTATCAGCTCCTGCTAATCCATCTGGATCATCTCCAATAACAGAAAGATATGCTGTTCCTTCTTCTAAACTCTCTTGATATCTATCAATATACCATTGACCTACACTACTTAAAGTATCTTCACTTTGATATTTAAGATGTAATTTAGTAAGTTCTTGATCACGCCACTCTATCTCTACCTTTTTCGCACCAAGTTCATAACAAGCTTCTACTATTTTCGCTACAAAATCACGAGTTTCTGTACTAGCTCTCACTAAAACCAGTTGGTTTTTTTGAATATTAAGCCCTACTTTCGCAATTAGTTTTGCATAATTTTTTAATTGTGTATTTAAATCCATAGACAATCTCCTTTATTTATAAATTTCATTAAGATTGAAACACTTTCTACTTGTTAAACTAAATAAATTTTAGTTACGATTCTATTATAACACTTTTTTCAATATATTAGTAGGAGGTCCCAAGAAACCTTGAAACCTCCTTTATAAATTACTATTCGACTAGACTGCGCGAGTAGCTTCTTTTAACCATTCTAACTCCTCACCTTCAAAGTATGGAGAAAGAACTTCAAATACTTTTGCATGGTATTTATTCAATTCATATTTATCTTCGCTTGTAAGCATATCTACGACAACAGCTTCTAAATCCCAAGGAACAAATGTCATAACTTCGAATTCCATAAATTGACCATATTCATTTTTCACAGTATTACGGATAATAAGCTCATTTTCCAAGCGAATACCGTGAGATCCTGAAATATACAACCCAGGTTCATTAGTCATAGTCATACCGTCTCTAAATGGTTCAGCTGCACGGTAAATTCCCCAGTGAATACCTTGTGGCCCTTCATGGATATTTCCTAAATACCCAACTCCGTGACCTGTTCCGTGATTGAAGTTTTCATATTCATACCACAATGGAGCACGAGCAAATAAGTCAACATTCGCCCCACAAACACCTTCCATGAATTTAAGTCTTGATAGACGCAAGTGACATTGTAATACTTTTGTATAATCACGTTTCAAACGATCGCTTATTTCACCCATAGCTGTTGTACGAGTAATATCAGTTGAACCTTCTTCATAATGACCACCTGTGTCAGTTAAGAAGAATGTCCCTGTACGTAACGGAATAGATGTTTCTTCAGAAGAAGAGTAATGGACAATAGCTCCATTTTCCGCATGCCCACAAATCGGCGCAAAACTTGGGCAAATAAATCCACCTTGTTCTTTTCTGAATTCTACAAGTTTGTCAGAAGCTGACAACTCATCTTCTTGTTCACTAATGCCTTGTTTTACTAATTGTTTTAACCAGTAAATGAACTTAGTATGTGCAACACCATCTTTAACATGAGCTCTAATTGTATGTTGTAATTCTACTTCATTTTTTACAGCTTTCATTAAAATTGTAGGATTACGTTTTTCTACTAAAGTAATATCTTTTGGAATATTATTAAACACTGCATAATTTAAGCACCCTGGATCAACAAGCACTACATCATTACCTGAGAATTTTTTAACATCTTCATACACATCATTGTATGGTTTAATGTTTACATTGTCCTCTGCCAAGTGTTTTTTAATTTCTTCAGAAAGTTTTCTTTCGTCCACATATAAATCTACTTTATCTTCATAAACAACGGCATAACTTAGTAATAACGGGAAGAAATCCACATCCATACCACGGATATTTAATAACCAACCTATATCATCTAAAGTTGTAATTACATGAATATTAGCACCACATTCAGCCATTTCGCGACGTACTCTTTCTAATTTAGAAGCTACAGATTCTCCTGCACGCTCTAAGTTCAAATAGAATGCTGGGGCTTCTGACAACGGCGGTCTATCTCCCCAAATCTCATCTACTAAATCCACTTCATATTTTACAGTAGCATTTTTACGTTTTAATCTAGTCGCTAAATCTTTACCCTCTCCAAAAGTTACCACACGACCATCAAATCCTAAAACCCCATTTTCAGGTGTATTAGCAACGATAAATTCTGCTATAGTCGGAACTCCTGGTTCACGCATTCTTTGAAGTTCAATACCTGTACCTTGTAATTGTTGTTCCCCTTGCAAGAAGTATCTACCATCTGTCCATAAACCTGCAAAATCTTTTGTAACAACAAGTGTTCCAGCTGAACCTGTAAAACCACTCATAAATGCACGAGCTTTAAAGTGCTCCCCTACGTATTCACTATTGTGGAAATCAGCTGTCGGAATCATGTAAACATCAATTCCATTTTTTTCCATCAATTCTCTAAGTTTAGCAACTCTTTCTTTTACTTCCATTTCTCTGCACTCCTTTTATTTTTCTTCATAAACTTCCGCTATATCATCCGTTATTTTTTTAGAACTTCTTTGAATTTATCTGTTGCACGTACTAATGCATCAATAATTTCAGGTTCTCCTGAAGAGTGTCCACATACCAAGAACTCAAGTTCACAATTATTTAATTTTTTACTAAGTTCCCACGCTCCAATAGCACGACAATCAACATCATAACGACCATGAGCGATAAATGTTGGAATATCTTTTATAGGTTCAATGTTATTTAAAATCCACTCATCATCATCCCAGAACATATTATTCATCCAGAAATGGCACTCAATAGTAGCCATAGAAATAGCGTAATTAATTTCCCCAAAACTTTGCTCTAAGTTTGGATCTGGATGAAGTGTCACTAGAGAACCTTCCCACATACTCCATTCTTTTGCTGCTTGTTCACGTTCTTCTTTGTTCTCACTTGTTAGACGTTTGTAATATGCTTCGATAAGGTTACCACGTTCTGCTTCTGGGATTATACTCTCATATCTTTCAAATGCTTCAGGGTGAATATTACTTGCTCCCCCTTCTTCGTAAATCCACAGTATATCTTCACGACGTCCTAAGAATATACCACGTAAAACAAGTCCTAATACACGCTCTGGATGTTTTATAGCATAGCATAATGATAGTGTAGAACCCCAACTACCACCAAATACCAACCACTTGTCAATATTTAGTTCTTCACGGATTTTTTCGATATCCTCTATAATATGCCATGTATCATTATTTTCTAGACAAGCATGTGGTGTAGATTTTCCACTTCCACGTTGATCAAATAAAATAATTCTATATGCTTCAGGGTCGAAATAACGTCTGCACGATGGTGCTGTTCCACACCCTGGACCTCCATGTAAGAAAATTACAGGTATCCCATCAGGATTCCCGCTTTCTTCATAATAAATTGTATGAGTATCATCAGCTTTCATCATTTTAGTAAAGTTCGCTGGAATTTCTGGATATAAAGTTCTAAGTTCTTTCATCTTTATCACTCCTAATTTTATTTTATTTCTATAACCTTATTTTTAACATAAAAAAATAAATTTTTTTCATTAATAAATGCAAAATAAAACTTCTTATTTTAATAAATTTTGATAAAAATACTAAAAGAATCATTGTACAACAGAATAATCTCTATTTTATAGTGTTTTCAATATTAAAAATATTTTTTTCAAAAAAACTCTACTACAACACGTTAATCTTTATAAATGAAAAATATATTTCAGTATTAAAAAAAGGTAAAAGAGTAAACTCTTTTACCTTTCTCTATTATTCTTCTACTAAAGTTTCACCTTCACGTAGTTCAACTAAATTAGCTAGTTTTTTCTCAAAAACGAATACCAATAAAGCTACCACTACGCAGATACCACCAATACCTAAAGCTACTTTTACTATTGAAAGATCAGCAACTAATTTATACAAATAGCTATATCCTTTAGCAGCACCAAATGTCGCTACAATCCAAACTGCCATCATTATAGATAGAATTTGTTTTGGTGCATATTTTGAAACGAATGATGCTCCTAGTGGAGAGAAGAACATTTCAGCAATACTTAATACTACGAAGAATAAAATAACCCATAGTATACTTGCTTTTTGACTTTCAGGAGCCCCTACTCCACGAGTAAATTCTGTTAATGCTAAAATACCAAAAGTCACACCTAGTAATAATAAAGCAATTGATGCCTTTTTATATAAACTCCAGTCTCCTTGTGGACGTCTAGCAAGCTTGTACCATAAAGCACCTAAAACAGGACCTAGCACGATACATGTTAAAGCATTAAGTGAATCTAACCATGAAGTTGGAACTGTAAATGAACCAATTTTATCATCGATAAATTTAGGCATGTAATCATATAAAATTACATATGTTAGGTACCAGAATGTCCAGAACACAACTGATAATAATGAAATAATTACGATTGAGTACACACGACGAACTTCATATTTTTCTAATGGACGATTTACTTTTACTTTTTCTTCATGGTGGTCTTCACCTTTAGCAAATGGGTGTTTACCAACATCTCCTAAAGATTTATAACCTAAAACGAACCAAATTGCACCGATGATACAAAGTAATCCAGCAATTTTGAAACATTGTAGGTATCCGTTAGCACTTGCTGTAGCAAGTTTAACATATAAAAGACCTACTGCAGTAGTTCCGACGAATGAACCTATATTAATGAATGAATACATAGTTGAGAACGCATCATCTTTACGTTTTTCATCACCCTTAAAAATCTCTCCAACTACTGCTTGAATATTACCTTTGAAAAATCCTGTTCCGATAGAAACTAAGATAATCATTGTCCATAAAGAAGAATAAGTACCAACGTAACCTGCGTAACCATATCCTAGTCCCATTAAAAGTAACCCTACAGGAATAAGATATCTAGCACCTATCAACTTATCCGCAATAAACCCTAACAATACAGGGGCAAGATAAGTAAAGGCTACTAAGTTAGATTGCATTGCTGCACCTTCTACTTTACCTAGTCCAAGACCACTTTCTCCTAGACCACCACTAATTACAGCAGCTGTAACATAGATAATGATAAGCCATTTAGAAGAATAGTACGCCGCTCTCTCGAATGAGAAAGTGATAGAACTCATATAAAAACTCCACGGTTTAGATTTTTTAACCGCTACTTCTGACATAATAAATCCCTTCTTTCTTTTTTGTGAATAACTCACATTTTTTTCTATATTATATCACATTGTATTTCCTCACACAACTATTTTTCAATAAAACACTAAAAATATTTTAATATCAGTATTGTATTTGCTTTCATTGAGTGCTATAATTAAATTAAAGTTCAGAATATTTTTAAAGGAGTTGTATAAATATGAAACTTTCAAGAACTAATAAAATTTTATCTAAAATGAAAGAACAAGGTATCAACCAAGCTATTATTAGCGATCCTTATTCAATTTTCTACTTAACTGGTCACCTGGAACATCCAGGAGAAAGATTTTACGCTGTACTGCTTGACGAAAATGGTAACCACAAACTTTTCGTTAATGCTCTATTCCCTATCGAAAATGATTTAGGTTTAGAAAAAGTAGTGTACTCTGATACTGACAATCCAATCGAGACACTATCTAAGGTTATTTCTGATGGAGCAGTTGTAGGTATTGATAAAATTCTTCCAGCTAGATTTTTATTACCACTTATGCAATACTTACCAAACAGCAAATTCGTTGATGTATCTCTAATCGTTGACCGCGTTCGTATGATTAAAGATGAAGAGGAAAAAGAACTTATGCGTCGTGCATCTCTTCTAAACGATGAAGCTTGTCAAAGAGTTATCAACAGCATCACAGCTGAAAAATCTGAAAAAGATATAGTTAAGGACTTACTTGCTATTCACGAAGACCTTGGAGTTGAAGGTTTATCATTTGATCCAATTATCGGATATGGCGCAAACGGAGCTAACCCTCACGGTACAGTTGGTGATAGATATCTAAAACCTGGAGACTCTATTATCGTTGATATGGGTGGAATCAAAGATAACTACTGTTCTGATATGACTCGTACAGTATTCTGGAAACAACCAAGCCCTAAAGCACGCGAAGTATTCGAAACTGTTTTAGAAGCTCAAAAACGTGCTTGTGCCCTAGTTAAACCTGGGGTTAGATTCTGCGATATAGATGCAGCTTGCCGTGACTATATTACAGAAAAAGGATACGGAGAATTCTTCACACACCGTACAGGACACCACATCGGTCTTGAATGTCACGAATACGGAGATATTTCTAGTATTAACGAAACTAAATGCGAGCCAGGTATGATTTTCTCTATCGAGCCAGGTATCTACCTTCCTGGAGAACTTGGGGTTCGTATCGAAGACTTAGTACTTGTAACTGAAGATGGTTGCGAAATATTAAACAAACTTAACAAAGAATTAGTAGTTATCGGAGAATAATTACTATAAGAAAAAGAGTATCTTTCGATACTCTTTTTCTAGTAAAACGAGAAATACATCGCTTCTTATTTTTTTATAATTTAATTGTTAAAATTTTTATTTAAAAACTCTCCAACAATATTCCAGTATTGTTCTCTAAATTTTCGTTCAGCTTGCACATGCTTCATACCAGGAAAACTATGAAATTCTTTTTTAGAATTGATTAATTCATACGCTGTCTTTACCATGTTCTATAGGGTACAAAACCATCCTCTTCTCCATGTAATACTAAAGCTGGTAGTTTAGTATTTTTTTAACGCCTCTGTTGCATCAACATCTCCGAAGAAATAACCTGCACGCAATTTTGTCATTGTATTTGCTGCTGGAATAACTGGGAAACTCGGTAAATTAAATAATTTTTTCAATTGATATGTAAATTCTGTTTTTAAATTAACATAACCACTATCTTCTATAAATACTTTAACATTACTTGGTAAATTTTTTTCCTAACGAATTCATAACAGTAGCCGCTCCCATACTTATACCAAATAACGCTATATCAGCATTACCACTGTCTTCCGAAATTTTTTTAATCCAATTGACTAAATCAGTTGAATCATACCCTCCCATAGAAATAAACTCTCCTTCACTTTTTCCCGTGAGCGATCAAATCTGGAGCAAAAAAACATTATATCCCATGTCGTAAAACTTTTTAATATAGTTTGCCATTTTAAATGAGCTACTTGTATACCCATGCACTACTATAACCCATTTTTTTAGCACCTGGATTTTTCAAATTTATATCCTACCAGTTTATTTTTAGTTACAGAATCCATTGTCAATTCTTTTTTAGTAGTCTCAAACCAATCTTCTACTGCTTTTTTATCTTCTTTGTTACCATCGCTATCTTGGTTTTACTATTGCACTTTTATCTACTTTTTGGATTCAAAGCAAAATTATAAAAAAATAATTCCTGTAAAACCAAAAGGCAACTACTAAAATTACAAGAATACCTAATAATATTTTTTTGAAATGTTTTTTTCACTGTTCTATATCCTTTTCTTTCATTAAAACATAACCCTTATTATACTACCTCTTCTACTAAAAAGTAAACAAAAAAATAACACCAATAGAGACTTCTAATATCCCTATTAGTGTTTTTCCTTATTTTATAATTACTTCAACATCTTATTTATATAATTACAAGTTGAAAAAAATTTATTTAAACTTCCAACCCAAATTTTTTTCTTTTTATAGCATCCGCCACTATCATACCTGTAAACCATGCGATCATCAGATTATATCCACCGATTTCTCCATGCAAATCTAAAATTTCTCCAGCAAAATATAAATTATCTATTTTTTTATGAGCGCATGTTTTTCGGACTAACTCCTTTTAAATCAACACCACCAGCTGTTGTAAAAGCATATTCCAATGGCATTGTTTTTTTATGTCTACAAGTTCGTAACGTTTAATCTTTGAAACAAATTTTTCTAAGTTCTTTTTACTAATATTTTTCCGGGAAATACTTATCAACCATAAAATTATAAAAAAACTTTTTGGTAATTTTCCACTTAAAAACTTATTATCCTGCCAAAGCTTCTCAAAATAACTCATCCTCATTTAATTCTGGATAAAAAAATCTAAGTAAAACTTATCTTCTGGAAATCTAGCTACAAATTCTCCCATAGCAATTGATAGCGGTCCACTTAATCCTTTATGCGTAAAAAGTAAGTCCCTGTGCGTTCATTTTTTTATGGAACATTCTTACATTTTTGAAGCGCAACTCCTGACAGTTCTTTAAAATCATCAAAGACCAATGCTACTTCACTCGGATATATTTTTGTAATTTTCACAGCATGTTTTTTTAATATTTTATGAAGAGAGCCATCACTGCCACTCTGCGGATAAGTTTTCCCTCCTGCACATATAACTACATTTTTACCGTGGTACGAATCTACATTAGTACGAACTCCTACTAGTTTGTCCTCTTCAAATATCAAATCTTCTACTTTTTCCTTGTAGTTTATTTTAGCGTGGTCTATTTTAAACGTATTTACTACATCACGCGCTTTTTCACTAGCCGGATACAATCTTCTATTTTCTTGCTTTAGCTTTAAATTGTGCTTATCAAAAAACTTTTTCACATTATATTTATGATATGCACTACGCAAAAATCGACCATTATGAACAGCAGCAACAAAATCTTCAGCATTATCACTACTCATAACATTACAACGACCATTCCCAGTTAAAAGCAGCTTTATCCCTGCGCGTTTATTTTGTTCTAAAACTAAAACACGCAAGCCACTATCGTTTAACCTATCAGCAACCATAAGCCCTGCACTTCCAAGACCTATTATAATAACATCATACTTCATTTAGATACTTCCTTTCTTCTAACAATCCTCATTTATATGACTTACTGCCGCTTCTATTATCGATGTTACATGACTATCATATATATTATAGTATCTCATTCTTTTTTCTTGGCGATCTTTTACCAACTTCATATTTCTAAGCTCTGCTAATTGGTGAGATATTGCAGACTGTGTACCACCAATAATCTCCTCAAGTTCACTAACGTTTCTTTCTTTTTCCATTAATAATAATAAAATCTTAAATCTAGTTTTTATTACGTAACAAATGAAATAATGCTAAAACTTTATCTAATTTTTTCTTCTGGTATATTTTCTATCACTTTTAAAGTATTCATCTATTACCTCCATCTTAACATAGTTTATTATAACCATATTCGCTATTTAAAGCAAGATTATTAAACAAAAAAAGGATAGGCGTAACATTAATAACTATGATTTAAAAATCAATTTTTGTAAGCCCGCTTCTATCCTTTACTCTTACTATTTTACTTCTCTTAACATTCGTAACGCATTTAATATTACCGCTAGTGTACTTCCTTCGTGGAGAATAACCCCGAAGGTAATATCCATTTTCCCTAAAAAGTTCAAAATAACTAATACAACTACGACAAACATTGCAAAGATAATATTTTGATAAGTTATCTTAATCATTTTCTTACTTAATTTATGAGCATAGCTAAGTTTTGATAAATCATTTTTCATTAAAATCATGTCCGCAACATCCATCGCAACATCAGTACCATTTCCCATAGCTATACCTACATCAGCAAGGACAAGTGCTGGCGCATCATTAACACCATCTCCTAACATAGCTACATTACCATATTTTTCCTTTTGACTTTTTATAATCTGTGCCTTATCCTCTGGCATAACATTCGCCCTTACCTCATCTATTCCAACAATCTTTCCTACAGCCTCTCCTGTCAAATATGAATCACCTGTAATCATCATTGTATAGATGCCTTGCTTTTTAAAATACTCTACAGCACCTTTTGCACTAGCATTTGGGATATCCATAAAGGCCAATAATCCAACTACTTTAGAATTGCGTGCTACATAAACAACAGTTTTCCCTTCTTTAGCTAAGAACTCCACCTGTTTAGTTAAAACGTCGCTTGCATTAGCAAATGCAGTTACCTTTGTTATACAGTACTCTACCCCTAAATACGTCGTTACTAATCCAACACCTATTTTATTCTCAACTTCTAATTCTATTGGCTCAACATTTGGGAACTTATTGACAATAGCTCGCGCCAATGGATGATTAGATTGTTTTTCCATTGATACGACTACCTTTATCAATTCAGTCTCATCCTCTTCAAAAACATAATCTGTAACAACTGGCTCTCCATTAGTTAATGTCCCCGTTTTATCAAAAGCAATCGCCTTAATATTACTCAGATGCGATAGGTATGCTACCCCTTTAACAAGAACACCACGTTTTGATAAGTTAGAGATAGTCGCTAGTGTCGCTGGAATAGCACTTGCTGCGAGAGCACACGGAGATACTGCAATTAAGTAAACCATACTGCGGTATAAGCTAATCTCCCAACTCCACCCGAAAATAAATCTACTCGCAAGAAGTACTACTGGAAATAGAACTAAAACAAGAGTTACATATTTAGGTTCCAATCGTTGAAGCAATGTTGCAGTTTTTGTCAAACTATTTTGCGAAGCATTAACTAAGCCTAATATCTTCGCGAAAACTGTATCGCTAGGTTCTTTAGTAACCTGCATAGTAAAAGTTCCTTCTCCATTAATAGTACTCCCAAAAACTTCATCACCAATGGTTTTTTCTTTAGGAACACTTTCTCCATTAATAGAACTTTCATCAATAAACGTTGTTCCACTTAAAATAATTCCATCCGTCGGTACTTGATCTCCATTTAAAACTTGTAGTTTATCTCCTACTTCAACTTTATCTATAGGAATAATCTTTGTATTATTATCTTCCAAAACTAGCCTAGCTTGTGTCGGATTTAGATTCAATAGATTTGTAATTTCTTTTCTACTCTTTTCATCAACATATTCTTCTAGAAAATGAGCCCCTGAAAAAAATAACTATAAGCATAGCCGCTTCTTCATAATTACCAATAAAAATAGCTCCTATAGCTGCTAGGGTCATCAACAAATGAACATTAGGTGAAAATCTTTTCTCTTTTTTTGTATTTTGGATTGTATTTCCTAATCCCTCAAAAATGACATGATATCCCGCTACTCCAACTGTTCCAATAAACAAAAATATTTGAATATAAAGGAATAACTATTTTTCTAATATATATCCAACAATAAAAAGCCACTAATCCAACAAAAATACATTATTACTGGAAACTTCCCACCATGACTATGGGTATGGCAATGATTGTGATTGTGTTCATGACAATTATTATGTTTATAATTGTGGTCGGGGTTGTGTTCATGAGCATGAGAACTAATATTATTACTATTATACTCATGAGCATGATTACATTTTTCATTATTATGAATATTATCAACACCCTTTATATTATTACACATACTATATCACCTCTTTCCTCTTGAAAAATATTAATATATGATTATTCTTTCATATATATATATATGAATAAACAATCATATGTCAAATATATTTAGTTTTTTTCTTCTAAAAATTTTTTTCCAACCTACGTTTTTTTATTAAAAACTATTATTTAAAAATTATTTTAATTTTATATTTCTTCTTATTGGAATTTTTTTATTATTTTTGTACTATACTAGAGGGTATATATTTAGAAGAACTATTGAACTTTTTTTCAACAAAAATTTTTCACTGGTTTCTCTATCCAAAACTTTGATTAAAAGGATTTTTTTATAATGAGACTTAAAAAAATTAGTATTTTAGCTATTCTTCTAGTTTTTTTATTACCGAATCTCGCAAAAAGCAGAGACGCTATTTTTTAGACAACAATGCAATCTCTAACTTTAGCGATGTCAACACGCATCTTGTAGTTTCGGAATTTAATACTGGAAAAATAATTTCTAAACGTGGAGAAAATAAACAAGTATCTGTGAGCAACTTACCAAATCATCTTGCCCTATTTTTACTAACTGATGATTTGAAAAATAATAAAATTTCACTTGATACAAAAAAATAAACATTACAAACAGCGATGCTATCTTAAATAAATACAACCTTGGTTCTTCTATTAGTGTTGACGATGCCTTATTCTTACTTGAAAACGAAGAATCTGATGCCTTATTACAAGCTATTTTTACAAAATATGATTTAACAATCGAAAAAGCAAAAGATATTTTGAGTTCAATGTCGCTTAACGATACGACATTAGCTTCGTTGACGATTGACGAGAAAAAAATATGAGTACGGCAAAAATATGTCGTATTTAACTAATATGATTTTAAGAAATTACCCAAAACTTACTGAGATTACTAAAAACCCAGAAGTAACACTTTCATCTGGTTCAAAAGCAACTAACAATGTTTCTTTTACCGAATCAGATAAGTTTAGAGTGTTGGGACTTAATCACGCTAACAAAAATAGTATTACTTTCGCTTATAGCGGAGATACAAAATTACTTATTACGATTTTAAACCAAAATGATGATAAGGCTACATATTTTTGATAAACTGCAAAAAAACTTATGACTATTTATTTAGCAATTATAGCTACAAACTTGCATTAAAAAGCCGGTAGTTATAAAATAAATAATGAAAACATTACTTTTTGATAAAGATATTTATGATTTATTCTATGAAAAACATTCTATAAAAAGATGTTACATACCTACTTATGAATAAAAAAATATTACTTTTTCCAAAAAAATATGAAACAATCTCTGCTAATGCAGGTACAGTTTTTGCCGACTTTTTCATCAAACAATACTTCAGGTGTACTGGCAAAAGTAAAAACAAATTTCATTAATGATATTAATTTTTGACAAAAAGACAACTTGGAAAAAAACTACTATAGTTATCGATCGTACTAAGTACTTCGCTACTGGTATTTTTAGCTATCTATTCATTAGTATTTATGGCATTTTACATTATGAAGAAAGTTGTTAGAAAGGATTAATTATGGAGCAAAAATAATTTAGTATTTGAAGTTGATGGGATTATCTATGAGCTTATATACAATTTTTAAAGATGCCTTCCAAAAAGAATGGTTCGAAGAAAAAAATTAGTCGATGTACTAAAAAAATAAACCTTATATTGTCGGCGATATTTCTCATGACAAACTTCGCCTTAGTGGCTTCACACTAACAAAAGACAATAACAATCCAAAAAATATCAATAATCTAGAAGATTATATTTTAGAATATTGTAATTTTGGAGCACCCTTTTTTGTAGTTAAAAAACGATAAAATAAAAACTATTTGGCGTTACTTACGTCAAATAGTTTTTCTTTTATTCTAAACAAACTTTACACAAACTGCTTCCGGCACTTCAACACCACATTGAACAACATCTAGCTCACCAGTTTCTTGATCAACTGCATATACAGTTATCGTTCCTGATGTTTCATTAGTTGCAACAGCAAACTTATTATCTTTTGATAAGGCAAAATCCCTAGGGTCCGCGCCTTCTGTACTAATAGTCTGAATCTCTTTCAACTTATTATCTACATTCTCAAAAACTACAATAGTATCCTGCCCACGATTACTCACATAGATAAACCTATTGTCATTAGAAATTTTTATCGCACTTCCTTTATTTTCAACAGGGAAATCCTCTAATAATGTCGTATAGTATTCTGGATTCGTTAAATTTCCAGCACCATCATAATCAAACGCAATCACCTCACTAGTCAGCTCGGTCATGGCGTAGGCTCTTGTCTCATCTGAACTAAAGACTATATGACGAACTCCACTACCATCTTTTACTTTTATATTTTTAACCTTTTCTAATTTTCCACCATTTAACTTATACGTTGTAATTTCATCCGTACCTAAATCACATGTGAAAATATAATTACCACTTGGAGAAAAACCTGCAAAATGAACATGAGGCTTTTCTTGACGTGGATGTACGCCATTTCCTTCGTGAGTATCAGTCGATAATAGTCTTTCTAAAGCTCCATTATTAATTGAATAACTATCAACCGTCCCTGTATGATAATTTGCCGATAATAAGTACTTGTCATCATGACTTACCTCAACATAACACGGAGGATTACCTTCTTTTTGAACTGATGTTAATTCTTCGAGTCTCCCATCTTCCAAAACTTTAAAACTAGAGACAGCTCCTTTACCTTCTCTTTTAGATACACTGTATAATTTTTTATTATCACTCGATAGCGCCAAGTAAGTCGGATTTTCTACTTTAGCAACTGATGCTACTTCTAACACTCTACCTTCTTCTGATAATTCTATTTTATATATTCCTTGGCTTTCTTTTTTAGTATATGTTCCTATATATGCTCTTACCATTTTAGCCTCCTAGCTATCACTTCATCATATTATAACACTTATTATACCATTTATCGCTATTTTGTATAATATATTAACTTTTCTCTATTACCGACCTGCACTTTCCTAGTAAATCTCCTTGATTTTTAAATATTTTTTTATAGTAATTAGTCTTGACTTTTATCGGAAATCAGAAATACTTCGTTTTTGTTCTATGTTTTCGTAATTTAAGTTTTACTTCTGGGCCTGTTCTTGATATAATAAAGTATATTATTATGCAAATTTTAGGAGGACAACTGTGAAACACGAATTTATACTAGTTCTTGACTTCGGTAGTCAGTACAACCAACTTATCACACGTCGTGTACGTGAGCTTGGTGTTTATTCTGAACTACATGATAACGAGATTTCTATTGATGAAATTAAAAAAATGAACCCTAAAGGGAATTATTCTTTCTGGAGGGCCTAACTCTGTTTATGAAGAAAATTCTCTAACAATTGATGATGAAATTTTCAACCTAGGTATTCCAGTACTTGGTATTTGCTACGGAATGCAATTAATGCAACACAAACTTGGAGGTCGTGTAGAATCTGCGACTAGCCGTGAATACGGAGCACATAATATTGATGTAGTTAAGGGAGCTCGCTTATTTGAAGGCACACCAACTACTCAACAAGTATTAATGAGTCACTCTGACAAAGTTGTTGAACTTGCTGATGGATTCAAAGTAGTAGCAACTAGTGATAACTGTCCTATCGCTGCTGCAGAAAATGTAGAAAAAGGATTCTACTGCTTCCAATTCCACCCAGAAGTTCGTCACTCAGAATACGGTTATGACTTACTTAAAAACTTTATTAGAAACGTTTGTAACTGTACTGAAAACTGGACTATCCAAAACTTTATCGATGACAAAATCAAAGAAATTCGTGAAGAAGTTGGAGACCAAAAAGTTCTTTGTGCATTATCTGGTGGTGTAGACTCTTCTGTAGTAGCAGCTCTTTTAGATAAAGCAATTGGAAACCAACTTATCTGTATGTTTATCGATCACGGTTTACTTCGTAAAGGTGAAGCAGAAGCTGTTATGTCTACATTCAGTAAAGAAATCGATGGTGGTTTCAACATGGATCTGATTAAAGTAGATGCAAAAGAAAGATTCCTTGGAAAACTTAAAGGCGTAAGTGATCCAGAGAAAAAACGTAAAATCATCGGTAACGAGTTCGTATATGTATTTGATGAAGAATGTGCGAAATTACACGACGTTCCATTCCTAGCACAAGGAACTCTTTACACAGATGTTATCGAATCTGGAACTAAAAATGCTCAAACTATCAAATCTCACCACAATGTTGGTGGACTACCAGAAGATATGCGTTTCTCACTTATCGAACCTCTTAACACATTGTTCAAAGACGAAGTTCGTGCATTAGGAGAAGCTCTAGGTCTTCCTCATGAAATAGTTTGGCGTCAACCATTCCCAGGACCAGGTCTAGGTATCCGTGTTCTTGGAGAAGTAACAGAAGAAAAACTTCAAATCGTACGTGACAGTGACTTCATCTTACGTGATGTTATCGCTAAACGTGGATTAGAAGGAGAAATCTGGCAATACTTCACATGTCTTCCTGATATCCGTTCAGTAGGAGTTATGGGAGATGTTCGTACTTACGACTACACTGTTGCCGTTCGCGCCGTAACAAGTATCGATGGTATGACAGCAAGCTGGGCACATATCCCATTTGAAGTGCTTGAAGAAATCTCAGCACGTATTGTAAACGAAGTAGCACACGTTAACCGTGTAGTCTACGACATTACAAGTAAGCCACCAGCAACTATAGAGTGGGAATAATTGTAAAAACTTATAAAATCGTTGATATAATCAACTTATAACAATACTTGATTTCCATAAATGCAACCATTTTGCAACCAATAAAAGAAAATAAACCTCTAATAAGTAAATTTATTAGAGGTTTATTTTATAAGTTCTTACCTTTTAACTAATTTATTTTTTTAGTTACTTTTTTTACTTTTTATAGTAGTTGGCTTTGGGATATATGGTGGATATAATTTACGCCCAAGAGATATTTGAAAAAAATAACTAAAATCCCACTAACTATAAAGTAAATCCCTATTGCTGCTATACTCGTATAGGTAATAAAAGTTAACATTATCGGTGTTATCCACACCATATTTTTTTCGACATATTCTGCATACGCTCTGCTTCGGGATTAGTTTGTGCCATAGGATTGGCTTGCATCATACTTTGAGAAATTTTTCCAACTACCATATAAACAATAAAAACAAGTATTAAAATAATATAGGATTTTTCTCCAAGAGAAATAGATAAAAAAAACTTGAATTTAAGATATCTTTTGAATATATTGGATTTTTGTAAAGTAAAATATAATCCTGTAACAAATGGTGCTTGAATTAAAATAGGTATTAAATTCCCGAAAATTGCTGGAGAACAATCATACTTCTTATAGATTTTGAAAATCTCTCTCTGTAGTTCTGCTTGTTCCATTCTTATTTTCATTCGCTCATCATTACTAAACACCCTTTTTTCACTTTCTCTAAGCTGTTTTATCTTTTCTTGAACAATATCCAACTCGGGTTTTGCACGTTCCATATTCATAGATGATATACGTTGCTTCTTATAATTTCTAAGCATAAAAGGTAGGATAATCCCCTTTACAATAAGAGTAATAATAATTGAAATTCCCCAAACTCCAATATAATTATTTATATACGCTAAAAAAATACATCCATATTTTTTTAGTGAAAGTATTATAAAAAAACCATCACTGTCTTGAGCAGAACATCCAAATAGCATTGTGGTTAAAGTTAATATATATGCATATAAAAGATACTTCTTCATAATTTTTAATCTCCGTATATTTGTGTGTCCCATATATAATATCATATTTTTTTAATAAAAAAACAAAAAAACATAAAGAATTTAAGATAACTTTATTGGCTTAAAAAGTAAAGGGCAAGAGTATTTTTTTCGTAACCTTAAAAATCTTCCTTGCTGATCCTTTACTTTTTTAATTTTTGCTATTTTTCCTCTTATGCGAAAGCATACGGAAAGAATAAATTATTTGCTCTATGCTTTCGGTCTTACAGTATATAGCAAAAAAATCGCCCTATTGTTTTTGTTTTAAAATTCTTGCTCTGCACCGGAAAGAATGACTTTGTATTATTTTCATTTTCGTGTTATACTTACATAGTTACTTTTTCACTAATCTCGTAACAGAGGGAGGTGTAACTCTATGCCTAATATTATATTTACTTTTTATTATTTCTATCATGGCAAGTATATTCGCTTATTATATTTTGCAAATGGTTAGATAGATTTTTTTAAAAAAAGTAACTAGCCTATATAAAAAGACAGGATTCACGGTCCTGTCTTTTTCTCTATGCAAATTATATTTACTTTTTGCTTTATACCCTAATTTTAAACTAATACTTTCTTTTTGTCAATTCCCTTATATCAAATTACAAAAAGTAATTTTTTTCATAAAGTATAACCCTTTTTAAAGTAAAAAAATAGCTTTTATATCAATGTTTTAATCAACCACCATTTATACTTTTTTTATTTTAACCCCCTTATTAGTTAGTTGGGGTTAAGCGTGCCTAACGGCACTTTTGCTGATACATTATATTCTAAAATAACATCTAATTTTTGTCAATACTTTCAAAAAAATTAAGAGCAGTGTTTTTTCTCCGCCATGGAAAAATTAAAAACACTCTATTTGCAAAAATAAAGGACGTCTTAGAGGTTTGAGAGAAAGTTCGTTAGGTTATTCTCATAAAATTGAAATAAACGCTTAAAACACCCTTTATTTCAGCTAATTAAATTTTTTTGAGTAAATCATCTATTTTTTTAGCAATTTTTTTATTGTAGTTGGGGTACAAATGACCATAAGTCCCAAGAGTCGTCTCAATATCCTCGTGACCTAGACGTTCTTTTATTACTAATGCATTTTCTTGCATAGATATCAACATAGAGGCATGCGAGTGCCTTAAAGCGTGTACCTTTATTCTATGAACACCTACTGCCTTATAATTATTATCAATGATATGTTTAGGCATATGCTTATTTATCGGTATTCCATTGTATGACAAAACATACTTCGAAGGGCAATTTTTACCTTGAACATCTTTCCAATGTTTTAAATTACGTATAGTCTTGTTATCTAGAACTATTATTCTATTTGAAGCACTTGTCTTCGTTTCTGTAACATGAAATTCTTGTGCATTTTTATAATACATGGACTTATTTATACATAACAAATTATCTGTAAAATCAATATCTCCCCATTCTAAAGCTTGCGCTTCCCCAATCCTCATACCAGTCATAAACAAAAGCCAAATAACGATATACGAGTAATGTTCATAATAAAAAAATTTTTTTATCAAATTGATTTATAAACTTTTTAAATTCCTCCAATGTCCAAAAAAATCAACTTTTTGTTTTTACTTTCTTCACATTTCCTACTTGTTTAGCTATATTTTTTTCTGAAGTAGACCTAAAGTTACAGCTAAATCTAACGTTTTTTTGAAAAAGAACCATATATGGAACGAGTATATCCACTTGCATATTCCTTTGCTAAAGTATTTTTGCCACTTTTTTTAATCATAGGGGCGTTAATATCTTTTAATTTTTCTTTTAAAAAAATACTTAAAATGTTTATTCATACTAACAACCCTATTTTTCGTAAGTACTATCTCTTACTTGCTGTTTTATAATGTGGTAAATAATAGGTTTTATAAAATTCTTGATAACTTATTGTACTGTTCTTCTTTACAGCTGTTTTCGAATAATCATTCATATATTCATCATAGGCTGTTTTAGCTTCTTTTTGTGAAGAAAACCCTCTTTCCCAATGTCGTACCCTATTACCATTTTCATCATATCCTAAATTGGCAACGAAATACCAACGATTAGTTTTTTTGTCTAAATACACATTAGATATTTTTGGCATGATATTCTTCCAACTGAATTGTTAAATTATCAATTCCTAATATTTTTTCAACAGTTTTGACTGGAACACGTCCTAATCGTCTATTATCGTAATATCCATAGCCTTGGTTTTACCATGTAGCGTTTAGCTTTTTCGTATAATATCTGATGATTGACTTACTCCATATCCTAAATTTTTGTAAATCTTGTCTTGTCATTGTTAACATAATTCATCATTCCTTTCTCATTTTTTTAAATATATCACTCTTGATTGCTTAAATTTCTTATTAGTTAATTCTTCATCATTTCTTATTACTTGCTTTTTCCGGTATTAATCTTGTATACTCTTTTACTGTAAATAACTTTAGGGTCTTTTATATTAACATCTACTACATCTGTTAATATCTTATAGACTTTAGGCTTTTTAAATTTTTCGATTTAAAAAAAGCTCTTTTTTGTAATCTTTTTCGTCTACATCCTTTGAAAAAAATACTTAGATAGGTATCTCCCTCGGTTTTTCCTTGCTATCTACATCAATTTTTATTTATTTTTTTATATCCATTTCCCCAAATTTTTTTCTAACTCTTTTTGCTTTTAACAAAAAGGAAAGTCGAAAAAAATTATGTGATAATGAATAGCTCCACGTTTTTGTTTTTTTCCCAAACCGCAACATACTTTAACATAGCTTTCTTTACACCCATACAACTTGTAATTTAATCTCCTAATAAAAGTTAGTAAATTCGTTATTAGAAAACCCAATATCTTGTATATTTTTCTTTGAATGTTAACGTCATAAATTTTGTTTTATCATCAAAATTACAATCTATTAATCTTGACATTTCCCACCTTACATTTTCATAATACCTTTGTAATTTTTTTAATTTTTTTCATAATGAGTTGAAGCGTTACTGTCTTTTTTTGAAATATTTTTTTAAAATCATAATCAAAATTATCTAATTTATCTTGATTATTTTTTTATCACTATGATTATACATAATTCCATCATCAATATATAACCACATTTCTACAAAAATCTACTGTTTCTATAACCTTGGTATTATAATATTCTTTGACCATATTTCAAGCCCGCCGGAATGCAATTTTTCACTTTATTTTTCGCATTATGTTTTCCTATATATTAAATTAAGTATAGAAGTATTCGTTGCACTCATACTTCTCAAAAATCTGTTTTCCGTCTTTACCGCTTGACGCGTTACGACGCCAACAGCTTTTGATTTTTAGGACACTATTACTGCACTTTTTGCATTAGCAGAAATACCAATCGTTACAAAACCATTATTAGCAGTAGCATATGGCTTAATTATTAAATTATCAAACGTCATATTTACTGTACCTTTAGTTTCAAGTTCTTCTTGTGTAATTATAGGAAATTGAGATTCTATTTTAATCGAAAATTTTTCAAATCTTAATTTAGGTAATACTACTTCATATTTCCAACCTTTTTTTACAACCTCTTCTCCGTTTCTTTCTGTCCATTCAGACACTTGGACTACTGAATATTGTTTTTTCTAAAACTTTATCTGATAAAGATAAATCACTTATTTTAATCATTTTTATTTTTTTCCTTTCTCATCTTTTGAATTAATCTTAATTTACTTATATCTAATATATAGTTTCACTCCTTTTTTTGATATCATTTAAGTAAATTATATTGTATAATAAGCTTAAAGAGTTGTTATAGCCTCTTTAAAATTATTATAGTCAAATTAATTTCGTTTGTCAATTTATTTGTTATGAAATTAATATCACTACAAAAAGAAAGGTTACATTATGGGAAAACAAGTATATAATTACACAGCTTTACTTAACAATTTTTAGTGAAAATATGAAAAAAAGACGCGTAGAGTTAAGTTTATCTCAAAAAGAATTGGCTTCTATTGTTGGAGTTTCTGTCAGAACTATACAAAATTATGAAAATAAAAACTATACCTACCTCTGCAGTTATGGAATCAATTTCTATAGCTTTAGATATGGGGTTAGAAAAAAATGATTGATGATAATGAAAATAATAATAAAATACCTTTGGCTGATATATTAGAAAAAAATAGAGAATAATAGCAAATATGAATTTATTTTTAGAAGAATTAAATATTACTAATAAACTTTTTCGATATTATAGATTTGAAAAAAAGACGCGCAATGAATAATCTACCTGAAAATGTTTTTAAATAATACTTTAGGTGGAAAATTAGATATTTCATATGACGAAAAATTCAATTTAGTTCAAGCTAAATTGCAACAAGAACTAGACTTTGAAATAAAAAAATTAGAAAAACAAACTTTCATCTAGATACGAGGATATTAAACAAGTATATAGACCAGTAAATGTTGCTACAGGAGATACAGTAGACAAAAAGAAATATTAATCATTTTTTTGCAACCATTTTGCAACCAATAAAGTAGAATTCTAACAAAATCATTTCTTTTCAACCACTCTAAATTATGTTAAAATAAGGAAAAACAATCAAGACATTTTTTTATAGTAGTTGAGTGGGAATAATATACTAAGGTAACTTAAACCAAGTAACCTTATTTAAACAGCATTTTAAAAAGTTATATATAGACTTAAAATAACATAAAACACTTTGAATTGTCTCCAAAGTGTCTCCAAAACTCACCCGAATTTTTTTAGGTGAGTTTTTTTAAAAAAATACGTATTAACTTAAAACTAATTATTCCTTTTTGAGATACCTTCTAAATTACTTTATCATAATAAAAAGACTAAGAATAATCTTAGTCTTTCTTTGATATTTAATAAGTTAATGAGGTGATATTTTCAATTATAAATCCAAGTATCGTCTAATGTAGTTCTTCAATTTTAAAATATCTTCTTCATCTAAATCATAAATCTTTTCTTTACCAAGAAATCGTTGTGTGGAAACCTCTCTCATCTTATTAACCTTTATAAAAGCCTTCGAGAAAGTCGGATTTGTTTGATATTTATTACAATCAATCGTTATTCCTCCCCTATACTTCTTATCAGGCTTCTTGCTTGTTATAGGCACTACAATACAAGTTTTCTCATTTTTCAAAAATTGTTTACTTAAAAGAACAGCATAATGTTTGGAGTTAAGCTCCCTACCCACATTTTTTTTAAAGTCCACAAGATAAACTCCATAAATGTCCATTATAAAATACCTCTCAAAAAAATTAGGCATACCTAAACAGATATGCCTCCTTATATATCCTTAACTAATAAGGCTTTATAATCCTTCCAAATACCACCCCTTAACTAATAAGGTTCCAGGTACATCTTTATAATATTATATTTTTTTGTTAATTGTCAAGTTTTTTAAAAAGAAACTAAAAATGATATCCATTGTAATTTATATTAAAGAAAAGTAATATATAGAGTTTATTTCATATGCCTATTTCTTCGTGGAAACTAATCCCCATTTTTATTTCACTTCAGCTGAAACTTCATTAATAACAACTTCAGTATTATCATAAAGTAATTTTTATTATGATTTTTTTAGGATTATAATCATTATCTAAGACACCTACTAGTCTTGTGGATATATTAGGTATAAATTTATTATCAACTATTGAATTAGTCAAGTTTTTTTATTTATTTTTGTTTTTAATATTATCCTTAACTATTATATGTCCCCAACACTCTATAGGATTTGACAAATATATCATTGATCTTGATACATAATCTGGTGCAAAGACCTTTGTAAATAAACCTTTATTTTTCCAAAAAAAGAATTGTATATTTTATCAAAAAGTTTTTTTGTGCATTTAAATCCTGTTATTTCTTCTATCTCCTTTGAAATTTCAGAAATATTTTTCTAATATGTATTCTTTTAATTCTCTGTTTTTCTTCTATAGATATTTTTTTAGTAGTATATATTTGTTGCCAATTATTTTTATTACCTTCATAATAAATGCACATTTTTACCTGAGCATCAAATTTTATGCCTTCAATCATATTTTTTTAGTATGCGATGCATAAATCTTTTTTTGATTTGATTTTTGTTTTTATTATTATTTCCATTTATAATTTGTACAGATGTCTTACAATACGGGCAAATTGCATATTTATTACCATTTTGAAAAATATGGAAATACCTTATTACTTCTCGATTCAAAAAAACTCTACATCTATTATTTTATTATTTATTAATACTTTCTTCACGTTGATTACTCCTTTCATCTAAATATAATATACTAGGAAGATTTGCATTATTAGTTGTACTTTTTAATAAATATTATATATATCACCCACTAATAAATACTTTTTCCCCCAATTTCATACGAAATTCTAGCCCAACTAATTCATTTTTTTAGTTTATATTTTACAAAATCTTTGGGATTCATAATGCTAAATTGCCTATCTTTATAGTTTATTAGCCTATTTTTATAAATTTCTTCTATTTTTATTGGAGTTACTGTAGCTAGCATATTGTTTCTTTACTCTTTCTACGTACATAAGATTTTTCATAAAGTATCGCTCTTTTTAAATTCATATTCTCTTTTTCTGCTACTTCTTTCAGTTTCATCGGAACTTTCTCAATTTCTTTTGTGACAATATCTACTTTATCAAGATACGAATCTACTAATCTTCCTGTTTCTTCAAATATCTGCCCATCTTCTTGTAAAGCTACTAAGTTCAATATACTTGTATATTGATAAAAAAAGCATATCATGTATCATAAAAACCTAAATTTCTAGAACTTGCTTTATTTTTCCCTTAATAATGGAATTACCTCGCTTTCAATAAATTTAGTAATCACCTTCTCAATTACTTCAAAAAGTTGGTCTAGTAGAATAATCAGGTACTCTTTTTCCATTTTTAGTGACTCTTTTTATCACTCCGAATTCTTTAAGTGATTTGAAAAAAACAATTTAGCTATCCCTTTTTTTCTTTATAAATTTTTCATAGAAATAAATTATAGCTTTATCCTCAATCTCCATTATATCTGATAGTTTTTTCGAAATAGACCTACTCCATATTCCCCATCATAAAAAAACAGGATTTCCATATTCCTCATTATAATACCCAAATCTATACAGTTTTTTTAGGAATTTTTAAATTATTTTCTTTCCACTCTTTCGTATCCGAATAAGGAGTTTCCGTAGTTTCAATAAAGTCCATTATTTCACTACCACTTTCACCTTTAATTTCTATTTCTTTTTATATGTTCCTCTATTTTTCAGAATTCTATACAGAGACTCTATATTAATTAAACTTAACACTTCCGAGTATTCAATATACCTTTTCAACACATTTTGAATTAAGATAGTATAGCTACAACTCATTTTTATCCGTTATACAGAACATTCCTAACATATCTTTTTGCGATGCAATAAAAATAGTTCTAGTCCCATATTATTTAACTCTTCTTCAGTTCCCCAAAAATATTTCTTTTTTTCGGTTTGATAAGCATATTTGTCTTGTTCACCTTCACTCCTTGCACTTATTTTTTTAAATTTTCTTGAATTTGCTCTGCTACTTTATCTGGAATAAATGACTTATTATTTTTTTATTAATTTTACCATTATTTATAGAAGATATTACAGATGGATTGGTATTCGATATGCTTAATATTGATACTTCCGCTTTATCTTTAATTTCTTTCATTTTAATAAGAAATCTTTCTTGCGCTAATTTGTAAAAAAAGTTTCTAGTATAGATGTATTTAGTATTTACCATGGTCTTTTGCACCCTTCCACTATTTATAAGATAAGTATATTATAAATTAAAAATTTATGGAATTGTCAATGAAAAAAATCTAGTTTTTCTCCATCCTTACCCATAATAAACTTGTGCTAATATTACCATAAGGAGGTAATAGGCGTGAATAAGTAGTAATCTGCCACTACTAATACAAAAGAAATGGAGATTTTAGAAATGAAAACAATTTATAAACCAAAAGGTTACTCAAAAGAAACTGCGAGTTACTATATAAAAGAAAATAAACCAGTGCGTAGCTTAAGTGTAGAACTTGAACCACAACAAAGTTTTGTAGACGGTAAGCCTACAGGTGAAATTGCAACTTACAAAGCCTGGTTTACTCAAGAAGGTGTAGAACCGTTCGCTGTTAAATTTGATACAGAAATAGAACTTCCTAAATATCTATCTACTATCGAGTTTGAAGGATTAATGGCATGTGAAATAAAATACAATGTTTATTTTAAAGCTATTAATATCAAGGAGGTTAAGTAATGGGTATTTTAACACAAACACAAATACGAATCTTAAATCAATACTTATTACAAAGCCTTAATATGGGTTTAAGTTCCATTATCCAAGGTGAAACAAGCTATACAAACAGCTTTGACTGCCAAGTGAGAGATGAAGGTTTTTACTTCATCCCTCGCCTTCCGGCAGGATATATCATAGATAATAACTTTTATCAGAAAATCTTCTTAATAGCTAATACTGCTTTATATCCTGACTTTACTTTGTTAAAGCAAAACTGTACATATTTTGTACCTATTAAAACAGATGATATACATACAAAACGCGCTTTGTTTTTTTCCCTTGGAAAAAAGGCATTTCTGAAAGATTAATGATAACAAGTTTAAATACGTATTCGTCTAATATTAATGGCAATACTATTCCGATTATGAAAAAAATCTTAGTATCAACTACAATAAAGTTACAAGTATTGCTATCGCAGGTAATTCGGGTTCAGGGAAAAGCTATATGTTGACTTACTTATTAAGTATATTAAAGAATATTTCAGATTTAGTAATAGTAGACCCTAAATATGATTCACCTAGTAGGTGGGCAAAAAGGAATAACATTGCTGTAATACACCCTAAAGCTAATCGCTCTAAGTCAGACTTTGTAGCACAGATAAATGAAAAGTTAAGTTATTGTTTAAATAAAATTTACGAAAGACAAAAAGTATTATTTAACAATCCAAATCATGAATTTAAACACTTAACTATTGTGATTGATGAAGTCTTAGCTTTATCAGAGGGAGTAAACAAGGCTATTAAAGAATCACTATTTTCTTTGCTATCTCAAATAGCTTTGCTCGGTAGAGCGACAAGTGTACATTTACTCCTTGTAAGTCAAAGATTCGACCATCAATCTATTCCAGTGTCTGTCCGTGAACAATTAAATGTTCTTATTCAAGTAGGGAACATAAATAAAAAAACAACACAATTTCTATTCCCAGACTTAGACCCTGAAGGAATTGTTATTCCTATCGGTAAAAGGTACAGGTTTAATACAAGTAATTGACAATGAGCAACCATATCAAGTATTGCCGTTGTTATGTCCTACATACAATTCGGAGGTATAAATTATGAATAATAATATAAAAAAAATTTTTTTCTTTCAAAAAAATATTAATAGAGTAATAATTATGCTTATTATTAGTATTCCGTTAATAGTGCTAACATCAATTTTAAAAAAATACCACTAGATAAATCTACTTATTCTAATAGTAAGCTAAGTAATTTAATAACTGCTATCGATTCCTTTTTAAATGCTATATTAATATTAGGTACCGCTATTCTACTTTTTAGCTTTCTTATTAATAGCAATAGAGGTATATAAACGTAAAAAAATGTGATAATCCATATAATTTAGTAACATCAGTAATACAAACTTTTAAAATTAGAAGATTTCTTAAGCAAGATGAAAGTTATATAGATGATAAATTTTTCTAAAATAAATAAGAATATCAGAGTCAATCCAGTTTTTAAAAAAACTTCAATAAAAAGTATTAAACATTGCATTGTTGATGTTAGAAATATTGATGTAATAGTAATACTCAAGATCCCAAGGAATCAACAGTCACAAAAAATATTAAAAGACATGGAACAACAGTTACTAGATGAGGTAACTCATCTTAACCCTGACTATTACTTTTCTGGGTTACAAAGAAATGGGAGCTATTTGTACATAAAAGGCAATAAACGCTAACACTGTGAGGCTATGGCTTTGCAAAAGCAAGAGCCGATAGCCTCACCCTCAAATGATATGTTGGGGTTACTACGACCCCCAACATATCAATAATCAATAATCATAAAGAAAGGAATAAACTTATATGACAAAAAAAGACAAACGCTCAAATAAATGGGCATTTATACTATATAAGGACAGTTGTCCAATTAATTATTTAGAAGTTCTAGAAGAAATGATGATTCCCATTTATTCTTAGTCCTTGGCATGATAAGGATATTAATAAATTAACTGGTGAGTTAAATAAAACCTCATAAGCATGGTGCATTATTTTTCGAAAGCTTAAAGAGTTATTCACAGGTTTCAAAACCCTATTAACCGAAAAATTAAATACTCCATCTCACATTGAGATGATTCATTCTCCTACAGGAATGTTAAACTACTTCACTCATGCATCAAATCCTGAAAAAAATACTATATGACATCGAAAAGATTGAATGTGGTGCTGGATTTAAATTAGATAAATTCTTAACTGAACAAAATTCAGATAACGTTATTTCAGATATCATCGATATAATTGAAGAACAAAAATTTTAAAGAATTTAAGGATTTAGTTAAATATATGAAAAAAATACTAGTAATACTCTACTTAATATTGTAGCTGATAAAAACTTACTTTTTTTCTCCAAATACTTAGATTCTAGAAGGCATACGCACAACGAGAAAATAAAAAGATTATCCTCCTACCGACCAAAGTAAAAAGGATAATCTGTAATGATAAATAGCAATATTACTATTTATTGCTATTATCTCAAAATTTAGAATAAATAACAAGGAGAAAGCGATGAATAAAAACAATTGATTACAAATTTTTTTAAAAAGATGAATTAGATTTCCCTGAGGCTACTGCTAAAGCTATTATTAGACAAGCTAAGATAAAAAAATGGTAAAATCAGGATATGCTATATATAACAATAAAAGATTAGGTACTGTTCCTATCTTTTCTGTTGAGGAGATTCTTGGCTTTAAGTTGCTAGAGAAAGAGAGGTAACTTATGGCAAAGACAAATTTTCAAGATGTATACATAGATAACAATGGCAAAAATATATTATGAAGTTAGTTTAGGAACTGACAACATAACTGGAAAAAGAATAAAAAGAAAGCTAGGAAAAATCTAAATGGGAAACCATTTAGTACTCCTAAAGAAGCTTATGTTGAAGCAGTTCGAGTTAAAAATGAGTATCTTCAATCTAATGGATATTCTAACTATGATATGACGTATGAGCAATTCATGAATACAACCTACTTACCTTACTATGAATCTGAAGTAAGCAAACAAACATACTCAACTAGAACTCCAGCATTAAATATGCTCATAAAAAGATTTGGTAAGAAAAAGTTAAAAGATATTTCATTAAGAGATGTTCAAAAATTTTAGAACTTGGCTTTTATCAAATAAAGGCGGAAATTTTTCACAAGCATACGCTTCTATGACTTTTGGAACATTTAGAAAAACTTTAAGTTTCGCTGTTGATATGCAATTTTTAGAAAGTAATATTTCACTAAAAGTTAAAGCTATTCCTAAAGGAAAATCCACTGTTCAGTATTGGACTAGAGAAGACTTTGAAAAAGTACTTAGTAATATATTTATAGAAGATTTCTACGAACATTTATGTTTCACATTGCTATATTTATATTATACTACGGGATTAAGAGTAAATGAAGGTACTGCTCTTTGGTGGAATGATATAGACTTTAACAAAAAAGAGCTTAGAGTGCATCACATGCTTATAGCTAAAAATAAGAATGAGTGGTATCGCCAAACTCATACAAAAACGGAATCAGGGCTAAGAACAATATCATTAGATAATGATACAATAGAAGTATTAAAAGCTTGGAAAAAGAGACAAGCAGAATTTCGAAGTATGAACTTTGTATTAAGTTATGATGGAAACCCTATGATTAAATCTACTATTTCCAGAATAATAAAAAGATACGCAAGATTAGCTGATGTACCGTTAATTCAAGCCAAAGGATTAAGACACTCACATGCCTCATATCTTATTAATGAATTAAATGCTTCTGTTCTTATAGTATCAAAAAGACTAGGTCATTCAAGTCCTGAAATAACACTTAAACATTATACTCATCTTTGGAGTGGACTAGATAAAGAAATAGCTGACAGTATGACTGGCTTAATAGAGATACGACACCCAGAAGAAACAAAAGTAGACTTTTATGGGAATCAATCATTACGATTGTCTCCAAAATCGTCTCCAAAAAAGAAATAAATCAATACAAATACTATAATAAAGGGCATTTTCAACTTTAAAATACTAGTTGAGTGGGAATAATTAAAAATAAGCTATAAAAGCCTTATAAATAATTATTTTACGGGTAATACACTTCGCAAAATTCTCGCAAAGCTTAGATATAGGCCACCTGAAAAATAATTCTTCAGGGCGTCCCATTCTTGATAATATATGAATATGAAGCGTGTACCTCTTATCCGAAACATTCATTATTGCTTGAAGCAACCCTTGCAGATGGAAATAATCAAAGAAGAATGGAAATGGAGCCTGTTTCAAGACATTTAGGTATATAGGATTAGATTTAATAATATGTTTGATTACAGCCTATTTGTAAGCACATACCTAGATAAAAATGTGATTTCAGATTTTAGATATAGAAAGATAATCCCATATACCAAAGATGAAGAAACTATCACAGGTATGAAGATTATTTCAACGGATACAGATTCTCTTAAGAAGATAATTGAAAATAAAAGTTAAGTATAAGTATCTGTATGAAGTCTTTGATAAATATCATGAAATGCCATTAGATACAGTAGATTGGTATGATGGGATGATAAAAGAGGCCACAGGAGAGTATAAAATTAGTAATTAATTAGGAGGAGAAAATGGCAAGTAAGAATATTATTTTTGGAGGAAATACTTAAACAGTATAAAGAAGCAGCAACTGATAACTTGATCAATGATGATAAAAAAACTTTGAATATTTTGCAGCAGAACAACTATTAAAAGACGAAAAATTTGGATGAAGATGAAATAAATTCTGGATTAATTGGGGATTCCAATGATAATGGAATAGATGGATTTTATATTTTTCTTAGATGGAGAATTGATTAATCAAATCGAGCAAGTTGAAGGCAAATATAAAGAAATGAAAGTATATTTTTCATCAATATAAAAATAAATATAAAATTGAAGAAGATGTTGTCTTGAAATTTAATAATGCATTTAATGATATAATGAACTTTGAAAAACAGCAAATTAAATGGCTGGCATGATGATCTCAAAGATAAAATTATCCTACTAAGGAATGTCATACTTAAAACTGCTACACATGCTATAACGATTAAGTTCATTATTAATCATATATCTAAAAGCTAATTCTGAAGATATAAAAGATAATAAGTCATATTGGAGCAAAAGTAGATAATTTAATAAATCATATTGAGAATTCTGGAATAAGTAGATTAGGTGTAGAATATGATTTTTATTGGTGGAGAAGAATTGAAAAATTTAAGCTATAGAAAAACCGGAATATTCTATAGATTTAGTGCTAAAAGATTCACCACTCACACTTGAATTTGGAGATAATAACATAGGGTACATTGCCTTGGTTAGCTTAAAAAAATTATTATAATTTTTATCGTAGAGAATGGGAATATTCAAAAACATATTTTTTTGATAGTAATGTAAGAGATTATCAAAACAAAACAACAGTTAATAAAGAAATTGAAGATACTATTAAAAAAATGATAACAATACAGACTTTTGGTGGCTTAATAATGGAATAACAATAATTGCAGGAAAAAGATAGTACACAAATAGGGAAGAAATTGTCATTAAAAATGTACAGATTGTCAACGGATTACAAACTTCATACTCAATTTATAATGCTCTTAAGAACATTAACTTTGATGAATTTGAAGATGCTAGGAGTTTGTTTGTTAAAATAATTATATGCGATCAAAAGGATGTCATCGATAGGATTATAAGGGCTACAAATTCTCAAAAATGCAATTCCATCTGGAGTATTAAGGGCAACTGATACTATTCAAAGAGATATTGAACAATATTTTTTTGAAGAAAGGGTATTATTATGATAGAAGAAAAAAATTATTATAGAAATTTAGGAAAACCTAGAGATAAAAATAATATCAATAAATTTGTTATCACAGTGCATAGTATCGTTAGTTTTACCTGAAAAATCCATCAAGAGCTAGATCTAATCCAACTATATTGATAAAAAAAGATGAGGACTACGATAGCGTATTTGGATTGAATTATGATTTTTCAAGTATATCTAAATGCAGTACTAATTTTTTTAAAAAGTTAATGAAGAATTAAAAAAATTAATATCTGAAAACAGAATTTATAGCAGATAATAAGCTTGAAAAAAATCATAAAACTTTTTAAATTTCATATTTCAAGAGTGTTAATAAGTGAAATTACTGCTAAAAGGGACTCCTTTAGCAAAATGATTTAGGTGATGAAAAATTATAGAAAAATAGACAAAGATGCTGTAAAAAAATCTATATTTACTTTGAAAAATATTATCGATGAATACGAGCAAATAAATTCACAGTCGATTGATAATATATCGAAACAAACAGAGTTTAGTAAATATATAAATAAAATGCTAAATGAAAAAAATTTAAGGTTAAATAAAGATGATGATTTCGTGCTTGCAATGCGCTTGCAAAAAAATCAGATAAACAGAAATAAAAATAGATAATAGGACTAAAAACAAATAAGAAAAACATTGATTTTTATTCTACTTGTACAAGTGATATCAATGGATATATCGAGTTCTAGTAAACAAAACCCTATAAATATTTATTTTTGTAATAGGTAGTAGGGTTGATATGTGGAATCAAAGTGGGTGTGCTAATAATAAGCGCGTGGACCATAGTGTCATTTATACAGAATTCTGAATTTGGATAATAATATCTTTTTATGAGAAAAACAAAAGGTCAGCTGATGAAAGGATGTTCTTTTTGCAGATAAGGTTTTACTATGGGTGTTATTCAATAATCAGATAAATCCAATTTATTAACATGTAGGATGTTTGAATTTGCACAGATAATTAAAATAGGAGATAAGTTTTTTCTTTAATGTTTGAAGAAGAGAAATAGATATATTTATTATTATATTGAGAGGAGTCGTTTTGATGGATAGAATCGAACTATCAAAGCATATAAAAAAAGGTGATACACTATATACTCCTTATACCGATCCGGAAGGGCTTGGATCTGCGTTAAGTTTATCTAGCTGGTCTCAGAATTGGCTTCCAGAATTTTTTATGGATTGGGCTAATTATTCATAAATACGGGAGAAAAAGAGGCTAGAGAGAATTTATAATATTATTGATGAATTAAACTCATGGTCGATATGTGTTCCTCAGTTTTCGAAAATACATGACTTAGAGCGAGAAAAAAGAGAACTTTTTTGGTCTATCGTCTTAAAAATATGTGGATCGTGATGTATTGACTTCATTTACAATTGTTGTGACACCGGATTTAGATGATGTCTTTTTATAATTTATTTTTTTGATTATTCGATAAATATAGATGAGAGCATTTCTGAACTTTTTACAATAATTAAAGAATGTAGTAAATTTCATGATGAGCTTACAACAGATATATGTTTCGCCTTGAATTGGTTCTATGTAAAGAGTGGGAGATTACATATTTCAAGTGAATTAGATCTATTGCCACAGGCGTTGACTAATTATTACAAATATGATCATTCTGATGAGATAATGAGGATGTATAGACCTGTAATAAGGTCAACATTTCAAGGGTTATGTAGTATTGATAGTAGTATAGAATTTTCAAAACTTATATGGGGAAGATTGGGAGAAGTATCTGAATGTAATCCATTAATAATACTGTGGGACGGAAGTGAAAAAATGAAATTCTTTGATAAGATAACAAAAGTTATTGATTATATTGCTGCGACTAATGATGACAAAAAGATGGATGAAAAGTATGCGGTTATAATGGGGCTTACTTGTTATATTTATAAAATTTACAGAGAAATATCAGAAAAAGCTTGAGAACAACATAAGCGGAAGGATACTTTTTTTAGAACTATGGTGGAAAGTTACATAAATTTGAAATATATTATGTTTCAAGAAAAAGAAATTCCCGATGTGTATAATAGATTTAAGGCTTATGGACTTGGGAAGTACAAGCTTGTTATGGCCAAGATGAGGGAAGGAAAATATTCTGTTTCTGAAGATGCGCAGTTTCATCAAAGAATCATGGAACTTTTTGTTAATGAGGATATGGACGAAGCATTTGTTAATACTAGTTTTGGATACTTTGATAAAACTCAGATAAACAAAAAATTCGCTTTGTGTGATGAACAAAAGCTGTACGAAATTTACTACGAATATGGAACAAATTTCACTCACGGTTTTTGGGGAGCAATAAGAGAAACTTCAATGCTTATATGTGACAATCCGGCCCATAATTACCATACTGTTCCTGATTATTATGCCGAACAGAAATTAAAAAGCGTGCAAAATGATTGTGATATGATTATGAGGAAATTATTTGAACTTATTTCAGGATATATTGAAATTCCGGATTTCTATTATGTTGAGTAAGTTCAGGAGGGAGAAATTAGGGTTGATCGAAAAACTTAAAGAGAATAATGAAGGAATATCTTTCTGTTCTTGAAAAATATGAAGACAAAATAGATTGTTTTGAACAAGAAGATATTAAGAGGCTGATAGGAGAAGTTCGCATATTTTGGTATCGTCAGCAACGTTATATGCGTTATTTTCTTTTCAAATATTGATAAAGAGGATAATGTAAACATATTTATCAGGGGCTGTAAGATTGGATATAAAGAATTCTGGTCACAAAGAGTATATTATTGTAAAAGGATGTAAGTTAGTAAATGATCCATTAATGAAGATGACGTCTTTTTATCATGGAACAGACGATGAAATAAATTTTGAAGCAACAAATAGATATTTGAAGGATTGTTTTTCTGATATGGTTGTGCTTTTACGTGAGTATTCTGAAGACTTTTTTGTGATTCCACTAGAAACAATAACTATTACTGATAGTGCCGAATATTATGAGGTACTTGCTGATGCTGCGAGACAAATGTTATTGTCGTTTTTTTCTAAGCGGTATGGTTCTATTGAGGAAATGAAAGATGATAATTCTTCATATGAGGAATTAGAGAACAATTTATACAGCTGGATAAAAGAACGTTTAGTTTTTGATTCAATTGAAGATAGTAAATTGTCAATAGAAGAAAAATGTAGAAAAAGCTATTAGTATAAGGAAAGAGTATTTTCCATTCATGGAATTGATGAATGAGTCTGCTCTATTTTTTTAACTTGGTAATTCAGCATTGCATGGGAGGGCAATAGCAACATTTAATTGTATGCAGAACTTAAGAATTATGCCATATATTAGGGATGATATTGCTTTTTCAATATTTCGATTTGCTCTTTCATTCAAGTATAAATGATAAATTTGATATATCCGATTATTTGAAAGTACTTGTACCTTATATATTGCAAAAGACATTTGATTTTTTTCTAAATGGGATTATGAGGAAATGAAGCAAAAATGGGTGAAGGTGTTCTTATTGATTATATTCTTGAGAACATAGTAATTGAAGAAGGTGAACATCCAAGAATTTCTGGCATAGTTGAAAAAGCAAAAGATTATATAGAAAAAAATTGGAAATGAGTTAATTGCAAAAGGAATATAGAAACTGAATTTTTGAATTCGGTTCTTCGTGAACTGACAAGTCTGTGTCGTTATGACTGCAGGCAACAGCTATCGAGAAGCAGGGCGACAGGTTATTGGAAGTACGAACAATGAGGACGAGGTTACCTTTCATGGATACATTGACGAAGATACAGAAGATCAAAGGTTTTTACAAAAATAAAGAATTAAGTGCTAATTTATTTAGAATTCCACCGACAGAAGAAAAGCTAAGGAAAGGCAAGGCAGAAGGGGAAGATGCAACAAAATTTCACTATTCAGTAGCAAAAGAGTTTAGAAGTGTTATCGAAAAATAGTTGGTACTATATCGGAAGATTTGCTTGTTACTGTAGTATCACTCTTGATACTGATATGATACTAAATAATTCAAAAAACTATGAAAAACAGGTATAAGAACAGCTAAAAATAGAAAATAAATAAATACTGATATATAAAAAGAGGAACAAATATGTTATGGTAATTATTGAGTGGAATAGTCTAGGTACTAATTGAAACCATTGATATTACTGATTATTCTAAGGTTTCAAGTGGTTAGCCGAAGTATTTTTGAAGTAATTTTTTTATAAGAAAAAAAGTGGTAAGCCACTTCTAAGAGAAAATAATTAAACCAGCTAAGTATCATATCAGTTTTTTTGCTACAGTCTTTTATGTATTTAGATAATATGAAAATAATTGAAAACCAAGCATACTACAAATTTATATTATTGGATTTATATGGAAAGCTTTTAAAAATAAGCGAGGAATGTGGCTTCTTGCTTTTAGAAAAGCTATTTGTAGATTAGATGAAGTGATATTTTTTTAGTAAATAGTTACAAAGATATAATTCAAATGAGTAATAGGGGGCAGTTATGGCAAAAAGGAATAATATATTTAATGACTACAGTCGTTTCTGGTCTTATCAAGATTGGCAAGACGGGAAATGATCAATTTGAAAATAGAATGAGATTTTTTAGAAAGCAATGGACATGCCAATATCACAGGTTTAAAAAGGAGTTTTGCTATAGAAGTAGATGGATATGATGATAAAGAAAAACTTATTCATGATATCTTTAGTAAAAAAGTAGAATTGTCGGTACTGAACTATTTGCGTTAGATATAGAGGTCGCAAAGTCCTTATTATCTTCTTTTAGATGGTAAACAAATTTATCCTAAAGATAAAAGTAAAAAGAAGTATTCAAAGAATCTACAGAAGAAATAAAACTTAAAAACTGATGGTGGATTTGTTCCAGATGGGGAGTATGTATTAAATCGTAACATAAAAAGGGTTCGGAAAAGTAAATGGGAAAGCTATAGTTAAAGATGGAGTATTCACAGTATTAAAAGGAAGTTTTTGTGGGAATACCGGAAAAGGCTATATACCATCTATTAGAAGAAATGCAAAAATAAAAGATAATATATTACAAGAAGATATTGTATGTATGAATCTGTCAAGTGCCAGGGTGGATAATTATTGGAAAAATCCAATAATGGATGGATAGAATAGAGAGATTTAAAAGGAAATCCTATCGAAATATATAGAGATAAAGAAAAATAGTTGATACTCAGGTTATATGTTATAAAAATAACGAGAGATTCGCTTATGTCAAATTTAAAAAGCAAAAGAATATAGGTGATTTGAAGATATTAAGTATATTAGAAAAGATGGAAGTGAATATTGGAGTTCAAGAGAACTTGCTGATGTACTTGATTATTATCAGTGGAGAAACTTTCAAAAAGGCATTTATAGAGTATCATTGATTTCGGAAAGCTTAAAATTTCGAGAGATATAGTAATTATATTCGCAAGGAAATAGCTAATGTAAGTAATGGAATAGAAAGATTGAAAAACTTATGAAGACATCAATAAAAAGGGCTGTTAAGGGACAATTTAATATGGATATTTTTTTAGGGATCGGATTATTATTTGCAGGACAGGTTATTCTAAGTTTCATCGATCCGTTTCCTCTTCCGAATTATTTCAATAATAATTTCAAATTTACATTTAATATATACGCTAATTTTTTGGGGAATTTGGATTGCGTTTATTTTTATTCTGTATAATCTTCAAGAAGAAGAACAAAGTAATTTTAAACTCTATTAAATATAACAGAACTTGCAATAATTTTTAAAATGTTGATATTAGGATTTTTGACAGGTTTTTGTCCTGAATGGATTTTTGTGCAACAGTTGCAATTTTACACGGGGATATTAAAGCTTACTTTTTACAAGTTTGAAATAGTGAACCTAATTTTATTATTTATTGTAGTCTTCATTCAGTCTTCGAGCGAAGAATTGATTTTTAGAGGATTTATTTATCAAAGACTGAAAAATAGATATAAGAACACTGAATTTGCAATAATCATAAACTCAATATTGTTTGCATTACTTCACTTGGGAAATAATGGAATATCAGCTTTTGGATTTATAGATATACTACTTTCCGGTGTATTTTTTAGTTTAATGTTTTGTGCATTTGACAGTATTTGGCTTGTTATGGCATGTCATACAACATGGAACTTTACACAAAACATTCTATTAGGGTTACCAAATAGTGGAACAATATCTAAATATTCCCTTTTTATGATGGATGTAAATTCCGCAAAAAGCAGTTTTGCCTTTGATAAAAATTTTGGCTTGGAAGGGGCCGCGCTCTCAATAATACTAATGTTTACAGGGTGTATGATAATGTATATTTATTGCAAAATAAACAATAAGTTTGTCTTCAGACTGTGTAATTGCAGTGATGAAAATAAATGCAATATGGACAATTCAAGATTAAAAAAGGACTCGGTTCAATAAACTGGAAGGAATGCAATACAGATGATATTCTCGATGTATTGTTTAGATATTGATTTAGTTTGTTCGTCAGTAGCTAAAAGTAAATATTATGATATTTTTAAATATAGATTCTGGCGTTCAGGATACAAAGATTCTATTAGAAGCAAATTATAAAGCTATAAAAACGCGAAAATATTTTTAAAAATAATAGAAGACTTAAAGCCTAGGAATTATCCTGAAAGTTTTAATAAAAATTAAAAATGCAATTATTGAAGATATCAATGGAGATTAAAAAGCTCTATGAAGTACTTTTTGAGGTATTTTTTGTTAAAAATATACCTATAAAATCAGTGAAATTTTTGTAGTGGGTGCAAAATGAAAAGTCTTGTAAATACTTATTTTTATAATAGTTAGCAGGTTTTATCGTGTTAAATTCAACAAGTAAGGATACTGTAGAAATTTTTGTAATGGGTATAAAGAAAAAGTTTCATAGAACGGGAATAATAGTAAAAACTTATCAAACCGTTGATATAATCAACTTATAACAATACTTGATTTCCATAAATGCAACCATTTTTGCAACCAATAAGATAGTATAATTTATTAACTTAAAAAGTAAAGGGCAAGAGTATTTTTCTGTAACTTTAAAAATCTTCCTTGCTAATCCCTTTACTTTTTATTTTTGCTATTCTTCTCTTGTGCGAAAGCATACGGAAAGAATAAATTATCCGCTCTATGCTTTCGGTCTCAAAGTATATAGCAAAAATCGCCCTATTGTTTTTGTTTTAACATTCTTGCTCTGCATCGGAAAGAATTATTTTGTATTATCATAATTTCATGATATAATTACTCCGTTACTTTTCACTAAACTCGTAACAGAGGGAGGTGGGTTTATGTTTAATTGGTTTGATTTTACACTTTCTATCACGGCAAGTATAGCTGCTTATTATATTTGCAAATGGCTAGATAGAATTTTTTTAGAAAGTAACTAGCTTTTGAGATAAAAAGACAGGAATGGTACTCCTGTCTTTTTGTTTATGTTTAATTTGTTTGATTTGCTTATACACTAATTTTAAACTAATACTTTCTTTTTGTCAATTCCCTTATCTAGATTACAAAAATGATTTTTATATATTAATTTTTATCAATAAAAAAATAACAGTGATTATTCATTAAATCACCAATATAATTAATTTTACAACAATACTTGATTTCCATAAATACAGTCATTTTGCAACTAATCAAAAAAATAAAGGATAACCATTTCTAGTTATCCTTTATTATATATTCAAATCTCTAATCCTAGTTATACTTTTACACTTTCAACGTAGTATTTAGATTTTTTATTTCCGCCTTGATAATCTTTGTTGTTTAGTTTTAGAGTTATAGTTGAAATATTTGTCTTCGTCATTGCGTCAAGGACATTTATTTTTATACTATCCCCTTCTACTTTCCATTTATCTTTTGCTTCAACTTCTTGTGGATATTTATTTGTTAAAGGCATTCCAACAAAGACAATTTTATCATCACCTTTGTAGTAGTGAATTTCATTTTTTGTTGGATGTAATGGCGATTTTGCCGCTTCAACTTCATATTCATTAAAGTTTGGTCCTTTTAATAAACCTAACGCCTCATTCATAGTGTAAGTTTTATCTGAATATTCATTGATGACATCTAGATAATCTTCTTTCGAAATAGTGAACAATTCATCTCCATTAGGTGATTTCGATTTTTTCACTTTATCTTGTGTAATCCAAGCTAATAAATTCGTTTGTGTTTTTAATCTCGATAAGTCGTTCCCTGAAATTGCTACTTTATGTATTAATTTTTCCGCTTCTTTTAAGTCATGAGCAGCTTTTTGTTTATCTTGTTCTGATTTTTTATCCTCTTTTTGAAGCATCTTTTTGTTCTGATTTATTTTTATCTTCTTTTTCTTTATTGGCTTCATTTACCGCACAACCTGTTAGAACTAACGCTCCTGCCGCAAGAACCATAAGTAATTTCTTATTCATATCTAAATTCTCCTTTATCAATAAAGTAAGATATTTTATTGATTATTATTTTTCTTTGACACTATTATACCACATTTTCTCTAAATTAAAAAATAACACTCAGAATGATTAACTTTCTGAGTGTTATTGTATATATTTTGATTAAATTACTTTTAATTCAACCTTATCTCATACCTTTATCGTAAGGAACTCCAAGTGCTTCTGGTGTAGAAGTTTTCTTAGAAAATACGATAAGCGCGATAATTGTAGCTACGAATGGGAACATGTTCCAGAATGATACTGGAATTGGAAGATCTGGTGCAAGAATAGATACTTTTTCTGCGAATACTTTTGTTCCCCCGAAGAACAACGCTGCTAATGTGATTGTAATTGGGTTATATTTACCAAAGATTAATGCTGCTAATGCTAGGTACCCGAAACCATAAACTGTGATTGCTGCGTTGAACCCTTGGCTGAATGTAGTTGCAATAATTGCTCCAGCAAGTCCTGCTAAACATCCAGAGATGAATACCCCAATATAACGGTATTTAAATACGTTTAATCCTAATGAATCACTGGCTTGAGGATTTTCCCCAACAGAACGAAGTCTAAGTCCAAATGGACGTTTGTAAATAATATAGTAAGTAAGTGCTACTAATACTATTGCTATAATAATCGTTGGATATACTGTAAATTTACCAAAAACTGTATATCTAGGGAATCCACTTGCTAATAGTAATTCATAAGTTCCATTAAAGTGGTTAACTAAGAATAACGCGATAGCTGGTGTAATTAAGTTAATCGCTGTACCTGAGATAACTTGGTCAGCTTTTAAGTTAATACTGATAAATGCGTGGATAAGTGAAAGTAGTCCTCCACATATTGTCGCAGCTAGTAAACATATAACTAATTGAAACATAGTTGGCGCACCTTCGAATGCTGTTAAAGCTATGAAAGAAGCAACAAATGAACCAAAAATTACAAAACCGTCAAGTGCAATATTTACAACCCCACTCTTTTCAGAATAGAAACCACCAATGGCCGCTATTAGAATAGGTACTGTATATTGTAACATTGAGTCTAATAGTGATAATACTGTATCCATTTATTTTTCTCCTTTCTTTTTACTAACTAGTTTATCTAGTAATTTGCTATCGAAAATAGCTTTCGCTGCAACGAATAATACGATTAATCCGATTAAGATATTTGCGATATCTTTTGGAATACCGATAAACGCTAATTGTGGAGTAAGAACTCCTAGGAATCCGAATAATAATGCTCCTAAGAATGAACCTAGTGCTGTATTTGCTCCGATAAGTGCAACCGCGATACCCATGTATCCAAACCCTTGGAATGTAGACCCTGCAACTACTTGACCAACAGGTCCCATATTGTAAAGCGCTCCTCCAAGTCCAGCAAAGGCTCCTGAAATAGCCATTGAAAGAACAGTGTTTCTATTGACTTTCATACCAACAAATCTAGATGCTGATGGGTTAAACCCTACTGAACGAAGCTCATAACCGAATACTGTTTTTTCCATAACGATATAGAATATAATAACCGCAAAAATAGCTAAGAATAAATCCGTTCCTAAACGGTGGTTATTAAAAATACCTTCTATCAAATCATTTTTTAAATATCCTGAACCGTCACTTGCTACAAGTGGTTGAGAAATAATGTCATTATTTCCTCGAATAAATTTTGGTACCGCGAATTGAACAAAGTATAAAGCTGTGTAGTTTAACATAATTGTTACAACTACTTCACTAATGTTGAATCTAGCTTTTAAATACCCTGCAATAGCTGCCCAAAGTCCACCAACAATAATACCTGCTAAGATACTTGCGATTAGGACTACATAAAAGTTCATACCTTGCATTTTAATAGCTACAATACCTGCAAAAAGTCCCCCCATAATGAATTGTCCTTCTGCTCCGATATTAAATAATCCTGTTCTAAATGCAAAGGCTACTGACAACCCTGTACAAATTAATGGAATTGTCGATACAAAAATTTCAGCTATACTGTTAGGGTCGGTAAAAATATTCCCCATAACCCCTAATACATCTCCTGGCGCTGCTCCTATCGCTGAAATAAGAATTGCTCCAATTATAAATGAAGCTAATATCGGTAGCACCGCATTAGTTAAACTTTCTTTAACATAGGTTCTCCTCTCTACTTCTTAACCCCTGCCATAAGCAGACCAAGTTGTTCTTTTGTTACATTCTCATCATTATCTACAACATCGATAATATTACCATTGTGGATAACCGCTATTCTATCTGATAGAGTTAAAATTTCATCCAAGTCAAATGAAATTAATAGAACACTGTTACCTTTATCACGGTAATCAATTAACATTTTGTGAATGCCGTTAATAGCCCCTACATCAAGTCCACGAGTTGGTTGAGTAGTTACTAATAATTTTGGCTGAAGTTCTAATGCACGCCCGATAATAAGTTTTTGTTGGTTACCACCACTCATGCTTCGTGCCGAAATCTTCTCATCTCCAGCTTTACGAACGTCATATTTTTCACAAATTTCTTTTGCAAATTTAGAAATTACAGGTTTTTTAAGGAATCCATTTTTAGAAAACTTCTCTGTGTAGTAATTTTCTAATACTGAGTTTTCTTCAACGCTAAAATCTAACACTAATCCATCTTTATGTCTATCTTCGGCAATGATTTCAAGACCTAATTCTTTACGTTTCGCAGTAGAAATTCCATGTAAATCTTTTCCATCAAAAATAATTTTACCTTTTGTTTCTTTAAGTAAAGCATTCAGTACTTCAACAAATTGTTGTTGTCCATTACCATCTACCCCGGCGATACCTAAGATTTCTCTTTCGTGTACGTCAAGATTGAAGTCATGTAAGATATTTTGTTTTTCTTGAGTATCTGCATAAATACCTGATACTTCTAGTATTTTTTTCTTCCCTTCACGAGAACGTTCATACTTGATTATTTCTAAGTCTTTACCAATCATAAGACTTGCTAGTTTTTCTTTAGTTGTTTCTGCAACTTCTACTGTCCCAAAGTATTCTCCACGACGAATAATACTACAACGATTAGCTACCGCCATAATCTCATTAAGCTTGTGCGTAATTAACAGAATAGTTTTTCCTTCTGCTTGAAGGTTTTTAAGAATCGCTAAAAATTCTTCGATCTCCGCTGGTGTTAATACCGCTGTTGGTTCGTCGAAAATTAGAATGTTAGCATCTCTATATAACATTTTTAAAATTTCAACCCTTTGTTGCATCCCTACACTTATATCACCAACAAGGGCTTTAGGATTAACCTCTAATCCATATTTTTTAGATAGCTCTGAAATTTTATTTGCAGCAGAGTCTAAATCAATTTTTCCACCTTTTACTTCTTCCATTCCTAAAATAATGTTTTCAGCAACAGTAAAGTTTTTAATAAGTTTGAAGTGTTGGTGTACCATCCCAATTCCAAGTTTATTCGCATGTTTAGGGTCTTTAATATCAACTTCTTTTCCATCTAATTTAATCACACCTGCTTCTTGATGGTACATCCCAAAAAGAACTGACATTAATGTAGATTTTCCGGCACCATTTTCTCCAAGCAAAGCATGAATTTCATTATTCTTAACCTGAATAGTAATGTCTTTATTTGCGTAGAAGTCACCAAACTTTTTAGTTATGTTTAGCATTTCTATAGCGTACATATCTTTACCTCTCTTTTTTGTTAATCTCACTTATATATTATACTAGATTTTTACATTCTAGTATAGCGTTTTTATTAATTTTTCCGTTTGAATTTTTAATACTATTTAGCTATATTTCTTAATGACAAATATTAATTATAACTTTCTTATTTATCATAACTAATTTGATATAATTATCTCTTTTTTATATTAATTTAAAACAAATTTTTATACTTAGTAACTACTTAAATAATAATTAAGAGCTCTTTTTACTTTTTCAAAAGTATTTTACCTATATTTTAGAAAAAAAGACCTAGTAAAACTAGGCCTTTTTCTATGACTAAACTATTAGTCTTATAGTTCTCCGTCAATATTAGCTTTATCTGTTATTTTAGCAGCTTCTGATGCTACTGTTACTTTACCTTCTTTAAGATCTTTAACAGCTGCATCAATTTTAGCTTTAATTGCATCACTTAAGTTTGGATTTTGTGCTGGAAGTCCTACACCGTCTTCTTTGATTGTGAATGTCTTAGTAGTTCCACCTTCAAATTTACCAGCTTTGATTGAATCTAAGATGTTTTTAACTGCTACGTCAATACGTTTAACAGCTGAAGTTAAGATTACAGATTTCTCTACATCTTTACCATCTTTATCTTTAGCTTTGAATACACCTTCTGCATATTGGTCTTTATCTACACCAACGATCCAGTGTTTAACTTCTCCGCTTTCTTTTAGATCTTTAGTAGCTCTTTCTTGAGCTTCTTTGATTGATCCACTTCCAGTTCCACCAGCTGCAACGAAGATAACGTCTGCTCCAGCGTCAAACATTGTAGCTGCTAAAGTTTTACCTTTGTTAGTATCATTGAATGAACCACTGTAGTTATAAACGATTTTGATATCTTTTTTAGCTGCTTTAGCACCTTGTACAAATCCTAAACCGAATTTGATTACCGCTGGGATTTTAGCTCCACCGATGAATCCAACTTTTCCAGTTTTTGATTGAAGAGCTGCTGCATATCCTGCTAAGTATCCTGCTTCTTGTTCAGCGAATAATACTGATTCTACGTTTTTGTTAGGTACTGATCCATCGATAAAGATAAATTTCTTATCTTGGAATGAATCTGCAATTTTTGGTAATTCTTTTTCAAAGTAGAATCCAGCAAGAGAGATAACGTCTGCTGCTTTTGAAGCGTTTTGTAAGTTAGCTGCAATATCACTTTGGTTTTTAGTTTCAATTGGGTTTAGTGCTTTTACCACCATTTTTTTGAACCCATTCTTGAACAGCTTCTACGTTACTTTGGTTGAAACTTTTATCTTTAGCTCCACCTTCATCAGTTACAACTCCGATTTTTAAATCAGATTTGTTATCTGAACTAGAATTGTTGTTAGATGATTTAGAAGAACATCCAACGAAAATTAATGCTGCTGATAAAACAACTGCTATTAACGAAAATACCTTTTTCATAAATAAAAAGTCTCCTTTGTTATTATATATTTTATATTTAAATAATACCACATTATCTTCTAAATATCAACATTTTATTTGTTTTTTTCAAATATATATTTTTAGAAAGTTCGTGTTTATGGAGGAAAGTGTCTTTTTTTCTATTTTTTTATGATTTATCGTTCTTATTACCCCTATAGATAACAAAAATTTTTTTCACATCTCTTTTAAAAGCATTTTCATAACTTTTAAATTAGCATTTTAGATTTCTCTTTTCCCTCATATTTTTTTATTAAAACAAAGCCCGAACATTTAGTTATATTATATTATTAAATAAAACGAAACCAACACAACAACAACTGTAAAATCAGCGTTTTTCATGATATTATTTTTTTATTATTTTTGAATAATTTTATAGTTCGGTTATTGAATACAATCACAATTATAAAAAAATACGGAGCCAACCTATATCCTTGACTCCGTATTTTGAAAATATTAAAGCTCACCTTCAATGTTAGTTACTGAACCTTTTGCTTTTAATTCGTCTCCAGTGGCTACAACTTCCACTTTTCCTGATTTCAACTCTTCGATTGCTTTAGTTAATTTTCCTTTTATATCATCATTTAAATTTGGATTTTCTTTTGGAATGCCTACTCCGTTTTCTTTAATACCAAATGTATGTTTACCATTTTTGGAATTTATCAGCTTTAATCTCATTTAAAATTTTAGTAACTGCTACTTCAATATTTTTTACAGCTGATGTTAAAACAACAGATTTTTGAACTTCTTTTCCGTCTTTGTCTTTACCTTTGAAAATACCTTCTTCGTATTGGTCTTTATCTACACCAACAACCCAGTGATTAACTTCTCCACCTTTAGACATATCAAGAACACCACGTTCTTTTGCTTCTGATATTACTCCATTACCTGTGTTACCAGCCGCAACAAAGATAACATCTGCTCCAGAATCATACATAGTTGCCGCTAATGTTTTACCTTTGTTTGTATCTGAGAATGTTCCACTGTAGTTGTACATAATTTTAATATCACTTTTTGCCGCTTTAGCGCCTTGAACAAATCCAATACCAAATCTTTCTACTGGTGGAATTTTTGTTCCACCGATAAATCCTACTTTACCAGTTTTAGATTTTAATGCTGCTGCATATCCTGCTAGGTATCCTGCTTCTTGTTCTTTAAATATTAACGATGCAATATTTGGTGCTTCTACAAAAGTATCGATATATAAGAATTTTTTATCTTTGTATTGTGCAGAGATTTTTGTAAGTTCTTTTTCAAACTCATATCCTGCAACTGAAATTATATCAGAAACTTTCGCCGCATTTTGAACATTAGATGATAAATCCGATTGTGTCTTAGTTTCGATAACAACAGGATCTTTCGCTCCATTTTCTTTAACCCATGCTTGAATCGCTTCTACGTTGGCTTGGTTAAAGCTTTTATCTTTTGCTCCACCTTCACCAGTAACAATTCCTATTTTATAACCTTTTGAATTATCCGTCTTATTGTCATTCTTGCTCTTAGATGAACATCCTACAACCACAAGTGACAATGTTATTAAAATTGTTAATAGAGTGCGTAATTTTTTCATAATTTACCTCCTAAATTTATCTCTATTGAAACTACAATATCATATTTAGCAATCGATTTCAATAGTTTGTAACAATTTTTATAAATATTACATTTTTTTCTACCATATGTGATATAATTATTAGATAAAAGCATTTTCAGGAGGAATTTTTTATGACGTATTACAATAATATTGTTGAAACTGCAAATTATATTAAAAAGTATTTTAACGAGTCTATCGATTATGCAGTAGTTTTAGGTAGTGGTATTACACTTGAACTAGAAGACCAACAAGAATTAGGTTATGAGGCTATCCCACTTTTCCCAGGAAATAAGCGAGCTAACCATGTAAAAGGGCATGCAAATAAGCTTACTTTCGGGAAAATCTCTGGGAAAAATGTCCTTGTCTTAAATGGTAGACTTCACCATTATGAAGGATATAGTATGAAAGATGTTGCTTTTATGACTTATGTAGTTAAGTTCTTAGGAGCTAAAGGGTTATTTATAACTAATGCTTGTGGTGCTATTAATACAGATTTTAGCGAAGGAGATATTATCTGTCTTGATGACTTCATCTCACTTGTTAGTGATAATCCACTAAGAGGCGAAAATGATTCACGTCTTGGAGAAAGATTTGTTGATATGACTACTCCTTTCGATCCGTATTTAGTAGAAAATCTTAACAATTCTGCAGAAAAACTAAATATCAAATTATCTCAAGGTACTTATGGTTTCTTCCAAGGACCATACTTTGAAACACGTGCTGAGATTAGAGCATTCAAAACTATGGGATGTGATCTTGTAGGGATGTCTACTGTTCCAGAAGTTATTGCAGCCAACCATGCTGGACTCCCAGTAGCAGTTCTTGCTTGTGTTACAAACATGGCAACAGGGGTTCAAGAAAGAAAACATGACCATGAGCATGTACTTAAAACAGCCCAACAAATTAGTATAAACCTTAAACAATTACTAATTGAAACACTAAAAAACTTAAAATAAGGAGTGTTATCTATGGAAAAAACTATTTTTGAAAAAATTATTGATGGTGAAATTCCTAGCTATAAAATTTATGAAGATGAGTATGTGTACAGCTTTTTAGACGTGTTCCCTATCACTAAAGGACACACATTAGTTATACCTAAAAAACATAGCCGTAACATTTTGGATTGTGATCCTGAAACAGCAGCAAATATCGGACGTGTTCTTCCTAAAATTGCAAACGCGGTAAAAGAAGCTTATAATTGCGATGGTATTAATATTTTCCAAAATAACGAAGAATATGCTGGCCAAAGTGTTTTCCACCTTCATTTCCACATAGTTCCACGTTACAAAGACAAAGATACTAACTTTGACAATTTGGAAATCGCGTGGCCGCCTCAAAAATTAGAACCTACTGATTTTGAAAAAATTCAAGAAAGCATAGTTAAAAATCTATAAAATATAAAAAGGAGAATTTTTTTAAAAATTCTCCTTTTTATTATGTTGCTTATTCTTATTTATTTTTTTCCCATCTTTTGAAGAAAACAAAGCTACGATTGAATCTAAAGTAGTTTTTAGCTTTTTCCTTTTTTTCCTCTTGGGCTTCTTCTTGCTCTTCATCTTGATTTTCTTCTACTTCTTCATAATCTTCCAATTCTTGTGCTTGAGCTGCTAATTCCGCTTCTAGCGCCTCTAATTCCTCATAAGTCAGTTTGTCTAGATCCAATCTATCTCCTGCTGCAGTAACTATATCTTGAGCTTCCTCTTGCGCATCTTTCGCAAATTCAGATACATCTTCTATTTTTTCTTCTACTACATCTTGGATATCTTCAGCTTTGTCCACAACCTCTTCTTTTGCTTCATCAGCTGCGTCTTGTGTTTCTTCAAGTACTGATTCAGCTTCTTCTTTTACTTCTTCCACAACTTCTTGAGCTTCTTCTACTTTTTCTTCCACTGCATCTTGGATATTTTCAACTACAGGAGCTACTTCCTCTTGAACATCCTCTACAACCGATACTACCTCTTCCGTTGCTTCTTCTACTTTTTCTTCCACATCTTCTTGAACTTCTTCTAGCACATTATCTACATCTGTACTTAGTTCAACAAAATTATCTTCAAGTTTTTCTTCATAAGCTTTTACTTCTTCTAACTTTCCACGCGCAATATCACTTTCTTCTTGCACCACTGCGCTACCTACTGCTTCATTTACAAGCACATTTAATTTATTTAAACCTTCTTTTGTATTTTTCTTAAGTAATTCTTTGTGTTTTTCTAATTCTTTTGGATTTTTATAATAGTACGCTCCTACCGCACTAACCGCACCTAATACTAATCCTTTGAAAATTTTACCCATTTTTCTGTCCTCCTGATTATTATGTCAATATTGATTTTTATCAGAAAAAGTATGTTGATGTAAAGAGTTTGGAGCTGTATAAAGTAGCTTATTTTATCCACTATTACTTATTAATTATTAAAAAAATAAATAAGCCTTTCTAAAAATTCTAGAAAGCTTTATTTAGTAATTATTATTTTAAATGTTTTTACCCTTGCTACGATTTCTTTGTGGCGTCCTTTTATCATAGGACGTGCTTGTGGATTACCTAAGTAACCACATGTTCTTTTTACAACATCACAGCTTTTTGGATCTCTATTACCACATTCCGGACATTTAAAACCTTTTTCGTCGGTTCAAACTCACCTTCAAAGTTACAGTTATAGCAACGGTCTATTGGTGTATTAGTTCCTAAATACCCTACTTTATCATAAGCAAAATCCCATACCGCTTCAAGAGCTTTTGGATTTTGTTTTAACACTGGATATTCACAATAATGAATGAATCCACCACTTGCATAATAAGGATAATCTTTTTCAAATTCTAATTTTTCAAATGGTGTTGGGTTTTTACGAACATCATAGTGATAAGAGTTTGTATAGTATTCTTTATCTGTAACATTTTCCACCATACCAAATTTCTCTGTATCCATACGGCAGAACCTATCAGTTAATGACTCACTTGGTGTAGAGTAAATACTATACCAGTAATCCCCTTCGCTAGTCCATTTATCTACGCATTGTTTCATATGTTTCATAATGTCTAATGTGAAGTCTTTGGCTTCTTTATTTTTTTCCCATTCTCCACCATAGAAAACACTAGCAACTTCGTATAGGCCGATATATCCTAAAGATAATGTCGCTCTTTGTTTATCAAAAAGTTGTTTAACTCTATCATCTGGTTTTAGACGTTTTCCAAAAGCTCCATGCATATAAAGAATAGGTGCATTTTGAGGCTTTGCCTCTCCACATCTTTTAGCTCTGTAATCTAGAGCATCTTTACACACTTCTAAGCGCTCTTTAAAGATTTCCCAGAATAACTCTTTATCCCCATTTGATTCAAGAGCAATACGCGGTAGATTTAGAGTTACAACTCCTAGATTCATACGGCCACTCTCAACAAGTTCTCCATTTTCATCTCTCCAAGCAGGTAAGAATGAACGGCAACCCATAGGCGTTTTGCAGCTCCCTGTTATTTTCACTAAAGTATCGTACATAATTACGTCTGGATACATTCTTTGTGTAGCACATTCTAATGCTAATTGTTTTACATCGTAATTAGGATCTTCTAGGTTTTAAGTTTAATCCTTCTTTTATTACAAAGATTAATTTAGGGAAAATAGCCGTTCTTTTTTCTTTTCCTAATCCTGCTATTCTAACTTTTAAAATAGCTTTTTGAATTTCTTTTTCGAAGTATCCTTCACCTAAACCAAATCCTAAAGATGTAAATGGTGTTTGTCCTTGAGAAGAATATAAAGTATTTATTTCATATTCTAGTGATTGCATCGCATCATAAATATCTTTTTTAGTTTTTTCACGAGCGAATTGTTCTTGTTTTGTCTTCACTTTCAATCCATTCGCTAGCCATCTTTAGATTTTTCATAGTTAAGTTTTTGCAAAAAGGAGCAAGCACTTCATCTATTCTATCCGCACTACATCCTCCGTATTGGCTTGATGCTACGTTTGCAATAATTTGCGCCATTTGAGCAGTAGCTGTTTGGATACTTTTCGGACTATCTACATCTGCATTACCAATTTTAAATCCTTTTGTAAGCATTTCTTTAAAATCAATTAAACAGCAGTTTGTCAATGGTTGATACGGAGAATAATCCAAGTCATGATAATGGATTTCACCTTTTTTTGGTAGGCATTAGCTACGTGTTGAGGTAGCATTTTTCAAACCAATCGCTTTTAGCTACAATACCACTTGTTAAATCTCTATGTGTATTGAATACTAAACTATCTTTATTAGCATTCTCGTTAACAACATTTTCATCACGATTCACTAATTTTTCAATTGCGACATTGATATCAAGACTACGTTCACGCTCTATATCACGCATACTACGATAGCCTCACATATTCCTCATAAATAGCCTCTTCTCCCAATGTTAACAATGTGTGCTCAACGATATTTTTGAAGCTCGTAAATTTTTTTATATTATCCTTAAATCTATTTCCGATTTCTATAATAACATTATCTACGATACTATCTATATTAACACTATGTTTCTCTCAAACACGCTGTTAACAGCTTTTTCAATAGCCTTGTAAATCTTATCAGCATCAAATTTTACTACGCGACCATCTCTTTTTATAACTAATAAATTTTTTTGTAAGCAAATCTAACTTTTTTTCTGTGTATAAGAATAAAAATTACTTCTTTGCATCTTTTTCCCTCCCAAAAATCCTATCTATTCTCTATTAATTCATAATTAATCTTAATTATAATAAAGACGCTATTAATACTATATTATAACAAATATAACCTCTTGTCTACAGTGAATATTTCCGGGAAATTCAGAAATGTTATTATATCGCTTTTTGTGAGAATTGTGAATTTTTTTGAGAATCTCTGTTTTTCTCTTTTATAAGAAGAAAACACTGATAAATCAGCATTTACGTTGAATAAATTTATTATCTGTACCATTTCTTTTCTATATTATTTTTTTACTACAGCTATCTATTAGTGTTAACCTCGCCAATTACAAGTGAAAATTAAAAAGTTCCCTGTCAGCTAACACTTTTTATTGAAAAAAATTAACTTTTTCTTTTTAGAAAATTAAACTACATTTTAACATTATAATTTATTATATAGTTGATTACATAATTAAAAGCGAGAAAATATATGAAAAACACAAATAGAAACATTAACTGATCAACTTTTTTTCAATGGAGGCTAACCAGCCTTTTATTAATAAATGAACTAGAGCCTTATGTCGAGCTATTTATGCACTATGAATGCGCAATGTTAGAAATAGAAACTAAGCTAAATGTTTTTTTGATAAAGGAATTTTTCTCTTCACGGGGAAAGTAACCCCATCGAATCAGTTTCAACTCGTCTTAAAACACCGCTTAGCCTTATGAATAAATTAAAGCGTCTCGATTTACCGTTTGATATAGAAACTATAAAAAATAATATTTATGATGTAGCAGGAGTACGTGTTATTTGTTCATTTAAGGATGATGTTTATAAACTTGTAGAAGCCTTTAAAAACAACAGGATGATTTAACGATAATAGCGGAAAAAGATTATATTAAAAACTACAAAAACAATGGTTATCGTAGCTATCACCTTATTGTAAAAGTTCCTATATTTTTTTATCAGATAAAGTAGAGCATGTTGCTGTCGAAATCCAATTTCGAACAATAGCTATGGATTTTTGGGCTAGTCTAGAACACAAACTACGTTATAAGAAAAAAATCTAAGCGAAGAGAAAGAAAAGGAAATCGAACGTCGACTATTACTCTGTGCTGAAATAAGCGCTAAGCTCGATAATCAAATGCAGAAGGTAAAAAGAAATAATAGAAGACGATTCTCAACTTGTCTAATACATACTAACCCTAGTAGATATAGAAATCCAACATTAATATATCTACTAGGTATTTTTTTATTTTAATGAATTAACTGTTAATCCTAAATTTTGTTTGATTATTAACTATATTTACTATATACTATATAGAATATAAAAGAAAATTTGTGAAAGGAGCGCCATATGAATAACACCAAAAAGTTTAATAGCAATTCTTATATGTTACTTTTTCATGGGGGATTTTTCCAATATATTTCAAACTTCTAAAAAGCATTGATGCTTATGAAGTACTAGCCATGCGTGTACTATGTTCATTTATTTTCATGGTTTTAGTATTCCTTTTAGCGAAAAATAAAAATAATATTTCTTTAGAAATTAAAAAAATATGGCAAAATAAGAAAAGCTTCTCGTTACTTGTTCTCGCTTCGTTTTTAATTACAGCAAACTGGTTAACTTATATCATAGCCGTAAATACAAACCACGTGCTAGAAGCTAGTTTTGGTTACTATCTTAATCCAATTGTCACTATAATACTCGCTGTTGTCTTTTTAAAAGAAAAATTAACCCGTATACAGACAATTGCCTGTATCTGTGTTGGAATTTCATTATTATATTTATTTATTTCTATTGGTTCGCTTCCTTGGATTTCCATCCTACTTGCACTTACCTTTGGGTTATATAGCCTATGTAAGAAAAAAATTATCCTTAGTCCAAAGGCAGGCCTATTAATAGAAACAGCTATTGTTTCTCCTATAGCTATTATTTATATGCTATATTTAGGAAGTTCTAATAATATAACATTTTTATAATTCGGATACCACAACATTAATAGCTCTTCTTCTATCGGGAGCTATCACAGCTATTCCTCTCCTATTATTTGCTAGAGGAGCAATTGATATTCCACTTTATATTCTTGGAATACTACAGTATCTCCCACCAACTATACAGTTCTTTATAGGAATATTTGTTTATGGTGAGGAATTAAATATGGAAAAATTAATTTCATTTAGCATTATTTGGGTTGCAGTTGCTGTATTCTGCTATTCCGCTATTACCTCAATGAAAAACAAAACTTAGCAAACAAAAAGCCATCAGAAATAATCTGATGGTTTTTTTATAGTTTAAATATATTAAAAACGGAATCTTAAATCAAATTCCGTTTTTCTTTTTAATTATTAAGCTGCTTTTTAATCCTTTTTCTTAGCATATCTAGTCCAGTAATTATTACAACTACAATAATTAACCACATTAAACTTGATAATGATAATGAAGTAATAAATTGATATCCAATAATTACACCAAGAACACCACCTATTGCTACCGCAATAGTTCCTTTTCTTGGATATAATCCTTCTTTAATAAACTTAGGTGATCCAATAGCCATAAGCGCTGCACATGATCCCATCATAATAGGAAATGCTGCTTTTGGATCCATTCCTAATAATGAAACCATAGCTAAACATGGAGCATATAGACCCACTCCAGCCATCATTAATGCACCAAAGATAAAGTTACCAACAATACCTACAATAAGTGCAATACCTGTTAGATGTAATGCAGTATTATTAGCTCCAAGCAATGCTAACCATCCCATTTTACTAGCAAACATTAATGCCGCAGTAATAATCAATGCGAATCCCATAGTAACCTGAATTTTTTTCTCAGGAAGTTTAGTAACAATACGCCCTCCAACTAGAGCACCAATAACCGCTGCTGCAATTAATGATAATAAAGTTACTGCATCTACTTGAACTGATTGAATAAATAAAAATGCCTCAATTAATACTGGTACTGTATGTCCTATATTAAGCGTCCCTGGTAATAAACGGTCATTTTTAATAAACCCTGTTACTTTGGCTAATAATGTAGTTGGCGCAAAACTCCCAATACCTAACGTATCCATAAAGTCAGTAACCAAACCAATGAAAAACCCAACTACCGGATTAGAGTCTTCACCCTCAACCCCTTTATTTTTTATAATATCCATAGCCCACATAACTATAAAATATAGTGCTGATAGTCCTAATAATGTTAATAATAATGTTACCATATTTCTTCTCCTATCCTAATAAGAATCCATAAGTTAGTGAATCATCTGGATCGTAACATAGTTACTAAATCCTAAAATGTATCCAGAACCTGTGATTTCAGGAATGATTGCATCATATCCCGCTAATTTTCTTTCTTCTACTATTCTACCTTTGAATAAAGTACCTAAGATACTTTCATATACGAATGGTTCACCTGGTTTAAGCTCACCTTTAGCGTATAATGTAGCTAATTTTGCAGATGTACCTGTTCCACATGGAGAACGGTCGATGTTTCCATCTCCGAATACTACTACGTTTTTATAAGTAGCTTCTGGATGAGAAGGTTTGTCATAAATTTCAACTAAATCTACAGTTTTAATGTGTGATAAAGTTGGGTGTTGAATTTCGATATTAGCATTAATTGCTTCACGGATTTTAAGACCAGCATCTTTTAATTTAGAAGCATTTTCTGGTTTAACTTCTAATCCTAATTGGTCTGCAGAAAGGATACAGAAGAAACTTCCTCCGAATGAGATATCAAATTTGATATGTCCAATTCCTTCAACATCTAATTCTACATCACGTTTGTATAAGAATGATTCAACATTTCTGAATGAAACTTCTTTTACTTTAGCTCCATTATCTTTTAGTTTAGCTGTTGCATAAATAAGTCCAGCTGGTGTTTCTACTACTACTTCTTTTTCAGTAGCACCTTCTTCTACATCAACCATACCAGTTTCTACAGCTGCAGTTACTGCTGCAATAGTATTGTGTCCACACATATTTAAGTAGCCACCAGTATCCATGAATACTAATCCAAAATCAGCTTCCTCTTTTGTTGGAGGTAATAGAAATGCTCCGAACATATCTTGGTGTCCACGTGGTTCAAACATAACAGACTTACGAACATCATCTAAGTGATCGATGAAGTATTGTTTTTTCTCAACCATATCTTTACCAGGAATTTTTGGAATACCTGCAGTTACTAATCTTGCTGCTTCACCTGCTGTATGTGTATCAATAACTGAAATCATTTTATTTAGTTTCATAATTATTCACTCCTTAAATTATTTGTTATCTTGTCTCATTTTTAATTTTAACAATGCTAAGGCTTTTCTTGCATCAGTATAATCAATATTGTTTTGGCAAACTATTTCTGTTTCTACGCCTTCTTCTGATTTATTAAAGTCTAAAACAAATTTTGTATATTCATTTTCTACAACAAATTTATGTTTACCCATAAATTTTAAACCAACTATTGTAATACCACGTTCTCCTATTTCGAACATAGTATTAGCGTAATCAACATCACTATTTCCCCAACCATCAGCTGAGATTATAGCTCCGTCTGTTCTCATGGCTTCTAACCAAGTAGCCGTTCTCCAACCTACTAAATGTTTTAGCCTATTATCTTGAGGAGTTCCCACGACTATTACCCCTTGGAAATCGATATCTGGATCTTCTGCCAATGTATCTAATAATGGATCTCTGAAATGATGCAAACTAGTTTCTTTTGTAGATGGTCCTATCCCCATAATAACACCCCTTCCTATACCATTGCTCTTATTGCACCATCACGATATTCGTTTGGTGTTAATAAGACAGGCATATTATTCATATCTATAATGGAAATACCTTTATCTATCCCACTAGGCTCAATTGGAAACAATTGATTATCATACATCATACCTTGCCCAGCTACCTCTTTCACTAATGCTACTTTAGGTTTACCTGGATTTTGTTTATTATAAAATTCATGCACTTCATCAGCATCACGACCACTTAAAACTTTCATAACTTCTCTTATGTTTTGTAGATAAATATCTGATAGTTCAAAAATTGAAAATGCTAATTCACGATTAAACTCTGCATCTGGTTTTATAATAACATCAATATGGATTAAATAATCATCAACAGCTGGCGAACCAGCCTTATTTAAAACTAACTGTTCTTGCAGTATACCTTCTGAAGAACCAAATTCATGCATTTGTTTACCTTCTGTGTTTGCTCCCGTGAGAAGCATATAAACACCTGTTAGAGTATGTGTAATCCCTTCTCCCAATCTCCCTATAACTTTTGTTGAAATTGGTACTACATCCATTATAGTGTTAACATAAAAATTATGTTCGCGAGGACGTATTATTTTTAACCTCTACACTTTCAAAAAAATACTTTTTATCATATTCTATTTCTGTAGGAATAATTAACTCATTATTTTTCTATTTTTACTTTTTTTCCTAAAGCAACATTTTTTCATATGGAATGCTTTTTATTTGTAGCTTTTTCCTTTGACATATCCATCATTCCTTATAATTTATTATCTGTATTGTAACAGCGTTGCATCTGTTTACTAGTACAGATTATTCTTTAAAAAAGAAGAGGGACATTTGCCCCTCTTCTCGAAATTCTCCTACACGTGAGCGATGTACTCAAATGGAAGAGGAACTATTTTACCTGAACTTGGTATTTTAATTAGTTGCTCTAATGTTGCTTCTAAGATTTGTGTTTGTTGCTCAACGTTTCCTGGTTCTCCTGCGTTTGCTCCCATTGGTACAAGTGGAGCAACGGCTCTTGGAGTACCGTTTTGACGCACTACTGGAGGTAGTGCTGCTATTAAGATTGTTGGAATACCTGCTTCCTCAATTGCTCTCTGCACGATCACGGCAGTTCTATGACAAGTACCTCAACCAGCAGTTAAAATAACTGCATCAACATTTTCTGCTTTTAGTTTTTTAGCGATTTCTGGACCTGTAGAGTTTGTGAAAGCCTCTTGGTCTCCACCACCACCCATGAAACCATAGTGGAATTCTGCTACGCTTTTAATGAAACCTTTTTTAGCAAGTTCATGTAATCTATCGATTGGGAACATGCAGTTGATATCTTTGTTAGCGTCTGCATTATCATAACCACCGTGAGATACCATAAGATCTGAACTATGTGCAGTATCTGGGATTTCACGGAATGTAGTATCCCCTGCTAAGTTAAATCTTTTATCTGTTTTTAAGTGAACCCCTGCAGCTGTAGCTAATGCTACTTTCATATCTTTTAATTCTTTAGTTACTGGAGCCCAAACTGGTTTCGGTGTAATAGGTACAAAAATCTCTGATTGTAGACCTTCAAATATCGTTAATGACATTCTAATTTCTCCTTCCTACTATTTTTCTTCTTTTTGTTTTCTATTTTTTACTTCTTCTTCTAACTTTTTAGTATTAAGTATTGCATTTACATAATGTTCGTCAGGTTCTTCGCTAAGCACTTCTGGATAACTTAGTAAAAAGGCAACTTCTTGACCGATTTTTACTGGATAATCCGAAATTAGCATTCTCATAGGAATTTTAAATTGCCCTAAGCGTCCTTTAATATCTATCGTAACACTGGCATCGTTATGATCAACTATTACCCCTTCGAACACTCTTTTCTGTAGATGCATATTTTTAATTTTTTTCAATCATAACTTTTACTTCCTATCTTTTTAAATTTTAGTCTTCTTTTTCGTAGATTTCTTGACGTTTTTTAGATTTTGGTAATACTTGTTCGTTGTCAAGTAATTCTATTTTTTGTCCTGTAGTTTTTTCAATAACTTCTACGTTATTTAATTTAACGTTTGGATTCCATTTTCTTTCAGCTTTTTTAATTGATCCACCACCCATTTGTGTTTTAAGCATTGCTAAAGCACGGATAGCATCTTCTTTACATAATGTGTTGTTTGAAAGAATTTCGTTTTCGATACCTTGTTTAGATTTGTTGTTATCAACCATAGCTGTCATGTATTCGTTACCTACTACAAGGGCACCTTGTACTGCAGAGTAAGTCATACCAACTACTGATACTCCACGTTTACCGATTTCTTCGATGTGTGAAGCGAAGTCGATGTGGTTGTTACCAAATCCTTCAGTTGTTACGATAGCTCCATCGATATCCATAGCTTCGATAGTCATACCAACACGTTTAGATACGTAGAATTTTTCTGAGTTAGCTTGAGGTGATCCAACTAGTAATACCCCTACTAAGTCAATTTCTTCGTCAGCCATAGCTTCAAGTACTAATGGTTCACGGTAGTAGTGACGAGAAGTTTCTTTAGAAGCTGGTCCAATACATGTTAATGCGTGGATACCACCGTCTAATACTTCTGTTGGAGCAAGCATAACTGGTAAGTTACCAAGGTCAACGTTTGGTTTAGCACCAAGTGTTCCTACTGGTTCAACTGGTAAATTAAGTTATCGTGCATTGCACCTTGTCCCATGATTTCTTTAACGATTAATACTTTTTTGTTTCCTGGGTGACGGTATTGTTCAATATTGATGTTTCCTACTACTAAGCTTTCATCTTCTACTTCTTTAAGTGCTTTACGAATTTCTTCTGTAATGTGGTCGAAAGCTTTGTGAGCTGCTAATGGTCCTGGACGTTCCATGTTAGCTCCTGCTTTAATTGTTACTTGACCTTTAATGAAGATTTCACCTTTATCTGGAGCACCTGGACGTCCCCACATAATGTTACGTTCTAATTCACCTTCAGAAGATCCGAATTCCCCGATTTGAACTCCGTTAGCATCAGTTCCTGTAAGAACCATTACTACACCTTTAAGTTCACGAGTAATACCATGTCCGATTTCTCCCTCTTCTTTAACCGCGATTGGTTGAACGTCCATGATTGTTTCACTGTAAGTGTCATATTTATCAGGAGTGATGATTTCTAATTTAACATCTTCTACTAATTCTTCTGACTCAGCAGCTTCTTTACATAAATCTTCTGGAGTTCTTAATACTAAAGTTGTTCCTTGAATTTCAGTTTTTTCTCCAAAAACTACTTTATCAATTTTATAATGTTTAGTGTGTAGAGAACGGATGAACTTTGATTCACCTTCTACTTTTTCTTCTTTTACTTCTGCTGCAACTGCTGCATCAGCTTTAACTTCTACTGCTTTAGCTTCTACTGCTGGAGCTGCCACTGGTGCTGCTGATGTTGCTTGCCCAGCAAATGCTGATAGAGGAATTTCTAAATTGATATTTTCCCCTTTTCCGATTTGAAGTTTAAATACACCTGCTGGTGCTGAAGCTTGTGCTACTGGAGCTGCAACTGGTGCAACTTCTGCCACAGGAGCTGCTGCAACTGGCGCTGCTTCTACTGCTTCTTCTGCTTTTTCTTCTCCACCTTGTACTGCATCGATAATGCTTGGTGTAATTGGTATTAGAGCGTCTGTTGTTTTCATTAATTTCGCACCTAATACTTGTCCGATTGTTAATGCATCATCTGGGAAAGATAATAGACCTGAATCTACTAAATCATCAAATAGACCTGGATCTTCTAAGTTATCTGGACCAATTACGATCCCTTCCTCAGCTCTGCAACAAAATACCGCCTTGTCGTTTAAATGTTCTTTCGCTGTTTCTGCTGTAATTGACATTACTTCTAACCTCCAACTAAATTAATTATTATTGTGTAATTCTAAGCTCTTATAGCTTCTATATAAATGATGGTCAGTGGCACGAAGTACATGGTCGGTACTATGATAAACTTTTACTCCTAACCTAGGAGCTACACCTGTCACGGTGTTAGTTCAATCCTGACAAGTACCAGCAATGACAGCTTTCGCACCATCTTTTTTCATTTTTAATACTTTTTCCGCTTGTCCTGGGCAAATACCTGGCAACTCACAACGTAATCTTCCATTTTTATCAGGTTTCATACGTTTACACATTTGAACAGAAACTACTTCTGCTCCCATACCATCGGCAATTTGGCGAAGACGCTCTTCTTGAGCTCCACACTCACAAATAAGTATTCCTACTTTTTCTTTTTCTTGTGGGTATGGCATAGCAACTAGTAAACCACCAGTAGTTTTGTTAATAGGCTCTTCTTCTCTAGCTGGGCGTCCTGTAAATGGTCCACCACGAACTATTTCTCCATGTGGATTAATATATCCACCAGCTTTTTCTATAAATACACTAATTGGTAATCCAATTGGCACATCCATAAAAATACTTGGATTTTGAACACGTCCACCTACTGTTAAATCTTTATCTATAAGTGGTTTGTCTTCTTCAATAGCATTTACTACATGTTTAATAGTTTCAACGTTTGAGATAATTGCATTAGCTTCTAATGGTAATTGACCTGGTTGTAAAATCACACCTAATGTTTCACGCACGATAACACGTTCATCCCCTGCTGGGTACATATTAGGCAAAATTTTCACACTAATGTTCGGCTCATCTTTACATGCTTTACCTAACGCTAATAATGCTTTACGATATTTTGTTTTAATAGCAATATATCCTTCTTTAGCATCAGTTAATTCCATAATATATTTTAAACCACGAACAACAACCTCTGGATGTTCTTCCATAAATTTAACATTATGCCCTAAAATAGGTTCACATTCAGCCGCATTAGCAATAACATATCCACCAGGAATTTTTGTAGAGAATTTGATTCCAGTTGGGAATCCTGCTCCACCAACACCTACGATACCAGCATCTTTAATTTTTTGTAGATAATCATCTGTTTTTTCTAATCTCACATAATCATCAGTTTGTTCTTTATCTAGTTTCACAACTATATCCATTTCAGTTATTTCTTCAACAACTCCTGACAAACTCGCGTGAATATTAGCCCCTAATCCAGCTGGTACAGCAACAAGTTGCCCACGTTTAACATGGTCGCCCACATTAACTATTGCTTGACATGGACCACCTACGTGTTGTTTTAACGGAATGTGTATTTTTTCAACATCAAACTCTATCATTCTTTTTTCCTCCTTTCTTCAAAAATTCTTTACAAGCAGTAGTTCAAAACTTCTACTACATTTATTGTATAACAGTTTCACTTTTTTTGCAAAGGTTTTTTAAAAAAAAATGTATTTTTCTTTTCTCTACTCTGTTCTTCTAAGCGATAAAAAAATAACACCAATATTATAAATTCAATGCTTTAACTCCACGAATAATATTATTTTGTTATTTAAAAAAATAGTATTTTAATTGAAATATATTATCACTTAAACGCTTTTATCCGCTATAGCAACTGTTTTATACATTATCTTCAATGTTATAACATAACAACAGTGTTCCTGTGTTATACTTGTTTTGAATATTTACATTTTTAATAAAAATGATTTATAATATTAATTGGACAAAACAAAGGAGGAAAGCGGCAGGTTGTCGCATATATTATAATGAAAAACTTTAAAAATAGGAGCGATTTTTCTTGCTTCCGGTCTTGTGTTAAGTGGGTGTTCTACAAAAGATGCCAATACAAGTCAAGGTGAAAAAAGGAAATTAAAACTATTTCTTTAGATGATTTCACAAAAATTTAGGGGAGCAGTGAGTATCAATTCGTTGATACACGTAGCGATGAAGCATATAACGGTTTTAAAGTAGATGACATTAAAAAAATGGTGGACATCTTAAAAAAATTCTATCCAATATAGCGCTTCATTTATAGGAAAAGTTAACAAAGATAAAGAAGCAAAAATTTGTTAGTGATAAAGGGTTAGATAAAAACAAAAAAAGATTGTTGTTTATGATACAAACAAGGAAAAATGTAACAAAAAGTTTCTGATAAACTAGCAACACTTGGTTATGATGTCTACAAATTTGAAGACTATAAAAAAATTCGCTGATAATGATGCTAATAAAAAAATAATTTAGTAACTTATCCTGAATATCAAAATCTTGTTTCGCCTGAATGGATAAAAAAAGTATTCAAGACGGCAAAACTCCTGAAACATATACAAATAAAGATAACTATTCAATCTTTGAAGTTTCATGGGGAGAAGGAGATAAAGCAATCAACTATAAAGAACATATTAAAGGTGCATATCACTTTAATACAGATTGGATAGAAGATGGACCAGTTTGGAACTTGCGTTCTGCTGATGAAATAAAAACCAATCTTCTTAAACAAGGAATTACTAGTGATAAAACAATAATTCTTTATTCAGATGATGCTTCAGCAGCTTTCCGTGTTAACTGGGCACTTAGATGGGCTGGAGTAAAAGATGTTCGTATTATGAATGGTAGCCTTAAAAACTGGAAAGAAGCTGGTTATGAAACTGAAACAACAGTAAATACACCAAAAGCAGTTTCTAACTTCGGTGTAAATATCCCAGCTCATCCAGAATACAATATTTCTCGTGCTAAAGAAATGGCTGAGAAAGTAAAAAATGAAGGAATTAAACTTGTCAGTATTCGTGCTTGGGATGAACACTTAGGTAAAACTAGTGGATATGATTATATCGAAAAAGCTGGTGAACCTAAAGGGGCTATCTTCGGTTTCGCTGGTGACAATAAAGGAGATATGTCTGACTATATGGATCCAGACGGTACTTTGCGTAACCCTCAAGAAATCTACAACCTATGGAAAGGACAGGGAATTGCTGAAACAGATAAAATAGCTCTTTACTGTGGAACAGGTTGGCGTAACGCTATCCCATGGTTTATGACTCAACTTACTGGCCGTGCTAATACATACTTCTATGATGGAGGTTGGAACGACTGGCAACTTGACGGTTCTCTTCCTGTGGATATTAACAAAGATAAAGGTTCAAAACCAGATTCTAAAAATGATTATAAATAGTAAAATAGTACCTACGATATTTTCGTAGGTACTATTGAAAAACCAGCTTTTGCAAATGTGACAAAAGCTGGTTTTATATTTATTATTCTAATTCTGCTAATTTTTCTTTTAAGTAAGGTACTAAATCATCTTTTAAATCACTTTTTAGCGCAAAGTCAATAGTAGTTTTAACAAACCCAATAGTTTCCCCTACATCGTAGCGTTTGCCTTCAAAGTCATAGGCATAAACATTTTCTTCTTCATTTAACATTTGAATAGCGTCTGTAAGTTGAACTTCTCCTCCGACACCAACTTGTTTTTTAGCTAAATGCTTGAAGATCCCTGGATTAAGAATATAACGCCCCATAATAGCTAGATTCGATGGCGCTGTACCTGGAGCAGGTTTTTCTACAAAAGTCTCTACTTCGTAAAGTTTCTCGTCTTGCCCTTTAGGAGCTATAACACCATAGCGATGCGTCTGATCTTCTGGAACAGTTTGAACTCCAATAACAGAGCAACCAGTACGTTCACTTTCATCTATAAGTTGTTTTATCGCTGGTTTTTCATCATTAATTACAATATCATCCCCAAGTAAAACTGCAAACGGCTCATCACCTATAAAACTACGCGCAGTTAGAATTGCATCACCTAATCCTGCCATTTCTTTTTGACGAACATAGTGGATATTAGCTAATGTTGTTGGGTATTTCACTTTTTCCAACAGTTCTAATTTCCCTTTATTTTCTAATTCTACTTCTAACTCTACGTTTCTATCGAAATGATCTTCAATTGCTCTTTTTTGTTTTCCTGTAACAATTATTATATCTTCAATCCCAGCTTTTACCGCTTCTTCTACTATATATTGAATAGTAGGTGTATCTATTATTAGTAGCATTTCTTTCGGTAATGCTTTTAGTTGCTAGTAAAAATCTTGTTCCATATCCAGCAGCTGGTATTATTGCTTTTTCTTACTTTTTTTCATATATTATTCACCTATACTTCTAAAATTTAACAAACTAATCATATCACGTTTTATATATTTTTTGCAAATTTCTCAAGTCAATCAAACTATATTTCTAACATTTTATTTCTCTTAAAAATTCTATTTTATAAACAAATTCATTGATAATATAATGTTTCCCTATTAACGAACCTAGATTTTTCAAACATTTATCAAACATAACAGAGAGGGCATGTCTCTTTACTGATGTTTATTGCTATCTTATATTCAATGCCTGAACAACTACATTAGCTGTACGTTCTTTTCCATTTCTATAATATGTTACTTTAATAGTATCCCCTATTTTCGTTTTTTCAAATAAGTATTTTCTTACCGATGCAACATCTTTTATTTCTTGATCATTTATTTTAGTAATAATATCATACTTCTCTAGACCTGCTTGAGCTGCGGGAGTATTGCTTTCAACCAGACGAATAACAACACCTTGTTTGCCATTAAAGTTTAATTGAGATTGTACAGTATCACTATCTAGCGTATTAACCGAAACAAGTTGCACACCTAATGCTGGACGCATAACTTTGCCAGATTTCTCCAATTGTTCTGTTATTAATTTTACTTCATTAGATGGTATACCAAAACCAATTCCTTCTGCTGAAACATTATTTGATGCTTTGGCAATTTTCGATTCATTAATACCTATAAGTTTACCTTCATTATTAATCAGCGCCCCACCACTGTTACCAGGGTTAATTGCCGCATCTGTTTGAATAACAGTTTGGTTCCAATCGTTAACCCCATCTCCATCAATATCCATAGGTATTTGGCGATTTACCGCTGAAACTATACCTTTAGTTACGGTATTTGATAAAGTTACGTCTAATGGTGATCCTATTGCAAAAGCAGTTTCCCCTACAGCTATTTTATCGCTATCTGCAAAATCCATAGTTGTTTTAACGTTATCAGCTTTGATTTTCAATACAGCAAGGTCAGTCCAAACATCTGTACCCACTACTTCTGCAGTTACATTAGTTCCATCACTTAAAATAACCGATAATTTTTTAGCTCCATTTACTACATGATTATTAGTTACAATATAAGCTGTATTCCCTGATTTTTTGTAAATAACCCCACTCCCACTTGATGCAGGTTTTAAATCACCAGAGTCACTAGAATCGTCATTATTAGAACCATATTTTGAACGTTTAGAAGAATTACCTCCTAAAATCGAATCTAAATTGTTAGTTGACACTCTCTGATAGTTAACAATAGATACAACAGCATCTTTCGCCTTTGAGATAGCGTTAACCGTAGTTTGCTGATTATCTTTATCTTCTTTTGTCGCTGTTACTGAAGAAGTTAGAGCTTTTCCTGTACCCATTACTGCTTGCGCTCCAAAAACACTAGTTGCTCCAAGGGCAAATGCAGCAAAAACTGTTAAAAATAGTTTTCCATAATTTTTATTATCTTTTGGCGATAATTGTTGATTATCATTAAACTCAAATCTATCTCCATAGCTACTATCTCTGTATCGTTCCTTATCCAGTTCTTTATATTCCGCTTCTGTATATTCAGTATCCGTATACCCAGTATCATTATAGTTTATATCTTGAAACTCTTGTTGATTATTATAACCATTAAATTCTTCATTATTTGTATTATTATTCGACATATTATGATTTTTCTAAATTATTATTTCTTTTTATCTTCCATATTATTGTACCTCCACAATATAACTGTTTAAACGTTTAAATTATTAATAAGATTAATTAATTTTTTTATATTAAATTTCTTAATTTACAATTACATCTTATCAACAACAGCTTAAACAAAGTTTAAAGGAGAGTTTAAACTAACTTAATATTTTTCTGTAAATAAAAAGGAGAACAACCTTACTGTCTTTAGGTTGTTCTCCTTTTTTTATTATTTGAATTTCTAGAGTTAAAAATTGTAAAAATCTAGTTAAATTAAATAATCCACAAAAATTATAATGTAGTAGTAGATAAATACTTTATCCGCATTATAGTTTAATGCTATATACCCCGATCCTAATATTAACGCTAAGTTTATAATAAAAAGTTAAAATAAACTTTTTAGATTTTATAACTAGCGCCAGCTGAATTAGAGCGAACACTATCATAATCGCAAGTAACATCTTTATATTAGTATTCGTGAAATACTTAGGAAACTTGTAGACATTCCTAAAAAGAATGTGCCTTATCATTCCCATTTTTTCTCTGAAAAAAATAATACCATCCTGAAATCATAGTAACTAAAAATAATTTGTACAATAGTAAAGCAAGATATGAGTTTTTCTTATATTTGATATTATGAAACATTTTTCCTCTCCTTGTTTAAATTTTGGCTTAATGATATAATATACCTAATATTTATTATAGATAAAAAGAAAACTAGTTGCAACATATAAGAAATCGACTTTTTCTATATTAAAATTATTGTATAATGATACAATATAAATATAATCTATTATTTATTCTAATGAGGTTTTTATGAAAAATCAACCAGTATTTTTACCATCTTTACAGCATCATTTCTAATTTTTTATGTTTTTATATACATTCAACATAAATTTTGATCTTAATCAAAAACTTAATATAGCTAACCTTCTCATGATTTTAGGGTTATTTATTTCGCTGATTGTAGCAGGTTATCTACTTCTAATTAAAGATATAATAAAAAGTTCAGAACGCGAACGCAACGGAATAACCTTGGTTCTTGTTCTTTTAGGAATAATTTTCTTCTATTATAATCCACTTCCAAAACCAGAAAGTTTCTTTATTGAAGTGCCTAGAATAGCTTATTTTATCCTTACAATTATTATATTCGCTTTGCTGACCTTAATATTTCGGCGTGAAAGAACAATTAGTTTTTATTGTTTCTATCTTTTTACCATTTAGCATTCAGAGTTATTTGGTAAATATTAAAGGTAATATGAACTATACAGACTACACACTATATATCGTTATATTATGCATCGCTATTGTATTCGCTATAAACTACGTAATAGATAGCAGAAAAATTAAAAGTAATAAACACCAAAAAGTTATTTGAATATTATCTAACTTTTTGGTGTTTGTTATTTACCGCTAAGACTTTATATCAATACGATATATTTTTCACATATATCCGCAAAGAATTTCTGAATATTTCCTTCTTTTAAGTATTGCTCTTGTGCTTCATCTACTATATATTCCTCGTCCGCTTCCATCACTACTAATAGTCTTTCAAATGTATCAGCAAATAACCCTTCTTCTTCATTTAAAAGATAGTTGAATTTTTGCTCAGCAAAAAATGGAACAAACACCTCATGAAAAGCACCTTTACGTATACGCCCAATTAGCTTCTTATCATTCTCTGTCACAAATAACTCACCTTGCTTTTCCACAAACTCATAAGCCTTATTATAACTTGAAAAAATCTGAAATCCTTGAGCTTCTTTATATTCTCTAAATACTGGGATTTTTAATCCTTGCTCTTCATATAGTGTCTTATCTATTATAACGAAGACTTCTTCTAAATCCCAAAATTCTTTTGCAATATAGTAGAATGCTACGCGCCAACGATCATCCCCTTTTGGAAGTCTTTTAAACGTCGCTATTTGTTCTACTAATCTTATATCTTTATCCACCCTATTACCTCATTTCTTATTATATAACCTTACTTCAGTTGTATAAATGTTCCTATTCTCTTCGTTGTAGCATTGTCCAAGCGATACGAAAAAAACTGATTGTTATCTTTTACTGTGCAGAAATTTGTAAGTGTAATATTTTTATCTAGAATTCCTGCTCTTTTCAATAATCCTTTGTTTATAATCCACAAATCTAAATAATACTTATCTGCACATTTCTTATAATAGTTATCTATATTATGAACTGCAAACTTTTCTACCAGTTCATACGAAACTTCATAGCTATCTCCTGATACCGAAGGACCTATTATAACTTTAATATTTTCTCTTTCGCAGTTGTAATCTTTTGCTAAAGTTTCTATTATTTCCTCGGCTATATTATCATAAGTTCCTCTCCAGCCAGCATGCGCCAGCGCCACAACCTCTTTTTCTTTATCGTAAAAAACTAAAGGCACACAATCTGCGGTAAAAATAAGTAAAGGCACATTTTTTATAGAAGTAATCAACCCATCCGCTTTTTCATCATTATTTTCTTTATCATCCATAGTCTTTATAATCCTTACAGCTGCGCCATGAACTTGAGTATTATACATTAAATTAGTATAGTTAAAATTATATTCCTCGCAAACTCTCTTAACGTCATCCGAATTTTTTGCATCAACAGTTCTATTTGTAAACAATATTTTTACTTTACTATCTTCTATTACATACCCTTTAGCAACTTTTTCCATAATCCACCCTCCTATATAAAAATGGTGTACCCCTTATATCCTACAAAAATCCGAAAAACTCGTAGCCTTTCGAGTTTTTATTGATAAAACCTATTTATATTACTCGACTAAATCTAAATAAACTTTTTTGCTAAATGTAGTTGAGTTTAATACTGTACGAATCGCATTAATAACTGTTCCTTTTTTTCCAATCACACGACCACAATCATCTGGATGAACAGTTAGTATATAATGCTCGCGTGCATTTTTAACAAATTTTTCAATTTTGATTTCGTCTTTATGTTCAACTATTTCACTTACAATATTATAGATTAATTCTTCCATTATTACTCTCCTATTTTGCTACGATATTTACCAATCTTCCAGGTACAACTATAACTTTCATTACTTGTTTACCTTCAATTAGAGCTTTTACTTCTTCATCAGCAAGAACAATTTGCTCTAATTCCGCTGATGTTAAATCTTTTTAACGTCTAGTTTTGTTTTAACTTTACCCATAAGTTGAACAACTATTTCTACTGTATCACTTACAAGTTTTGTTTCATCAAATGTTGGCCATGCTACATATGAAACTGATTCAGTATTACCGTAGATTTCCCACATTTCTTCTGCTAGGTGCGGTGCAAATGGTGCAAGTAGTTGAATAAATCCTAATGCATATTTACGTGGAATATATTCAGCTTTATAACAATCATTTACAAATACCATAAGTTGTGAAATTGCAGTGTTGAAGCCAAGAACTTCGATATCTTCTGATACTTTTTTCACAGTATAGTTGTAGCTAACTTCTAATTCAGCATTATCTTTATCTAAAACTTTATCGTTTACTCTACCTGTTTCTTCATCAACGAATAAACGGTAAACTCTGTCCAAGAAACGACGTGATCCGTCAAGACCATTTTCACTCCACGCTATAGATGCATCTAATGGCCCCATAAACATTTCATAAACACGTAATGTATCAGCACCATGTGATACGATAATATCATCAGGGTTTACTACATTACCTTTAGATTTAGACATTTTTTCCGGACGCCCATCTTTTCCTTCAGCAAGAATCATACCTTGGTTAAATAGTTTTTGGAATGGCTCACGACTCGGCACTAGACCTAAATCATAAAGAACTTTGTGCCAGAAACGAGCATATAGTAAATGAAGTACCGCATGTTCTGCTCCACCGATATAAACATCTACAGGCAACCAGTATTTTAATTTTTCTGGATCTGCGAACATTTATCATTGTGTGGATCGATATAACGCAGATAGTACCAACAAGAACCTGCCCATTGGGGCATTGTATTAGTTTCACGTTTACCTTTCTTACCAGTTTCAGGATCAACTACATTCAACCACTCTTCGATATTCGCAAGTGGTGACTCCCCTGTTCCTGAAGGTTTGATATTATCAGTTTCAGGAAGTAATAGTGGAAGTTCGCTATCAGGTACCGTTGTCATAGTCCCATCTTCCCAGTGGATAATCGGAATAGGTTCTCCCCAATAACGTTGTCTTGAGAATAACCAATCGCGTAATTTATATGTAACTTTACTACGTCCAACATTATTTTCTTCTAAAAATTCAATAACTTTTGCAATTGCATCTTCATTATTAAGTCCATTAATAAATCCAGAATTGATGTGCAGCCCATCACCATAGAACGGCACTACTACTTCTCCATTATCCTCGATAACAGGTGTAATCTCTAGATTAAATTTAGTTGCAAACTCAAAGTCACGCTCATCATGTGCAGGAACAGCCATAACCGCCCCCGTTCCATAAGATGCCAGTACATAATCCGCAATCCAAATTTCTACTTTTTCCCCATTTACAGGATTAACTGCATAAGCACCTGTGAAAACTCCAGTTTTATCTTTATTAAGATCTGTTCTTTCAAGGTCAGATTTACGTTTAACAATATCTAAATACTCATCTACTGCAGCTTTTTGCCCCTCAGTAACAATTTTTTCAACAAGTTTATGTTCAGGTGCAAGTACACAGTAGGATACTCCAAAAACAGTATCAGCACGTGTAGTAAATACTGTGAAACTTTCATCTGTTCCTTCTATTTTGAAGTCAATCTCCGCACCAACAGATTTCCCAATCCAGTTACGTTGCATGGCTTTAAGGCTTTCAGGCCAATCAAGAATATCTAAGTCTTGTAATAGTTGTTCTGCATAATCAGTGATTTTAAGTACCCACTGACGCATTGGACGACGCTCAACAGGATGTCCTCCACGTTCAGACTTACCATCAATAACCTCTTCATTAGAAAGTACTGTTCCTAATGCAGGACACCAGTTTACAGGCACTTCATCAACATAAGCAAGCCCTTTTTCATAGAGTTTTTTAAAAATCCATTGTGTCCATTTATAATAATTAGGATCCGTTGTATTTACTTCACGATCCCAATCATAAGAAAATCCTAGCTCTTTAATTTGACGACGGAACGTATCAATATTTTGTTTTGTAAATTCTCTCGGATCATTTCCTGTATCTAGTGCATATTGTTCAGCAGGCAATCCAAATGCATCCCACCCCATTGGATGAAGAACATTATATCCGTTTGCTCTTTTATAACGACTTAAGATATCAGTCGCTGTATATCCTTCTGGGTGCCCTACGTGAAGCCCTGCTCCAGATGGATAAGGGAACATATCCAATGCATAAAATTTTTCTTTAGTATGATCATCTAATGTCTTAAATGTTTTATTTTCATCCCAATATTTTTGCCATTTTTTCTCAATAACTCTGTGGTTATATACCATAAATTAAGCACACTCCTTCGCTCTACAAGTTCTATACTCTATAGTATACCAATTTTACCCTTATTTAGCAACAACCGAAATGGAAAAGGTACGTTAAATCTATACTTTGTACAATAAATAAAAACCAGCCCCTAAAATCTGATTTTTATTATCATCTAAAAATTAGACAAGAACTCTAACTTTTAGCTGATATTTTTATCAAACTTTAGACTAGTTTTCATTAATTAGTTATTTCCTATCATCATAAATGAGCCACCCATCACTGTATCAGATGGTTCAAGACTACGTTGATTCCAAATATTATTTACATCATACCATTTTCCAGTAGTATACGCATTATCCGGATCCATTGCTTTTGTTTTACCATTTTGATAACCACTTAAAATTACCGCATGAGTATAATAATTTCCTTTTACGAAATATCCATTCCCCATAGCCGCAAATACTGGACGACCACTTTGCAACGCTTGAACTAATTGTTCTTTCGATTGAATTACACTATAGTTGAACCCATAATGACGAATTGCATAAGCTGCTCCTCTACCTGAAGTACCTATTTCTCGCTTGTTAAACTCGTTAGTATTATAATAAATTACATCTGCCACATCTGTAGGTTTAACTTGTTTTCCTAAACCTGAAAAAGCCATAGCTAAAGATGTCGGTACACAACCAGCATTTCTCATAGTTGAAACTCCATAGCGTTTACTTCCCCAACGAGAATCGCCTTGATAGTATTGAGGCATATTAAGAGGTTGAGCGTTATTTTCTTTTCCGTAATTTGGTATCCATTTTCCAGTTGAATCTACATAATAACGACCATTGTCTACCCAACTACTTACAACCATCTTACCATCCGCACCTAACCAATAGTTTCCTGCCCATGCATTTCTTACCATTTGGCCTTGCGCGTTATAGTAGTACCACGTGCTTCCGCTTTGTATCCAACCATTTTTCTTCTCTTCCGGTTTCTTGGCATCTTTTACCCAGGCTCCATTACTTCCTACGTAATAGTTGTTGTTATCTACCCAGCTGTTTGTTACCATACGACCGTCAGCTCCTAGCCAGTAGTTCCCTACCCATGCATTTCTTACCATTTGGCCTTGCGCGTTATAGTAGTACCACGTGCTTCCGCTTTGTATCCAACCACTTTTCTTCTCTTCCGGTTTCTCGGCATCTTTTACCCAAGCTCCATTACTTCCTACGTAATAGTTGTTGTTATCTACCCAGCTGTTTGTTACCATACGACCATCAGCTCCTAGCCAATAGTTTCCTACCCATGCATTTCTTGTTAAACTTCCATTAGTTTTATAATGATACCATGTGCTACCACTTCGTACCCAGCCTTGTGCCGCTTGTACTTCATTACTCGAAACTTCTCCTATAACGAATGGCGTTGCTAAAACCGTTAGTAATCCAACACCTAATTTAATATTATTCTTCATTTAATATATCTCCTAAAATAACCACTATTATTTACTACTAGATTTTACTATACTTCATAAAAGATTGTAAACTAAAATGAAGCCATAAAAATACATATATTCTCTATAATCTTTGTACCTCTCCGACTTTTCATTGACAATTATACTTCCTTCCTTTAAAATTATAAATATAAATCATAGAAAGGGCTCGTATTTACGAGAATAAAATTGATATGACAAAGATTTTAGTAACAGGGGAGCTGGATTTATCGGTTCTCACACTTGTATTGAATTATTAAATAATGGAAACGAAGTAATTGTTGTAGATAACTTATACAACGCTAGTAAAAAAAGTTTAGAAGTAGTAGAGCGAGTTACAGGGAAAAAAGTAACTTTTTATGAGGTTGATATACGTGATGAAGAAAAATTAAACGAAGTTTTTGAAAAAGAACAAAATATTTTTGGAGTAATTCACTTCGCTGGGTTAAAGGCAGTTGGAGAATCATGCCAGATACCTCTTAAATACTATGACAATAACGTTGCAGGAACTACTACACTTTGTCGTGTTATGGAGAAAAATAATTGTAAAAACATTATCTTCAGTTCTTCTGCAACTGTATATGGGGATCCTCATGCACTTCCTATTAGAGAGGACTTTCCATTATCAGTAACTAACCCTTATGGACGTACTAAACTAATGCTAGAAGAAATTCTAGGTGATATTTATAAAGCAGATAACGAGTGGAACGTCGTTCTTTTACGTTACTTCAATCCAATTGGAGCACATGAAAGTGGAGATTTAGGTGAAGATCCAAAAGGAATTCCTAACAACCTACTTCCTTATGTTATGCAAGTAGCTGTTGGAAAATTAGAAAAAGTTAATGTCTTTGGCAATGACTTCGATACTCACGACGGAACAGGGGTACGCGACTATATTCACGTAGTAGACTTAGCACGCGGACATGTTGCTGCTCTTAAAAAATTAGAAAAAGGTAGCGGCCTTACTAAGTATAATCTAGGTACAGGTATTGGATACTCTGTTCTAGATATAGTTAAGAGTGCTTCAGCTGCTGTTGGCCGTGACTTACCTTATGTTATAGGCCCTCGTCGTGCAGGAGACATCGCTGCATGTTATGCTGATGCAACAAAAGCAAAAGAGGAACTTGGGTGGGAAGCTTTATATGATGTTAAACGTATGTGTGAAGACTCATGGCGTTGGCAAAGTAAACATCCAAACGGATTTGATGAATAAAATGTTAATGTGCTTTAGTACATATGAGCATAACAAAAGAGTATATAGAGAAAATCCAAAAGCGAGTACGCTGTACTCTTTTTTGGATTTCTTATTTCCCTATCAATATTAAATAGTTTAGTATTTATATTATTTTAGTAGTTTCCTTCTACTACCAGTATATAAAACTGTTGCTTTATTTTTCCCTATTATTATAAAAAAATTAATTAATTCTTTCTTGTATATTGAAAAATACTTTAATTTTTATCCCCCCATAATTACAACAATATGTACAATAAGCATAGTAATCACAAAAATTAAACACTACTATAACAAGAAACATAGATAAGCGAGTATGGGTACTAAGTATTAACTTTATTAAATAAGAATAGATATTAATATATTCACTATATTTCTTTGACTTTTTAAAGAAGGTTATGATAAACTCTTGAAGAATATACTTAAGAAAGGATATTTAAAAAAATTTGTATGAACAAGTTAAAAACATATATAAATTCAACTAGTTTTTATATTCTATGCTTTACTATCGTTTTATTTATAAATATTTTTCAAAATAAGATATGGTTCAGGAGGAAGAGATGAACCTTTTTATTTAACTATTCCTAATAGAATGTTAGCAGGATTTATTACTGATTCACGAATGGCATCCTAGCCAATTAACAGGATTTGTAATAGCTCCTATTTTAAAATTATACTACTTCTTCTTTTCAAACAAATGAAGGAATAATTTTTAAATTTTAGATATATCTATCTTTTCACACATTCAATAGTAGCTATCATAGTATATCGTAATCTCAAAAACATATCTAAACTTGGGGCACTAATCTGCGTCCTTATTTTTATTTTTTATACTCCTTTTCTATTATGACTTTAAGTTATAATACACTCGGACTAATGAGTTTTTATTAAGTGGATTACTTTTTAATCAATGAAAATAAAAGAGAAAAATTTTTTATCAGGAATATTCTTTGCAATAGGAGTGTTATGCAATCCATATATGACACTTGTATTCTTTATATACAGCATTTTTGTAATTTCTAGCTGTTACTATAAAAAAATTGACTTTATTACTCTAAAAAAATGGCTGTATTTTTATATTTGGAATTATTTTATTAACAATACTCTTTGCAGGATATTTTTTTCTTCTCTAGAGGATCTATATCCTTACTAATTAAATCTGTCCACTATATCTTAAACGATCCCTGAACACCTACCTAGAGGGTTTTTATCAGTTACTAAAAGATTATAGCTATATATTCTATTTTTATTAACAAAAAAATTTGTATATATTTATACAACAATATTTTTATTAATATCATCTCTATATTTTTTTATTTCTAAAAAGTACTTTACAAGAATATTCTGCTAAGTATAAACTCACTATTGTTGTGTGTAATATTTTTATAAAATATGGTATTTTTAGTCTAGATTTTGTCAATTATATTATGTTTCCTATTACTATAGTAGGGTTAACCTTTTTTATATTGACTAAAAATCGAAAATTCTAATGTGTTTGTCCATCTGTATTTACTAGGAATATCTTATTCATTTTGCATGAATATGTCTTCAAACATACATGTGTGGGCAATATCAACAGCAACTACGATATCTGTAATTGCAAGCTGTATTTTTATATTTGACTATGTTCAAAAAAAGAATTATCATATAGTCCTCCTAGAGAAAAAAATAGACTCTATTATTTTTGACTATTATTGTCACAACGATATTACTAGGCCAAGGATTATTACAACTAAAAAGCAAAATAAATTATGTATTTGATGCAACACCAATAAAATATCATACTGAGTTGTTAACTTATGGGGTAGCTAAAAATATAAAAGTGACGCCAGCAGAAAAAAACAACTATGATTACACATATGGGCTATTTAAAGAAATAAATAATTACACCGATGCCTATAGTGGCAATATTTTATACATTGGAAATAGCCCATCAATGTGGTTGCATCTCGAAAATCGAAACACTATTCCTTCTTATTCAGCTTGGATAGGAAATTTTTCGAGAAGCAAAGAAATCTCAGATCGATTAAGATCATACTATAAATTATATCCCAACAAAAAACCAAACTGGGTTTATATAACTAAATACTATATGATAGAAGATTATATATCTATTTTTGATAACTATACGCAACATAATTTATCTGGGGGAATATTATTAGAGAAAAAGAGAAAATAAACACCTGATAAAAAGATTGTTATAAAATAAAATGATGAATATCTATAAACTCGATAATTATCATTTCTATGACTTAGCTCAACCTTACCATTATGCCTAGGAATTCCAAATCTGACAATTTGATGTTTTTAGACTTATTTGATTACATAATAAATCAAATAGATGAGCTTGTTTAGTATTTTTTTGAAGTGAGCAAATTCAGAGTTATTATAAATTTGTATAATTTTAGGTTTGTACCCAAAATTATAGATAACAATTTTTTAAAAATAGTTAGTAAAATGAGAAGATTGTTCATTCTTCCTCACGGACTTATAAAACTACAAAAAGATACTTCTTGACATAAACTCAAAGAATTTTATAAGAAATTCTAACAATAACAAAGACTCCAAATAATACATCATTGATATAAAAGTTTCTTCGCATTTATAAAGAGTTCCTTTGGTATATAGCTAGATATATTTTTTAAAAAAATCGACAACATTAAATAACAACTAGCAAAGACAGCCACGATTCTCAATACACTGTATTTACATTAGATTAACAAATACATAAAAGATAAAACCAAGAAAAAAATTATTAAAATTTTTTTCTTGGTTTTTATCTTTTTCTAAATAAGTAGTGCTACGATTTAAAAAAATACTAACTTCCCTTTATTTATATATTGCTATAAACGCTCCACCTACGGCATTATCCTCTAACTCTAGACTGCGTTCGTTCCAAATATCATCAACACTATACCAACGATTTGTCTTACTCATATTATCTGGATCTATCGCTTTTGTTTTACCGTGATCATAGCCACTAAGTATTATTGCATGAGTACTATATCCTTTAACGAAAATTCCGTGACCGACTGCTCCGTAAACTATCTTACCATCTTTAAGAGCGGCTATTAAATCTTCTTTTGAATCAATTACTTGATATTTTAAACCCCAATAAAGAATCGCATCGCGCGCTCCTAAACTTGAAGTACCTGTAAACATAGTATTCATTTCCATAGTAGTATCATAAATATAATCTGCCACCTGAACAGGTGTAACATCTTTCACTAATCCAGAGATTACCATTGCTAAAGAAGTAGGTACACAACCAGTAATTTTCATATTAGATATCCCATATCTCTTATCGCTCCAACGCGCATCCGCTTGATAATATTGTGGAAGTTTTATAGGTTGTACAACTAGATTCTTATTTTCATAAACAAGTTTGTTTGATATATTTTCATAATAAGTCCATTTACCTTGATGGTCTTTTAGCCATTCTGCTCTTATCTGCGTAGAACTTCCAAAAAATAAACCACAAGCAACCATAATACCTATAAGTTTTTCACTTTGTGCACCTCCTACCTTCTCAAATTTAAAATTCATTTTATAATATTTTTATATTATACTATGATTTTAGATTTTAAACAAATTCTAATTATTATAAAAAGATGAACCTGATAATAATCAGAATTCACCTTTTTACTCTTAGAAACTTAATTTTTAGTACATCGGTCTTGCATATCCTTTAATATAACGAGAGTCCCAGTTATAAGTTTTTCTATTTACTTTTGTTGGATTCGTGTCTCCTGCATACTGAGCTGAATTTCCTTCGATAGTAGTAATTATTCCATTATTTACAGATTCTACTATACCGATATGGTCTGCCCAACCACCACCATCCCAGTCGAATGTTACTATATCTCCTACTTTGGGTTGTGTTTCCCTTTCCAGATTCCTTTTTGTTCCAATATTCCAATATGACGTTGAACTCCACACTCACGACCTATTAAATGACTAAGTCCAGCTTGCTGGAATACCGTTGTTACAAAGATATCGCACCAATCGTCTGAATATTTTGCAGTATAGCCTACAGGTTTTGGATTAACAGAGTTATATGCATCAACTATTTTTTTGTGTTCTTCACTTCCTGTTTGAACACCAAGATAATTGCGGGCAATGTTTAGAACACTATCTAGACTAGCCCTACCAGTAGCAGATTTCCCTGCATTTTTTTCCCAAGCACCACTAAGCCCCACATAATAACGACCATTGTCTACCCAACTATTAGTCGCCATCTTTCCATTTGAACCTACCCAGTAGTCTCCTACCCATGTGTTTCTCTTGTAAACTCCATTTTCTCCTAGGTAATACCATGCTTTATATGCATTGTCATATATCCAACTTTTTACTACCATCTTTCCGTCTGAACCTAAGTAGTAATCTCCTGCCCATGCATTTTTTACCATTTGACCTTCATTATTGTAGTAATACCATGCGCCTCCGCTTGATACCCATCCTGTTTTTTTATCTTCTGATTTCTTGGCATTTTTATCCCATAATCCGTTAGCTCCTACATAATACTTATTGTTATCTACCCAACTATTTGTTGCCATGCGTCCATCTGAACCTAAGTAGTAGTCTCCTACCCACGCATCTTTTGTTAGGTTCCCTTTGCTATCGTAGTGATACCATGCACCTGATTTTTGTGTCCATCCTGGTTTTTGAGCATTTTTTACCCATAACCCATTGCTTCCTACATAATAGTTATTATTGTCTACCCAACTATTTATTGCCATCTTACCATCTGAACCCAGCCAGTAGTCTCCTGCCCATGCGTTTTTTACCATTTGGCCTTGATTATTATAGTAGTACCATGAACCTTCGCTTGATACCCAACCACTTTTCTTCTCTTCTGTCTTCTTGGCATTTCTTACCCATACGCCATTACTTCCTACGTAATAATTATTGTTATCTACCCAACTGCTTGTTGCCATGCGTCCATCTGCTCCTACCCAGTAGTCCCCTACCCACGCATTTCTTTCCATTTGGCCTTGATTATTGTAATAATACCATGAACTTCCACTTTGAATCCATCCTGTCTTTTTAACATTTTTCACCCATAGTCCATCATGTCCTACATAGTAGTTATTATTGTCTACCCAGCTGTTTGTTATCATACGACCATCTGCGCCTAACCAGTAGTTCCCTACCCAAGCGTTTTTTGTTAGGCTTCCGTTTGCTTTGTAGTGATACCATGTGCTTCCACTTTGTACCCACCCTTGAGCTGCTTGCGCTTCGTTTCCTGAAACTTCCCCTATTACGAATGGCGTCGCTAAGACTGTTAAAAATCCTAGCCCTAATTTCATATTGTTTCTCATAATCTATTAATCTCCTGTATTTACTAGTTCTAATTCTATACTAATGCATCTTATATTATATCATCTTTCTTATCTATACTACGTTACAAGTTAGTTACAATTAAAAGAGAGATAAGTTACAATCCCTTATCTCTCTTTCTTTATTTATTATTATGATATATTTTCTTCCAACTAAATCCTTTTTACTAAACCAACTAATGTCCCTAATCCATAATATACATGGATTAAAAAAACAATAGTATAGGAATTAATAACAACGTAATATTAAACTTATTATTTATAATTGTAATTAACATAATCATTAACGTAAATAATAAATATACCCCACTTAATAACAGTATAAATACTTTTGTAATAGGAATTGTTAATAGGCTAAAAATAATTGCTAACACGAAAAACTAATGGAACAAAATGGAAAATAGATAAGCATTTACGCTCTACGTGAAATGTGAGACCAATCCAATAACCATTAGAATACTTCGCTTCAACATTTTTTAGTGTTGGTCGTATATATTGATAAGATACTATTTCAGGAGTATATCTTATCTTATAACCATGTTTTCGAATTCTATAATGAATTTCATTATCTTCTGTTCTTATTAATTTTTTCATTTAATAAACCTACTTTTTCAAAAACTTCTCTTTTATACATCCCATGAAAAATTGAGTTAACATATTTAGCTCCCTCAGATTTTCTATAATCCGCTATACTACTTCCGAACATATTTTCTTCAACTAAATGTAAGGTTCTTGAAAAATTATCTGTAGTTTCTACTATAGTAGGTCTTCGTCCGCCAGAAATATCTTCCCCGGACTGAATCACCTCTACATTTTTTTCGATAAAATTTTCTGAAATTTTTGAATGTCCGTCTACTTTTAAAATAACATCACCAGAAGCATTTTTTACTCCTAAGTTAAATCCACTTGGTTGTGTTTTCTTAACATTGTCTAATACTTTTACACTATAAAACTCTTCATCATTGTCTCTAAAAGTCTCCATAATTTTTTTACTACTATCCGTAGACATAGCATTTATAAGTATTATTTCTATTAAACTATGTGGATAAGTCTGTTTTTTAAAATCATCTATTAGTCCTGGTAAATATTTCTCCTCATTAAATGCGCTCACTACCACCGATACTAACATACTCTTCACCTCATCAAAAAGCAAGCTAGATTAAACATAATCTAGCTAAACTTGTATTATCCATCTTTTCTACCTAATTTTTCATTAGCTGCGAACATTATACTAGCTATTGATTCTCCCCAATATGGTGCTGTTGCGTAGTTAACGTTCATTCCTCCAGCTTTATTTCCAAGATAAGCTCCACGAGCAGGATATGTTGATTTTGATAAATATTTCTCATTAATCCAACGTGCTGCACCTAGAATACCAGCATCAACACCATCAAACTTAGTAGCAGCATTATATGGATTATTATCATAAGCTGAAATACCAAAGAAATTATTTTTATCTCTAGCAATCTTACTTCTTCCCCACGCACTTTCTAAAGCACTATGCGCAACTAAGTACAATGCATTAACACCATACTTTTCTTCAGCAGCTTTGAATGTAGCTCCTTTGCCAGCTAATCTACTGTCGCTAGCTCCCATTAAGCTATACAATCTATCTAAATCTGCTGCTGTATAATTTGTTTTTGATTTCAAATTGCTGAATTGGAACGGATGATCTAATTTGAAAGTTCCAAAATTAATTCCATCTGCTGAATAATAAGATTTCCCTACTACCATATTAGAATTATGATATGCAACCATTACTTTACTATATTGTGAATATCTGTGGTAGACATATTTACCATCACTAACATAATCTGGAATAAACGTAGTGCTAGAATTTACCGCTTGAACTTGTGATGGATTTACATATCCTGTTAATCCCGCTACTTGAACTGGAATTCTTCCTCCCACACTAGCTCTATTATCTCTAAATAAAATCGTATCTTTAGATACGTGTGATAAAATATTTCCACTAGCATCATATACTGGAATGTATAGTGAAACTACTTTATAGTACCCAGAGTAGGCATTATTTTGCACCCAAGCACCACTAGGCCCTACATAATAACGACCGTTGTCTACCCAACTATTAGTCGCCATCTTTCCATTTGAACCTACCCAGTAGTCTCCTACCCATGTGTTTCTCTTGTAAACTCCATTGTCTCCTAGGTAATACCACGCTTTGTACGCATTATCATATATCCAACTTTTTACTACCATTTTCCCATCTGAACCTAAATAGTAATCTCCTGCCCATGCGTTTTTTACCATTTGGCCTTGATTATTGTAGTAGTACCATGAACCTCCACTTGATACCCAACCACTTTTCTTCTCTTCTGGCTTCTTAGCATTTCTTTCCCATAATCCATCTTTACCTACATAATAGTTGTTATTATCTACCCAACTGTTTGTTGCCATGCGTCCATCAGCTCCTACCCAGTAGTCCCCTACCCACGCATTTTTTGTTAGATTACCTTTATTATCATAGTGATACCATGAACCTGATTTCTGTGTCCATCCTGGTTTTTGGGCATCTTTCACCCAGTACCCGTCAGCTCCTACATAGTACTTATTGTTATCTACCCAACTATTTGTTGCCATACGCCCATCTGAACCTAACCAGTAGTTTCCTACCCATTTATTTTTTTCCATTTGGCCTTGACTATTATAATGATACCATGTGCTTCCGTTTTGAATCCATCCTGTCTTCTTGACATTTCTTACCCATACGCCATTACTTCCTACGTAGTAATTATTGTTATCTACCCAACTGTTTGTTGCCATGCGTCCATCAGCTCCTACCCAGTAGTCCCCTACCCACGCATTTCTTTCCATTTGACCTTGGCTGTTATAGTAGTACCATGCACTTCCGTTTTGAATCCATCCTATTTTTTTAACATTTTTTATCCATAGTCCATCATGTCCTACATAGTAGTTATTGTTGTCTACCCAGCTGTTTGTTATCATACGACCATCTGCACCTAACCAGTAGTTTCCTACCCAAGCGTTTTTTGTTAGACTTCCGTTTGCTTTGTAATGATACCATGTACTTCCACTTTGGACCCAGCCTTGTGCTGCTTGTGCTTCGTTTCCTGAAACTTCTCCTATTACGAACGGGGTCGCTAGGACCGTTAAAAATCCTATTCCTATCTTTATATTGCTTCTCATAATCGTTATATCTCCTAAATCTACTATATACTATTTATATACTAATTTTTTTAACTTGTTATTAAATTTGGTTTATTCTTCAATCATATAAAAATTATAACATACTCTTAGAGTTAACCCTTTTTACAATTTGGTTACAAATAACCTCCACTATTAAATGCTGTAATAATGGTATTTGACCCATATCCAGGTTAATCATATATAGCCTATTTTTGTAACTATATTAAAAAAAGAATACGAATTTATTACTCGTATTCTTTCAATATTTCTTCTAATTTTTTTATAATCTTTAACACTATCAATTTCATAGATACTATTTGGTTCTAATTCTTCGACATAAACATCTAATTCATTAATATTATCTTTAACCATATTATCCCAATATAGATTTATAAACTCTCCACTCCTATAAGCTTCATCTATAAATTCAACAATTTTTCTCAGCTGTAGGTTTTATCCCAAAATGATACTCCACTCAATATTCTACCAGCTTTACTATCGACTATAATGTCTTGCACTTTATAATCATCTCCATAAAGAAGGAACCATTCATTTTCACAATCTTCACGATAAACACTGAAATATGTAGAGCGTGTTACATCTGTTCTAAACATGTTTTTAAATAGATAGTTGTCTGCATCTATAACATAACTGTCTGATAAATAATCTTTTACTAGATATAACGAATAAAAATTATTGTACTCTGCATACTTGTCATTCAACACTAGTCTTACATTATATTTTTTTCTTTTAGATAGTCAAATTGTTCATGTAGATATCCTACTACAATTATAATTTCATCTATTCCTTTTTCTTTTTAAATATTCTATCTGATATTCTACCAATGGCTTATCTTTTACTTTGATAAGTGCTTTCGGCGTGTTGTTGGTCATAGGTCTAAGCCTAGTACCTAATCCTGCCGCTAAAATTATCGCTCTCAAAATTTATCCTCCTAAGATTTTTACCTAGTCTTTTTATAATTATATATACCCCCAAAGATAATAATCAATGATGTAATTATTACTTGGAAGCTAAGTCCTATACCTAAGAAAATTGCAGAAAAGATTACAGTCCAAACAACATAACTGACATTTAATCCTGTTGCTTTTGCTGGTTGCAATCTATTTATCGCAATATAGTACATAATATATGATACCATATTACTTAAAACAAAGAAGAAAATTACCCCCCCCAGCTTAATATCCGCTACTTCTCCTATAGTAAAACCATTAAACATAACAATTACTAAATAAGCTAAAAACGATGTTACTTGTCTTATTAATAACGTCTCAATCTCTGTTAAGTGGTTACTCATCGCATATGAACTTAGGACACTTTCACTCCCCCAAGCAACTGCACAAATTAGCGCAAAAAGAAATCCTATATAAAAAGAATTAACCTGCTCACTTTTATAACTTTGAATAAAGATACCTGTTATTATTAGTGCAATCCCTACAATTGTCTTTGTAGAAACTTTATGGCGCAGAAAAATAACAGCTAACATAACAGATACTGCTGGATAAATTGCTGTGATTGATGAAGTCAATCCGCTACCTATATATTTCACCGCGTAAAGATTACACTGCATTCCTATCGGTCCTGCAAGTAAAGCACCAATTATAACACTTACGTTTCTAATATTTGTAAATATTTTTAAAGTCTATCTTTTTATACTTTATTAATAAAAATTGATGCAAGTATAAAAATACTAATAAGGTCATGGACGACGGCAACAACAAAAAGGTGAAATATTATATAAAGAGAATATATACGAACTTATTGTTAAACCTAATCCCCAAAATAATCCTGAAAATAAGCCAAATGATATTCCTGATTTATTTTTCATAACTTTCTAAATACTCCTTCAAATTCTTAAGACAGCGATTATATCTGTCTTGACCATAACTACCAAAGTCATCTCCCTGTTCTTCTTTATAAATAGTCCACAGACTCCATAAAAAGTCCTGAAGAATCTTGTAAATCATAACTTTAGCAATACTAACAGGTGTCTTTTCACTATAATAATGTTTGAAAAAAATTCTCCTTCTTCTGCTTTTTTTAAAAATTAGATTCTAAAAACAATGCTGCCAAGTCCCACATTGGATCATTCATCGCAGCATACTCCCAGTCAATAAGATAAACTCTTTTATCTGGAGCTTCAATAAAGTTTTCTGGTACTAAATCTGTATGACATGATTTTCTATCTAACCCTAGCTCTTCAAGATGATTTTTAGAGAAAAGATTTTTCTCTTATTTTATCATAATATGCATACCTGACTTCTTCTTTAATTAAACTCTCATATTTTTCAATTTCAGAAAACACGTCAAATTCACCATCTAATTCTTTTCCCGAACCATGTACTCGTTGTAGAATTTCAGCAACTTCTTTTGTTTTAGCTTTTAAATAATGGGCATCAAAAGTAATCGCATCTTCTATATATTCATTAACCTTTATCCCAGCATCAATATCAAAAAAATATAATTTTCAACATCAAACTCTAAATCACGAAGTTTTGCCAAATTATTCTTTTCATTAATTCTATTTATTAACTTATCCGTTCCTTTTCCCAAAGAACTTCACTATATTTTTTTATTCGTAGTTACAACTAGGTAGTTGTTGTTAGTCATTCCACCCTAGGCGTTCTACGCTCACTATATCTTCTGAATCTGAAAGTAGTTTTGCTATTTTTATTTTTAATCAATTGTTTCAATAGATAAACCCCATTTCTGTATTACGTTTTATTTAATAAGTATAACACAAAATAAAAATATCTTAAAACTTTATGGAAAGTTTATTTTGATAGTGATATATGCATTTTAACCTATTAAAAAAATAACACATATTTTATCAACCTAAAAAAATTTCCAAATAACTAATCGCACTTTTTGTTAATTCTTAATCATTTCCTACTAGTAAAATTATAATAAATTCAGCCATCATCTCCAAAACATAAATAGAAACAACCTCTAAAAAGTTGTTTCTAAAAGAAATTATATCAATAATTAGATTTTTTTGCTTTATAGTCTCTGTAATAATTACAACTTTAGTTCCAATCATTTCTTACTATATTACCCTAATTGTCCAAAAAAATCGTATAAGTACATTAATAAGCCACGCCACGCTTACACTTAGAATTAAAACTCCAAGCGTAAATAAAACATCATTCAACTTTTGAAGAAACGAAATACTTTAATAAGAAATCCATAATTAATCCATGAATCATATATAATTCAAACGATATTTTACCTAATAATTTCAAATACTTATTATCAAAACTTATATTTTTTTATAACAAGGAAAAAGTAAATAATAAAAAAACTATATTACACAAGTTCCCCATAACCCCATAATAAAAAAATACCTATCTGTTATCTTCCACAATTTTAATAAAATATCATAATTTTGAAATACATATATTAGTATAGAAAAACATTAAACTTAAGAAATAATTATTACTAAAACACCTGTCAATTTTTTTGCTTATATTCAGACCAAATCATCCCCAAATTAAAAGACATAATACTTACATACTCCCACGCACCATGCTGAAAAATATATACTAGCCCAAATATAAAATATGGATAAGCTAATATTAATTAAAATCGCATTTTTCCTGTATTTTTGTGAATTTAAAAGAGATATAAAACGTAATATATAAAATTAATATAGCATTTATAAACCAACCATAATATATTATAGTATCGTTTTTTTCTAAATAGATTAATGAAAAAAATTGAAAATTAATATTTTTCTCCTTTGATTACTCTATAAATTAAATAAATGATAATCAATACTAAATATCGATATAACAATTTAAATACTCTTTTTTAAAAATTATATAAATAATTATCTTTAATAGTAAACTGTGTATATAATCCATAACCTGATAAAAAGAATACCGAGACAATATACCATCCCATATAATTAAAATTAGAAAAAGTTATACCTGTAGTTACATGTTGAGATATATGATGAAAAAAATAATCATTATTGCCATAACACCTTTCATCCCGGATGTTGATTGAACAGCTAAATAATCCTTGTCATTTCCCGGTATCAAATATACAAAAACTGAAAATAATATCAACACAAAAATCCATGCTACTTCTCCTATATAACAATTTATGAATTAAAATATCTTGTCTGATGTAAATTTAATTTTTTTCTGGAAAAGAATAAAGATACTCTTTTTAATTCTTTCTCTATAATACTTATTTCTTCTTCCCATTCAGTATTTCTCTGAAAAAAATTTTTCAAATTATTAATTGATCTACTCGGATCAAAAATACATTTTTATCTTTATGTTCTTCAGGGGATAAATTCAAAAAAATCTTCCAAAAATTCCTACTGTATCATGATAATTCAAAACTAAATCCTCAAATCTTATCTTTTAAAAAAACTTCAACTCCTCTGTATTATCTTCATACTGTCGAAGAGCTTTTATAATATCTACAAAAATTCCACCACATCTAGTGGATATGGGACATTTTCCCCTTTTGGATACCAAACATACTTATTAGCAATAAATACATCCCTTGGATCTCTAGTTATTAATATAGGTTTAAAATCCACTGAATTATAGTTTTTTTATTCGTTTTTAAATTATAGGGTAATAATAATTGGTCTAATACTACTCTATCTTCTTTTTGGACTTATTTCATTAACAATTTTTTTCAATAAAAACTGTGGTTTTTTTATAAAAATTCTTCCGCTGACATCAAACTAAATTCAAGCTGTGTATTTTTTTACAAACTTTTGCTTCTTGCTCATCCCTATCAGAGATAATAATCTATTAAACAGCGCATTCTTAATCCATTCAATTTTTTTGTTGGTTTTTTCATATATATCCCAACTTCCTCTAAATTTATACTGAACTATACTATCCACATATTGATCAACTATTGATATAAAGTTTTCTGACACCGTATATTTATACCCTGCTGGCCACCAACCCTGATATTCATTTAGTCTATACATAAGCTTACGAAATTCTTTTTATAGCTTCATCACTTCTTACTGCATTGTTATTATTTAATAATTTATTTTTCTAAATCAAACACTCCATTAGGTGCATGGAGAAATATATATTCGAAGTCTGAACTTCTTGTATTTAAATTCGGATATTCTTTTAACAAATCAGTTACCGCTGATGAACCACTACCCATATACCCAGTGGGCACAATAATTTGTTTCATTTAATTAATTCTCCTTGTACTTAATTAAGTATTTTTTTAATATTAAAGATAATGCACGTTTACTATTAGCTACGATCAAACAATAAATAAGTTTTTCTTTTTAAGAGAAATTTTTTTGTAATATTTATTATGCTGCCAATTCGGGAAATTTTCATTAAGATATTTTTTTATACTGATCCAATAATTCAGATTTCTTATCTATCTTGAAAACATCTAAATACCCGACATATAGCAGATGATGAATAGCCGTGTACTCTAACTCAGTGTAATTAGATTCATAAATATTATTTTTTTCTATAATATGCTATAGCATCGTTAAACACCAGAAAAAAATATCTATTTTTGAAAGAGAATTACTTCTCATTATAGAATTTTTGAGATAGATAATATCTATATATAGGTTTATCAAACCATTTTTATCTTATCTACTTTGCTTGTAATCTTTAAAATATAATTTAAATCCTCATAAAATACATTTTCTAAAAAAATAGAGTCTCGTACCTTTTATAAACTCAGTTGAAAAAAATAAAATGCCATGGACTAGGTGTTCTATATGCAATTAATTTTTATATCTTTTTTTCATCCATATCTGTAATGCTATTATTTTTCTACAACATCCCCATTGTAAGTATATGTAGAATAATTAAACATATTTATTTCTCCTAAGTTTTGGATCAATAAATATTTAAATGAGTCTAATTCAATTTCATCGTCTACATCTACAAACCACAAATATTTAGTATTACATTGTTCTATTATTTTGTTTCTAGAAGATGATGGCCCTCCATTTTCTTTGTTAATAACCTTTATGAAATCATAATTTTTCATATTCTGCAAGGATGCTCTCACTATTGTCTTTCGAACCATCATTTACCGCTATTATCTGCAACCTCAATTTTTTTGAAGGAATATTTTTTTATATGCTCTTAATATCGATGTAATACAGCGATCTATATAGTTTTCACCATTATAAACTGCTATTCCTATTGTTAATTCCACTTTAATTTCTTCCTTTTTATAACGAATTTAGGTTTATAAAGGAAACCTATACTCCTCTTTTTAACTAACTCTGAAAATTAAACTCTAGGTTCAATATAATACTTCACTTTCTATAATATTAATTTTAGTTATTTCCATGCATCCAAAAACATACATTTATTTCTTAATTTATATATTGCTTTTTCAAAAATTATATCTTGTCTATTATTTGCCCTTATATTTTTACTAAATATTCTTATTAATTATCTCTTGCAACACTTTTTGCCCCTCTTCATTGTAATGAAGTCCATCATTTGTATATTTATATTTCAAGTGATTGTTTTTCTGATAATTCTTCATTAATATCAATTAATTTTTATGTTGTGTTCTTTTTGTTAGCTGTTCTAGATACTCATTTAATTCTTTTTACTAATTTATTATCTATACTATCTCTAAATAAAGCGTACCCTATTGTTGTTAAAGTTAACTCAATATTACTTTCTTTTGTAAGTTCTAACAATTTTTTTATAATTTTCTTTTATCTTCTCTATGTTATATTTTTGCAACTATATCATTTATCCCCATTGACACCAACGCTTTTTTTATTCCTGTTTCTTTTATATTGCCATAAATTTTTCTAGCATTGTTGCTAGTGTTATTCCTCCTACACCTAAGTTGCTGTATCCCTCTATGTCAACACTCATTAACCTTGAATCTGCTATTATCACACACTCTTTTATTCCTTTTTTTCTTTGAATTCTTTGTATTTACTTTGATAAAAATTTTTTATTGCGTTGTTCTCTTAACTCATAGTTAAAATATCTACTACCTATCGCTCCAATAAAAATCACTTCTGTCATCTATATCATATGAACTTTCTTTGTCCATTATATATGCCATTGTTTTCGGTGTTAAGTAACTTACATTTTTTTCATAAACTTTTTTGGTTGTTATATATATTGCCCCATTTGGTCGATACAACTTCTTCTCGTCTTGCCTTCTATAACCCCTATCTACCGCAAAACCTTCTTGTATCATATTTTTTTCATCTAAACTCGTGAATAGTCTAGGTGATTTATCTAATTCTGCATAACTTACTAGATTTTCAATGTTTTGTTGCTCTTTCTTGAAAATTTCCATTGCTTCTCTTATTTGTTCACCAGTTCTTAACGGGGATGTCAATTGAAGCAAGACATAAATAACATCTTCATCAAATCTTGATAAAAAATCCAAACCAACAGCATTCGATGGTGTAGTATCTTTTGACAACTCAGGATCTCTTAGTATTGTAGTTATACCTCTTGTTGCGCAAATATCTAAGTACAATTGTGAATCTGAACTCACATAAATATCTTCTTTAGCAAAGCACCCTGACTCTATCGCTGCATCTATTGTATGGAATATTAAAGGTTTCCCATCAAAGAATAACATGTTCTTATCTCTTAACCCTTTTGAGCCACTACGTGCCGGTATTAAACATACTGCTCTCATATACGTTCTCCTTTGTTTTTTATTATTTTATTTTTCTTGCGGGTACCCCTACGTATGTTCCGCTATCCTCTATTGTTTTAACAACTACTGCTCCTGCACCAATTATAGTATATGGCGCTATTTCTACTAATTGTATTATTGTACTCCCACTTCCTACATATACCCCTTCTTTTAATATGCAAAAATTCAGTATCGCTCCCGGTGTTACATTACAATGAGCTCCAATTATTGTATGATGCTCTACTATTGCACCCGTATTTACTATTGAATTATCATATATCTCCACTTCTGACCCAATAAAACAACGACTAATAAAAATCCCTTTACCTTTTATACTCGAATCAGTTAATATGGTTGCTTCTCTACTTACTATGTTAATAAATGAATTTGGGTGTTTGCTATTTACTAAATCAAACAGTTCTTTTCTCTTTATATTGTCGCCTATTGTAATAAAAAAACTTTGTCTATTTTTCTTTTCTTCAAGAAATTCTATTACTTCTCTTGTTTTTTTCCAAGTATAGGGTAGCCTTTTATATTCTTTTTATATTTTTTTATCATCAAAGTAACCTACAAATTCACAGTTATAAATGTCTAGATGGGGTTTAACTGCATCCGAATGGCTTCCTGCCCCAATAAACGCTACTCGTTGCTTCATTATTTATCCCCTCCTAAGTCTTTAAAATCTTTTACTGTTCCTTTATTTTTTTCTAAATATTCTAGTATATATCTTTTGGCATTTTCTATAGAATCTTCTTGCTCATATGGATTAAAAAAGTTTGTAATTTTTTTCAATTCCTTAAATCCTTCTTTTAAAGATTCTTCGTCTGTATTTACATCAACTACACTTGGGCCGCGAAGACGACCTAGTTGGCGATTCCCTATATTTAATGTAGGTGTTTTTAGCGACGGCGCTTCTATTAAACCAGATGATGAATTCCCTACTAAACCTCTTGAATATTTTACCAATGAATGGTATTCTCTTGGTTTTAGTGATTTAAACAATTTTGATTTAGGGTTCTGTTTTATATAACCCTCTACCGCATCCATTATTTTATCTGAGTCAACATCTGAGTTTGAGCCAATGAAAATAGACTGTTTTTGTTGAATATTCAAAATTTTTAAAAGTGTGTTTATTTGACTTAATGCTTCACCATCTTCTAATGTTACCGGATGAAACAACACTACATAATATTCTTCTTCTAATTCTACTCCCAACGTTTTTTCTAACTCTCTTTTTGACAGAAAATCTTGTTTTAAAACATTTTCTACTCCCATTGCCCCAATATTATGAACAGTTTTTTCTTCTTCACCCAGTTGAAGTACTCTATTTTTAAATTCTTCACTAGCAACTAGGTGAAGGTGGCTCATTTTTGTTATGGCATGTCGTATGGATTCATCAAAATTACCTAGAGTTTTTTCCCCTCCATGTATATGACAAATTGGAATATTGTATATCAAACCTATGTTAGCCACAGGAAGCATCTCATATCTATCACCAAGTATTATTATTAAATCATAGTTATTTTCTTCAAATAAGTCTGATAATTTTTTTCTGTTAATATAGCCAAAGAACGGCTAACACATTTTTTCGAAGTGTTTACTAATTCTAGCGGTATCTTCTTCACTATATTTAATCCATCTTCTTCGATTTGCTTATATGTGTAGCCGTACTTTTCTTCTAAATGCATGGCTGTAACAACCACATCTAAATTAATACTTTTCTCTGTATTTAATTTTTAAGAGTAGTGTTCTCATTATCCCATATTCAGCTCTTGAACCTGTTACTACACATACATTTTTCATTTTTTTACCTCTTTATTCTTGATTTTCAAACTCACTGTGTACGATTATCGTATCTTCTTCAAAATCATCTTCACTAACTTTCCCTAAAATATCATACCAGCACATCGGACTTATTCCATTCCCTGGCCTTTTTGTTGTAATATTTTCCCTTGTGAATTTCTCCCCTTTTCTTATTTGTCTTTTGGCTATTATTGACTTTCTTGCAACTATTTTATTTTTTATTTCCGCTACTACTGGAGTTTTTTCAAATTGCCCTAGAGAGAGTTCTACTATTCTTATACCTTTTACTAATCTTCTCAGTATATCTGGTGTCGCACTAGCTTTGTGATCTGGTCCTGGCATATTATTGTCTAGTGTAAAATGCTTTTCTATTATCTCTGCACCTAGTGCTACAGCTGCAATTGGCACTGAATATCCTATACTATGATCTGAATATCCTATTGTATGATTTGGGAACTCTTTTTGTAAAGTTTTTATAACATTTAAATTCAAATCTTCATATTTTGTTGGATATTCTGTAGTACAGTGTAATATTGATATATCTATTGTGCCATTATCTTCTAATATTTTTACAGCTGCATGTATTTCATCCATCGTTGCCATCCCTGTAGATAAAATTACTTTTTTTTTCTGCTTCCCAATTTTTTCTAGATATGGTAAATTTGTAATTTCTCCTGATGGAATTTTTATAAACTGACATACCCGTGCTAATTAAAAAAAGTCTAACGAGTCTTCATCAAATGGTGTCGAGAAAGCATCTACTCCTTTTGTAATGCAGTAATCACGTAAATTAACATATTCTTCAAAACTTAATTCTAGTTTTCTTGTCATCTCTAATTGAGAATCATTGATTCCTGTTGTTTTCTTTTGGTAATCTGCTTTAGGCGCATATTTTGAGATTAGCAAGTTCGCCTTAAAAGTTTGAAATTTTACCGCGTCTACTCCACATTCTACTGCAACATCAATCATTTTTCTTGCAAGATTGAAATCACCATTATGATTACATCCTATTTCTGCTATTATATATACCATATTATCTCCTAATTATCTTACTTTTTGAGTATTCTGTTGTTAAAAATCCTATTATAAACATTAAATACGTCTGTTCATAATAATTATTTAGAAATATTGCTTCTAAGAAAAAAATGAGACAGCAAAGATAAAAAGCACACTAAATAACAATACACTTTCTCTTAAGTATCTATTTTTTTAAATTCATCTTTCACAATAGGTATCATTGTAAAAGATAACCAAACTAAAAGTATAACCGAGCCAAAAAGTCCATAATATAGTATTGTAGCCATATAACTATTATGTATAGACTTTCCTTTAGTCATAAAAGGGAACTCCACTTCACTATAATTTGCTCTTGCTACATTCATTTGTGCCTTTGGAGATATCCCGAATATAGGTTTCTTTAAAAACAAATTAAACGCTTCTTTCCAAATTTTCACGCGTCCATTCCCTATATCTTTCCCTGTATCTTCCTTCAACGTTTCTATGACAGGATTTTCAGAATATTCTCCATTTTCATCATCATATAAATCGTCTGATATCGGTTTATATTCTCCTATCCAACGTTCATTTTTCTTAACTTCATCAACATAATTTAATTCTGATTCAGAAATACGAACCAAGTTTTCATTATTTATAAAAACATATCTTTTATAATCTGCTTTGCTAAAAATCATAGCAGATGTTTTTTTGAATTCCGTAATACGAACCAATCAATACTAACAATGTCACTAATAATTTTACTGTTTTTAACTTACCTAAAGATTTTTAAAATGTTTATCCCCTTAGATTTATTAATAATATAATCCTTCTTAATAGCCAAGATCATCGCTAGTCCTGCTATAAATATTATTGAATACAATGTACCTCTAGAATTACACAATGCCACAGTTATAAATTCTATAACAATAAATATCCCGATTAATACTTTCTCAAAAGTATTGATCTTCTTATATCCTAAAATAAGAATATAAATTGCTGTGAAAATTAGAGTAGTGTCTATCATTGCTAAAAAAATTTGGATCATCATAAAGCCCATACAGTAAAGGAGTGTACTTTCCTTTTTGAGACAAAAACATACCTTAACCCAAATAGAGATAACGCATTTCCTTTTTATTAAAAAAATATACTTATATTCCCTAAATATAGTATAACAGAAATTGCATCTATAATAAACTTAGATATGAACACTGGATAAAAATGTACTTAAACATCTCTAACTTGCTATATTTTTTTCTTTCAAAATTGTATATGCTGGTAAAAATACAATAATCGAAAAAAATTGTTAATAGTGTGGTTTTGGCTGATGAAAATGTTATATATTTATAGTTACTTAAACTACTTAATATTGATGCCAAAAATCCATCCCACTATAAATAAAAATATTTTTCTTTGTATAAATATTCCCTCGTATCTTCATATTATATATAATAATAATTAATCCCCATATTAATAATACTCCTGAAAAACCATTTATTAAAAAAATCTAATCCTTTTGGATAAAGATTTTTTAAAAGCCGGTCTCAAAATATATACGAAATATATAGAATAAAAAAATTATCGGATATTTTTAATAATATTTCTATTATTTTTATTTTTTTCATTATTTTTAACCTCTAAAATTATAAATATTAACTTTATTTACTAGTCATTTACCCTCATACTTTTTTTATATTTTTTTCAAAACTTTTTTTATAATCTCTCATTTATGTTTAATAAAATGATTGCTATTTTTCAAGCTTTTTAGGCGCTAATTTATTAAAAAAATTATATTACTTCTAATATTCTTCAGTTTACCAATTAATATACTATATTCTGGAATTTGACGATAGTCATTCAATTGAATAATTTGATTAAATATTGATAAGTACGCAAATCCTTGCCTTATAAATAACTTTTTCTTTAAGTTTAGTGTAATTATTTAGCGTATATTCCCCTATTTTATCTATTATTTCTATGTAATCCATATCTCTTGATGAAAAATGTCTTAGTTGTTATACTGTTCCCTCGAATATAATAATAATAATAATTCCCACTAATCAGTGTGTATTTATCTACTTTTTTTAATAACTCTAGTGTATAAAATACATCTTCATAAACCTTCCCATCTGGAAACTTGAGAACTTTCGCTAAATCAATGCTAAGTAATTTACAGACCGCAGCCCCATAAACTTTTCTATTTTCTAAATACTCTTTGAGATACCCTTCTCTGTCCACTACCAAAGAATACTCTTCTCCGTCATAATGCGGTCTTAATTTATTGTTTTTTTGTACACCCTAGTAATTCCACATTCAGCTATCTGTGTGTTATATTTCCTTATGGCTTTATATAAGTTTTTCATACATATACTGATCTATATAATCATCACTGTCTACAAAACCAACATATTCTCCATTCGCCTTTGCAACACCATAATTCCGAGCGTCAGATAATCCTCCATTATCTTTGTGATAAACGTTAATACGAGAATCTTCTCTAGAAAGCTCATCACATATTTTCCCACTATTATCAGTTGATCCGTCATTAACCAAAATCACCTCAAGATTTTTGTAACTTTGATTTAATATAGAATAAACGCATTTTTTTCAAATACTTCTCTACGTTATAAACTGGTACTATAATACTTATTAATTTATCACTTATAACTTTATCATCCATCAATCTCACCTACTAACATAAAGAATTTTTATATCTAACTAGTACTTTCTTATACAAATTTGTATTTATTAAAAATTAATATTAGTGCTAGTTTTTCTATTTTTTTATTAATATATCTATTTCTAATCAATTTTTAAAAATTACATTTTGAAGTATGATAGTATGGGAGCATAATACTTATTTTTTTCTTAAAATCGTTAACTAATAGTATTCTGTTTAAAAACCGAAAAATATGCATACATTTGTCTACAATCGGCTTCTTCTTTTAAAGTTGGATACGTTCTATATACTTTGCTATGTAATCTATCATTTATCTCTATTAAATCTAGCATTTTTTTGTTAAATTCATTATTAGTAATACTATTTTCTCTCATCATATAGTTGTAAAAAGGTATATCAAAAAAATAACATATTTTTGAAGCTTTCTCTAGTAAATCATAATGATAAAATGTATCTTCATATAATTTTTCCTTTGGGAAAGTTAATGTTTTAGCTATTTCGCTCTTGATCAGTTTAGTGCACACAGATCCAAAGATTTTTCTCTAGTACCAGATACTCTTTTATATATTCAATTTCATTGCAAACTCTATAATATTTTTTGTTGTGTATTGTCTAGCAGAATTAGGATATACTATTTTCATATTACATTCTGCAACATCCGCATTCTCTCTTTTTATCACATCATATAACGTCTTATACATATCCGAATCAATAAAATCATCACTATCGACAAAACCAATATATTTACCATTTGCTCTCTCCACCCCATAATTACGAGCGTCAGATAATCCACCATTTTTCCTTATGATAAACTTTTTATTCTATCGTCTAATTTTTGATAAACTATCACACAACTTTCCGCTATTATCTGTTGATCCATCATTTACTAAAATAATCTCTAAATTGTTATATACCTGATTTGTTATTGAATTCACACATTTTTCTATGTACTTTTCCACATTATACACTGGCACAACTATACTTATTAATTCATTATCAACCATATTATTTTTTTCACCTTTTTTTATTATTTTTAACTAGCTCTCCTATATCTTTCTTATAGTAAAATATTAATATCAAAAAAATACTATTAGACAAACCACTCCACCTCAGAAGCAGATTATCTATAAAATAGTTTGTAAATACTCCATACACACATACCACAACTGTTAGTTTTGTATAACCAAGTATACTTATCTCATTATAACTATATTTTACTTTCGCGATTATATGATGAAAGACTAAAAAGTAATAAGTATGATGCTACTGTTGCTATAGCCGCTCCATATATTCCTTGTCTAGGAATTAATATATAATTTAGCACATAGTTAATTCCGGCAGCAAACATAGTTCCTATTGGAATGAACTTAGTATTCTCATAAAAGAATTGAATATTAACTGGAAACGTATAAAGAAATGTTAAGAAGCAACTCACTACAATCAACACTACAAAGTCACGACTACTCTTATAATCATTACTTCCCATTATTGTCACTAATTCAGGAAATACAGATAAAAAACCTATCGTTAAGAAAACTGCTATAATTAAATATCTTTCCTTATACTTTTTGATAAGTTCTTCATCGCCTTTTTTCTTCTCAGCAAAAAACCAAGGTATCCACGCTGTATTCATACTCATAAGTGCAATTGAAACAATACTTCCAAGCGAGTAACCAAAACTATAGATTGCAACTTCCTTGGAACTCATAAAATCACCTATCATAATTCTATCAAGTTGACCTAGAAGACTATGCCCAAGTATATGGAACACCAATGGTAGAGAAGTCACTAAAATAAACTTTATATAACTTTTTTCCAATAGCTTTCTATTATTTTTATAAACAAAGTATAAAAATACTACTGCAACCACTAAACTTGGAATAAACCCACCAAGTATTCTTGCGAGAAAATCATCCTTTAATGTGAATAGAAAAATCAGTGACAATACAACATTACCAAATGACATAAAGAATGATAAACTTAGTTGCTTCTTCGTATTTTGTGTTTGAATATAGTACTGCGATAAACTTGCTTGGAGATGACTAAAATACCCTTGTAATAATATGAAAATTAATATTCCTATAGAAAACCCTAAGAGATTCTCTAAAAAAATCATGAAATATCAAACTTACTATTGAAAATAGCACAAAAAAATATTGTTGCAACCGAGGTACTTGTTCGGATGTAATTCACAAAATCTTGCTCATACTTTATCTTCGCTATACTAAAACTTCCCGATATCTGAAGACCGATAAATATTGTAAATATACTTTACCCACGATGTATATAGATTATAATTTCCATAATCTTCTTGCGTCATTACTCGAGTATAAATAGGAAGGGTTATAAAAACTTAACCCTTGAATCAATAAGTTGCCTATTGTATAGGCGAGACTTGAACTTAATAGCTTATTTTTTTACTCATTATAATTCTTCCTTAGCTACATTATATTTACTCAATAAACTTGAGTTGTACTTTCTTGTTGTAAAATCAAATATGATTTCCTTTTCTTCTCCACAACTTAAGAAATCAATAGCTGTTGATGAGTGCGCTATAATCTTTTTAAACTTTGCATCACTAACCATTTCTATTAATTCCATCGGAACATCTTTAGCAATTACATTTATTCCTTCTATCGTATCATAGTTTATTGTATCCCGTGGATGAGGTTTTTAAATAAACTTCATAGCCATCTTCTAAGCATTTGCGACATATTTTTATAAAAGTTGTACTGAGCTTCTTGGCTACTAATTAATTTATCTATACTTAAAGGTTGAGTTAGTATTAAAACTGAATTACTAGAAACATCCTTTAATTCTTCCACCTCAAATAGATTCAATATTTGTAACTTTCTTTTTCTCATTTATATTTTTTGAAAAGTTTATAACGTGGAACTTCAAAAATTTATTCCATCTCTCATCTCTAGGCACCACAGATATGTCATTAACTTCTATACTTTTTGCAATATTTTTCCAAACCCAGGTTTGTTCAAACGAGCAAATAAAAGATGTTTAATAAATTCTATATAATCTCTACTTTTTTTGCATTTTTAGTGAACACGCGATCAATAAAAATTTTTTTGTGAATATTTATAATAATTATAGCCATCTTCTATTGTATTATATTCTATTTTATGTTTATCCATATAACACCCTAGATAAAAAGTGATCTACATAAATATAAATATTTTTTTGCATTTTTTTAATAATTTAAGAGTTTTTCTTATATCACCAGTTGAACAAAAAAATCTCTCGTTATAGTGAAATCATAGTCATTTAAACGTATAATCTCTTGAACGAGTCCGCTACTTATCATTTCTTCTTCTTTATCTGGCTTCAAAATATCATCTAAAAAGTATCAATACGTTATTTTTCTTCTTTTTAACTTTAACAGCGTTATTAGTAGTTGGTATCTTGTTAAAATTATATAAATCTCTTTTAAACTACTCACCTACTACCTCCGCTATTACTTCTTTAAAGTTTTCTACAATAACTTCTATATCCTCATCACTAAGACGTGTATGCAATGGTAATGTCACTTCGTTAACATAATATGAATAAGCATTTGGATAATCATTCATATCAAAACCTAAATTTTTATAAGCTGTAAGAAGCGGTAATGGTTTGTAGTGAACATTACAACTAATTCCGCGTTCTGCCATTTTCGTAATTATTTCCCCACGTTGCTCAAATGTTGCACCTTCTACATGTGTAATATATAAATGGTTTGAACTTTTGTGGTCTTTTGTATTATGAACTAACGGTTTTACTTTACTACCTTCAAAACCTTTATTATATTTTTCAACAAGTTCTAAACGACGTGCTAATAGTTTAGGATAGCGATCTAGTTGAACTAAGCCAATAGATGCCATAATATCCGTCATATTACATTTATAACCTGGGATAATAATATCGTACTCCCAAGAACCTGCTTTCGTTTTTGCCAATGCATCTTTTGTTTGACCATGAAGTGAGAAAATTTGGAATTCTCTATATAATTCTTCATTATCAAAGTTTGGATTTTCACGCCATGTAACACTTCCACCTTCTGCTGTTGTGAAGTTTTTTACCGCATGGAATGAGAATGTTGTAAAATCTGCGACAGCTCCAATTTTTAAACCTTTATACTCACTACCCAAAGCGTGTGCCCCATCAGCAATAACAGCAACACGCCCAAGTTTTTCTTGATACATGCTGTTTGCTTCAAATAACTCTTTTTTACTTTCTACTACTTCGAAAATTTTATCGTAATCACATGGAATACCCGCAAGATCCACCGGAATAACCGCTTTTGTTCTTGGTGTTATTGCATCAGCAAGTTTAGAATAATCCATCTCTGCACTATCAGTTTGAATATCAACCATAACAGCTTTTGCCCCTACATGATAAATAACACTACAAGATGCTGTATATGTTAGAGCTGGAACGATTACCTCATCTCCTTTTCCTACACCTAGCACACGTAAAACAAGTTCTAACGCTGCAGTCGCTGAATTTAAACATACTGTTTTAGGTGTTGTTGTATATTCTGATAGTCTTTTTTCTAATTCTTTTGTTTTAGGCCCTGTTGTTATCCATCCAGATTTTAAAGTATCTACTACTTCATTTATTTCTTCTTCTGTAATATCTGGTGGTGAAAAAGGAATATTGTATTTTTTCATTTTGACTCCTAACCTTTTTATTGTTTATTAACCTTCCTTTTTATGTTATCTCTTTATTATACTCTAATTTTTGAAAAAAATTTCAGCTATCACGTCAAAAAAACACAATAGAATAGCATAGAAGTTCCTCTTGTGTCTTTATATTTATATTGTTAGAGTTAATTTCATATAGTAGATGCAACATCAAATTAACCTTGTTCTACTACTTTATGACCGCTAACGCTGTTTGTATCATTATTTTTATATCATTTACTATACTAAAGTTCTTAATATACTCTAAATTGTATTTCATCTTATCTGGTAGAACTTCTTCGATATAAATATCATCAATAGAACGCCCTGTCCCTTTGAACTTTTCTATTACTTCATCCTCATCTTTGTATTCAATACTCGCGGGGAGATGTTATCCCGGCTGGAAGAAGTAATGTTGCGTTCATTTCATCAGTATAACGATTAACATATTTTGCAACTTCTGGACGAACACCAACGAAGCTCATATCTCCAAGAAGTACATTAAAAAGCTGTGGCAGTTCATCAAGACGAACCTTACGAAGTTTGTTCCCAGCGCGACTTATACGTGGATCGTTATGTTCAGTCACGGCTGCACCAAGTTTGTCTGCATCCTTAACCATTGTTCTAAATTTAAAAATTCTAAATGGACGCCCATAAGTAGTAATACGCTCTTGTCTATAAAACACCGGCCCCTCACTGTCCAACTTTATCCAAATAGCAATAGCCAAAATTATAGGACTTAGCGGAATAAGTAATATTAAAGCTAATACTTTATCTAAAAAAACAACTTTAGAAACAACGATATTTTTTTCTCTTTTCTATTTCTTCTCTATATTTTTTACTATCTCTGTTTCAAATCTTTTGTCTATATTCATCTTTCACCTTACTTTTTATTCAAAACTGAAAATCTCTTTGAATAAGTTTATTTTTTTCCTTAACAATTATAGCACACTTGTTAAAATAAAAAAAGATAGAGCAAAAACTCCATCGCACTCAACGATGGAGTTTTTATTCTTCTACCCATTATAACAATTTATTATATTAAACAACTCGTCGCGAATTTCTTTGTTAGTTGCATTCCCTAGCATCACTTGTAGTTTGTCTAGCTTAACATTTAGTTCGTCTACATCGATGTCTAAGGTTGTATTTTTATAAATCATTTTGTTATCTGTTTTTTCACTATTTTCGTAATCTAATGACAATTCTTCGTACATTTTTTCTCCTGGACGAAGCCCGATTTCTTCAATAGCTATATCTTTATATGGTTCTAAACCTGAAAGCTTGATTAGGTTTGTTGCCAGGTCTATAATTTTTACGGGTTCTCCCATATCTAGAAGGAAAATTTCTCCCTCACTCGCATAATAACCAGCTTGTAAAACTAACTGCGCCGCTTCTGGTATAGTCATAAAGTAACGAATAATATTACGGTGTGTTATTGTTATTGGCCCACCTTTCTTATTTGTTCTTTGAAAATTGGAATAACTGAACCATTTGAACCTAAAACATTCCCAAAGCGAACAGCTGCAAATTTTGTTTTATATTTATTACCTTTTGACTGTAAGATAATCTCTGTTAAACGTTTTGATGCTCCCATTGCATTTGCTGGATTTACCGCTTTGTCTGTTGAAATCATAATAAATCGCTCAACATCTTTTTCTATTGCCACATCCATAACATTTTTTGTCCCAAAAACATTATTTTTAATAGCTTCTTGCGGGCGACGTTCCATTAAAGGTACATGTTTATGAGCTGCCGCATGAAAAACTACCTCTGGTTTATATTTATCAAACACTTCTCTTAGAGCCTCTTTTTCACGAATGCTGACAATTTCTGAGATATAATTTACACCTTCATATTCTTTTGAATGACTTCTTTCAAAATCAAGATCACGCTCTAACATATAAAGAGCATTTTCATTTACATCTACTAAAATTAAATTACTCGGTTTAAATTTGAAAATCTCACGAACGATTTGGCTACCGATTGAACCACCAGCACCTGTGACAAGAACACTTTTACCGCGTAGATAACTACGAATTTCTCCTTGAGAAAGCTTAACTTCTCCACGCCCCAATAAATCTTCTATTGAAACGTCTTTAAGGTGTTTTTGAAATACTTTCTCCATCTTCAACTGTTACCCCAGAGCCCATAACTTTTTATACTGATATTTGCTTCTTTTTAAAATATTTAATATTCTATTTTTTTATTGTATGCGTCTATAGATGGTATAGCTAAAAAAACACTTGTTCAACTTCATACTTTGGAATAAGTTTTAACAATTCATAAGTTGTCCCTACAACAGTTACACCACTTATTACAGAATTTTTTCTTTTGTCATCAATAAGCCCTACAACATTCGCACGGAAAACATTATTTTTTTAGATAATTCTTTTAACAGTATATATCCAGCATCTCCCGCTCCAATAATAAAGGTGTTTTTATATGTGGCTTTCCCTGTACGTCCTACTTCTCGCTCGCGTAACGCACGGTAAAGCATTCTAATAAACATAATCCCAGCAATAATTAATAATGGTGAGAAAATAGCAAATCTTATATTAGAAAATGTATCAGGCAGCATATATTGATATAGTATGCTTGTAATTAAGTCTGCAACAAATACCGAAACGCAGATATTAACAATTTCATTAACTCCTAAATACGACCATAAAGATTTATTTATTCCAAATAATTTGAAACTAATAGCGTATATAATTAAGGAAATAATTAAAAACTCACCTATTTCTATATAGTGCGTGGTCAACATTGCGAAAGGATCCGAAGCCTTACCTAAAAATATTGACGCAATAATTCCTAACGCTACTATTTTCAAATCTAGTAACATTATCAATTTAAAGCGATGCTTTATATATATTTTTGATGAAAACAATTTATCCATACTAATCTCCTATAATTTTATTAGAACTCCTTATTTTTGACGAGTTAGCAATTTAACCTTAACATATTCTTAGTAATAAAGTCGTTCTAAAGCTATACTTCTTAAAATTAGGAGCTAAAGTAAATAACATTAGCTCCCCCTTTTCCTAAAACATTTTGTATCCAAAATAACCAGCGGCAGCAACTATAATAATCAAAACTACTATACTTACCTTCCTTGTCTCTTTTATAACAATTATTTCTACAATTTTTTGAGTTACAAGTATACTGATTGCCACAGCTATAGCTACTAGTTTTGTCTTTTGATTTTCGATAAACATCGTTCCTATTATTATAGCTAAACTCAATACCGTTATCAGCATATTCACCGCTAAAAACATCATTTTTTTATCTGACATGCTTATTTTTTCCTTACTTTTATAGTTACTTTTACTATTGGTGTGTCAGTTGCTACTCGAAGATCTTCTTTTGAATAAATTTTCAAGTTACTACGTTCTTCTGTCTCTTCCTTAACATCACTCAAGTCGACATCAACTAGCATTTTTGTTATTCTATCTAATGTTTCTTGATTTTCTGTTCTAATAGTAACCTTACTTACATCGGCCGTTACACTAACTAGTTCATACCCAGATGGTAGTTTCCCAATAGTATTAACTTCCAACGGAACTTCTTTTTCTAAACTTTTTAGCTCAATCGACATTACCGTTGAACTAGGTTCTATCTGAATATCTTCTATTTTTGTTATAATTACTGTCATAAGCAACTAATTTTTGCTTCTTCTTTAGTATTTTTGCTTAGTTTCGTACGAGTTGCACTTTCTGCACGAACTTCATGTATTCTATTAATACTATCAATATCCCCAGAAATTTTTACAGTTTCATTATTAACGCTAAGTTTTTCTATTTCGTACCCTATTAGTAATCTCTCTTTTTTCACAGTAGGTGTTACCTTAAACTCACGCGTTACTTTTTCTCTGATAGAAATCGTAATTGTCCCTGGCTCAACTGTACCTTCAAGCCCACTTTCTAAACCTTCTATTTCTAGTTTTACCTTCTGGTCATCACCTATTTGAGCATTTTTCAGATTTAACTTAACTTTGAAGTGGCGTGCTACACTTTCTTTTTGTACTTTTGCCAATGACCCAGATAATTTTACAGAAACAGTATTCGGTATCCCAACTACATATAACTTTTCTTTATCATACTCCGCTTCAAGAGGAACCTCTGTTACCCACGCGGTAGATTTATTATCACTATTTCCTAATACAGAAAAAAATTTTTTTAAAAATTTTCGTTTACCGATATAAATAATAGTATTGCTATTAAAAATGATATTAATTTTTAATTGATTATTCTCTTTTTAATCTCATAATATCACCTCTTATTTAATAATCTTTTCATTTTGTTGTTGCCAATTTTCTTCTAAGTACTTCATCAATTTTTCATCAGTAAAATCTGTTGTTAATTTACCATTTTGGCACACACTTATTTTTCCTGTTTCTTCTGAAACAGCAATAACAATTGCATCTGTAAGTTCTGACAATCCTAATGCTGCGCGGTGACGCGTTCCATAACTACTAGCTATACTTCTATTATCTGATAATGGTAATACGCAACTTGCAGCTCGAATTTTATCTTTATTTATAATCATCGCACCATCATGAAGTGGTGTATTTGGAATAAAAAAATATTAATAATAAGCTCATGTGTTACTTCTGCATTAATCTCTATTCCACTTTCCACATATTCATCAAGCCCAGTACTATTTTTCTAATACAATTAATGCACCTATACGGCGTCTTGCCATATGTCTTGATGAAGTTGCGACAGCCTTTTATGATATGATCTTTTTGTCCTTTTTTGAACATCTTTATAATTAAAAATTGAGAATATTAGTCCACTGAACCCTACCTATATACTCTAAGGCACGTCTCAATTCTGGTTGGAATATAATCATAATTCCCAATACTCCCCAAGTAACTACTTGATCGAATATGTAAGTCATCGTTGTAAAACCAATAAAGTTAAAAAAATATTTTTAACCCAATAATGATTAAAAATTCCTTTAACCAATTGCATACCACGAGTACCTTTTTAACAATGTTAATAACTTATATACTAAAAACCATACTAAAAGTATATCTAGCAGGTGAATAACTAGTGTTAACGTGCTTATGCCTGATAGGTAATCAGCTATCATAATAATCTCCTTCCTTAAGTAATGTATAATATTACCTTTCTATTTTTTTATAGTAATGTAGCGAAATAAATAGAAGGTATGCTCCTATCTTTAAAAACCCCTACACTTTACTATACAACACTCCACTCTCCATTATAACATAAAAATATTGTGATTGTAAGATGTTTTTCAAAATAAAAAGAAGATATTTTGAAGTTTTTTTCAAATATCTCCTTTTACTTAATTGACTAATATTCTTACATATAAAAATTTACGCATTTATTCATAAAATAAGCCAAAACTACTCTTTTATAGTTATATAAGCATTTATATCATAATCTTGTGAATCCAACTCGTTTTCGCGTCCTAAAATCATATTTGCGATACTATAACCGATAATTGGCCCTGTTGTTAATCCTGAAGAACCCAGTCCACTTGCCGCAAAAACATTTTTCAACGTTGGCACCTCTCCGTAAAACGGTGAATAGTCAGAAGTATAAGCTCTAATACCTACTCGTTCATTAATAATTTGTGCATCAGCTAGTTCTTTTAAAAATTGTTGAGCTTCATTTCCAAAAGTATCCAGCTGCTCCTTATCGACTTCCAAGTCAAATCCCATATCATTTTCATGAGTCGCCCCAACGCTAACCACACCATTTTCAAAAGGAATTATATCTAGTTCTCCTTCTGGCATAATTACTGGATAAGCACCTGTATTGTTATCTTTTATTTTATAATCACGTAGTTGTCCTTTTTGAGGACGAACATCAACTTCAAAACCAAGTGGCTCTAAGACATCTTTTAGCCACGCACCTGTCGCAAGAACTACAATATCAAACTCCTTGTTATCTATTAAATACTTATCGCCAGCTAATCCTAAAGATACTTTTTTATTAAAGACTTGCGCCCTTGATGCTTCAAGCAAAGTTTTCACAAAACGCTCCCCTTCTACGCGACCGCCACCGCTGGCATAAAGTACATCCCCATTGTTATCAAAGCTTGGAATTACTTTTTGAACATCTTCTTTAGACAGTAATTTTAGCTCGCCTATCATCGGTGATAATTCCATACGGCTTTCCGCTAATTCTTTTTAATTCCGGTAATTTTACTTCATCTTTTTTTAATAAATATACGCCACATTGTGAGTAAAAATTCGTATTGATTCCTTCAGCTTCTAAATCTTGAACAAGTTTCAAGTAAAAATCTGCACCTAAACGCGCCATCTTATACCAAGGTTTATTACGACGTTTCGAAAACCATGGACTTATTATACCTGCTGAGGCTTTTGTCGCTTGTCCCACACCGTAATCAAAGACCGTCAACTCTATATCTTTATTTTTCGATAAATAGTACGCGCATGTCGCACCTACTATCCCACCACCTATTATCGCTACTTTCATAGTTTACCTCACTTGATAGTTTTTTAAAAAAATTCTACTATAAAAAAATTATACATCAAAAATGCTAGTAAACTTTTTATAGAATCAATCAGATTTTTCTTCAGCATATTTTTCTTATTTACATAATCAGTTTTTTTAGGATATAATTAATTCCTATAATCTAAGTAAAGAGGTATATCATGAAAAAAACAATTATTACTAACTTTAGCAATTACCGTTCTTGCAGGAACGACATTAGGTTGCACACAAAATAAAAAAATACAAACCAAGCCACTACGCAAGAAACGAAAAAAAGAATTATCAAATGAGGAAATTGTTAAAACAGCCATTAACAACTTTTCAAAAAGAAAAATTTAGAATTAGATACTAAGGTTGCTATTAAATCTAACCTTATAGTAGAAAGTTATTCAGTTAATGTATCATCAAATATTAAAATAGACGAAAATGGAAATGTTTTTGAAGAAATTTTCTGAGCAAGAAACTGAACTAGGAAAAAAACTACAACAAAAGAAGAACATATTTTCCTTAAGAAAAAAATAATTCTGGATACGATAAATTCAATGTTGAAAATGGAAAAATTAGTTGGAGATAAAATAACAGATGATTTAGAAGTTTTTATCTGCTATACAAGTATTTTTTTCAACGGAAATACTCTTTTTTAATACTATAACTGATAAAAACTATGAGAAGTCAGATAACAAACTAACTTTCACTGGGAAAATAAAATTATCAGACATCGGAAATAAATTTTTATCTAAATCCAGGTGCGTTTACTAGCGAAGAAACTGGTAATCTTTCTGAAATGACGCTAACATTTGCTGCAACAATAGACACTACTACAAATGAGATTTTAGGAATTACCCTTGATTTAAAATCATTTATAGAAGGAGTAGCTAAAGCACAACTAGAAAAAGAGAAAGACTCTATGTCTGAACTTGAATACACAACTGCCAAAAATTTAATAGAATCTATTTTAAAAAGACTCACAAGGCGAAATCACAATCACTAGAAAAATTGATAAAATAGATGAAATAAAATTTAATTAATATAAAAAAATCTAGCTTACCTTATTGGACGGCTAGATTTTTTTGACTATATACCATTTTTTTATATTTACCTATCCCGATTTATGTATTATAATTATTACTAAGTTGCGCGAGGGCAACTATTAATATAACTTGAAAATATATTGGGGGTAAACTATGACTGAAATAAAATTAGTACCACGTAATGAAGTAGACGAACAGTACACTTGGGACATGACTCTACTTTATAAAACTGATAAAGACTACAAAAATACTTTGGAAAAAACAAAAAAAGAAATAATTGAGTTTAAAGACAAATATGAAGGAAAGTTAGCTGATTATACTACTCTAAACGAAGCTATCCTTAAATACGAAGAGATAGAAGAAGAATGTTATAAACTTTTACACTATGCTGAATTACCTATGTCTGTTGACCGTTTTAACGATAATGTAGTTGCCAACGCAACTATTTTCGAAGAACTTTCTTCTCTTTCAGCTAGTAAATTAAGTTTTTTCTCCACAGAGTTAATATCTTTAGATGAAGGTTTTATAAATACCTTTGTTGCTGACTATCGCCCAGACTTGAAATATTATTTCGAAAAACTTGTTAATATGAAAAAGCATGTATTACCAAAAGAAGTTGAAGAAATAATCGCCAGTTATGAAAGTCTACCTGACTTCTATAATTTGTACGAAGTAACTAAACATGAAGATATGCAATTCGATAGTTTCGAAGCAAATGGTAAGACTTACGAAACTAGCTTTGTTTTATACGAAAACTTACATGAGATGGATAATGATACCGATGTTCGTCGTGCAGCTGCGAAAAGTTTTTATAAAACTTTAAATGCATATAAGAATACTTCAGCAAATGAGTATATTTCTCACATTAAAAGAGAAAAGATGCTTGCAACTGCTCGTGGTTATGATAGCGTTATTGATTACCTATTGGATAAACAAGATGATAGTCGTGAATTATACGACCGCCAAATCCAAACACTTATGACAGACCTTGCACCACATATCCGTCGTTATATCAAACTATTAGCACGCGAGCATAAAATTGAAGATATGCAATTTGCCGACTGCAAAATTAATCTAGATCCTGATTTCGAGATTGATATGACTATTGAAGAATCACGAGAGTACTTGAAAAAAGCACTTGGTGTTCTTGGGGAAGATTATGTTAAAATGATTGATGAAAGCTATGATAAACGTTGGACGGACTTCCCTCAAAATATCGGTAAGAGTACAGGTGGTTTCTGCGCTACTGTACCGAATGTAGCTGGTTTTATCCTTCTTTCTTGGACTGGGAAAATGAACGAGGTGTTCGTTCTTGCGCATGAACTTGGACACGCTTATCACTTCATGAGTACAGGTAAACACCAAACTATGCTAAATAACGATTGCTCACTTTACTTCGTAGAAGCACCGTCTACTTGTAACGAGGTTATCGTTTCTAATTATTTACTACAAACTAATAAAGACGCACGCTTTAAACGTTGGGTAATTAGTAATATGATTAGCAGAACTTACTTCCACAATATGGTAACTCACTATCTTGAAGCTGTTTATCAAGACCGTGTTTATAAAAAAGTTGATAATAATGAAATGTTAACTGCAGAAGTCTTATCTACTATAAAACGTGAAGTTATGGAAGAATTTTTCGGAGATAGTCTTGTAATTAACGAGGGAGCAGAACTTACTTGGATGCGTCAACCTCACTACTACATGGGACTTTATCCATACACTTACTCTGCAGGACTAACTATCGGAACAGCAGTTGCTAATAAAATGGACAAAAATCCAAGTTATGCCGATACTTGGCTAAATGTTCTTTCTAAAGGAAGTAGTATGTCAGCACTAGATCTTTCTAAGCTTGCTGGTTGTGATGTGAGTACCGCTGAACCACTTAAAGAAGCAATTTCATATGTTGGATACCTTGTAGATCAACTTTATGAATTAACAGATGAGCTGAAAAAATAAGACATAAAAAGAATCTTAATGACTTCTAATCATTAAGATTCTTTTTAACTTTTATGAATTTTATACTTTATTGTTAGACTTTAACCCTACATTTCTTTTTAACTTTTTCAAAAGCAAGCTTTTTTTCACATTCAATTACTGCTGAACGGAAATTTTTTTCTTCAAGAATTCGGACAGCTTCAATTGTACTACCTGATGGTGAGCAAACATTATCCTTTAGTTTTCCTGGATGTTCTCCTGTTTCTAGTACCATTTTTGCAGCCCCGATTACTGTATGTGCCGCTAAGCGATAAGCAGTTTCACGACGTAACCCGTTTAACACTGCACCATCAGCTAATGCTTCAATAAATAAATAACCATAAGCAGGGCCTGACCCACTAAGTGCAGTCAATCCAGCCATATCTTTTTCCGCTATCACCTCTGATAATCCAAGACTGCTAAATAAACTTAAAACGTACTCTACTTCTGTTGATTCTATATTATGTCCTACACTAACACCAACAACCCCCGCACCTACTTCAACTGGCGTATTCGGCATAATGCGAACTACTTTTACACTTGGTACAATACTTTCTATATCTTTTATTTCCACTGCTGCTGCCATCGAAATAACTATTTTTCCTTCTAGTTCTACTTTGATTTCTTCTAGTACACTTGCTACTAAATATGGTTTTACACCTAAAAATACAACATCACATTCTTTTGCCAAATCTTTTGAGCTATTGGCCGCTTGGACTCCGTTACGTTCAGCTACTTTTTTTCTGTACTGTCGTTTGAAGAATTTCTAACGAAAATATTTTCTTTCGCTACTTTTTGACTAGAAATTACTCCTTTCAGAACTGCTTCCCCCATATTACCAACACCGATAAACCCTAGTTTTTTCATATTGACCTCCTATTATATTTTTTGTTTTTTGAGAATATACAAACTACTCTCCATTCACTATCTATTATATCATATTTAACCGTTCTAATTTCTCTTCTTAATAAATTTTATTAGTACTACATCTTATGTTATACTTAAATGTGTATTGAAAATTTTTTACAAATAAGGAGTTATTATGGACAACAGTTGGAAAGAAATATTTAAAAGATTATCCAAAAACGTAATGAATTGGGCATAACAGTTGATAATATAAATAAAAAGACAAACGACGACTATCTATCCACCAAAAAGAATTAGTTTTTCAAGGTCTTTGATCTGCCGTTACAAGATATAAAAGTAGTTATATTGGGACAAGACCCATATCATAATCCCGGTCAAGCTTGTGGATTAAGCTTTTTCTGTTAATGATGGCGTTCCTTTACCTAAGAGTTTAATAAATATTTATAAAGAACTTTATGATGACCTTGGCATTACTCCTGCAAAAACAGGAAATTTAGAAAAATGGTTTAAACAAGGTATTTTCCTATTGAACTCTGTTTTAACCGTTGAAGAATATTCACCAGCAAGTCATAGCAATGTTGGCTGGCAAGATTTTTACAGACTATATAATAGAAACTATTTCACAAAAATAACAACGTTGTATTTGTCCTATGGGGGAGTTATGCTAGAAGTAAAAAAACTCTAATAGATAGCTCTCGCCATAAAAATAATAGAATCGCCACACCCAAGTCCGCTATCTGCTTATCGTGGTTTCTTCGGTAGCAAGGTATTTTTCACGTATAAATTCATATTTAGAAGAAGTCGGCAAAAACCTATTGATTTTTAATTTGGAAAACTAATTCTAATTAACCAATTTTAAGTTTATGACTTTATTCTCTTAAAAATTTTTTTAATAAAAAAATAAATTTTTAATAGAAAATTTAAAAAAATAATTTTAAGTATATTTTAAGTAAAAAGAGATATAATTGTGACTTAAACAAAAATAATTAATTTTTCATTCTTAACGACACTTGTCGTTTCTCCCTTTTAAGTTTGAAAAATATTTTTGTTTAAACCAATATTTCAGTTAATTCTTTATGATATTAACAGATAATAAAACTTTTTAATTTTTTTCATAATGTGGCTTGTCGCTCCCTAGGCAAGCCATTCTCCCTTTAAGAGTAGCGATACTCTTTTTGTTATTTGTATATAAGATTAGATATTTATAAGCAAGAAATTGCTTCGAACTTAATTTAGTTCATAAAAAAAGCTAAAGTACCCCAATACTTAGCTTTTTTTATTTTGTCTATAATTAAGTAAAAAGCGACTTAAAATTTGTACTCCCTATATCAATTTTTAAGTCGCTCTTTTTTTGTTGTTTAGTATATTACAAATTTTTTTCAACATAATACATAGTTTTATGTTGACCACTTGCATATTGTTTATTATTTAATCGTAGTGTAATTACACCTGTTGGTCGATTAGTAGCTATAGTAACAAATGGTATTATTATTCTATCTCCTTGAACTTCCCAACGTTCTACTGGAGCAAAGATTGAATCGGTAGCTCCGCCTATTCCAGCGATGTAACGTAATGCAAAGGCATTATCTTTTTTTGAAATATACGATAGTATTATTATCTTTTTACTAATTTTTCTAATTCTTCTTGAGTATACTCTACTTTACTTTTTATCTAATTCTATAAAAAGTAATTCCTCTTTCTGCATACAATTTTTTTGAAAAAACATCTTTAAGATTATAAGTTCCTTCATTATATGTGTTAATTAAGTCTAATACATAAGTAGCTGGTGCAAAAACAATTTGATTATCTGTTCCGTTATCTATAACACTATAACGAATTGCATTAGCCGCTGTAGAACCTTTAAAGTTAAGCAAGCTATAATTCATAAGTTCTAGTATTTTTCCCAGCTTCATTAAAGTTATGATTGTATTTATTAGTATTATTTCTATTAGTTGGTGCTATTGTTTTGATTTTTCATTTTTATTGACGACATTATTGTCTTTTATTTTTTCTTGTTGATTTTTGTTCATCAACATTAGCGTCATCTTTTAACATATTCGTTGTTACATCTTGTGTTTTTTTCTGTATCATTAGTAATCTTTTGTGCAACTTTTATCTGTACATCCTGTTAAAACTCCTATTCCTAAAAACAAAAAAACCGCTGCAATTTTTTAAAAATTTTTTTCATTTTTCTCCACCTTCTTTCTGTTTTTAATATTATTTACTTTTATTTCTTCTCTTCTTTAATTATATTATACTACCAAAAAAATTACAAAAAGCAATGATTTATTACAAAAATATTACATTTATATTACAAAATAATTTTTATTTTTTTGTTTCAGTGTTCTTCGCTATAGCTTTTTTTATCTCATTTTTGAATTTATTTCTTGTTATTTTTTTCTATCTTCTAAAAAAACTCTTTTCAATAGTTCGCACGTAAAATTTGAACTGATAGTTTTTTATAGTAAAAATATACTCGATTATATGGATAGGAGATTGATATATGAGTAGAGTCGCTATTGTTAGTGCTAAACGTACCGCTATCGGTAGTTTTGGCGGCAGTCTTAAAGATATTCCAGCTGCAACACTTGGAGCTGAAGTTTTAAAAAAATCATTAGAGGAAATAAATCTAAGCCCTACCATTGTTGACGAAGTAATCTTCGGCAATGTTCTTGGATCTGGTCTTGGACAAAACATCGCTCGTCAAATCGCAATCTTTGCTGGTATTCCACAAGAAAAGAGTGCATTTGTCGTAAATAAGGTTTGCGGTTCTGGTCTAAAAAGCGTTGTTTTAGGCGCTCAATCTATTTACTTGGTGACAATGATATCGTTGTTTGTGGCGGTGTAGAGAATATGAGCGCTGCCCCTTATTACACAAAAGACGCACGTTTTGGTGCTAAACTAGGAAACTTCGAACTTGAAGATAGTATTATTCATGATGGTCTAACCGATGCTTTTGAAAATTATCATATGGGTATTACCGCTGAAAATATTGCTGAGCAATTTGCTATCAGTCGTGAGCAACAAGATGAATTCGCAGTTCTTAGTCAACAAAAAGCAAGCGCTGCTATTGAAAAAGGAAAATTCTCAGATGAAATAGTTCCTATTACGATAAAAACACGTAAAGAAGAAAAAGTTTTTGATACAGATGAATTTGTTCGTCCTAGTACTAATCTAGAATCTCTAGCAAAACTACGCCCAGCATTCAAAAAAGATGGAACTGTAACAGCTGGCAATGCTTCTGGTATTAATGATGGAGCGGCTTGTGTTATTCTGATGTCTGAAAAACATGCTAATGAGCTAGGTATTAATATTCTTGGATTTATCGATGGTTATGCTACCGCTGGATTAGATAATAAAGTTATGGGTCTTGGTCCAATACCCGCAACGAGAAAAGTTTTAGATAAACTGAATTTAACAACTGATGATATTGATTTATTCGAACTTAACGAAGCTTTTGCAGCGCAGTCGATAGCTGTTCTTAACGAACTTAACCTTGATACTTCTAAAGTTAATATCAATGGTGGTGCTATAGCTTTAGGTCATCCTATTGGAGCGAGCGGTTGTAGAATCCTTGTTTCTTTAGTACATGAACTAATCAATGAAAACAAAAACCGTGGACTATGCTCGCTTTGTATCGGAGGCGGTCAAGGTATTTCTGTGGTTATAAACCGCAATTAAAACTATTATAAGTAATATATAACTAGATTTATTGTTTCCTTCTATCAATTAGAATAACTAAATCTAGTTTTTTTAAGTTTAATTTAAGCTTCTATACTAAAATCTTATTGTCAAGAAACTTTTTTTAACTTTAAACAGTCTAACTGTGGACTATTTACGAAAAATTGTATACAATAGTAGTTGCGTAAATTTTATTTGAACTCTTGAGGAGTTCACTGTGTTTTTATAGAAATAATTAGATTAATAGTAATCGAAAGGTAAAAAAATAAAAATGAAAATAGGAATTGATAAGATTGGGTTTGCAATGCCCGAGTACTATCTAGATATTCGTGACCTAGCAATAGCTCGTGGTATTGAACCTGATAAATTTACTAAAGGTTTACTTCAATTAGAAATGAGTATCCCACCAGTAAGCCAAGATATCGTTACACTTGGTGCTCAAGCTGCTTTTGAAATTTTAGATAATGATGATTTAGAAAAAATAGATATGATTATTGTTGGGACAGAATCTGGTATCGACCAAAGTAAAGCTTCTGCGGTGTTTATCCACGGTCTATTAGATATTCAGCCATTCGTGCGCACTATCGAAGTAAAAGAAGCTTGCTACGGTGCTACTGCAGCTCTTGATTTTGCAAAAAACCATGTCTTGAACAATCCTGATTCAAGGGTACTTGTAATTGCGAGCGATATCGCTAAATATGGAGTAAAATCTTCTGGAGAATCTACACAAGGAGCTGGTAGTTGTGCTATGCTAGTTACTAGCAACCCTCGTCTTCTAGAATTAAACAACGACAATATCTGTCTTACTCGTGATGTTATGGATTTTTGGCGTCCTAACTATTCTCAATACGCTTTTGTCGAAGGAAAATTTTCAACTGAGCAATATCTTGGGTGTCTAGAGAGTGTTTGGGCTAAATATTTAGAAAGAACAAAACAACAACTACAAGATTTTAGCGCGGTATGTTTACATCTACCATATCCAAAACTTGGACTTAAAGGATTACAACTGTTATTAGAACAAGAAAATAATGAATCTACAAAAGAAAACTTATTAGCACGTTTCAACGAATCTATTCTTTATAGCCAACGTGTTGGTAATATTTATACAGGTTCATTATTCTTAGGGCTATTATCTCTTCTTGAAAACAACACTACTCTTAAAGCAGGGGATAAAATCGCTCTTTATAGTTATGGAAGTGGTGCTGTTGCCGAAGTATTTGGTATGACGCTAGTCGAAGGTTATGAAAACCAATTAAAAACTAATAGACTTGAACAGTTTAATAATAGAAAACAAATCTCTGTTGATGAATATGAAAAAATGTTCTTTAGAGATACTACCGTTGATGAAGATGGTAATCTAGATATTTCTGATATTCGTGATGAAAGTCGTTTCGTCCTAGAAAAAATCGAGAATCACAAACGAATCTATAAAAAACAAATTTAAAAACTTAGTTAATTTTACACTAACTTATAAACCTCACTAACACCACTATTTATAAAGCTATTAGTTAATTGTTAGTGAGGTTTTTTCAAAAATTGCTGAAAGGGAGGTTCCTATAATGGATAATTGGAGTGGATTTTATAAAAAAACTCGCGATGAACGTTTAAATGTTATTAAAAGAAGCTAATATTTTTAGATAATGAGTATTTCAACTTTGCTAAATAACAACAAAATATTAGATTTTGAAACAGCTAATAATATGGTAGAAAATGTTGTCGGGACGTTTTCTTTACCATTTAGCGTTGTTCCTAATTTTGTTGTTGATAAAAAAAGTTATCTAGTTCCTATGGTTACGGAAGAACCCTCTGTCGTTGCTGCATGCAGCAATGCTGGAAAAATAGTTGAACGTTGCGGGGGATTTAGTACCACTATCCACGATAGAAAGATGATCGGACATATTGCGCTCTATGATATTAACGATATTGAAGCTACAAGCAATCTTATTTTAGAAAACAAAGAGCTTTTGCTTAAAACAGCAAACGAAGCTTATCCATCTATAGTTAAGCGTGGCGGTGGTGCTTGCGATTTAGAGGTTAAAGTTCTGACTGAGGATGACACTACTTTTGTAGTTGTTTATTTAATAGTTGATACTTTAGAAGCGATGGGAGCTAATATGCTTAACACTATGCTTGAGGCAGTAAAAATATCACTTGAAAGTCTTACAGGTGGCGTTGCCCTTATGGCAATTTTATCTAACTACGCAACACGTTCTTTAGTTTCAAGTCGCTGTGAAATTCCATTTTCAAATCTTGGAGATAATGGAGAATACCTTGCAAAACGTATAGAACTAGCGAGCAAGTTTGCTCAAGCAGATACTTATCGTGCAGCAACACACAACAAAGGAATTTCAACGGTATCGACAGTATTGTTATCGCAAGCGGAAATGATTGGCGCGCTATTGAAGCTAGTTGCCAAAGTTGGGCAGCACGTAGTGGAAAATACAAAGGACTTTCTACTTGGACTTGCGATTTAGAAAAAGAGGTTCTAATTGGGGAACTAACATTGCCGATGCCAGTAGCTAGTGTTGGTGGTTCTATTGGAATCAATCCTAGTGTAAAAGTAGCACGCGCTATGTTAGGAAATCCTGATGCGAAAACTTTGGCAAGCATTATCGTTTCTGTTGGCCTTGCTCAAAACCTTGCTGCTTTACGCGCTTTAGTAGGTGATGGTATTCAAAAAGGCCATATGAAGCTACATGCAAAATCATTAGCTATTTTAGCAGGTGCAACTACTGATATTCTTGATGAAGTAGTTGAAAAACTACGTGCTGAAAAACATATGAACTTAGCTACTGCTAAAGAGATAGTAAGTACATATAAGAAATAAGAAAAAATCGATGTATCTCAACTGATACATCGATTTTTAAAATTTTACCTTATGCAGCTCTCTTATACCCCGCTTTTTGTGCTGCTTCCTCTGAATTAAAGACTAATAAGTTTTTAGCTGCTACCTTATTGTAAGAAGGATGCTCTGGAGTATAGTACTGTCCACTCTTTTTACTTGCACGAACTACTACTGCTTTTTTAGCTTTCTCCTGCTTTTGCTTTTGTTCTTGTGCTTTTTGCTCTTTCTTAATATCGTCCATAGTCGCCTTCATCTCTTTTTCTAGACTCTGTTGCGGCGCTGATGTCTGCATTTGATTTTGAGATTTACTTTCCTCAGAAGTATCTCGTTTTTCATCTGTCTGCTCTTCAGTTTTTTTCTCGCGTTCTTCCTTCTTCTCTTGGAACGTTCTTATCTGCTCTTCTTTTTTCGCTCCACTGAAATGATTGCTCATCATCATAGTAAACGACAATACCAAAGCAGCTATCACTCCTAACACCACTTTCTTAATCCTTGTTTTGCGTTGAATAAGTTTGATAACAGGTGGGCATAGTAATATAAAACTGAATATAAAGACAATTATTGCGTATTCTGGCCCATGGGTGAAGACCATACTAAGCGATATAAACATAAATATCACAAATATAAACCATAAAACCATTTGTCCATGCTCTTTTTATAAATTTATTCACGACTTTTCTCCTTAAAAAAATTTCTCACTTTATATATTCTATCACTTTTTTTCGAACTTATACAATTACTTTCAAATTGTTTCCCCAATTATAAAATTATTTTTTTACAAGCAGTTTTTGTTGTTTATTTTTTAAAAATTTTCTTATAATTAACTTATATATATTGATTAAAAAAACCGGGAGGCTTATTACTATGACATTTAAATTACCTGAATTACCTTATGCTTTTGATTACTTAGAGCCTGTTATCGATGCTAAAACAATGGAAATTCATCACGGGAAACACCACGCTGCTTATGTTAATAATTTAAACGCAGCTTTAGAAAAACACCCAGAATTCGAAGCAAACTGCCTTTGCAAATTGCTAAAAAATATTGATAGTGTTCCTGCTGACATTCGTCAAGCAGTTATCAACAACGCTGGCGGTCACCACAACCACAGACTATTTTGGCAATCTCTAACTAAACCTGATTCTTCTGAATTCGGTGGATTAGTTAAAGAAAAAATCGATGCTGAATTAGGTGGTTACGAAGAGTTTGTTAAAAACTTTTCTGCTGCTGCAGCTACAAGATTCGGTAGTGGTTGGGCATGGTTAGCTCTTGATAAAGATGGAAAATTAGTTATTACTTCAACACCTAACCAAGATTCTCCACTTTTAACAGGACTTACTCCAATTCTTGGACTAGATGTTTGGGAGCATGCTTACTATCTAAACTATCAAAACCGTCGTCCAGACTATATTAAAGAATTCTTCCGTGTAGTTAACTGGGACTTCGTAAACGAGCGCTTAGCTAAACAATTAGAAAAAAATTAGGAAAATAGTATGACTAAAAAGAGGGTTTTTCCCTCTTTTTAATGTCTATAAATATTATAAATTACTTTATTAAATTTAATTTTTTTATAAATACGAGGATCTAGTCTTAATACTATGATCTTCTTATTTTTATTGATAAATTAACTGGAGGATTTTTACATGATTGTTAATTGGAAAGTTATAGCTGCCTTTATCGGTATAGCTATCTTTTTATGAAGTACTCGTTGTACTTTTTATGGCTTGGTTTTAAAATGGATGCTCACTCCATTCATTACCCCATGGATTAAAACTTTTTATCGCGATAATATTTTTCAGCTTCGCAAACTTCTCTATCGTAGCATATATGTTGAAGTTGGGTGCTCCTTGGGTCAACTATGGAAATATTTGGTTTTTCTACTTTGTTAACGGGGCTATTATAGCTGTAATATTATTAATTGCAAAATTAGTGTTAAAACTATTTAAGCTAAATCTTTCTCAAGGATTTAGTTTAGGAATAACAGGTATATTTCTTATAAGTATGTCTGCTTTAGGTCTATATTGGGCGTATTCACCTATTGTTAAAGCGAAACTATAAAAGTAGATAAAAAAATAGAAAAACCTATAAAGATAGCTATGGTTTCTGATCTACATCTTGGAACATTTTTTGGTAATGGTCAGCTAGAAAAATTAAACAAAATTATCTCTGAACAAAAACCTGATGCTGTAGTTATCGCAGGAGACCTTATGGATGACGATATGGTTATGTATAAAAAACGTAATATGAAAGAAACACTTAGTAAGCTAAATGCTCCTTTAGGAGTCTATACAACAATGGGAAATCATGACCGAGATGCCCAAGAGATAGTAGATGAGGTTAAAAAAGCAGGCATAATTCCTCTATTTGATGAAGGTGTGGAACTTAATAAAGATGTTACCTTAGTTGGCCGTAAAGATAGAAGTGTTAGTCGTGATAGACTAGACACAGCTGACCTGCTTAAAAGCGTAAATCTTAACAAGACTATTGTTCTCGTTGATCACCAGCCAGATGCTATCGACTATCACTCTACCTTACCTATCGATGTTCAGCTATCTGGTCATACTCATCATGGACAAATGTGGCCAATTAACTATATTACAGAGCGTATTTATACTCTAGATTATGGTTATAAAGAAATTAACGGCAGACATTTCTTTACATCTGCTGGTTACGGTTTTTGGGGACCACCTTTCAAAACAACAGCTCGCAGTGAAGTTTGGATAATTACAATAGAAGGAAAATAAATAAAACCAGTAAGAAGTTACTCAAAATTATGCTTTTTTTAACATCAATTTTTATTGAGTATCTTTCTACTGGTTTATTTTTATCACATTCAATCTACAGCTAATTGGATTAACTTTCTAAAACTATAAAAATTAATCTCTTACCTTCTTATTATGGAATCTACCTTTTATTGATTTTTCTTGTTCTCTTATACTATCCCATAATTCTTTAGCTGTTTTCAAATCTATTTTGTAATAATCTTTAATAATTTTTTTATATTGGCTATATCTCCTTGAGAGTAGTCTACTATCTCTTTTACATTAGAGAAGTCTATGCTCTCTAGTACGCTTGGCTTAATATGTTCCCATAAATTTTTAGCATCTAGTAGATTCAAACCATACGCTTCTCTTAACAATTTTTATATTAGCTATGTCTCCTTGAGTTGTGTCTATTACCGCTAGCACTTCTTCTTTCTTTTTCTTCTTTTATTAGTTCTTCATATTTTTTTCTTTACTTAAACGTGCTTTTTCTTCTGCTTCTAGGTTTGGCGTTTTTTTGATTTAATCGAAAAGTATACAAAAAGACATACCCCTAATATTATAATTAATCCTATTTTCATTATTTCATTCTCCTAACCTATTTTTCTTGTTTTTTTAGAATCTCCCACAGTTTTTTTAGCATCTGAGAAGTTTAAAGAAGTATTTTCTTTCTTAACGCCGCAATATTGAAATGTATCACCTTTGGCTAAGATCTATTACACTTTCTAATTCTTTTTCTATAACTTTTTTCTTGTAATCTCTCGAATGCCTCTTTACTTTTTAGCCTTTTTGTTTATTTCTTTTTATCACGAATAGTTGCAACTATTGCATAAACAAAAAAATAAATCCAAGCATTATATAAACTGTATTCATATTCATAATTTAGCAACTCCTTTTAAAAATAATCTATCATACTTAATTATATAGTTTTTTTCTCTTCTATTGTAAATATACACCCTTCTCAAAATTGATTTTTTTCCATTATAATTTGGTATCATTAATTGTACTTTGAATTAAAGGATTGGTAACTTATGAAATTTTTAACTGAAATTGATACCGAAAAAAATACACAGAATTTGTAAAAAAATCACAAACTTGGAAACATGATGCAAGCAACAGAGTGGGCACAAATAAAAAAACACTTGGGGTGTTGAGCGTGTTGCTGTCGTTGATGACAATAACAACATTGTCGCAGCGACTCAAATACTGACTAAAAAAAGGGTTTTGGTATGCCCCTCGTGGTCCCTATTATGGATTATGATAATAAAGAACTTGTATCATTCTTTTTAGAAAATCTAAAAAAATATGCAAAAAAATAAAACTGCAAAAACTAGTTAAGTTGGACATTCCTGTTGCGATTAAAGATGAAAAACTCCACGAGTTTAAAGACATAAATGTAGAAAGAACAGATAATGAGCTTATAAAGGTATTTAAAAATACGGATATAAACATAAAGGATTCAGTCTTGATATGAGTAGCACTATCCAACCTCGTTTCAACACTGTAACCAAGCTAACAGCCGAAGTTCCTGACCTTTTTCCTAAGGATACACGTCGTTTGATTCGTGATGCTGATAAAAAATTTGTTGAAGTTCGTCGTTGCGGTAAAGAAAACTTAGATGATTTCTTGTTTGCTCTGTCTTGTACGGAGAAAAGAAAAAACATCTCATTACGCGGACGTGAGTATTTCGAAAACTTATTAGATACTTTTGGAGATAATGCACTACTTTATATTTCATACATAAATGTCGAAAAAGCACTAAAAGAATGTCAAACGCGTAAGGAAAATTTAGAACTGGAAATCGAAGCTCTTGGGGAAAAATCTCCTAAGAAAAAACGCACTCTTGTTGAACAAGTAGCTGGAATAGAAAAATTAATAACATTGTTTAATACTCTTGAAATTGAGGATAAAACTAAAGACCAAGTAATTAGCGCAGCTATCACTATAGCCTATGGAAATCATGCCGAAATTATTTATGCAGGAATGAATGAAAGTTTTGCGAAATTACCTGCGCAATACAAAGTATTCTCTGATACGATGAGAACAGCTCAAACGATGGGTGTTAGCGAAGTATCAATGGGCGGAATCGAAGGGAATCTTAACGACAGCCTTCTTGGTTTTAAATCAAAATTCGCTCCTAATATAGTTGAATATTACGGAGAATTTGACCTAGTTCTTTCTCAATCATTCAACCTAATGTATAACTACGGTTTACCGCTTCGTAGAAAATTATTAAAACTTATAAAGCGCTAGACAATAATCAAAAAATCCCTGTTGAACTTAGTTCAGCAGGGATTTAATCTTTTCTATTTAATTAATTTGAATACATCATTCAAGTTCTCAGCCATTGTTGGATGTGTGAAAATCTGATCTTTTAGATAAGTGTATGGGATTTTGTTATCTATTGCCATTTTTATTATGTTGATAATCTCTTCAGAATTTTTTCCAAATAATGTTGCACCAAGAATTAAATTAGTATCTTTATCAACTATTACTTTATATATACCTCTTTGATCTTGATTAACTGCTCCTCTTGGCATGTTAGCAACTGGCAGACTTGCTACCGCTACATTAGCATAGTTTTCTTCAGCTTCTGCTTGGTGAAGTCCTACATGAGATAATACTGGTGAAATAAATGTTGAGTAAGGAACATTTTTACGATTTGCTCTTGTATAGTCCTTATTACCGTGAAGGTATCCATTTACCACTCTAAAGTCATCTAATGATACATATGTAAACTGTAATCCACCATTAACATCACCAACTGCAAAAACATTTTCTACATTTGTTTGACAATAATCATCGACTTCTATAAAGCCTCTTTCATTTACTTTAATATCTGTGTTTTCTAATCCAAGGTTTTCTGTGTTAGCACGACGCCCTGTTGCATGTAAAAGAGCATCAAACTTTAACTCACCATATTTTTCTGTATCAACTACAACTTTTTCTCCATTATTGCGAATTTCTTTTGTAGATGTTCCTAATTTAAATGTAATTCCTGCTTCTTCTAAATAACCTTTGGCCATTTCAGCTATATCTTTATCTTCACGTCCTAATACAGTTGGTGCAAAATCAATAACAGTAACATCTACACCGAAACGCGCATATAAATTAGCAAACTCTATCCCAATATTTCCTCCACCAATAATTCCTAGAGTTTTTGGAGCAGATTCTAATTTTTGAAGTTGTGTACTGTCGTAAACATTTTTAGATGTTGTTAACCCTGGTATTGGTAGTACATTATTTTTTGCTCCTGTATTAATTACAACAATATCTCCTTCTAACTGTTTAGTTTCGCCATCTATCGAAATTTCTACTACTTTATTAGATACAAATTTCGCACTAGCCGTATAAACATCTATATTAGGGTTATTGTCAAGCATTGCAAAGTTTTTTGCATTAAGTTTAGATACAACAGTATCTCTAGTTGCTTTCGCCTCTTTAAACTCTTTTTTATTATCAGCAGCAACAATTAGAGTTTTTGTCGGTATACATCCGATGTTAATACAAGTTCCTCCGTACATCTCGCTACTTTCTTCCACAACTGCTACTTTTTTCCCTTCATTTCCAAAAGTGGCAGCTAATGTTTTTCCTGCTTTTCCAAATCCAATTACTAATAAATCATATTTAATCATTATTTGACTCCTTTTGTCTTAATAAATATAGTCTGAAAGATATTAATATAGTATCTACCAAACTAATTATCTCTTTTTTTAAATTTTAGTACTGTTTTCTGAAACTTACAACTTTTTTGCTCATAAGTAATATATTTCGACTTAATATATGGTTTCGCCAAGATATAATTTGATATTACATCTGATTATGATATAATAATCTTTGTACAAATTTGAAAATTTATGGAGGAAGAAAAATGACATTACCTAATTGTCCAGAGTGTAATAGTGAATATACTTATGAAGACGGAAATATGTTAGTATGCCCTATGTGTGCTCATGAATGGTCACCAGAAGATGCTGCTAATGCTGAGGAAGAAAAAGTTTACCGTGATGCTAACGGTAATGTTCTTCAAGATGGGGATACTGTTTCTGTAATTAAAGATTTAAAAGTTAAAGGAAGTTCTTCTACACTAAAACAAGGAACACGCGTTAAAAATATTCGTCTTGTAGACGGAGATCACAACATTGACTGCAAAATCGATGGTTTTGGTGCAATGAAACTTAAAAGTGAATTTGTTAAAAAAATATAAGTAGAAATACGCAAAATATTTTGATACCCTCCTTTACTGGGATACTAAGTTTCAGTAAAGAGGGTTAATCTTTTATATCTAATTCTATATTTTTTTAAATTTTTAACAAAAATTTTCTGACAATTCCCCTTTACAAAACTCCTTTTTTTCTTGTATAATGAACACATGTCTTTTTAAAAAAATACAATTGTAGTTTTAAATGTTAAAGATAACTTTGTATAAAGTTATCTATTTATATAAATTTTAAATGAATAAAGGAGAATATTATCATGAGTTTTTATAAAAAAATACCATTAGTAGTAAAACTTATTTTAGCTGTAACTCTTGGGATTGATTTTAGGAAGCTTCCTTCCTACTTCTATTATTAGAGCATTCGTTACTTTCTCATCAATTTTCAGCTCATTCTTAGGATTTGCTATTCCATTAATTATTGTAGGATTTATCGTACCAGGGATTAGCCAAGTGTCTAATAACGCTGGTAAACTTCTTGGACTTTCTACTGGAGTTGCCTATGTTTCTACACTTATCGCAGGAACATTCGCTTTCTTAGTAGCGAAAGTAGCTTTACCAAATTTACTTGCTAATTCTACATTACAAACATTCCAAAACCCAGAAGATTTAATGCTTAAAGGTTATATCGAATTTAAAATGACACCTATCTTCGATGTTACAACAGCGCTTATTATTTCATTTATTCTAGGTATCGGAATCTCTGCAACAAAATCTGATAGTCTTAAACAAGGATTCAATGACTTTGGAGAAATTATTGAAAAATTACTTTCTTCACTAATTATTCCATTACTACCATTCTATATCCTTGGGGTATTCATGAACATTACTGCTTCTGGTGAAGTATTCAAAATCTTAAAAATCTTCGCTTTAGTATTCGTTCTAATAATCGTATTACACTTTATAATTATCGCTATTCAGTACACTGTTGCAGGTTCAATGAACAAGAAAAATCCATTCAAAATGCTTGTTAAAATTTTACCAGCTTACATGACAGCTATCGGTACTCAATCATCAGCAGCAACTATTCCAGTTACACTGAAAAGTACTAAAAACATGGGTGTTGATAAAAACATTGCAAACTTCACTATTCCGTTATTTGCAACTATCCACCTATCAGGTAGTACAATTACTTTAACTACTTGTGCATCTGCTGTTTACTGGTTACAACACGGAGCTAGTTTCCCATCAGCTGTAGTTATGGTTAAATTCATTCTACTTCTAGGAGTAACAATGGTTGCTGCTCCTGGTGTTCCTGGTGGAGCTGTTATGGCTGCTCTTGGATTATTACAATCTGTTCTTGGATTCAACGAAATCATGCTATCTCTTATGATTGCTCTTTACATCACTCAAGATAGTTTCGGAACAGCATGTAACATTTCTGGAGATGGTGCTTTATCAGCTATCGTTGATAGATTGAATAGAGTATTCTTTAAAAAAGACAATCAAGAAGCATAATAAAAATCGGGCTTGAAACTAAATTCAAGTCCGATTTTTTATTTTTACTTTAATCTAAATCTAAGTTTTACAGGATTATGATCACTATATCTATAATCTTGGTCTAATGTTTTAACCTGCGATACTTCTATATTATCACTCGCGATAAATCCATCGATTATAAAACTCATATGTTCCCATTAGAACCTTTTTTTCATACGGTTTATTGTTAAGACGAGCAGAAGGGACGACTATTATCATAGTATAATTTGAACTTATCTTTTTAACAACGTTTTGTCAAATAACTCCGCTCTCCAAAGCTCCGCCGGAGTTTTTTCTATTTCCTCTTTTGTTAAGTCTCTAAGCTCCTGATTAAAATCAGCTCCTACTAAAACATAGTTCCCTTTGGCATATTCTTTTTCCATAAATTCTACAAGTTGTTTTGTCTGCGCTATTTTCCCTTTATTATCCTTATCATATGCATCTAAATGCGCATTAATAAGGACTAGCTTTTTTTATCACTATTTTCTATGTCACTGTAAATCACTGAAAAAAACCACGTTTTAAGTTCGCTAACCTCGTTGGGAAAGTAAATGGAATTGGCATTTGATATCTTTCAGCATCTTTTATATTAAATTTTGTAGAAGTGTAAATACCACTATTCACCTTTCCTAGTGGCGGTAGTGGATAAGGGATATAAGAAACTCTAAAATTATACGCAAAGATACTACTGTTATCTAATGCTTTATCTAAATAGCTGACTTGATTAATATTATACGTTCGCTTAGAATCAACATCAACTTCTTGTAAAAACGTAACGTCCGCGGCTTCTTCTTTTATAATACGCGTAATATTGGTTAAATTGTTTTCTACATGCGCCTTATCAATCGGATGAACCATCTTTCCACCATCCATAAAGAAATCGACATCTTTGTCCATACCAAAGTATCCGACATTCCAATCTAATGCATTATACTCTGTATTTAACTTAACTACCTGTGTTTTCGCACTTTGGACAGCCGTTAACTTTTCAATATCCTGCGGTTTATACTCTGTAATCATTAAATAACCTACCAACCCTGCAAATGCTAAGACACAAGCTAAAATAATACTAGCTAATATTTTAATTATTTTTTTCATCACTCTACCTATAAAAAAGAGATTGGTGTTTTACCAACCCCTCTTATAACCTTCCTTATTTTATTAATTAATACTCTTATTCTTGTTTTAGATCAAGAGATTTTTTGTCACGTAATTGTGAAATAATTATCCCCACTAAAACAATAGCCATACCAATACCTTCACGTAGTCCTATATGCTCATTAAGGATAAGTACCCCTCCTATAGCTGCAACTACCGATTCTAAACTCATAATAAGCGATGTCGTATGCGGCGGAATCTCCCTTTGAGCAATTATTTGTCCAGTATATCCCAGTCCGCTTGATAAGATACCAAGAGCAAGTAATGGAGACGCCACACTAAGTATATCACCTAAGATAATTGTTTCTTTAATTAACGCTAGTCCTAAACTAAAGATAGCAACCACTACCAATTGAATTATCGATAAGAACATTGAGTTAACGCGTAACGCCGAATAATCAATAACGATAATATGTATCCCAAAGAAAATCGCACTGATAAAAACTATAATATCCCCTAATTCCAGGCTAAATTCTTCTTTTACCGATAATAAATAAAAACCTACTACTGCCAAAATAAGCCCTATAATAAAGAATTTGTTTAGTTTATTCCCTAAAAACACCCCAATAAATGGGACAATACAAATGTAAAGAACTGTAATAAATCCAGCCTTACCTGCCGTTGTCATTCCTATACCAATTTGTTGAATATACATTGCAAGAAACAACACTATCCCACACATGATTCCTAACCAAAGTTTTTTAGAAGAACTAATCTGTCCAACCCATTTCGGTTCTTGACTCTTATAAAGAGTTGGCACTAAAAATGCCACTATAGTTATAAAAACAACCGCAATAAGTGACCTAAGACCAACTACCGTAAGAGGACCTAGTACTTTACTAGCAATATTTTGCCAAATAAATGCTAGCCCCCATATAATAACTACTCCTATTAATATTAATTCCGAAATAAATTTCCTCATAAAAACACCTTTCCTAAATTTTTTTACTGAAAGCAAATATAATTTTTAAATTTATCAAAAGATATCTTTCACCACTATAATTTTTATATTGTATTAAGAAAAATTCAACTGTTTTAATAAAAATAATGGAATTATCATAATATTATATTTAGCTGATTAATTTATTGTTAATCACACAAAAAGAACGGGGATAAACCCCGCTCTTTACTAATTTATTTATATGTTTTCTACTTTTTTGTTTAGTTATAGTTCAATATTTAACTAGATTAAGCTATACTTTATTATTAAATAATATTTAGCAATAATCACCGCTTCTTATATATCTATTAGTTTTGTCGGAATAGCTGGATCTGTATCCATAATAACAATTTTGTCATTACAGTCTATATGTTTATTTCCCGCTATTTCACAATCAATATCTTTATTTCAACGTCATAGCAGCTGCCATGCGAGCAAGCTCTTTTGTATTATTTTGTTCGCTAAGGTGTGCTAATAGGACGTTTTTCGTATTACTTCCAACTATTTTTGTTAAGTAATTGGCTGAGTCTGTATTAGATAAATGTCCTTTATCCGATAAAATACGCTGTTTCGTAGCCCATGGATACGGACCACTAAGCAGGACATTTTCTTCATGATTACTTTCATAAACCAATGTATGCGAGTCTTTGACATAATCCGCCATTTTATCTGAGATATATCCTGTATCTGTTAAAATGCTTACCCTTTTACCATCTTTTTCAAAAGTGTAAAACTGAGGATTTGCTGCGTCATGACTCACTCCAAAACTATTAACTACTACCCCATTAAATATTTTACTATGTTCTTTCTCAAAATGGAATTTTAGGTCAGATTTTATCTCACCGATTTTACTCATATTGTCCCAGGTAAGTTTGTTAGCATAAACTGGAATATTATACTTACGAGCAAGAACACCAATACCTTTAATATGATCAATATGCTCATGTGTTACGAATATTGCATCGATATCCTTGATATCACGTCCTATTTGGTCAAGATTTTCTGTTATTTTCTTCCCAGTAAGTCCAACATCAACAAGGCAACGGAAATTATCATCTTCTATATAAACACTATTTCCACTGCTGCTACTGGCTAATACCGATAATTTCACATCTCTACCTCCTCGATTTTTTCATTTTTATATTATACCACTTTTTAAATAAGTTAGATAGTGATATAGTTTTAATATGGTAAATATTACCTATCCTCTCAACTTTTCTCTATAAGCAAATTAGCTCTGATTATAAAAAAAGAACACCACAAGGTGCTCCTTTTTCTACTTCTATTATTTCCCAAGCAATAACTTGAAGAAGTTTAATTTTTGTCCATATCTCAATGTAGCTGAACGATATACTTAACACAAGCTATTGCTACAATAATTGTCGTTACTACTAAGATCCCATATGATGCCAACAACTCCGCTGTACTAACGTGACTTATCGCATATCTTGTGAACATTACAAAGTATGAAGTAAGAGGGAAGTAAGATAAGATTTCTGCTAATTTTGTATCCCCTGAAGAACTCATAATATAATAATCTACGAAAAATGCAGCCATAAATAATAACATCGGTATGGTTACCGCTCCATTGACATCTTCTACCTTACTAACTAATGAAGCAAATGCAGCGTACATAAACATAAACATTACAAATCCAGTTAGAGTAAAGACTAACCCTATACCTATTACCTTGTAATCAAGATTATTAACGATAACTTTTATTCCCTCACTATATCTTTGCATATTTATCTTCATTCCAACGAATAATCCACCTATAGCCAAAGCCATTTGAATTAGAACTGCAATAGATAATGCAAAAACTTTTCCTAAAATTAACGTTCTTGGATTAACCGTCACGATCAACAGCTCCATTGCACGATTACTTTTTTCTTTAACAACATTCATCGCAACAACACTACCGAATTGCACTACGGTCATGTAAATAACAAATGTTAAAACATAAACAACCGCTACTTTAACACCTTGAGCTACCATATCAGAATCTCCACTAACATTAACTAGAGTCGGTTTCGGAACAGCCGCTTTAACTTGATTTACCTTATCATAATCAAGGCCACTTTGTTTATAAACATACTTTTCTACATTTTTTCCAAATGCTTCTTGGAAATTACTTGAAGACCCACTAAAAATACTACGTTTTGATAAATACTCATATCTTTCTTTTGTTAAAACTACTCCCTCATCAAGTTTACCCTCTTTAACATCTTTTTCCAATTCTAATCGAGAATCGTACTTTTTAGCATCTTTTATATCTTGTAAATTAAGGTCTACCTCTTTTACTACATAACCACTACGTTCAAAAATTGTCATTGCTTTGTCCTTTGAAAAGGTTACTATTAGCTATAGTAGGAATAAAAGTTACCCCTATCGCAACAACAAAATAAACTGCCATTACAACTTTCGTTGATGTTTTACCGAAGAATTGTTTTAGTTCAAAATTAAATACTGTGCTAAAATTTTTCATAATTATTTACCTACCTGACTTACAAAAATTTCTTCCAATGATGGTTTATAAAGTTTAAATTCTTCTACATTAAAGCTACTTCCTGATAATTTAGCAAGCAGCTCTTTCTTAGCGCCTTCTTCTTTGAAATCAAGAAGCACTCCCTCTGGTACTAAGCTGTACTCTATTCCCATCGGAATAGATTTTAAATTAGCAAGCAACTCTTCTTTTTCTAAATTACTAACGCTTAAAATCATTTTCCCATGACCAAGTTGTTTTTTAATATAGTCTAAGTTTCCACTTAAAACAATTTCCCCTTGCTCCAAAATATTAATATCTTCGCAAAATGTTTCTACAACCGGCATTTGATGAGATGAGAAGATTACAAGTTTATCTTTTTTGATAAACTCTGTTATAATCTCTTTTAACTTCCCTACGTTAACTGGGTCTAAACCACTAAACGGCTCATCAAAAACTAATATATCAGGATCATTCATAACACTTTGGATAATTTGAATTTTTTGAGCGTTCCCTTTTGACAAAGTTTTCAAAGCTTGTTTATTATCTTCTAACTCAAAAAAGTCTAGCCATTTTTTTGCTTCATCTCTAGCAGCTTTTTTCGTCATACCTTTTAGCATTCCGAAGTAAGCCAACTGGTCTACCAATCCAACACCATCGTACATACCACGTTCTTCAGGTAGATATCCGATTTTTACTTTGCTGTGGTCAAGAGGTTTCCCATCAAGTAAAATTTCTCCTTTATCCGGTTTAAAAATATCAAGTAAAACCCTAAAACTTGTAGTCTTACCACTACCATTACGCCCCAAATATCCATTTGCTACTCCACTTTTCGCTGTAAAATTAATTCCTTTAAGAACTTTTTTATCCCCGAAGCTCTTTTCTATATTTCTAAATTCTAATATCATAGTTATTCTCCTTTTTATTTATACATTATATTTTTTTAAATAATTCATTTAAAATCTTTTATAATATAAACCTTTAACTCCCCGTCAATATTTTTTTCTTACACTCTCGTCTAAGTTTTTAAAAATTTCGGTATAAAAATCATTAATCCTCCTAAACCAAAAACCTCCAAGTGCACTACATAAAGCTGTAACGACCTTCCCTGCTGTCTCACCTATATAACTATCTACCCTATTCGAAAACCCTGCTAACAAAATACCAATAATAAACATGTAAAAAAATCTAAAAACTCTATATTTGATAATTTCGTATTCAGTTTCCTCATCACTAAAAATTGGATAAGAGTCTTCATCTCCTTCTGCAAGTCTTAGAAAATATGTTAATTTAATCTTATAGAGATGCCAACCAGCCGCTTTATAATATTCCATTACTTCAGGGGAGAAGTTTTTATCATAGACGAACTTGTACTTCTTTGGCTTAGTGTTTGTTTTTTTCATTCTTACGATTACAAAATAACAATTATCATACTCATAACCTTCTTGGCTAAGTTCTGTCATTTTTTGCTCAACCTGATCATAACTAGTCCATATTGTTATATATTTGTACTTTCGTCATCTAACCCTCTCCTTTTCTCAGCTATTTTATATTTAATATAAAAATAAATATTTAAAAATACTAATGCTACCGTTCCGCCACAAAACATCCCTTGAATAAATTCAAACATATGACTCTTCATAATGCTATACTCATTCCCTAACAAAACCAATATAGTAATAAAAATACATACTAAATTTAGTTTTAACGTGAATTTTTAGACGATATTTCCACATTTCTATTTCACCTATATTATCAGTATATAAATCTATCGCGTCAGATTCACCTCTTAATATTTGCCAAAAAAAGCTATTTCTTATTAACTTCCAACCATTTTCCTGATAGAATACTTTTTCTTTTTGTAAACCTTCTATCATAAACTAATTCATATCTATAGTTTTTTGGCTCTCCCTTTTCTAGTATTATAAAAAATGCCACCCACTTTTTATAGTGCCACCCTTGCGAGCTATAATATTCCATTCTTTTCAGAAATTGGCTATTCTTTAATGCAAACGCATGAACTATTTTATATTTACTCATGATATCCACCCCTTAAAAGATTATCAGCAACATTTAATAAAAACTTCCTTTTTTCAAAGTCTTTCATCAGCACTTCGTAACCTTTTTTTGTTATGTGGTATTCTTTTTTAGAATTGTCTATATCCTTTTCTTCTATCCAATTTACTCCAACCATTTTCCCTAGTGTAGTATACATTGTCGCTGGGCCAATAATAATACTATTATTAGTAATCTCAGCAACTTTTTGCATTATCATATATCCGTGAATAGGATTGGTTAAAACCAATAATGTAAAAAATATACTATCCGTCAGCTCGCCACTTTCATAAGGACTTGCCTTTGCCATGCTTTATCGCCTCCTTTTTTTGATAATAAAACTTATAAGTGCAACTGGAAAACCCCTACACACCTTTAACAAAAATTACATTTTCTCGCATATCAATCATCGATATATCTATCTTCGATATAAGTATATATCAATCATCGATATATGTCAATAGTATTTTTGTCTTATTTTTCAATCTCACCTGCTTTCCCTTATATAATTATTTGTAATTTTTCTAGTAATATGTTTTGTTTTTATGTTAGAATATGGGATATGAATTTAATTTTTAAATTACTTTATAAGGAAAGGTGATATCATGAAATCAATAAGAAAATATCTTTTTACTTATTGCCGCAGCGTTACTTACTGTAACTCTTTCTGCTTGTGGCACTAAAATAACAGCTGAAGAAGCTATCAATAAAACTAACGAGGCATCTAAAAAAATCTGAAAAATACAGAATTTGTCTCTTCTAACATTTCTGAGATAGTTGTAGGAGATCAAACTCAAAAAATAGAAAACAAAGTGTCAGGATCTCTAATCTTAGAACCATTCACTATGCATGCTACTACTGAGATTAAAGCTCAAGATAAAACTCAAACGTTAGAAATGTACATCAAAGATAATGTTGCATATGCAAAAAGCTACTGGACAAGATACTTGGATAAAAAGTTCTAATAATAATATAACTGCTCAATTTGAAAATCTTAAAAAAACTTGCTAACTCTGAACAAGTTATGGAGTTCTACAAAAATTGCTAAAGATTTTTAAAAATAGCTGAAGAAAAAAAGGCAACTATGTTCTTACATATAGCGGTAACGGTGATCAGTTCAAAAGAGCTTATGGTTGCTATTGCTAACTCTTCTGGTGGACAAGTGGTAAATGCCAATGCATTTGACAACGTAGATTTCAAAAACGTTACTATCAAACTTTGTTGTAAGTAAAGATTTTATACCTATCAGCAATGAAACAATGATGGAAATCGCCACTAAGAATGCAGCGAAAACCTACTACAATGAAAAATAACTCAAAATACTAGTTATTCAAATGTAAATAAAGTAACTAGCATCGATCTTCCTGAAGAAGCTAAAAAAACGCTAAATGAAATCGGTAGAAACTAAAAATTAACAATTAAATATTTAATACATAACTCTGGAAACAATTCTATTTCCAGAGTTATTATTTTGCTCTCAGCTTACAGCTAAAACCCCTATATAAAACGCTATTTCAGGCGTTTAGAAGCTTTTTTGTTATCTGTTCTCTTCCCACCACATTATTTCAAAATTTACTCCCTTTTTTAAAACAAATAAATATCAAATCAATTTACATAAACCTTTTCATTTAGTATAATAATGTAGATAATATACTAGGAGGTTTTGTTTTTTTATAGTTATAGCGCCCGAACTAAGTTCTAACGATTAAACTGAGCTTTAGTTGACGAGGGAAAAAGTTATCGAAAAATTCGGCGGATGCTTTTTTCGGAATTTAAGAGTTTCGTTAAATAATGTACAAACGGAGTATTTCTTTGAAATAAAATTACATATATTTGAAAAATACCTTTTTATTTAGATTTTTCTTTTCGAAAAATTTATTTTTTTCAGAAATATTTAATATTAAATTTAAAAATTTACTCTACAAAATCATTATTATCTCTTAATTTTTAAGATTGTTACTAATTATCATTGCAGAGAATAGTCTATACTTTTTAGACTGTTGTAAATTTTTGCTGTTATCTTTTGAATTTTGTTAAGGTTTCGCAAAAACACTTTTTAACTTTTTTATTAAGTTTACCTTGTAAAATCAGTAACTATATCTTTTAAATCAATTATTAAAGAAAAAGCGAGGAATTTTTTTATATGTGTGGTATTGTAGGATTTGTTGGAGAAACAAATGGAGTTAAATTTTTGATTGATGGGCTTTAGCAGCCTTGAATATCGTGGTTACGATTCAGCAGGAATTGCTGGAGTTGTTAACGGTGAAGCAAAAGTTACTAAAAGCAGTAGGTCGTATTAAAAACCCTAGAAGCTCTTATTCCAGATGATCTTCACATTGAACTTGGAATTGGTCATACACGTTGGGCTACTCACGGTGGAGTTAACGTTACTAACTCACATCCTCATCAAAGCTTTAACAAACGCTTTGTTCTAGTTCACAACGGTGTTATCGAAAACTTCCAAGAATTAAAAGATAGATTCTTCAAAGGAGTAGACCTTGTTTCTGAAACGGATACTGAAGTTATCGTTCAACTTATTCAAGTTTATAGCGATCGTGGAATGAGTACTAAAGAAGCATTCAAAAAAGCAGTATCAAAATTACAAGGTTCTTATGCGCTTTGTTTAATCGATACTAAAGAATCTGATACTTTGTATGTGGCAAAAAATAAAAGTCCATTATTAATCGGACTTGGAGATGGAAAGAAAAATTTTGTCGGAAGTGACGCTCTTGCGATGATTAAATACACTAACGACTTTTTAGAAATTAACGACGGAGAAATAGTTATTGTTAAAAAAGAAAGCGTAACTATTGAAGATAAAGATGGGAATGTAATAAATCGCGACAGCTTCTCTACTAATCTAAACGCTGGGGAAATCGACAAAGGTATCCATGAGCACTACATGATTAAAGAAATCAATGAACAAGTAGGAGCTATGCGTAATATTATTTCACACTACTTCGATGGGCACAACGTTAATATAGACGATGATATTATTAATAATGTAAAAGAAGCTGATAGACTTTACATTATCGGCTGTGGAACAAGTTATAACGCTGGTTTAGTAGGTCGTGCTTATTTTGAAAGATGGGCAGGTATACCTGCAGAAGTGCATCTTGCATCAGAATTTGCATACAATGTGCCGCTTCTTTCTAAAAAACCTATGTTTATCTTCCTATCACAATCAGGTGAAACAGCAGATCTTCGTGCAGTATTGACGAAATTACGCAGTGTAAACTCTGACTATAAGTTTTTAGTGTTAACTAATGTGGATGCTTCTACATTAGCTCGTGAATGTGATTATACATTACTACTTCATGCAGGTGTTGAGATTGCCGTAGCATCTACAAAAGCATACACAGCACAAATCGCAACACTAAGTATTTTAGCTTATGAAGTAGCGCGACAACTGAATAAACAACCAAAATTCGATATCGAACAAGAACTATCAGTAATTACATCAGCTATTGAATCTATTTTAGACGATACTAAAACTATTAAAGATTTAGCAAAAGATTTATTTACAGAGCGCAATGCATTCTATATCGGACGAGGAACTGATTATTACAGCGCTTGTGAAGCTGCACTTAAACTGAAAGAAGTTTCTTACATTCAAACTGAAGGGTTTGCCGGTGGAGAATTAAAACACGGTACAATCGCTCTTATTGAAGAAAAAACTCCAGTAGTTGCACTTATTACTAATACAAAATTAGATCTTAATACTCGTAGCAATGTCAGTGAAGTAGCCAGTCGTGGAGCTAACACGCTAATAATCACATTGGAAAAACTAGCGCGTAAAGGTGATTACGCTATCCCTAATGTTAACGAAGATCTTGCTCCTATCGCAAGTATCGTCGTAACTCAACTATTTGCATATTACGCAGCTGTATCACGCGGATTAGACGTCGATAAACCTCGTAACCTAGCAAAAAGTGTTACAGTAGAATAAATAGCAAAACCCAGAACTTCTAAAAATTAGTAGTTCTGGGTTTTATTATTTAAAGTAAAATAAGTTAATAATATACTCAACAGGTTGTGCTTACTTTATATTATAAATCTTATTATTTATTATTTTTACGTCTTGCCGCTAACAATGCTGCTACCGCTAGAATTGATAATCCTGCTACTACCGCATTATTTGTTACTACACCTGTGTTTGGTAGACGTTTAGCTTCTTCTTTTGCTTTTGGTTGTTCAAGTTGAACTGGTTGAGTTTGCCCTTTTAATCCAACAGTATATTTCCCTGGAATTTTATTTGTTGAACCATCTGAATACGTAAATGTTACTTCGCCATCAATACCTACTGTCACTGATGTTCCTTCTGGTAAATCTGGATTTGCTTTTCCTATTTCTATTGCTACTCTATCTTTTTCATCTTGTGTGATGTTTGCTGTATCTTTTACTATTGTTAACACTGGGTTAATCGGTTTTGTATGTCTTGCAATAGTTCTTTTTACAACTGTATACTCTCCAGATATTGTATTTATTGACCCATCTGCGTATGTAAATGTTACTTCGCCATCAATACCTACTGTCACTGATGTTCCTTCTGGTAAATCTGGATTTGCTTTTCCTATTTCTATTGCTACTCTATCTTTTTCATCTTGTGTAATACTTGTTGTATCTTCAACTTCAGTTAATACTGGATTAGCCGGCGTTGTTTTCGTTGCAATGCTATCTACAGCTAGATCAGGTTCTCCTGCGCCCGCTGGTAGCCACGCATCGTCTATTATTTCACCAGTATTTTCTTCTATTTCCTCAACTGCCTCGGCGGGCGTTGCTTCTGCTACATCCTCTTCTGCATATACTATTTTTTCTGCACTTACTACAGGAACCATTACTAATCCAACAGCAAGAGAAACTGTCGCTAGCGCTGTTTTGCGAATCGAGTATTTTGCTTTTTTATTTTCTCTACACATAATCATTCTCCTTAATATTTTCAACTTTTTGATTATAGCATAACCTCCTGCTAATGAAAAGTATTTTACATTTTTTCTCAAACGTTCATTTTTAGAAAAATTAAAACTAACTAACAACAAGTTAGTAACCATATATGTTTATTTTTTTCATAACTAAAAAGAACCTCTTTGTAATTTGTATTTTTTTCATATACTATATAGCAATATCTTTCCTAACTATCCCAATTTTTTCTTACTTTACTCATTTTAGGAAACTTTTTTTCTTTACATTTATATGAGAGCGGTTTATAATGGAACTATAAAAATTTAATTATCTTCGGGGCAGGGTGCAAATTCCCGACCGGCGGTTATAGTCCGCGAGCGTAAGCTGATTTGGTGCAAATTCCAAAACCGACAGTATAGTCTGGATGATAGAAGATACGGAAAATATATTTTATTAATTGTAGATCACAACAATTATTTTCGATATACCTAACCCACTAGCCCGCTAGTCTATTTATCAAATTATTGTTATCTACATTTTATAAACTATCCATACCTTTATGTCCCGCTTTAAATGTTTTAAAGTGGCGTTTTTATTTTAAATTAAACAGCCAGTTGAGATTACTTTCTTAAGTTCCTAACTTAGCTAAAAATTTAAAAGTACCAACACCATTTAAACTACTAATGCGGTTATTTTTATGCCTTTTGAAGATGGAAAGAGGACAATATGTATAAAAAAAATACTCATTCACTTGTTTTAAGTGGGCTACTTGCCGTTATTGCACTACTTCTATCTTTTTTTAGTTTTGCTGTGCCATTTTTGCCACCATTTCTAAAATTTGATTTTACTTTTATCCCGCTATTTATGGCGTTGCTATTGATGAACTACAAACACGCTATATTAGTATCTCTGTTAAAAAACTTTTTACACATTGTACTAATCTCGCACGAGCCTGTGGGATCTATCGCCAATATCGTTGTGGAGTTTATCTTCCTTAGCATTATCGTTTTATTTTATAAAAAAGGTACGCTAAAAATTATTATCGGCGGAGTTCTAGCAACAATCACCATGACTATCTTTATGGCTCTGCTTAATTACTTTGTGTTCCTACCTGCTTATGGTTATATTATGGATTTAACAGATATAGTAAAAAATGTAAAAGTCATCGTTACCGCAGGAATTATTCCTTTCAACCTTCTTAAAGGTATCTTAGTTACAGTTTTATTCTTTGTAACACTTCGAGTATATAAACGTATACCAAGCACTATTACAAGCAAATTTGCTTAAACTATAAATATCTATACCGTTAAAACAATTTCTAAAATTAATGTGAAAAAAATTAATCTTGTAGAAATAGTTATGTAATCAGCGGTATAGATATTTTTTTCTTCTTATTCCCTGTTTTTAAACTCCCCTCTTCTTTTTTTAGATATTTTTTTAGTCTTATTACAAAAAAATTTTTTTAAAAAAATATTTTTAAAAAGTTTTTTATATATTTTTATAATATATTTTTTCTTGAAAACTCCGTTTCTTCTGTGACTTCCGACGAAAAATCTTATATTATTTATTTTATATTTTCCAATGTTTTTGATATATATGGTTATCAATAAAAATACATATAGACTATGGAAAAAGAAAAAAATGTTTGTGCTACAATAAAATTAGAAAATTAATTTTAGTAACAGGAGGTGTTCTATATGAATAAAAACATGAGATTTATATTCGGTTTTCAAATATAGTTTTTTACAAAAATACAGGGAGAATTAAAATGAAAAACAAATCGTACAGCATTACTAACGAGCAAGAAGAACGTTTTAATATTCTTGCTAGGGAGAAAAAGAACTAATAATTAAAGGTTTATACAAAGTCAAAATACCAAAGCCATTACATAGGGAATTTTATAGCTTTGGTTTAGAGGGGCTTCTTGTAAGCTTTCTTATACTAGAAGATGGTGGCATAGAAGCTTGTGACTTTGATAAATTTGCACTAACAGTTATAAAACGAAAACTTATCGATGAAATACGTCGTAGAAACAAAGAAAAAAGTGTTCCTATCGATTTCTTCGATAATACACTACTTCATTCTTGTAATAACGATAGAGATATTTTTAGAAGTCGATCTTAATTCTTATTTAAAATCTATTTTAACAGAACAGGAATTAGCTTTCCTAGAAGATTTCAAGAAAACTCAAGATATAAAGACAACGGCTAAAAAAATTTAAATCTATCACTTTCTACATGCTATAGGTTATTCAAAAGAATAAAAAGAAATATATAAGCTGTTTCTATACAAAAGTGCTTAAATATTTTTCAACCCACAAAAAACAACAACACCGAAGTTCTATACCTCGGTGTTGTTGTCTATATTTATATTATTCTTCTACTTTTTTTCCTAAGTTTAACGAAACAATTAGTAAGATTGCTCCTAATACCGAACCTAGCACTAACGCTAATAAGTACATTATCGGATTACTTACTGCTCCTAAATTCAACTTTTCTATTTTAATTTCTTTACCTTGATTTGTGGTAGTAATTCTTCAATTAGCTCCTTGCTTCCTACACCAACAGAAAACGATGTTGCTCCTCCTGCAGCTGAGGCATATTTCAATGCTTCCGCATAATCTTTCGACTCATTATATTTAGCTACAAACATCGCCAGCATACTATCTCCTGCCGCTACCGTTGAGACAATTTTACCTTCTGCAACATTAACTTCCAATACTTCGTCATTTTCAGTTAATAATATTGCTCCTTTTGCTCCACGTGAAACAAGAACATTTTGAGCACCGCGCTCTTGTAATTTTCGAGCATAAACTAGGATTTCTTCCAAACCGTTTAGTGTTATTCCAAACATTTCTCCTAGTTCAAATTCATTTGGTTTAACAACAAATGGTTTGTATTGTAAGGTGTCCAACACCAAATCTTTGTTGCTATCAACTACCAAAGTAGCTCCTTTATCCGCTACTTTTTCTGCAATTTTCTTGAAATCTTCGAGTTCCATTCCTGAAATAACATTTCCTGATAAGAAAACTACATCTTCTGTCGTCAAAACATCTAGTTTTGCAAAAAATTCTGTGATGTTTTCTGCGTTTACCGCACTACTCTGACCGTTGATTTCCGTTTCAGTATCGGTAGTAAGCTTCATATTAATACGGGTTGTTCCAAGAGTTTCAACAAAATCATGTTCTATACCTAATTTATCCAACTCTGATTTGATGAAATAACCTGTAAAACCTGCAACAAAACCTAATGCTTTTGTTTTTTTACCTATATTATTCAATAATACCGAAATATTGATACCTTTTCCGCCGACTACATACTTCGCTTCTTGCGTTCTATTTAATTTTCCAAGGCTGAAGTTACTAGCTTTTGTAAGCATATCTACAGCTGGGTTTAAAGTTATAGTATAATACATCTATACTTCCTCCTTATCTTTTACTATTAATATATTAGCGTATCTTTCATAGGTTTTTGGTACGTCATAACTTACGATTGTTACTTCTTCTAAATCTGCGAATTTGTGAAACTTACGATGATCAAATTTGCTTTTATCAGCTAAAACATATTTTCTTTTACTATTTTTTATCGCTGCATTTTTTTATAAAAAGCCTCATTCTCATCCGCAGTTGTTATTCCGAAATTTTCATCAATACCGTTACAACCTACAAAACACATGTCAAAACTGTAGTTTTTTAATTGCTCAACAGCTGTGTGACCAATTACAGCTTGTGTCGAATGTTTCAAAGTTCCACCTAATATAATAGTATGTATTTTATTGTTAATGAGACGTGGTAAGTGATAGGTAGAATTTGTTACGACAGTTATTTTTCTATCACGCAAATAATCAATCATTTCATAAGTAGATGTCCCTGCATCAAGATAAATAGTCTGACCTGATTGAACTACATTTTTACAAAGATACTTTGCTACTTCTTTTTTCTCTGGTAAAAACTCCGTACGTTTTGCTTCAACACCTATCTCACTTCCTCTTGCTGAAGTACGCTTCATCGCTCCACCATGAGTTCTATATAATAAGTTCTTTTCTTCTAAACTTGTTAAATCTCTTCTGATTGTTGCCTCAGATACCTCACAATAATCTATAAGCTCATGTAGACTAAGTGATCCTCGCTCTTCTAACAAGTTTAAAATTCTTTTCTGTCTTTCATTTACCATTTTTTTCTTCTCCTTAACTCCCAAGTTTATTATAATTAATATACAACAGTCTTTCAATCAAACTCAAGCAAAAAAACACTCAAAATCAAAGCAAAATAATTGTTTTTTTGAGTGTTTTTATTTTTAATTATGAACGTTTTTTTAATTTGTTGAGCGAAAGAAAAATTTTTTTATAAAAATCAGAATCGGAATCTGTTTCTAATAAATTAGTTTTCAAAGACATTATCACAAAAAAACAAATATAATATTATAAAAATTGTTATTATATCTATCGGAAAGAAATTCAGAGTATAAAACAATATAATTAACAGGATTATAGAGGTTGATGTAAATCCAATGTCACGCAAGCGTCGCGTAAAACTCGCTGTTATTGGAATAGCTAAAACAACCAAAACTACAAGTAAAACTAATCCCCAGAATGTTATGTCTCTTAATTCTAGAATACTTTGCTCACGAGGAACTCCTATATCTTCACCTGCATCCAATCGTTCTTTTATAGCGACATAAGGAAAATAGAATGCATAGATAAACACTCCATCTATAACAAGAAATATTATCCCCATTATTCCTACAGGAAACCAATGCCCTGCTATTGATGTATATCCTTTAAAGTCTATAAATCCTCTAAAAAAGTCAGCGAAAGCAGAGAAAAAAGATACTTGTTTTTTTCTTTGATCTATCATAACTAACCCCTCCGTAATAAATTTATATAACAAATATAATATTCAGACAACCTGTGGCTAGCTATCTTCTTGCAAAACTCAACTATTTATTAATCTATTTTTACATTTGCTAACGTTGTTTTTGCTTCTTCTAAAACATCGACTATCACTTGTTCTACTGAACGTATTTCATCGACAAGTCCTGCTATTTGGCCAGACATAACTGAACCATTTTCTACATCACCATCATAGACAGCTCTTTCTTAAAAGAACCTAGTGTTAATTCTTTCTAATTCCATCAAAGTGTTGACGATTGTGCTTCTAATTCATGATATCTTTTTGTCAATTCATTTTTTATACCACGAACCGGTGCTCCAAATTTCATTCCTGTTAATGTTGTTGATGTGTCATCTGCTTCTACAATTAAGTTCTTATACTCTATTGAAATTGGACATTCGTGCGTAGCTAAAAAGACTGTTCCCATTTGAACTCCGCTCGCTCCTAGACAAAATGCAGCAGCAACACCTCGACCATCAGCAATACCCCCAGCAGCAATCACAGGAATATTTACTGCTTTTGTTACTTGTGGTAAAAGCGCCATAGTTGTACTTGTTCCAACGTGTCCACCCGCTTCCATTCCTTCAACAACAACAGCAACACAACCTAATTCCTCCATTTTTTTTGCTGCTTTTACCGATGGAATTACTGGAATAACTTTAACTCCTGCTTCTGTCAAGCGTGGCATGAATTTTCTTGGAGTTCCTGCTCCTGTTGTAACTATCTTCACACCTTCTTCTATAACAACATCTATTATTTCATCAATATTATGCATCATCAGCATTAAGTTAACCGCAAAAGGTTTTTGTCGTTTGTTCTTTACATTTTTTTATTTGCTCACGTAGTTCTTCCGGCTTCATTCCTCCTGAAGCTAATATTCCTAACCCTCCCGCATTAGAAACTGCACTAGCAAGTTCATAGCGTGCGATTTGAGCCATCGCACCTTGAAAAATAGGATATTTTATTCCTAATAATTTGTGTAATTGTCATAACTTTGTCCTCCTTAATTTAACACCTTTTTTTGTTAAATATCTTTTCTCTTTATTATTTTCTAGATATTTTTGTTAACGTTATCTTTCTTTATATTATACCAATTATTTAGCTATTTTAAAAATGATATAAGAAAAATAACCCTTTAGAATTTATACCAAGATTATCGTTTTTAGATAAAGTTAGTTAACTCTAAAAAGGTTATTTATTAAAATATAAATTTAGCTACTAAATAACATGCTATCATAAGAATAACCGATGATAAAAAGCACGCTGTAAAAACACGCAAACCGCGTTCTTTAATAACTTTAAAATTAACACTCATTCCTAAAGACGCCATCGCCATACCTAAAAATATATATGCTGCATCTACTAAATAAGGGGTTAATGGTTTAAGAAACTTACATAACTTCCTAATATACTCATGGCTATAAATCCTAAAATAAAGTAAGGCATCGGCATTTTCCCTTGAGCATCACTATTTGAACGACGATTAATCACAACAAGGACTATAGCTACTACTATCAACATAAGAACGCGAGATAACTTCGTCAGTATAGCTGTGTCAAGCGCAACCTGTCCTCCTGCTCCACCTGCAGCAACAGCATGAGCTATTTCATGAAGACTTCCTCCGGTAAATACACCGTAATTATAAGGTTCTAGGTTTAAATACGGTTTTAACGCTACTTCTATTAGTGTAAATACCGTTCCAAGTATCGCTACAACCGCGACAGCAAGGACGCTGTTATCAGTTTTAGCACGTAGTTGACCGCTAACACCCATAACTGCAGCTGCTCCACAAATACCACAACCACACGCTGAAAGCAAAGCTAATTCATGATCTACTTTGAAAAGTCGGCACATATAATAAGTCAGTAAAATCATAAATAAAACGATAAAAAATGCCAAAACTAAAGTTTTCTTTCCTTCTGAAAGCAATCTATCCAAAGCTAGTTTGAATCCTAATAAAATAATTCCTAGACGCAAAAATTTATTACTGATAAAAGGAATCTCTCCTTTTACCTGCTCCTTTAATCCGGTAAACATCTGTAATACCATTCCTATTACTAAAGCTATTACCAAATGTCCAAATAATTTTAACGTTGGAATCTGCGCTAAATACTTAGCTGCCATAGAAACAATAAACATCAATAATAACGTATAGTAAAAACTAATATTTTTAAATCTTTCCATGCATTATCTCCTTATACTTTTTCTAATTTTATTATACTCCTGAAATACTAACTATGCAATGTTTCAAAACAAAAGTTATTTCTTTTTAAAGTTTTTTCATTTTATTAGCTTTATAAACAAAAATAAAAAGGACTTAGTTTTATTACTCTATCTAACTAAATCCTTTTTGTTTTATTTATCTATTTTATAACTTTCTATACTTTTAAAATTTCAAGTTCTCTATGTTATCCTAATAACAAGAATAGATAGTGGGCTACAATCCCCGCAACGATACCCCCAATAGTGTGAGATACTATTGCTTTTGATGAAAGTTTACGTACTCCTAAAGCATCCATCATACCGATATGCGTACTTAAGTATCCACTCCAACACATACCCATCGCTGTAAATACGGCAATGTCATTTGGTCCAATAAGACCATTTTTTAAAAATTCTGGCACTAGAGAAATTGCTCCCCCTACTGCTCCCAAAGCTGTAATTGGGAAAGCTATTGCTTCTGCAGATTTGAAACCAAATAATGGTTCAAGAATAAATGTTAATTTTTCTCCTAACCAAGGTAGGAATCCAACACCTTCATACGCTGCTCCTGTATATCCGTCAGCAGGCATTTTAAACGTTAACATCATAACGAATGTACAAACGATAAGCACACCCGGAATAATTGCCATCCCCATTTCTACCCCAGTTTTTCCACCTTCTAATATTGTATCTAGTACTCGTTGAAACATATTTCCATCACGGATTATTCTTACTTTATCCATCGATTCGTCTGTTTCGTTTGATTCTACCATCGGTTCATCCGCTTCATCCCCGTAGTATTTTCTTGTATGTCTTAACATCAAGCGAACACTTATTATACTCCCTATAATTGCTCCAACATTCCCTATAATTGCTGCTTTTACGAAGCCAGCTCCTTGCCCCATCATAAACATCGTTACGATAAGACCCATACCAAACGCTGTCCCTAAGTTACAAAGTGCGGGTACTTGGTACTTTTTGAAAAACGCTACAAAACGTTTATCTTTGGCAAAAGGAATAATAGCTGGGTTGTCTGATAAATAAGTCGCTATTGCCCCGGTCACACTAGCACCTGGCATACCCCAAAGAGGTCTCATCAACGGAGCAAATATTTTGTTGATAAGCGCTATTGCTCCAAATTCTGATAACAGTGCGCTAATCGCTCCAGCAATAACAGCCATCGCCATTATGAAAAACACTGTATTCAACAGTAAGTCGTGAGCTGTTGCCATCATTGTTTTAAACATTAGCGGTGTTCCCATCTTACGCGCCATTAAACCGAAGATTAAAAAGAATACTGCTAAAAAGACAAATGTTTCTAGGCTTATTGCTTTTTTAACTACTGTAGCCTCTTTCTTTTTTTTGATTTTAAGTTTGGTCTTGTCTCCATCCATAATAAATCATCCTTTCTTTAATTGTAGTTTATATTTTGCTTGTTTTAACTGTACTATTACAACCGTTTATTACATTATACCACACTTTCTTTATCACCGCAACTATTTCAATAATTCTGAACTCTTTCAGAAGAACCTCGCCGTCTTTATTAGCACTTTTTTTATAAAACAATAAATCACTATAATCGTTGATAAATAAAATATCTATTAGTTTTATTAATGCTTTTTTTCTTAGAAGATATAAATATTAAGTTATAACAAATATTACTACCCATATTTTATACTAAAAATAATACAGTTGTATTTTTTTGTTAATCATTATAACTTTTACTTGAAATCATCAAACATATTTATAATTTCTTAGCTATAAAATCTCAAAAGATAAACTCATTCTCCCTCTTTAATTAATTGTAATAAACTAGCTTTTTTTGATAGAATTATATAGTCTATACATTTATAGAAAGGAGAACAATTTTTATGAAAATAAAAAAATAAAAAAATAACAATAAGATTTTTAAAAATTTTCTATTAGAAAATTATCTCTTGGTGCTGCACCTGTCGTTATCGGTGCTTTGATTTTTGGAAGTTATACGCCAAGCGAAGTTTTAGCAAATGAAAATACAACTGTTAATTATACATATTTAGCTGAAAATGAATTAACAGATGCAGAAAAAAGTTTAATAAAGAAAAGTATACCTAGTAATATTAAAGAAAATGAAACATATTACATGGTTTATAAAAAGGACTCTAAGCCTTCATCAGAAATTAAGACTTTACCTAATACTGGGCAAAGTCCCCTTCCTTTAACAGGTTTAGCCATTGGGGGGACTGTTCTTGTAGTTCTTTTAGTATCTAAAAAATACAGAAACAAAGTGCTTAGTGTTGTTTTAATCGGAGCGATGGGACAAAGTGTTGTTGTGCCTTTCGAGTCTTTCGCTTTTGAAAATAAAGAGTTGGTAAGCTATAATACTCAAAAAACTATCGCTAACTCTAACGAATTGGCAAATGGTGTAATAAAAATCGATGGGTACTCTTATGTTGGTTATTTCACACAAAGTGATTTAAAAACCCTACCTAATCAAGTAAATCCAACGGTTCCTGAAAAACCGACGAATTCAACAAACCCAAACAATCCAACAAATCCAAACAATCCAACACCTCAACCAAATCCACAACCCCAACCTGAGTACAAAACTACTCCAGATGAAGGACCTAAGGTTCCTATTGTTGAAAAACCAGAATTAAAAGTTACTAAAGAGGTTGTGCCTTTCGAGACTATCGAACAAAATGACGATACCCTTCCTAAAGGTCAAACGAAAGTTGTCCGTGATGGAGTTAATGGTGAGCGTACAGTTCTAACTGAAGTTACTACTATTAACGGTGTTCAAACTAGCAAAGTTGTTGATAATTCTATTACTACTCAACCGGTTAATAAAATTGTTGCTGTCGGTACAAAAGAAGTAACACCTGCTCCAGAGCACAAAACTACTCCGGATGAAGGCCCTAAGGTTCCTATTGTTGAAAAACCTGAATTAAAAGTTACTAAAGAGGTTATACCTTTTGAAACTATCGAACAAAATGACGATACCCTTCCTAAAGGTCAAACGAAAGTTGTCCGTGATGGAGTCAATGGTGAGCGTACTATTCTAACTGAAGTTTCTACTGTTGACGGTGTACAAACTAGTAAAGTTGTTGATAATTCTATTACTACTCAACCAGTTAATAAAATTGTTGCTGTCGGTACAAAAGAAGTAACACCAGCTGTAGATAAGACTACATTGCAAAACGCTATTGCTACGGCTAATAGCAAAAACAAAGATGATTACACTACTCAATCTTGGGTAGACTTGACTACTGCTTTAGCAACCGCTAATACTATTAACAACGACAATAACACTACTCAAAGCGCGGTAAACGAAGCTACTCAAAACTTGCTAAAAGCTATTGAAAAATTAGTAAAACTTGCTGATAAACCTGTATTAAAACTTGTTAACACTAATAAAAACGAATTAGAGCATAGTACTACAGCTAAATACACGTTAGAAAATCCTACTAATGCAGAAGTAAAATCTATTACAGCTACTCTTAAAAAAAGGTAACGAAATTGTAAAAACTGTAGATTTAACAAAAGATAATTTAGATGCTGTTTTTAAGCGACTTAGACTTTCTATAAAGAATATACATTATCTACAACAATCGTTTATAACCAAGGAAATGGAGAAAAATCAGAAACTCTTGCTGATGAAAAAAATTCTACTAGAACCTAAAAAAATAGAAGTTAAAGATATTAAACGTACAGATTTAATCAAGTATGAAAACAAAGTAGAAACAGATGCTACAAGACTAACATCTGTTCCTCAAGATTTAACTAATTATTATCTAAAAGTTACATCAAACGATCATAAAACAACATTATTGGCTGTTAAAAATATTGAAGAAGCAGATGTTGATGGTAAAAAAGTATACAAAGTGACTGCTGTTGCTGACAACTTAGTACAACGTAATGCAAGTAATAATTTTAACGAAGTCTATACTTACTATATAGAAAAACCAAAAGCTAAAGAAGATAATGTTTATTATGACTTTGCAGAATTGATAAACGCTATGCAAGCAAATCCAGCTGGAGAATTTCTTCTTGGTAAAAGTATGAGTGCTAAAAATGTAGCACCTGCTGGCAAATCTTATGTTACAGCAGAATTTACAGGTAAACTTCTAAGCAACGGTGACAAACGCTATGCTATTCATGATTTAGAGCATCCGTTATTTAACGATATCAATAATGCAATAATCAAACATTAACTTTGAAAATGTTGCAATAGATAGATCTGGTGAAGATAATATCGCTACTGTTGGAAATAACTTAAAAAATAAAGCGACTATTGAAAATGTTAAGATTACAGGTTCTGTAACTGGTAGAAATAATGTTGCCGGAGTTGTTAATAATATACATGAAGATGGCAAGGTTGAAAATGTTGCATTTATCGGTAAAATAAATTCTGTCGGAAATAATTCTACAGTAGCTGGTATTGCAGGTTCTAACTATATGGGATTTGTTAATAGAGCTTACGTTGATGCTACTATTACTGCAAATAACGCAAATGCAAGTATGCTTGTTCCTTTCGTTCAGTATAAAGCACATAGTTGGCTGTCAGGAACAAAAGGAAAACTAACAAACTCTGTAGCAAAAGGTATTCTTGATGTTAAAAATACTAGAAATGTTGGTGGAATAACAGCTAAAACTTGGCCATATGGAGCAGTTCAAAATAACGTAACATATGCTAAAGTGATTAAAGGCGAAGAAATATTCGGTTCAAACGACGTTAATGATGAAGATGCAAATCCTTTTGTATCAAACTTATTTGGAGTTATTGGATATAGTTCTGGTGAAGATGGAACTGGTCGAGATAATAAAAACAAAAATAAATTAAAACACTTATCTAAAGCTGAGGCTGATGCAAAAGTTGCTGGTTTCAATATTACTGCTGACACACTAACAAGTGAAGCTTACGACATGAACACTATCAATAATATCACTCCTAGCGATAAAGCTTATACTGATATTCAAGATTACAATGCTGACTACAGTTTAGCTTACAAAAATCTTGAAAAACTGCAACCATTCTATAATAAAGATTATATCGTTAACCAAGCGAACAAACTTGCTAAAGATCATAACTTAAATACAAAAGAAGTTCTTTCTGTTACACCGATGAATAACAATGATTTCATCACTAACCTTAGTGCTGCAAATAAAATTGTTGTTCACTATGCTGACGGAACTAAAGACTACTTCAGCTTATCTGAAAGTAACGATGGCTTAACTAATGTAAAAGAATATGAGATAACGGATCTTGGAATTAAATATACACCTAATATCGTTCAAAAAGACCATAGCAACCTTATTAATGGTATAAAAGCAATTTTAAGTCCAATCGAACTTCAATCAGATCCTATTTACAAACATTTAAATAGAACTGGTAATAATAGAGTAAATGCAATTAAAGACCTTTATTTAGAAGAAAGTTTTGATTATGTTAAGAAAAATCTTGATGTATTTGTTGAAAAATTAGTTCAAAACGAAGATCATCAATTGAATAATTCTGTAGCAGCTCAACAGATGATTCTTGATAAAGTTGAGAAAAACAAAGCGGCTCTATTATTAGGTTTAACTTATCTAAATCGTTACTACGGCGTTAAGTTTGGCGATGTAAATATTAAAGAACTTATGCTGTTAAACCTGATTTCTACGGTAAAAATGTTGATGTTTTAGACAGACTTATCGAAATGGGTTCTAAAGAAAGTTATATTAGCGGTGGAAGAACATTCGACGCCTTTGGCGAAGTCCTTGCAAAATCTACGAAGTCAGGACATCTAGAAGCATTCTTAAATTATAATCGTAGCCTGTTTACAAACTTTACTGATATGAATGATTGGTTTATCGATGCAACTAAAGATAAAGTATATATAGCTGAACGTGCTTCAGAAGTAGATGCAATTAAAGATGCTAAGTATCGAGCATTTGATAATTTAAAACGTGCTCACCTTAGAAAAACTCTTCTTCCTCTACTTAATATTGAAAAATCACATATTTACTTGATTTCTAACTATAACTCAATAGCTTTTGGTAGTGCAGAAAGATTAGGTAAAAAATCATTTGCTGATATTAAAGACACGATAGACAAAGCTGCAGATGGCTATAGAAACTACTATGATTTCTGGTATCGTCTAGCTGCAGATAATGTTAAAAATCGTCTACTAAGAGACTCTGTTATTCCTCTTTGGGAAGGTTATAATGCTCCTGGAGGATGGGTTGATAAGCATGGTAGATATGGTCAACAAAACGAATATACTCCTCTTCGCGAATTATTTGGACCTATTGGTAAATACTTTGGAAATAACGGTGCTGGTGCCTATGCTGTAATTTATGACAATCCAAATGACACTAGAACAGAAGTAAACTACATTTACTTAAATATGATTGATGAATATGGTATTTCTGTTTATACTCACGAAACAACACACGTTAACGATGGTCACATCTACCTTGGCGGTTTTGGTCGTCGTGAAGGAACTAGCTTTGAGGCTTTTGCTCAAGGTATGTTACAAACTCCAGTAGCTGGTAGTGGTTTTGATGAGTTTGGTTCATTAGGTATCAATATGGTATTTAAACGTCCAAACGATGGAAACCAATGGTATATCACCGATCCGAAAACTCTAAAAACAAGAGAAGATATCGACCGTTATATGAGAGGTTATAACGATGCTTTAACTCTTCTTGATGAAATCGAAGCAGAAGCTGTTATTTCTCAACAAAATAAAGATTTAAACGGTGCTTGGTTCAAAAAAATGGATAAAGAATATCGTGATAACAACCACCTTAACCATTGGGATAAGATTCGCCATCTATCAAAAGAAGAAAAAGACAGCTTAAATATTCAATCTGTTAATGATTTAGTCGACCAACAATTAATGACTAATCGTAATCCAGGTAATGGAATTTATAAACCAGAAGTAGTTAGCTACCACGATCAATCACCTTATGTAGGTGTTAGAATGATGACTGGTATTTATGGAGGTAATACTAGTGATGGAGCTCCAGGTGCTGTTTCATTCAAACATAATGCATTTAGACTTTGGGGTTACTACGGCTACGAAAATGGATTCCTTGGCTATGCTTCTAATAAATACAAACAAGCTTCTAAAGCAGATGGTAACACTGTTCTAAGCGACAAATATATAATCAACAAAATTTCTGGTGGTAGATTCTCTACATTAGAAAAATTCAAAAAAGCTTACTTCCAAGAAGTAAAAGATAAAGCTAAAGTAGGTTTAACTACATTCGAAGTAAATGGTACTTCTGTTTCATCTTATGATGAACTTCTTGCGTTGTTTAAAGATGCTGTTACAAAAGATGCACAAACTCTTAAAGCAGATAACAATGGCAATAAATCAGTGTCAATGAACAATACGTTGAAACTAAAAGAAGCTGTTTATAAAAAACTTCTTCAAAGAACAGATAGCTTTAAAACATCTATTTTTCAAATAAAATAGAATCTATATTTTTAAATAGATTAAACTCCCGAAAAACTTAATGTACAAGTTTTTCGGGAGTTTTTTTCTAATCTTTACTTCAGACCTCTGAAACTGTCTGTTTTTATTTTTCTTATTTATTCCGTTATTTTCTAAAAAATTTTCCATAGTTTTAACATCATCAGGTTGACCTGACAATAAATATATAGCATTGTTTCCATACATGCTCACTGCTTTTTTTAGTTTTTCTTGACTTTTTTCTATACTTGCACTAGTTTCATAAATAAAATCTTTTCCTTTATTTGATAACTCTATCAGCTCATTATTAAAAATATTCACCCCTTTATCTAGATGGTTAAGTATAATTGTACGTTTAGAGTTCCATTCTTTAACGATTGGTCTCATCGCAGCAACACCAACATCAGATGCAAAACAAATAATAGGTTCTTGATTATCTGCAATATCTAAGTTTCCACCTAACCAACTTACCTCAACTTGCGCTCCCACCTGCAAACTAGTCAAGTTTTTCTTATAAACACTCCCTCTATTATGTGTTAAAATCATAATCTCTTTTTCTTCAGGATTAGATGCAATAGTAAGCCATCTGTTATTTTGCTTGCTATCCTTTACATCAGGTAGAGTAATTTTCACGTAAGACCCTGGTTCCCAAGTCATATTATCTGGTTTTTCCAAGCGAACAACGTAAAGATCATCGCTAGCATTTTCTATTGATTTGATCGATAAGATCTGACTACGTCCAAGAAATGCAAATACCCCCCACGTTATTAGCCCTAGAGCCACTGTTGTAATAAGAATAATAGTTAACATTTTTTTACCTCTTTTCATTTTCTTCCTCTTTCAAAAATTTTATAGTTAATAATATATACGTTCATTTTTTTATTTAACAGATTATAAATCTAAATCAAGAACAGTTTTATGGTTAATAAAATACTTTTTATATAGTTGTAAATAAAGTATTTTTTTATGTATATGAATGAATATAATTTATTATTCATTCATATATGTTTAAAAAAATAAAGAATTGTCATTCTTTATTTAAATAATCCTTTTACAAAATAAGTTGCTAAGGTTTCTATTGTCTGATTAACGTTGGGTACATCTTTTTCTGTAATATTCATATCTATATAGTAAAAAGATTATAAACTTCTAAAACCTCTTGGATTTTTTCTTGAGAGTACCCTTCCTTCAACATACGTTTAGTAAATGTTTCTATTAAAAACTGGTGGAATGGATTCGACTCCCTACCTTCCTCTGAAGAATAATAGCTATGTAACTCGTTAGAAATAGCAGGATTATACCATTCTGCTAAAATTTTATTAGATGAAACCAAACTTCTTGATTGACCAAAAAGTTGACCTATAAGTTCAACGACATCTCCTTGCCAATCTATATCATTCATTATAACTTGTCGAATACGATTATTTTCGTCTATATAAACATCTAGAAAAATTTCTTCTTTACTTGCGTAATAATTATAAAAAGAGCCAACTGCCATACCTGCTTGTTTTGCAACTTCTGAAATAGCTGTTGCTTTATAGCCTTTTTAGAAAAAAACATCATACGCCGCTTGTTTTAATACTTGCTTTTTTTATCCAATTTCTATCCTCCTTTTTAAAATGAATGAATTTTTATTTTTTTATTCATTCATATTTTATCAAATAATTTTTATTCAAGTCAATAAATAAATTGCCTTATCTTCTTCTATTTCAACTTTAGTTATTATTTTTTTACTATAAAAAAATAAAAGGAAGTATCCGCTAATCTGCTTTTACTTCCTCATAGTTATATATTTTATATCTTACTTACAATTTTTTTGATGAGCCTTTAATTTTTTTATAGCCCAATCATAATGGCTAGAAGCAGCACTTACAAAAATATGATCCAAGTGTACTTCCACCAACCCATTTATAAACTTTTTTTGAAAATAATTCTTCATTTGTAAAGTTTTTCAGCTAGTTTTAAAAACTTCTTTATGTGATTTTTTTGCAAAGCTTTTGTTGCATCTTCAAGAGACGTATTTTGATGCTTCTTCCAAAATTCCACATTCATATCACCATAAGTTCTCCAATTATATGGTTGGGGAATAAATGGTTTCTCTTCTCCATTTTGATTAGAATGAACCCACTTCAAAATAAGCTGATGCCATTCATAAAGATGAATTAAAACATCTCTTAAATTTTTATCCCTTTTCCAATGAGCTTCTTTTTTCTTTTCGTCCTTTGAAAAATCAAAAGGTGTATTTAATTGTTCATCAGACATTTTTGCAATTAGCGTGTTAAGTTTCTCGTAGTTTTCCTTAGCAGCTATTAATAAGTCTTCTTTTGTTTGTGGTCTTGCCATAATGTTTCTCCTCTTCGATAAGTGACTAAATTATAAAATCTCCACTTCTTTTTTATACTGTTCTTTTATATTATCATCAAGAACATCGTCGCTAATAATCGCCGTTAAATCTTTTAATTGATAAAATGTATAAAATGCATGTGTTGAAAATTTGCTGTGGTCTGCAAGAACATAACGTTCTGTTGCATTATTTAATATTGTATCGTTACAACGACCTTCTTCTTCATCTGATATTGTAACTTTCTCCAAATCCAAGCCATTTACCCCTACAAAAGCTTTATTAACACTTATTTTGCTTAATGTATCTTGGGTAAAATATCCAACAAAACCTTTTGTTTTAGGGCGATATCTCCCTCCAATAAATATTAAATCACATGATGGATTATCTTTAAACTGTTCAAATACTATCATTGAGTTTGTAACAATATTTATATTACGATCTTGAAGATATTCTGCTAAATAACTTGTTGTACTCCCCGCTCCTATAAATATCGTTTCATTGTCTTTTACTAAGTCCGCAACCTTGCGTGCTATTTGTTTTTTTTCTTCTACATTAACTGAGATTTTTTTATTATAATTATCTTCTTGGTAAAAGTTTTTAGGTTTTAATTTTGCTCCCCATGAATACGAGTTAGATGCCCATAATCTTCTAATTCTTGAAGATCTCTACAGATTGTCATCTCCGTTACTTTCATATCTTTAGCTAATTTGCTCACCCTTACCAAATGCTTTTTCTTTAATTCTTCTAATATATAACTATGTCTATCTATTTTTTTAACATTTTTTTCACCTGTACTATTTTTTTATTAATTATCTATTTTTATTTTTATCATTTTTACTTAAAAATATAAAACTAATATTGCTATTTTATTAATAATTATCCATTTATTTTTTTCAAAAAAACATAGTTCTTATAAAATGATATGTGCCCCTTTGACTAGTATAAAGGGATATATATCAATAAAAGAACTATGTTTTATCTTTTTATTTTACTTCCTGTATTTCTACCACTCTTGTATTTGCCAATTTATCGTGAATTAATATTGGATTATTTTTCTTTAGCTACATATATTTTTATACAATCCATGAGCCGCTACTATCGGTGTTACTATCCAACATAATGTTACTTTTACTAAAAATTCTCTTACTAAATATTTAGAAATATCAATTCTCTTTCTATCTGTTGGTACTAATCTTATATTCAATAATTTTTTTACCAATAGTTTGCCCTTTCCATTTATTAGGCAAATAACCAAATAATAAAACTGCAAAAAAATAATCATAGAAATAGTCATATATAAAAGCATTACGTTCGTTTTCGGTACCTCCAGTTGCACGTAGAGTTACCGTTGTGTGTTGAAAAAAACAAGTGCTATTGGGATATAAATCGCTAAATCTATCACATAAGCAAGTATTCTTTTTACATAAGAAGCATCTTTTCCTTCAAAATCCAAAAATTTCTTCATTATCTTCTGGTGTTGGAATTCCTTTTCCTTTTTACATTTGGTTTTTATTGTTCTGTCGTTGTAACTATATGATCTACTCTTCTTTATCTTTTTTTACCATATTTTTTTCCTTAATCTAAGTTTACGTTATGATATACTTGTTGAACATCTTCACAGTCATCAAGCATTTCTAACATTCTTTCAAATTTTACTTTATCTTCTTCACTTAATGTTACTTCATTTTGTGGAATCATAGAAATTTCTGCAACTTCAAATTCTTCTATACCTGCTGCTTTTAATGCTTCTTGAATTTCGTGGAAGTGTTCTGGATCTCCATAGACAAGTGCAAGTTCATCTTCTTCAACAACATCTCTTGCATCAATATCTGCTTCCATAAGAATTTCTAACAATTCATCTGCACTTTTTCCTTCTACACCAATTACAGCTGTATTATCAAACATATAGTTAACAGAACCTGTAACTCCTAAATTCCCACCATTTTTACCAAGAGCCGTACGTACTTCTGCTGCAGTACGGTTGACATTATTAGTAAGTGTATCGATTATTACCATTGTTCCACTTACTCCAAATCCTTCATAACGTAATTCGTCATAATTTTCTTCACTTCCACCTTTTGCTTTTTCAATAGCACGGTCTATTATGTTTTTAGGAACACGATATGTTTTCGCACGTTCTAAAACTACTTTTAGATTTCTATTACTTTCTGGATCTGGTTCTCCACTTTTTGCCGCTTGATAAATTTCACGTCCAAATTTTGCATAAATTTTACTAGTATTAGCGTCTTTTGCCGCTTTTTTTTCTTTAATATTATTCCATTTACGACCCATTGTCTTTTCTCTCTTTCTTTTCTTTTATTACTTTTTTTATATTTTTCCATTATAAACATCTCTTATCTCTTTATTTTGTTACTCGATAAAAAACGTTATACACCTTACTATCTTACTATATTTAAAGCTTTTTTTCAAGCTTTCTTTAAGTTATTTAATTTTTGTATTTTTCTTATTACCACTCTGTTTTTCTTTATTTAACACTTTTAAATTAATTTTTATTATATATTCAAAAAAAATATTTTTTTATTAAATCTTTAAGTTTTTATTTAAAAAAACTTTACTTTTTCCCCTTTACAAAATGCCTTTTCTTATGTTACCATTAAGGTGAATAATATTTAACACATTAAATTTTTACGTGAATATGTTTTTTAGAAATAAATTATAAGAGAGGTAATATTATGCTTATTAGAAGTAAAAAAGTTTGGTCTAGTAGCCAATTTCTTCCTCTTACTATTAAAGTCGAAGATAATAAAATTGTTGCAATTTATGATTACAATCATTTCGATAAAGTTGATTACGATTTTGGTGATGAACGCATCCTTCCTGGTTTTATCGATGTTCATACTCATGGTGCTTATGGTTATGATACTAATGATGTTGATGAAGAAGGACTTCGTAATTGGACTAAAAATGTTGTTGCTGAAGGTGTAACTTCATTTTTACCAACAACTATTACTCAAACAGAAGAAGTTTACTAAAAGCTGTTGCTAATGTTGCAAAAGTTTATGATGAAGGTTACGAAGGAGCCGAAATTCTTGGTATTCACTTCGAAGGACCTTATTTAGATGAAGAAAAACGTGGTGCTCAACCTTTGAGTTGTATCCAAACACCAAGTGTTGAACAATTTAAAAAATTCCAAAAAGCTAGTAATAATCTTATTAAACTTATTACTATCGCTTGTGAAAAAGATGCTGACTACGAACTTACTAAATACTTAGTAAGTCAAGGTATTCGTGTAAGTCTTGGTCATTCTGCATGTAACTACAAAGAAAGTTATTTAGCCTTTGCTAATGGTGCAACATCTCAAACTCACGTTTATAACGGTATGGTTGGTTTCCATCATCGTGATGGTGGTCAAGTAGGTTTTGCTCTTCGTGCACGTGACGTTTATGGTGAAGTTATCTGTGATGGTATTCACTCTACTACCGATGCTTTAAATACTTATTTCACAGCAAAAGGGCGCGACCATGCAATTATGATTACCGATTCACTTTGTGCAAAAGGTTGTGGTCGTGGTTCTTACATCTTTGGTGGGGAAAATATGGAAATCTATGAAGATGGTAGTGCTCATCGCGACGATGGTCGTTTAGCTGGTTCTACACTACGTGTTATCGATGGTTTACGTGTCTTAATCGAAGATGCTCTAGTTCCTATCGATGCTGCTATTAACTCTTGTACAAAAAATCCAGCAGAAATGTTAGGTTTTGCTGACCGTAAAGGTCGTATTAAAGTAGGTTACGATGCTGACCTTGTTGTTATTAGTCGTAACTACGAAGTATTACGCACATTTGCACGTGGTAAAGAGGTTTATAAAAAAGAAAATGTATAAATAAAGGAGAACTATATATGAAATATTTAATTTTTGATACTAAAAAAGAAGCTTCAGTTGAAAGTTATAAAATTTTAAAAAGTTTAATTGATGAAAACTCTACATTAGGTTTAGCAACAGGTTCTACTCCCACTGATCTTTACGCAGAAATGATTGCTGATTACAAAGCAGGTAACTTCAGTTATAAAAATATCAAATCTTATAATCTTGACGAATATGTTGGTATTAGCTATGATCATCCAGAAAGTTATCACAAATTTATGGATACAAACCTATTCGACCACATTGACATTAACAAAGAAAATACACACGTTCCTGATGCATCTGCCGCTGATTTAGAACTAGCTGTTAAATCTTATCAAGAAGAGCTTAATAATGCTCAAATTGATGTTCAAATTCTTGGTATTGGTGGTAACGGTCATATTGGCTTTAATGAGCCAGGAACACCATTTGATGCGGGAGTTCATGTTGTAGATTTAAAAGAAGAAACAATAAAAGCTAACTCTAGATTTTTCGATGGAGATATAAATCTTGTTCCAAAACAAGCTATGACAATGGGAATAAAAGATATTATGCGTGCTAAACATATTATTTTATTAGCTTTTGGTAAAGAAAAACGTGAAGCTATTAGAAGCTTAGTAGAAGGAGAAGAAATAACTGAAAATATTCCTTGTACAATTCTTAAAAATCACCCAAGTGTTTATGTTTTAGTTGATAAAGAAGCTAATTTTAAATAACAATAAAAAGGCTACTCACCTTTATGGGTAGTCTTTTATAAAATATACAAATGAAAGCGTTATAATTTAATAAATTTAATTTTTATAAAGGGGGGTACTTTATGAGTACAAAATTAACGTGGAAAAATATAGCAACTGTCGCTCCTCAAAAAGGTTACGACAAAAACTTAGGTACAGCCGGTCTTGTTAAAGGTGTTTTAGGTTCATACCTTATCTTCGGTGGTGGCGCAAATTTTGAAGATGGTATTTTACCTGTTGATGGAGGTGTAAAAATCAATCACAAAGACGTTTATCTATATAAAGAGGTAAATGGCAATTTATCGCTAGTAGATCAAATTCAATATGATTATCCTCTTGCTTACGGTCCTTCTGCTGTTGTTGATAATAAACTTTATTATATTGCTACAAAAGAAGAAAATTTATCTGAAATTTTAGTATTCACTGTAGTTGATGACAAACTTATTGTTAATGTATTTGGTACATTACCGTTTACCGTAGAAAATACTATTGCCGAGGTAGATAACAACGTCCTTTACTTTGGTATTGGCTCTATTAACGGAAAAAATACTAATGAACTTTATTCATATAATCTAAGTTCTAAAAATTTTGATGTTATTGGTGAATTTCCTGGAAAATTACGCTCACAAACTATTAGTTGTATTTACAATAACGAATTATATATTTATGGTGGCGGAGCAGATGTGACTTTCAATGACGGTTATAAGTTTAATTTAACAACTAAAACTTGGGAAAAACTTGCTGATGTCGTTATCGATAATGAAGAAATTTCTCTACTAGGGGCAGATTGGGCACCTCTTAATAAAGATGAAATACTTGTTATTGGTGGTTTTGACAAAGATGTTTGGAAAGAAGCAGTATTTAATCTTAGTACTTTAATAGGTGAAGAAAAAGATAACTACCGTAATGATTACTTCCGTCGCCCTGTTAAAGATTTCAACTGGAACAAAAAAGAATTGGTTTATAATCTAAAAGAAAATACTTGGTATAAACTAGATGAAATACCTTTTGAAGCTCCTTGTGGTCATGCATTACTAGCCACAAAAGATTATATATACTCTATAATGGGAGAAATAAAACCAGCAGAACGCCTACCATTTATCCATCAAACAAAAAAATAAAAAGAATCCTAGCTAACACTTAAGTTAGTTAGGATTTTTTACTAATCTTAATAGGTATAAAAAAAGAACCTTCCGGAAGGAAGGTTCTCTCAGTTGCCTGGCAACGTTCTAGTCTTGCAGGGCGTAAACCCAACTACATTCGACGCTAAAGAGCTTAACTTCTGTGTTCGGTATGGGTACAGGTGTGCCCTCTTCGCTATCGCCACCAGACGAAAACTTCATACATATATTATATCATCTTTTCTTTCATTGTCAACAAATTTCTTCAGAACTTCACTTGATTAAGTCCTCGACCTATTAGTTTTAGTCAGCTACATGTGTTACCACACTTACACTCCTAACCTATTCTCCTTGTCGTCTTCAAGGGGTCTTAATATCCGTGGGAAATCTCATCTCGAGGGGGGCTTCATGCTTAGATGCTTTCAGCTCTTATCCCTTCCGTATTTAGCTACCCAGCTATGCCACTGGCGTGACAACTGGTACACCATTGATACGTCCATCCCGGTCCTCTCGTACTAAGGACAGCTCCTCTCAAATTTCCTACGCCCACGACGGATAGGGACCGAACTGTCTCACGACGTTCTGAACCCAGCTCGCGTACCGCTTTAATGGGCGAACAGCCCAACCCTTGGGACCGACTACAGCCCCAGGATGCGATGAGCCGACATCGAGGTGCCAAACCTCCCCGTCGATGTGGACTCTTGGGGGAGATAAGCCTGTTATCCCCAGGGTAGCTTTTATCCGTTGAGCGATGGCCCTTCCATGCGGAACCACCGGATCACTAAGTCCTGCTTTCGCACCTGCTCGACTTGTATGTCTCACAGTCAAGCTCCCTTGTGCCTTTACACTCTGCAAATGATTTCCAACCATTCTGAGGGAACCTTTGAACGCCTCCGTTACTCTTTGGGAGGCGACCGCCCCAGTCAAACTGCCCACCTGACACTGTCTCCCGGTCTTTGCCGAGGGTTAGAATTTCAATACAGCAAGGGTAGTATCCCAACAGCGCCTCCTCATACACTGGCGTGCATGATTCCTAGGCTCCTACCTATCCTGTACATACTGCATCAAAATTCAATATCAAGCTACAGTAAAGCTCCATGGGGTCTTTCCGTCCTGTCGCGGGTAACCTGCATCTTCACAGGTACTATGATTTCACCGAGTCCATCGTTGAGACAGTGCCCAAATCGTTACGCCTTTCGTGCGGGTCGGAACTTACCCGACAAGGAATTTCGCTACCTTAGGACCGTTATAGTTACGGCCGCCGTTTACTGGGGCTTCAATTCATACCTTCGAGTTACCTCTAAGCACTCCTCTTAACCTTCCAGCACCGGGCAGGCGTCAGCCCCTATACTTCACCTTTCGGTTTTGCAGAGACCTGTGTTTTTGTTAAACAGTCGCTTGGGCCTATTCACTGCGGCCTACTCTCGTAGGCACCCCTTCTCCCGAAGTTACGGGGTCATTTTGCCGAGTTCCTTAACGATGGTTCTCTCGCTCACCTTAGAATTCTCTTCCCAACTACCTGTGTCGGTTTGCGGTACGGGCACCTCTTATCTCGATAGCGGCTTTTCTTGAGAGTTTGGCTTCATTGACTTCGCTACTTTAATTTCGCTCCCCATCACACTTCAGTCTTACCAAGTAGCGGATTTGCCTACTACTCAACCTTTGTGCTTAGACGTCCTATTCCATCAGGACGATCAATTAGCCTCCTCTGTCCCCACTTCTCTCAATCGATATTTGGTGGTACAGGAATTTCTACCTGTTGTCCATCGGCTTCACCTATCGGCTTCACCTTAGGTCCCGACTTACCCAGAGCGGACGAGCCTTCCTCTGGAAACCTTAGTCTTTCGGTGGATAGGATTCTCACCTATCTTTCGCTACTCACACCGGCATTCTCACTTCTAACCTCTCCACCTCGCCTTCCAGCTCGGCTTCTATGATGTTAGAACGCTCTCCTACCATATAACATTAGTTATATCCGCAGCTTCGGTTGTATGTTTAGCCCCGGTACATTTTCGGCGCGATGTCACTCGACCAGTGAGCTATTACGCACTCTTTAAATGGTGGCTGCTTCTAAGCCAACATCCTGGTTGTCTGTGCATCATCACATCCTTTTTCCACTTAACATACAATTTGGGACCTTAGCTGGCGGTCTGGGCTGTTTCCCTTTCGACTACGAACCTTATCACCCGCAGTCTGACTCCCGTTGATATTTATCTGGCATTCGGAGTTTGTCTGAATTCGGTAACCCGGGATGGGCCCCTAGTCCAAACAGTGCTCTACCTCCAGTAAACTCACAACGAGGCTAGCCCTAAAGCTATTTCGGAGAGAACCAGCTATTTCCAAGTTCGATTGGAATTTCTCCGCTACCCACAGCTCATCCAAACACTTTTCAACGTGTCCTGGTTCGGTCCTCCATTCAGTGTTACCTAAACTTCAACCTGGCCATGGGTAGATCACTTGGTTTCGGGTCTACTCCATCATACTATTTCGCCCTATTAAGACTCGCTTTCGCTTCGGCTCCATGTCTTCCACTTAACCTCGCATGATAAAGTAACTCGCCGGTTCATTCTACAAAAGGCACGCCATCACCCCCTAAAGGGCTCTGACTACTTGTAAGCACACGGTTTCAGGTTCTCTTTCACTCCCCTCCCGGGGTTCTTTTCACCTTTCCCTCACGGTACTGGTTCACTATCGGTCACTAGGTAGTATTTAGCCTTACCAGATGGTCCTGGTAGATTCCGACGGAATTCCTCGTGTTCCGCCGTACTCAGGTGCTCTCTCACGCCAACTTAGCATTTCGTATACAGGACTTTTACCTTCTACGGTCTATCTTTCCAAATAGTTCTACTATACTTCATCATACGCTTTTCTGAGAGTCCTACAACCCCAATATGCATGCACATTGGTTTGGGCTCTTTCCCTTTCGCTCGCCGCTACTTAGGAAATCGATTTTTCTTTCTCTTCCTGCAGGTACTTAGATGTTTCAGTTCCCTGCGTTACCTCGCTTTCGCGTACCGCCCTTTTAAAAGCGGTGGGTTCCCCCATTCGGATATCTACGGATCTTTGCTTACTTACAGCTCCCCGTAGCATTTTCGTCGTTTGTCACGTCCTTCTTCGGCTCCTAGTGCCAAGGCATCCTCCGTGCGCCCTTTACTACTTAATCGTGTGTAGCTTTTACGCTTCGTTCTTCTTCCTTGAACTCTTGTGAATAAGTTTTTACAACTTACTTACTTTTTTCTCGGTTTTGTAAATCTGTTTCTTTACTTATAGAAAATTATCTTTGATCTAATATATATATTCAGTTTTCATTGTCCAAAAAAATGGTGGAGCCTAGCGGGATCGAACCGCTGACCTCCTGCGTGCAAAAGCAGGCGCTCTCCCAGCTGAGCTAAGGCCCCATAGTAATATTTTATTTTAAAAGAATAAATGGTGGGCCTAAATGGACTTGAACCATCGACCTCACGCTTATCAGGCGTGCGCTCTAACCAGCTGAGCTATAGGCCCCTATTAAATCTTATTCTTTTTTTGAATGTTTTGAACACTCAAAAACTAAACGAATCGCTCAACGTATTCCTTATCCTTAGAAAGGAGGTGATCCAGCCGCACCTTCCGATACGGCTACCTTGTTACGACTTCACCCCAATCATCTGTCCCACCGTGACCGGCTCCCTCCTTAAAGGTTAGGCCACCGTCTTCGGGTGTTACAAACTCTCGTGGTGTGACGGGCGGTGTGTACAAGACCCGGGAACGTATTCACCGCGACATTCTGATTCGCGATTACTAGCGATTCCAGCTTCATGTAGTCGAGTTGCAGACTACAATCCGAACTGAGAATAGTTTTTATGAGGTTGGCTGACTCTCGCGAGCTCGCTTCTCTTTGTTCCTATCCATTGTAGCACGTGTGTAGCCCAAGTCATAAGGGGCATGATGATTTGACGTCATCCCCACCTTCCTCCAGTTTATCACTGGCAGTCTATCTAGAGTCCCCATCTTACTGCTGGCAACTAGATATAAGGGTTGCGCTCGTTGCGGGACTTAACCCAACATCTCACGACACGAGCTGACGACAACCATGCACCACCTGTATCTGTGTCTAACCAAAGGCCAGAACAACACAATCTCTTGTGTCCTCACAGTATGTCAAGACTTGGTAAGGTTCTTCGCGTTGCTTCGAATTAAACCACATGCTCCACCGCTTGTGCGGGTCCCCGTCAATTCCTTTGAGTTTCAACCTTGCGGTCGTACTCCCCAGGCGGAGTGCTTAATGCGTTAGCTGCAGCACTGATCTCTTATGAGACCAACACTTAGCACTCATCGTTTACGGCGTGGACTACCAGGGTATCTAATCCTGTTTGCTCCCCACGCTTTCGCGCCTCAGTGTCAGTTACAGGCCAAAAAGCCGCCTTCGCCACTGGTGTTCCTCCTAATCTCTACGCATTTCACCGCTACACTAGAATTCCACTTTTCTCTCCTGCACTCAAGTTTAACAGTTTCAATGACCCTCCACGGTTGAGCCGTGGGCTTTCACATCAGACTTATTAAACCACCTGCGCGCGCTTTACGCCCAATAATTCCGGACAACGCTTGCCACCTACGTATTACCGCGGCTGCTGGCACGTAGTTAGCCGTGGCTTTCTGGTTAGGTACCGTCTCGTACATGTATAGTTACTACATATCCATTCTTCCCTAACAACAGAGCTTTACGAACCGAAATCCTTCTTCACTCACGCGGCGTTGCTCCGTCAGGCTTTCGCCCATTGCGGAAGATTCCCTACTGCTGCCTCCCGTAGGAGTCTGGGCCGTGTCTCAGTCCCAGTGTGGCCGATCACCCTCTCAGGTCGGCTATGCATCGTCGCCTTGGTGGGCCTTTACCCCACCAACTAGCTAATGCACCGCAAAGCCATCTCATAGTGTTAGCATAACCAACTTTTAAACATCAACCATGCAGTTAATGCTGTTATCCGGTATTAGCTATCGTTTCCAATAGTTGTCCCAGTCTATGAGGCAGGTTCTTTACGTGTTACTCACCCGTTCGCCGCTAAGTTTTTCTAGTGCAAGCACCAGAAAAACTTCGCTCGACTTGCATGTATTAGGCACGCCGCCAGCGTTCGTCCTGAGCCAGGATCAAACTCTCCAAATAAATTTGTTTAGCTTGATTAGCTCTTTAAAAAGTTTTATAGTTTCTTTTCAAAACTGTCCTTTTTGGAATTAACGTTGACTTAATTCGTTTAGTTTTCAATGTTCAAAATAATGGAGCGGGTGATGAGAATCGAACTCACAACATCAGTTTGGAAGACTGAGGTTTTACCACTAAACTACACCCGCATTTATTAAAAATTGTTGGTGTCAATTTGACACTTTAATATTTTTATCATTTATCTTGTCAAGTTTTTTTAGAAAAAAACTTTTAATGTTTTTATATCATAAAGACTTCTTTATTTTTAGCATTTCTTTTTGATTTTTGTCAATAATGTCTACTAGATTTTTTTAGAAAAACTTAACATTTTTGTTTTTTTAAAAAGATATTATTGTTCGCTTTTTCTTCTTGAAAAAGACTTTTACTAT